>Ga0247608_10000165_pt1 | contig 124395 bp, 208 predicted proteins | sample 176DNAGHGlowgp2_FD_193490 | JGI IMG/M metagenome (GOLD analysis project Ga0247608, IMG submission 193490) | Sheep rumen microbial communities from Palmerston North, Manawatu-Wanganui, New Zealand - 1766 DNA GHGlow gp2 | ecosystem: Host-associated > Mammals > Digestive system > Stomach > Rumen...
AACTATGGTTCAAAGAAAGAATTATGAAAAATTTACTGTAAATGCTAAAGATGCTTCAGTATTTACAATGGATCCACAACTTGCATATCATATTAATCCTGATAAAGCTGCTGCAATATTTGTAAAATATCGTAAGCCAATTGAAGAAATTGAAAATGGGTATATTCGTACATGTATTTATGAAGCCTATCGTACTTGTGGAAATGCTTATACATCCGATTCTTTAATGAGTAATAGAGCAAAGTTTGAAGCTGATGTTCGTGCAAGACTTGAAAAATCATTAGCTGCTGAAGGTTTTATTGTTGATGAATTTACTAGTGCAATTACACCTCCACAATCACTTACAGAAATGATTGATGCCAAAAATAGGGCTAAAATGTATGGTCCACTTGCTTAAACAGCAAGTTAAAAACTCCTTTAATTTCTGGAAACTCCATATTTTTATTATTTTTATTTTTTGATATTTTAAGAATGAAAATAAATTTATTATGAAATAAAATATAATAAATAGATAATTCTTTAAAAACAAAATTAAAAAATTAAAATTATGGACAACCAGAAGCCTACATTAAAAAATGCTTAGAAATATGTTATAGAACCAGGAAAAACCTATGGTAACTATAAAGTTATTGAATCTACTATTATTCAAGGAAGAAAAAGTAGAGAAACAAGATGGATTTGTATATATCTGCCTACAGGAGAACAGAAATTAAAAAGAGGAGCAGATTTAAAACAATTTTTAACTGGAGAAGAACAAGAGGAAGAGAATAAAAAATTAGTTGCAGAAAATAAACATCAAATGGGATTTAGAAACTATCTTTTTAGAACATCTAGAGATGGAGCTGAAAAGAGAAATCATGAGTTTAGACTAACCCAAGAAGAATTTGATGAAATTATTCAAAAAGATTGCTACTACTGTGGAGAACATCCCAGACCAGCATCTAAAGAATTATTAGAAAAACGTGGAAATACTAAGCAACCAACATTTTATTATAACGGAATTGATAGAATTGATTCTACAAAAGGATATTCTGTTGATAATTGTGTTCCATGTTGTCCTAAATGTAATTATATGAAAAATACTCTTTCTCAAAATGATTTTTATAAGCAGATTATCAAAATATATAATCATTTAAATTTAGGTTCAACGACTATCGAAAACACATCTAAATTAGATGGAAGTGAGTAGAGTACATCACAAGCTAATGGTGATGGAAACAAGGAGCACTCTAATATAGAGTGAAGATATAGTCTCAACTACTATGGTAACATAGTGCAGTTCATTAGAGAACGGATATAGTCTTGCGAACTATATTGAAGATATTGGTACAGGCTGCTTTGAAAGCAGAAAACGAAGTAAAAGAGGCTGAAGCTAACGCTAAAATTGCTGTGGCTAAAGCTAAGGGTAATGCAGATGCTATGAAGATTAAGGCTGATGGTGAAGCTTATTATAATCGTACTATTGCTGCATCATTAACTCAATATGTAGTAATGGAAGATTGGATTGAAAAGTGGGATGGAAAGCTTCCTACTGTTCAAGGTGGTCAAGGTATGATGTTTGATATGTCTAAATTTGTAAAATAATGGGAATTTTAATTTTTTGGTTACAATATGTAATTGCTGGAATATTGTTATATCATATTCTAAGATGTTTATATATTAAAAAGGATGTAGATACTAGAAGTTATAAAACAAAATATCATAAAACTGAAAATGATGAAAGATTAAAGCATCCACTTTGGTTATTAATAATCGCATTTGTGATATTAACTATTCCAGTCTTAAACATTTTTGCATTTGGATTATATCTTTCGCATAAATTAATATGTGAGGATGGAGAAGAATGTAATCCTTATTATTGTAAATCATCTTTCACTAAAAAATATTAAATAAAAAAGGCTGTAATCACTGTAATTAGTGATTGCAGCCTTTATTTTTTTCTTAGACATTTTAAAATTTTTAAGATGAATAATTTATCATCTGAGATATAAAAATTGATTGTAGACTTTTCTACATATCTTAAAATTAAAATTTTTATATAATATGAAAGATTTAGGATTTATAAAAAATTGTAATAATTGTAAACATAATATTTCTTTTGAAGAAAAAGATATAGAAAAAGAATATATTCCAATGGGTTATGTTATAATATATAAACCTATAGGAGAACAAAAACGAAGGTCTTTTTTATGTGAAAATGCTGAAATATTAGCTCAATATATTAATGAATTAATGTCTCCTCCAATGTATAGTAATTGTCATTGTTCTGGAGTTAAAATTCATAAAATATTAAAAATATTTAAATATAAACACTATATTATATGTCCAAATTGTAAAGAAAAAATATTATTTGAAGAAGGAACTTTTGATGCTGAAAGTCTAAGTCATGGAGCATTTGTTATGAGAGGATGGTCAGGTTTTTATGAAAGTCCTTTTTTTAAACATTCCATTTGGTATAATATTCAATATAATGGAGAACATAACTTATAATAAAACCCCGAAGCAGAACTCATTTTTGAGTTTTGTTTCGGGGTTATTTTTTACTAGAATAATTCTGTTTTCTATCCAACTTTTGTTCCCAAGGTATTTAATTTGACCCATTCCCATGCTGGAGTAGTTCCGCGTGTAGCAGCAGATGTCTTAATAATAGCATCATAAAAGTCTTGACTACCTTTTATTGCGTTTTTATATTGATTTACTACATTAGTCATAGAACTAATTGAAAAAGGAGTCCATTGAACACCTCTACCAAATATTGATTTAGCAAAATTAAAGTCATCAGCAGAACTATCAAAAATTCCAACTCCTAGATTTATAGCAGTATTAGCCATAGCATTACCAAAGTTCTCATTAGAATGATTTTTAGCGAATTCTTTTTGTCCACTATGCATTAAAGAACTAGCAAATACTCCAAGGAAGAGTAACATAAACAGATCATACCATAACTAACGTAAATTAGCAGCAAATAATCTTCTTAGATCTGGATCTATGTTTTCACTAGTTAAAAGTTCTTTTACTCCTTTCAATCCTACATTTTCTAATCCTTCATAATTTCCATTAAATGCTTTTCCAAGATTAATTAAGGTAATTATAATTCCTTCCTGAGGACGTCCTTTCCATACTTGAATAGGTAGTCCTGTATTCTCGGTAGTAGGTTCTAACTAACCATCCTCTGTTACTTTCCAATACCATTTAACTCCATCTTCTTCGTAATCAACATAATAACCTTCTTGAGTATAAGAACGCTACTAAATATATTGATTCTTTTTAGCAGACCAATATGTATTCATCTACATAGTTAATGCTCCAACAAATGTAGAATTAAACATAGATTTCTTTTCATGAGCATAATAACCATAAATTCTATCAGAGAAAGCTTTTCTTCCTTCAGATTCTCTATTACTATAAGCTTTTGGTAAGGGTTTTGGATTTTTTATATCTAATATAAATAAACTTCCATCATCATTTCTTGCTCCCTCTTCTACAAGCTATCTAGCTAATGTTATATAATTAGATTTAGCTCTGTTATATTCAGTAATATTAGACTAATCATTATTTGCAAAAGCAGCAAATCTTTTATCTTTAGTCCAATCATAAACAAGTTTTCCGTTTTTTACTGAATGTGCTTCAAAAGCTCCATCAGCTCTCATTTGAGCTATAAATATAGTCATTCTATTATAATAGTCAGGTCTAGATGAAAAACGGAATCCTGTATCCCAGAAATGAGTCATTAATCCAGTATTATCAGATTTAATTCTGTCGATATAAGTATTCATATCCATATCATTAATACCGTATTTCATATTTAATAATTCAGTAATACTTCTGTTATCACCATAATTTCCAAATAAATCTCCCATCACAAACTTCCAGGCCCATGTAAGATTTTCTTTAGTAAAGGCCATAGTTCCATCAGGCTATTTTACAAATAATTTTATATCCTACCAAATACCATCAAGGAACTAATATGTCTATCTTGGATTAAATGCTAATGCCAATCTAGAAGCCCATTTCATCATTTCATTAGTGATATCTCGTAAGGTAGCTTCCTAAGTAGTTCTATCTTCCATTGGCTAATTATGAATTTTAGTTTTAATATAGTCTAGAAGATACTATATATCATTAGTAAACTATGTATTTAAAATAGCTCCTTGAGAATTTAAATGAATTAATAAAGACTATATTACAGGAAATACTTTATTTAACTCCTCAGCTAAAGTATAAGCTGAATGTTGTTTTAATAATAAAGTTTCTAGGTTATGCTCAAAGTATTCTTTGCCTCTTCTGTTAATTAATTCCTCTCTTCTTTCTTTATTTTTAGGATCATCTAAATCAGACATAGTATTAATAGCTTCCCACTATTCTCCTTTCTTTACTAATTCTGACTATTCTGATGATAATAACTTTGTAACAGTATCGTCAATTTTCTTTTTTAATTCAACTCTTGTCTAAGCATTCCAAACAGAAAGATATTTAAATCTATTTCTAATAAAATTAGCAATTCCTCCTCTCATCGCTACTTCTGAAGAAAAATCTCCTTTAACTAGAGGAGCTTTTAAATATTTTCCTTCTGTATCTTTTGCTATTAATTCTCCCATTAGATCTGGATTTTTCATCATTTTCTTTAAATCTATTCCATTTCCTCTTGTAGAATTTATTTTTATTATAGCATATTTCAAAAACTCCCTTTCTGCATCATCTAAAGCAACATTATTATCCCAAGGATTAACAAACTTTACATCAGATGATGTTTTATCATACATATTTTTGTATAGTTCAGTGGTCTGATTAGAAGTAATGTTCTATTGTATCCATCCAAAACCTTTGCTTTCTTTTAATTTTTTAACTCTTTCTCTTAATTCAGCATCAAATTGAGTTATAATATCTCTAGTATTCTGATAAGCTATAGTTACCTGATTCGTTGCTTGGTTAAGAATAGCTGATTGTAAGGTTCCTGGATTATCTATCATTGTTCCACCAAGTCCTACTTTATCACTACCTAAATTAGTATTTAAATCAAACTTTTTCTGCTCATCCAACTGTTGAACCATCTTTACTCCAGATAATTCTGCAATAGCATATAGAATATCCTTATGTAACTTATACTAAGGATTATTATCATCTAATTTATCTCTAATGTTTTGTGTTACTTCTGGATATTGTTCTACTAATTTCTTATCAATTTCTATTAAACTAGCTTTTAATTCCTCATTAGACTTTCCTTTCCAGTCTAATTTACTTACAGAATTTTTTAGTTCTCTATCTAATCCAGACATTCCATATTCATTACTTTTAGATATTACCTCTACAAAATCCTATTTAAGTAAATCGACATAACTAGCCATTCTTATTACACCTTCTGAATTAGCATCTGTTTTAAAATTATTTTCTACTGAAGCCTAATTACATAATCTAGAGAAATTATAAAGTAATTGTTTATTAGGAACTTCTAATCCAGTTTGTTGAGAAGGACATATTAGTTTAACATTTCCAATTCCTGTAAATCTATCAGTAAATAAGTTTTTCATCTAATTCATAACTAATAAAGTTTCTATTAACTCAATATTACCTTTAGTAGAAACCATTGTTAATGAATCAGCTGAATTATGTGAAAGTTGATCTGACATAAATGCTCCTAATATATAATTTCCTTTTGGAAGTTTTACTTTCTATTTTGGATTATATAAAGCAGATACTCTAACTATATCAATTAAATGAGTATTTTTATTTTCAAATAATAATATTCCAAATTGATCTAATAAACTATTTAAAGCAGAAGAATTTTGATCTGGAACAGGTTTCCAAACATCTGTGTTAGTATATTTTTCTAGCTAACTCTTTACATAATGAGAGTTTCTTTTACTTGATGTTCTAGAAGAACTAAATCCTCGTTGAATTTTTTCAACAGGATTCTCTCCTGAATTATAATAATAATTATTAAAGTCTTTTCTAATAGAGTTAGAAGTATTTATAGAGAAATTTTCATTATATTCATCTCTCTTTTTCATCTCTTCTACAATTTTAACAGTGGCTTCTTCCTAAGAATTAGCAGAAACTGTTATCATTCCATCATCATTATATTTATTAGGTTTAAAATAATACTTATTTTGTTGACTATCAAAATTTACTCCTCCGTTTTCTTCTATATAAGATTTATATCCTTCCAATGTAGTATCCTTTTCTTTAATAGGAAACATTTTGGACATTTCATCTTTTGTAGTCTTTATTACATCTTTTGTTTCTAATGATGTTTTATAATAAGCATTTTTAGGGAAAATCTAATCAAGATTTCCTTCTATATTAGCCCTTTCATTACCGGTATCAGAGTTAGAAAGTTTTTGTAACATTGTTCCTCCTTCTTGATCTCCTAAACTAGATATTCCACTAAATGAAACTTTTCCATTTTCTAGTTTAAAATCTTCAAATTTTAAAGGAACTACAAATAACTCTATATCATTAGGAGGATTAACTCCTAGTGCTTTTAATATTTTACGATATGTTTCAAGCTAGTACTTAAAAGTTAAAATTTTAGCAGAATTATAATATAATGGATCATTATTAATATTGCTTGTAGTATAATCCTTTGGAGAACATTTAAAGTCTATTATTCCTACTTGTCCATTTTCTCCTACAGCTATTAAGTCAATCTTACCAATAATTTTAGTTATTTTTCCATTCTCTGTTTGAAACTAAACATCACCTACTATTGGTTGTTCAGTTCTTATATAGGCATTCTATCCATACTTTTCACGTAACTCATTATCTAATTGGATACACTATTTTACTATACTTTCTAATACCTGATCAGATATATATTTTTTAAATTCTGATCTAATATTATTTTTAAAATAATTTAATATTTCATTAGGAGCATCTTTTAATTGATAAAGATATTTTCCTTTTTTCTCTTTTCCATCAGGACTTTTATAAGGAATAGTATCTCTATAAAATCTAGAAAACATTTCGTGAACCAAATTACCACAAACTGCTTGCTAAGACCACAATCCTCCTTTTCTTATACCCTTTTCTAATTCTCCCTCAATTCTATCTCTAATTTTATTAAGAGTAGCTTCATCAGTAACTCTATCATATCCTCCTGTAGAATTAGGAGTTAATAAGTCTGATATATACTATAATTCATAAGCATCAAAAGTTCCTATTTTATAAAGTTTGAACTTTTCATCCCAATAATTATCAGATTTAAATATAGGAAATACCTATTCTGTAAATCTTCCAGGAATAGTGTGTATTAAATCAGTTACTGAAATATATGGATACTTTAATGTTCCTATATCATCAAGTTCTTCTGGTTCAACTTCTCTAGCTTCTTCAGCTGACTTTACCTGAATACCTGCTTTCTTTAACTTTTCATATTCTTCCTAAGTCTCCTAAAATCTTTTAGCATAATGTCTTTGAGTAGAAGTCATTGAATATACAATATCTCCTAATATCTAAACTGAATCTTCTGTATCTAACAGAAAATCATTTAGTTCTTCTTCTGAAGAAAATTCTTTTCCTTTAAAATTATATCTACAATTCATTATTCACAATTTTCTGTTAGTTCATTACTTTTTAGATACTTCTCTTTTAAATTAGCTAACATTCTATGAACAGTACTTTTATTTAAATGTCCTCCTGTTTCTATATTAAAAATGTTAGATTCTGTCATTTCTGCTAATTCTTTTAAAGAGCAATCATATAAATTATCTAAAGATTTTACACTGTAATTTCCATCTAAAAATGTATCTAAATCTCTTTGTATGCAATATAACATTTCATTAAGTACATTATCATTTAGTTCTGATAATAAACTTTTTTGTCCTGTTAAATATTTAGAAAGTTCTTCTACAAATATTTCTTCATTAATATCACTTCTAGTTCTATTTGGATAGAACTAACTTCTATAATTATAATCAGATAATTGTTCTACAGAATTTACTAATTCATAGAACATATTACTATTCTATCTACTTAAAGTTCCTAGAAATAAATGTAACATTTCGTGGATAGGAGAATCAATTCCAGCATTATCTATATTAACATAAATGTTTCCATTATTAATAAACGCTTTTGCTCCAGAAACATTTAATCCTGGAAAATCATCATCGGATGTTATTGGAATAATATTAATTCCATAATATTTTCTCATTTTGTCTAATGAGTCAATAATTCCACATTGAACTTGACTATCATTAGTAGCAGTTATAGAATATGGAGTACTTCCTATTCTATATTCACTTGGTCTTGGTTTTATTTCAAATATAGAAACTCCATTTATATCTGTTATTCTTACATCTAAATCTCTATGAGTATCATTTATTGTAGCATTAGCTTCTTCTATAGAAGAACTACTTGTTTTATCTAAAATGTTCTATGTACTTTGATAAGTAGTTCCAGATTTAGTTGTTTTTAATCCCAAACTTTCTCTTAAATAAGGTTCCGAATTAGCATCAGGAATATTATCTAATTCTGGAAATATTCCATACAAATCTTGATATTCAGTACATATTTCTGCTACAGAATCAGGAGAAATGCCAGACATTTTTGACAAAGTCTGACATTTCTAAGATTCTTTTATTTCACAATAATTTGCCATTAACACTTAGTATTATCATTTAATAAGGATTCTAGTCTATGTTTAAGTCTACTGTAAATTAGAGCTTCATATGTATGATTTCTACTTTTCCTTTTGACAAACTAGAAAGCTTTAAAAACATCTTCTTCATTTCCTACTATATCTAAAATGTCCTTCAAACTCATTGAATTTCCATTTATAGATAATAATATTTTGTCAGAATTAGTTTTCAAAAACTATTTTTTAGCTTCCTCATTTTCTGATAATTCGACATTATCAAAAATCTATGGATTAAGTAGTGTATTTTTTCCTAAAATAAACTTATTATTAGTAACAGAATTATTTACTCCAACAGTATCCCATTTTCCTTTTAAAGCTTTTCTTATGTCATCCATTGTTTTATAAGATTCATAATACTATGTTGGTTCGTGATCTTCGTTATCATCATAGCCTCTTTCGGGTTCTGGATTATTTTCAGCTCCAGAAGCCTCTAATTGTGCTATTTCTGCTTCGGTTAACTAACCTAAATGCTAAAGAAGAACTTCTCTATTGTTTTCAGGATTAGTTATCCAAGCATACCGCATATTATCAGTAACATCTTTAAAATATACAGTAGGAGCGAAAACTTGTAATAAATAGTCTTCTTCAGCATCAAAATCAAATAACTAAACATCAGATGCATCTAAATAAGTTATATACTTATTATAATCTGAAATAGTTTGGTTATTATCATAGATTAAGAAATCTTCAAATAAATCAGTTAAAGCCTATTGTCCAGGTTGTCCATTATAAGCTATTAAATTATAATAGAATAATGCTTTAACTAATCCTCTTTTATTATTTAATTCTACTAATCCTTGTTTAATTTCATTAAACTAAACATTTTCAGCAGGATTGTTCATATTAAAGGATTGTGTTTTAGCTAAATTAATTGTTACTTGATGGTCTAAATTATAACCATATGTCCTAAGTGAAATTGATTTAACAAAAGCATTATCTGGATAATTTTCCTTTAAATAAGGATATATATAATGAATAACATAATCTCTAAATTTCTAATTAGATAAATCAGTTCCAAGTCTTATTGTTTCAAACTTAAGATTTCCACTTTCATCACGAGATTCCTTTAATTCTCCATTCTTTATTTCAAATTTAGGAATTTCATATTCTTCCTACTGCTACCATAAGAAATTATTATTTATTTTCTTAAATATAACAGGATTAAGAGTTTTAAAGAATTTATTAATTTGATCCTAGTTCTTTAAACCCAATTTAGGAAATATTCTACTAATAATTTGAGTCTGTGTATCATATACTTTGGAAACAGCTTTTCCTCCTTCATATAAAAGATTCATAGTTTTTAAATATCCTTTATAATGTGGAACTCCAAGCATTACATCTAATATATTTACTCCAATTTTAGATTCTTCATAAACATTAATAGCATCCTGCTAATAAGTAGGATCATTTAAAAACTTATTTAAATCTAAACTAGTAGATCCATATTTAGATACAAAAGATTTTACAAGATCAGAATCTTTATTATTTTTTCTTCTAATTGCTCTATCTAATATTCCATTAAACGAATTAACCCAACTCATCTAATCTTGAGTAGAATTAGGTAGTCCTTGATTAAGTTTAAGAACTGTTCTCAAGTCTCCCATCTCCTCATTAAATGTATTTAGTTTACTTATTTCTGAGAGAATAGAGTATTCTTTGTCTTTAATTACTATTTTATCATTTTCAACAGTTTCTCTTGCTCTTATCCAATCAAATACTGAATATAAGAACTTCTTAACTTCTCCTTGATCAGCCTACATAAATTCTTTAGCTTTTTTTCTAGCTGATTTCTTAGAACTTTTTTCTACTGCCTTTAAATAAGAGTCTATTTCTTTAGCAGCTTTTTCTCCTTTTCTAGATTCTGGATCAAGAATATATGCGTCTAATGATTCTTTAAGCTCTCTTAATTTATTATATTCATCAAACTTCTTTTTTAGTTTATCTCTCTTCTCTCCAATACTATCTTTATATTCCTATTCTTTTTCTTCATTCCATGTCCAATAATGTGGATCAGATTTCACATCTTCCAACATTCTCTTAGCTATCTTCTTACTATCTGTCTCAAATTCAAAGTCTCCAGAGTGAAGAAGATATTGAGCCATTTGTTTAAACTTCTTTCTATTCCTCTTGGACCAAAGAGCTGTAGTTAAATTAAATTCTTTGTCTTCAGGATCTTTTAATCCAAATAACTCATAATAAGTATCAAAGTCTCTATCAATCTCTTTTGGAGGTTGTTTTAGATATCTAATAGCATCAGATAGTTTAGAAATAGAATTTCCATCAGGATGGAAAACATTTCCCTATATTAATTTAGATAATAGAATACCAGTATTAGAAAGTAATAATGTAGCAACATCCTCTACTGATAATCCTAATACTAATCCTGCAGTATAACATCCCATAGTTCCAGGGGTAGCGTTTAATTTAGATAGCGTGGGATCTTTAGCATTATCGGTAGCTAGTGATAATAATGCAGACATCATAATAAATGCATCTTTATAATTATCGACTGTATCATATGCTTTTTCTATTTTACTTGACTATAGAGTATCTCTATTTTTAGTATAAGAATTAGCTATTAGTGGAAGTTTTTTTCCAAGTATTTTAATATTTGATATAAGACGTTGCTGTTCTTCAAGAGATCCTTCTGAAAGTACTTTATTATAATGATGACTCATTGCTTCAAATACTTTCATAGCTGAAGCCACAATTCCAACATTTTCTTTACCAGTTAATGTAAGTACTAACTATCTCATTCTAGCTAATATACTTCTATTATCAGAAGTTGTTGGCATTGCAGAAAGTCTATTAAATCCTGGGCTCTTTACTATGTCTTTTACAGTATCTGTAGCTACATCAATACCAGACTATCCCTAAATTAAATTTATCGGATTTTTAGTAATATTTTTTGATTTTATAGAAATAAAATTGTATAGAGCATCACGTTTTCTCTTATCTCTACGTTTATCTCTCTTTCCATCTTTTCCTATAAAATGTAAATTATGTTTATTTACAATATTAATATAGTCTACAAACTCAGAAGGAATTGTTCCAAGTTTAGTAAATGTTCTGATAAGAGTTCCTAAATCGGATAAATTAGTAAAATAGTCACCATCCTTAGAAAGATCTAAAGAACTTAAATACAATCTATAATCATTATTCTTGTCCAACTCAACGAATTTTCCAGAGTCATCAAATTTAAATGTATTTTCATCAAGTACTCCATTATTAATTATAGTAAACTAACCAAAGTTCTTAATAATAGCATGTTGTAATAAATATGTATTTTGATTTAATGTTCCTAAATCCTAACTAAGACCCCATACTCCTTTAGAAATTTCTGTAGCAGTAATGCTGTTATTATAATCATCAGTAAATACTACAAAATTCTATCCACTAGAATTTACTCCTTTTCCTTTAACATAATTCTTTTCTATTACATCAAAAGGAATTTTTGAATATAAATCATCTGTATTTAAACTTTTTCCTGATGGGAAAGGTAATTTTTCACTTTCTTCAGCTCTATGTTTTTCTCTTAAGTCATAATACGGACTCCATGTAACAAGTCTTCCGTTATAGAATTTTAATCCTAAAACATTTGCTTTATCAATATCAAAGTCACTACCTTGTAGATAAAGCTACATACGAGAAACATAAATTGAATTAGTAGTATTACTATCAAATCCAGCAACTCTCATAGCCATAAATGACTAATGTGATTGTGCAGGAGTTCTTGATACTACTGCTTCAAGTGAAGTTAGAAATGATGTATATTGTTCCTATGCAAAATCTAAAACTGATTTCATATGAGGATATTTTGTTAGGAATTCATTAACAGAATTAGTGTCTATAGCTTCTAATAATCCATCAAGTAATTTCTATTGATTAGAAGCATCTACAGTAAATAATTCGTGATGAATTAAAGCATTCTTTCCTACAGTATCCTCAAAAATCTATCCTAAATTTTCAAATTCTTTATCGAAATTTAAATAAGCTTGAGCTAACTATTCATTATCAGCAATAATTTTAAAATTACTATCATTATTTTCTAATCCTTTCTTATTTGTTTCGATTTTTCTTTTTACAGCATTCTTTATATAGTTTACTTTACTCTATGCTACTTTATTTGTACTCTATTCTAATTGTAATAAAACATTTTTAGCATGATTAATATCGGAATATACTGAGAAATCTCCTAAATTAACTTGATTGTAATCAGCCTATTCTAATATAGATAATAAATCATCAGTCTTTATTACTTCTGTTCCATTTAAGGTTTTTATAATCTAACAATTTGGAACAAGTTGTCCTGTAGATTCATCAACTTTTGATGGAATTTGATACATTTTATTTCCATCAGAATCAACTCTATACATAACTCCATCTACTATTTCTGGAATTATTTTAATATCACTTCCTAATACTTTTCTATTACTGGATGCTATATAGATATGATTTCCATCAGTTCTTTTAAGTTCAAAGTCAAATTTTTTTCCTCCTACAATATTTCCCGTATTGTCTTTAGAATAGAATTTGGATTTAGAATTTTCCCAATAACGTCTAACAAAAAAGTATTCATCATTAACAATATCTCCTATAGTATCATTACTTCTTAAACCAAATGTAGTTTTATAAATCATAGGAAGAATACATTCGTATGGAGTAACTGTAGTTAAATTTTTATTTATTACTACTGGAGTATTGTTTATTATTACTTTATTTCCAGTTCCATTTGAAATACTATCAAGAGTTCTTTGGAAGGATGCTTGAAGCATATCTCCCATTGTTTCTGGAGTTACTTCAGTAGAAATTCCAAATTTTTCTAATTCTTGAATTAGATTCGGAGCTACTGATTCATCACCAGCAACATATTGATTCCAATATTTTTCTAGATTAGTTTGATTAAGTCCAGACTTAAATATTCCGTTCTCTTTATCCCAATCAAACAAACATCTAACAATATCTGTTTCCCATAAACTATAAGTATTACCATCTATAGAAACAATTTCAGCATCATAAGTTGCTAAATCTCTTCCTAAGGGCTAATAGTTTTTAAACTCTGGAATCATTTCTCCACTGTCATTCAGAATAACATTTAGTCCTTTTTGAACAGCTTCTATTACATGAGCTCCATTTTGCATAGCATTTTTAACTTCATAAAAGTCTTCTAAGCTATCAATTAATTTTGGAGTAGCAGGACCTACCCCATAAATCATATAATAGTATCTTCCAAACTTAATTTGAGAAGATTTAGTTAAAGGATTATTCCAATTCTAAGACTAAACAAGTTTAATTTCATTTTCTGAAATTTTTCCTTCTAATTTTCCATTAATTATTTTAAATATTCCATTAGAAGGATTAAGAACTAACATTCCTCCATCAAATTTTAGTCTAATAGAAGATTTTTCTAAATTAGAAGCAAGTTTAGAAAAAAGATTTGCGAATATTTGTGGACTACTTATTGGGAATGAACCTTCTAACTAACTATAAGATCCAAATCTTTGGAATCTTTTTAATCCGTTTGCTATAGCTGATAATATATTTCCATCTGAAATAGATACATTTTTTAATGTCTATAACATTATATTAGCTACAGCTGTTTTAAATTGTTCAGAATCTTCTGTTAGTCCTTGATTTAGTTTATCTAATTCTCCGAAAGCCTCCTCAAATGACTATTCGGCTAAATCCTATAATGCCTAATAACATTCTTCAGCATCCTATTTAGAATAACCTCTAGCACCTAAAGCATTTATAACCTAAGTCATTAGAGAAACATGTCCTCCTTCAGCAGTATGTTCAGCATCAAGCTATTCTCCAAAATCATCAGAGAAACATTCCATTACAGTTGGAACATAATCATCATCGTCTAATAACTATGTAGAATTAATATTTGTTGCTCCAAACTTTCCAGCCTCTGTAGTCGGAATCATATCTATTTGAGATTCCTTAACTACTTGTAATACATTAGTTTGACTTACAACAGGCATATTTGGATTTAGTACTATACCAGTGTGATTCATTACATAATTAACTCCTTTAAAAGAACCATTATCATTTATAGAAGTTAATTTATGTTTAGAATCGAAATGACAAGAATAAGCTCCTCCAAACACATTCCATAATTCCCAGTTAGAATTTATAGGTGTAGCAACAAAATTAGGAATTTCTTCTCCGTTAATATTTGTAGCTAAATTTTCATTAACCTAAGCTGCTACAAAATTACCATTAGAATATCCAAAGGTTAACTAAACAGGTTTAGCATTTTTTCCTTCACCATTATCAAGTACTTCTTTAACAGTTACTCTAGTTATTCCATTTTCATCAATAGTTGGATTTGTAAAATGATAGAATTTATCCCCTTTCTACACATACCATCCTTTTGAGAAATCTAATGGTTTTTTGTTAAAGTCTTCTAACCAATTAAAAAATGGATCATTATAACCATTAAATTTTAGAGTATCAGTCCATTTAATAGTATGATTCATTTTTTTATTCATTCTTTTTCCACGTTCTGAAGATTGAATATAATTATTACTTATAGCAAAACCTGCTGTTTTAACAATTCCACCAATTCCAGTTTTAGGATCAATAAAGTGAATGAATGGCTTCTTATCTTCACCCATAGCATCAGCACCAAGAGAATTATTATCTAAATCAACCATAGTTCCATTATAGAATGTAGCTCCATTATGTACTGCTATTTCATCACTCTTATAATCTCCCTTAAAAGTAATAGCAGAATCTTTTTCATCACCTATAAAAGTCATTCTAAGTTTTCTTCTAATTCCTTTTAAGGAGTTTTGAACTTCTCTGTGTTTAGTAGCTGTATGAGAAACATTACGTTTTACTTGTTGTCCAAAATTACCATATTCATAATTATAAATAGTAGAAGCATTATTATCACCAGGATGAGAAATAAAAGTTCCTACTGATGTTAGCTAATAAGATTCTCCTAACCAATTATTCAAAGCCTAATAACGTTCAATTTCTGGATTTAATTGAATATTAATAGAACTATTTATTCTGTTCTTAATTTTTTCAGCCTGTTCAGATTCTGGATTATCTTCTAAATATTTCTATAATGTCTTTAATTGCTCATTATAATCGAAATCAGGAGTATCTCCATCTAATTCATCAGTAATAGCAATATTTATATCAAGATTCATTTGATATTTTGCTTTTTTTATCTTGATGTCTTCTTCCGATAATTTAGATTTTTCTTCCTAAACATGTCTTTCAATAGCTTCATTTCCCCAATTAGGATGTCTAGTTCTTAATTCATCTCTTAAAACTTCATCAATATCTCTAGTCTATCCTAATTCCTCTTCTAAGTAGTAAGGTAATATAGCATTCTAAGCATCTTTAAATTTAAATAAGTTGTACTTACTTATTATGTTTAAAGCGTTTAAAGTTTTAAGTAAGTTAAACCTTGGATTAGATATATTATATTCTGGAGAATTATCAAGTTCTCTCAGTCTTCTATAATCATTCCAATTTTCAAAGTCATTTAAAGATTGAATATTTATAGTTTCGTATCCGTTATTAATTTTAGCAATTACTATTGTATTACCATTTCTCCAAACACCATTTTCATTATAATGTTGTGCAGCCCATGTAGCATTATCATTAACTTTAGAAGTATCATCTCCTAATCTTATTCTGATATTATTCTATAATAATTCAGTAATAAGTTGTAAATTAAGTCTAGTTTGAGCTTGTTCTGGAGTTTCATTAATAGTATTTGTATCTAGATTATTAAGATACTTTTTACTTGTTCTTATTTTGTGTTTTGGTACTTCTCTTCCATAGATACTAAGCTAATGATATAAAGAAGGATTATTATGTAAAGATCCATCCTTACCCCATATATAATGCATTTTTTCTGTAAGTCTTATAAGATATGGATCTACTCCATCTCTTCTAGCTTCAGTCTAGAATAAAGCTACAGCATCATGTAATACATTTTTAGGATTTAATCCTGCGTTTGTACATTGTTGATTAAATAATTCATAATCATTGTCATAATCTAATACAGCTCCAGGAAGTATTCTTTGTACATAAGGAAGAATATTCTCTAAATCAGACTTTATTCTATCATAAACACCCTAATAATATTTACCAAATTCTTCTTTTTGTAAATCTAATATTTCTTGTGTTGTTAATTGATAAAAAGCTTTTATTTCTCCACTAGGTAGAGTTACTTTAGTTTTCCAGTTAAATCTAAGTTTTGGAAGTTTAGATTTATCAGAAACAACAGGACCCATTATTCTAAAGTAACAATCTTCATAACTATCTTTACTTATATCACTTTGTGTTCCGTCTTTTGCTACAGCTAACTAACCGCCATAAAAATCCTAAATAAAATTAGCTTCGAAAAATTCCGATTCAGAAAATGAAGTAGCCTATTTATTATTACCTACTTGAGAGTAATCTCTCATAAATTCAACCTCTTCTATGGTATCTATAATTCTAAAATCTTTAATTATAGAATCTGGATCAGATAAATTGTTATTATAAACTAACTCAAGATATTTAGAAGCTAATGAAGAAAGCCCAACTAATGAAATCTATTTTCTCTAACCATCTTTAGCAGTAGTATCTCCAGAATAACCCTATTGAATATCTAATGCTAAAGCAAATCTTCTAATATCAGTATAAATAGTTCTATTGGTTAGTTCTGGCTGCATTTGTCCTCTAGCAGGAGAAGGAGGATTCTCACTATAAAATTTAGCTATTTCTGCATCATATACTTCTTTTTCAGGAGTACCTTTTTGTGATTGTATTTTTTGATAGATGTATTTTCCTACTTTATAATTATAAAGGATTGTTCCAGCAATGTTAATTAATTCTCCTAATGTTCCTCCTATATTTGTAAATATATCTAAGAAATCATTATTAATTCTTTTATTAAATACTTCAGATAAGAAATCAGATAATTCTGGAGTTAATGTTGATATTTCTACAGATTTTCCATTCTATAGTTTAGGAACTACTTTTACATTTCCATTATCTGCTTTAACTTCTAAACTAACTTCAGAATTATTTATTTTTATAGTAGTTGAATTTCCTTCACCAAAATCCTTTATCGTAAATGTCTTAAATGACTGTGGTAATTCAGCATTATAATTTGCCTACCAAATATATTTTTGAGAATTTAATCTAGAATTAGAAGTATTCTATTGAAGTTGGATTGTACTTATTTTATTATCTGAATCTTTCTAATATTCTATCATTGGAATATTTTCAATATTCACAAATAGTGTATTTACAAAAGTATATAAGTCTAATCCATCTAGATTAATTCCTCCGCTATTTTCCATTCTTCTTAATAAAGAATTAGTATTAGTATAATCAAATATATTTTTCCAAATTGAATAAACAGCCTACTTCTCCTAATATCTATCAAAGAATTCTTCTCTATAGACAGCTAAAATTCCAAATAAAAGTGGAGAATATAATGCAGGATCTTTTTTAGTTTTAGCAAGTAATTCTCCTAAGGTTTTACCTTTTAATTCATCTAATACTATATCTTCCCATCCATCTTTATAGAACTAATCAATTCCAAATCTTTTTAAAGTATCAGTAGAAATACTATCAAGACTAAATTGTCTCAAAGGAGTTCCATCTCTTTTATGGTTTCTATTGAATACTTTCATTATTCCTCCAATACCAGATTTTACATCTTGGAATGACATTTTAAAAGGAAGTAAAGCTCCATTTTTAGGGTCATACATATTTAAACTTTCCATAAAAAGTCTAATTATACTTCCTATTTCGTCTGTTTCATCAACATCTTCACTCTAATCATTCCATCCTCTAGCATTTTTATTTCCTAAATTAATTTTATATTTTAATTCTTTAGTATCATAATTACCTTTATATAAGACTTTAACAGAATCTCCAAAAGCATTGTTAACTAGTTCATCAAAATGATTCATTGCTATATATGATGTATAAGCTAATAATTTCTTTTTTAGATTTCCATCAGACATAGTATTAATAGTTGGGAGTCTCAAAAGTTCTACAGGACTTAATTCTAATGATTTATTATCAAGCAGTTGTTTAAAATAATTTAATTTATCTTTAATAGAAAACTATTTAAAAGCACTATAATCTTTAGGAAAGAACTATTCAACATAATTATCCAAATTCTATTCAAAACTATTTCTAAATTCTTTAATAGCTTTATCCATTTCTTCCTAAGTTATATTAACCTTAGAAAATGTATTATCACCACTAAAGAAGAATCTTTCTATTAAATCATTTCTGAATTTCTATTCAAATGCTAATCTAGCATCACTAGACATTGGAAAATATGAAGCTAATGTGTTTTGTTTTATAGCTTCTTTTTCATTCTTTTCCTATTCAGTGCTATCAATATTATCAAATTTAGATTCATTATCAAGAGTACTTTCTATATAATTAGTATCAGTAGAAGTTAATTCTCCTTGATAATCTTGAGAAAGAACGGAGGCTAAATTTCCGTTCTTTCTCATTTTCCATATCATTCCAGCACTACTAACTATATCTTTAATAGAATCAAAGAAATTATCATCACTTACCTCTGAATAAGTATTTCTTAAATTCTTAAGTGCTCTTATATAATTATCTTCTAATTCCTATTTATCATTAATTCCTTCTAAGGAATTAACTATCTTTATAAATTCTTGCTTAAATTGTTTATCCTAATTTAAACTACAAACATTTCCCATTATACATCATATTTTATACACGAAATATTTTTAGAATTATCTTTAGTTTTTATACTTTCTTCTACAATTTCTAATAATTTATTAAACTTATCCGTATCAAGATTTTCTCCCATAAACGATGCTATCATATCTTCTTCTTTTATAGAGCGATTTAATCCTTCTAAAGCATCAAAATTTCCAGATTTAACTATTAATGCTGCTAACATTAACTTAGAAGTATTGACTTTTCTTTCTATAGTTCCATTATTATTACTTTCAGTAATAACTCCTATTTCTTTCAACATTTCTTCGTTTTCAGGACTATAAAATCCTATAATATCATCAGCATAGCTAATTGATCCTGGAGCAAATACTGAATCTACCATTTCCTATCCAGTTAATCCAGTATCATCTGGATTGACATAAGAATTAATATAATCTTGAATTATTTTCTTACCATTAGTAGTAAATCCAATATTATTATTTAATACTTCCTATAATTCTTCTAATGTTGCTGTAGACTTAGTTGAGGCTTTAAATATTTCACCATTTTTAAGATAATATATTTCACTATCTCCAATTCTAGCTAAAATATCCATATCTGTTAATTCTACTAGATCATATAATCCGTTATTTCTCTTGATAGGATATTTATTTAATCTATTAAATGCTAAATTAAAAACATTAGGAAACTAAACATCTGTTCCATTATCTTTCATATACTCTTCTAATACTTTCAAGTTTTCAGAAGTAGCAGATTCTCTAGTAAGAAGTTTATTGGATTGTTTTAGTTTTTCCTATATTGGATCTACTGAAATACTTCTTTCTTTTTCTTCGTAAAAAGCTCCAGTATTTTCATTATATATACTTATTTTAGCAGAATCACTAAGTGTACTAAGTTTCTAAGAAGTTACAATTCTTCCATCATTGTGTTTTATAACTAACTTAGAAAGTATTTCATCCATTATTGGTTCTATATCTACAACAATTGCTGTAGTATCTAATTTTCCATTTATATCAATAGTCTTATCAGATAAGAAAGATCCGTCTTCTGCTTTAATCTAAGCTACTTTATATCCTTTTGATGATATTTCAGTATCTTTCTTTAGATTAGAATGGAACATAATTCCAGTCCATCCATTACTCTCTAAATCTTCTTTTAAAGCATTTATTCTATTCTATTGATATGATTTATATTTATAATCATTTCCTACTCTTTCAATATAATAATCCTATCCAGATAACTGTCTTGATACGTATTTTCCTTCAGAATTTTTACTTTCATATAAATTCTCAGAGAATAAAAGTTTTCTAAACTCATATTGAAGAATAGTTCTAAGACTCTTATTACCATAACCTATCATTCCACTATCAGAAGTAGGTATAAACATTCTATAAAGTTCAGAGTCTACAGTTTTTAAGTTATCAAGACTCTAGTTTAAGAAACTTAATAACTATTTTGCTGGAGAACCTTCAGAAGCAGAAGGAACTAAAGATTTTTCATAAGTATCAAGATATTTCATTATATCTTTAACTCTTTGAAATCTTTTTTTAGCTTGATTTTTCTATTCATCTGTATCAGTATTATTAGAAATCCAATCTTCGAAGGCTTCCTAATATTTACTTCCTTCTTTAGTCATAAATGATAATAATCTATAAGAAGTAAGCATGTTACCAATTGATTTATCTATATCATCAGCAGAAGTCTCATCTTCATTACCTCTTAAGGCTTCTTGCTAATTATATAAGAAATAATCAACACTTTCTTTTGGAAGATATACATATACTCTAGTAATTAATGGTTCAGAATCTTTATTAGAAATTTGTTCAATATATTTCTCAAATAACTCTGTATCAGTCATGTTAGAGTAATAATCTGAAACTAATACAAATGGAACACCATGTTCTAATACTATATTTCCTTCAGCATCTTTTACATCTTCTTTAAGATTTTCTAATACCTATGAAATTTTTCTATTAGGCATCTTCTCTCTATATTCAGCAAGACTTAATCTCTATCCTTCATATAAGTAGTCTTTATCAAAATATTCACTACCTCTTGTTTTAGGAGGAGTCTAAACTCCTGTTAACTTACCAGAATTTAATACAAAGTCTTTATTAAACCTTATTACAAAATTTTGGTCTTTAGTATTATGTCCTGAATAATTCCACTAATAAATCTCTAATAGTTTTAACATACTCTTTATATGTGGAATTGGTTCATTTTTTCTTCTAATAAGTTCCTAGTGAAAATTCATTAAATTTTCTCCGCTATTAATGAATATGTCATTAAGCTATTCGAATCCTTTAGTTTTTACTAATGTAGCTGGAGAAGTTAAAATTCCTATAGGAATTTCAATTTGTTTTCCGTTTACAAATATTTCTAAACCAAAAGTTCTCTTTTGAGGTTTTTCAATTTTTTCATTAGAGTTTTTATTGAATAAGTACATTAATTTATCTTTAACTCCTCTAAATAATTTTATTAAAGGACCTCCAGAGACTCCTATGTCTTCATTCTAAGTATTCTTATAAATAAAATTAACAGATACAGAATCAGTACTTCTTAATCCAAATGCTTCTCTTACTTTAGCTACAACATTTTCTGGAGTTTTTTCATATAATCCAGCAGTTCTAGTTTTATGTAGTATAGATAAAATTTGTTTCGTGTGTTCTTTCGATAACCTATCACCTTCAGAGTAATCTGTTCCGTCAGCTTTTTTAATATTTAAAGCTTTAATAATTCCATGAACATTATCAATTCTCTAAGATGTTTTTTCTCCTAAAACTAACAATCCGTCTTTGTCTATATATCCACCACATTCATTAGTATTAAATGTGTGTATTAACATATTTAGACTATCTTCAGAATTATTATCTATATCTACAGGTTTTGGATTATTTCTAATATCTATTTTTTCGTCCTCAGTCTCCTCTTCTGGTTTAGGTTCTGGATTTTTCTTTTCATCAAATTTTTCTTCGCTCCAATCAACTTGTGCTGTAACAGAGGTTCCGTTTAATCCAGTTTGAATTGCTTTCTTTCTTGAATCAGCATACTTCTTTCTAGACTCTTGTCCAATATTAGATCTTACTAACTTATCCATCTAATGAGACTAAATTCTTTTACTTATTTCATCGCTACCTTGTCTTTCATAAATCAAAGTAGCTTGTTTAGCTCTAGATATTGCTGTATAAAGAGTCTTAAATTGATTAGTAGCTGCTATATAATCTTTAACATCAGAAGTAGGTCTTGTACTTAGTTCTATATCTACAATATAATATTGTCCTTCCTAACTCTAAGCAGCTTTAGTTGATATTTCATTTATTTTATCTGCATAATTATTATGTAGATATTTATACATTTCAGAGTTTGGATCATCATATATAAAGTTGATTTTTTCTCCCTCGTTTAAGGTATCTATCATCAACTTAATTCTATTTTTAGTATCAGTATCTAAATCAAAAGTAGATCCTGAAGCAGTTGTTATTTTATCAGAAGAAGCGATGACATCTCCAAATAATCCTTTCTCATCTTGATAGTATGAAAATATAGTTGGAGTAATATTTTTTCCATTGGATAATAGACTATCTATAAATTTATATTTATTTAGTCGTAATCCTACTGTATTGTTAGATTTATATATATTATTCCCTCTGACTATTTGTCCTAACTTATGTGTAGATATATAGTTTCCAGCATCTTGTGTAATAAGAACAGATTTATCTTTAGATACTGCTAATGCTCCAGAAGCTCCTAACTAATCAAAGTCTCCAGCATAAACACCATATATACCTTTAGCTTTCATAAAATCATCAACCATAGCAGCATCCATCTAAGAGAGTGATGTAGCCTCATCAATAATTATTAAGGAAGCATCTAATCCATCTGGATTTAATGTAGCTTTCTTATATCTATATATACCATCATCACCAAACTCAACATCATCGTTATTAACTTCCATTCTACCATCTTTATCAACATTGAATGAAACATAATTGTTCATAATTTTTTGTCTAAACTCTTCAATTCCAAAATGTTGAGCTTTCTCTAACTATAAATTATTTTTTAGTGTTTCAGCGTTTTCTTTAGAGTTACTTACTATTACTACTTTTTCTAATAGTTTAGGATGGAATTTATCCAAAATATCAGTTAATGTTTTTAATACTGCACTAGATTTTCCACTTCCTGGTAATCCTTCTATAAAAATGCTTCTTCTAGCATTAATATACGAATAACCTTTATCATCCTAATCACTTTCCATTAAATTAGCGTTATAGGCATCAGCAAATAGGTTAAAGACCTTTGGATTTATTAAGAAACTTAAAGCTGTTTTTATAGCTTCTTCTTGTCCAATAATAGGAGCATACTATGATGTAATAACTTCCTAATATTCGTACATTACAGCATCTGGATTTACAGCAGCTGTAGAAGCTAAATTCCATAATAAATCTTTATGAGGATATGATTTTTCTTCAGAATTTAAAATAGTAGATGTTCCATCACTATCAAATTTATGAACAATTTTTATATCCTTTAATAAAGTTTGTAATTTCTTTATAGATTTTTCTTTGTCTTCTTTTGTCTTATATTCGAATACATCTTTATTAACCTAGAAGAAATTATATAAAGCTCTATCTAATGACATTCTAGCATTAGTTATCTTTTCTTTATATTCCTAATTAATAATATCATCTTCTGTTAATTCACTAATAGAAGATTCTTCAACTGCCTTTTTTAACTAATCCACTTCGTTCCAGTCTCCTGGTTCTATATGTCCTACGAAAGTCTTTAATCCGTTTAATAAATTAATAGATTGAGTTCTATAGGTTTTATCATGTTCATTTAAAGCTTCGTTACTATTTATAGACTAAACTTGTTTAAATAATAATAATTCCTATTCATATCTATTAATATCTTGTTGTATTCCTACTGCTACATCTGCAGGAATAGTAGCTAACTGTTGTCCAGCTTTTCCTCTTTTAGCTCTAATTTCATTAACAGAAACATTATATCCGAATACATCTGATAAGTCTCCATTTATACTAGTAGCAGCTGATTCTAATCCAACTTTAGCTAGTTTAATTATACTTAAAGCATCATCAATAGCTTTCTCTACTTTATCATCATATGAAAAATTATTTAGTATTCTAGCTTTAGCTAATTTAGATACTAATGCTTCCATATCAGATACTAATGGAGATACTTCTATTCCTTTACTTTTTAAAGTTTTTGTAACTCCATTTAAATATTCATCAACTGGAGAGCTTGGAACATTTTTATATGAATCCATATATTCTTTAGCATCAGTTTCAGATAATAATGGAACTTCTATTATATCTCCTGATTCTTCATCTAAAATAGATATATTAGAATTAAAGAAATCATTTAATGCCTATTTAACAGTAGGTAATATATACTTAGCAGAAGATAACATCTTTTTTAATTCCTTTTTTACATCATCATCCATTAAAAATTCTTTTAACTACTAGTTAAAATCAGCTGCCTAAAACTAACGTTGTTCCTTTTCAAAACTAGATACTTCTGTTCTAAAAGCATTATTTAATACTTCATATTCCGCTCCAGTTTCTTCATTTTTTCGTTTTTCTATATAAGCATCAGCGTCTTTAGTCAATATATCATGGTCCTAGAATTCACTTATAGAACTTCTTAGTTCATCTGGAGTAGTTGGAAGGTCTTTCCCTAATACTTCAGTTGCTTTAGTTTTTTGACTTATTATTCCTTTAATTTTATCTAAATATGGCTGAGCTTTTTCTTTCTCCATATTACCTAATATTATTTGCTATAAATTATTAAGTAATAAGTTAATACTATCCTTTCTTAAATGCAAATATTCTTCAATAGAAGGAATAGTAACTTCTTCATCAGCTAATGCTTCTCTTCTAGCTCCAAATAAAACTTCATTTAAATTATCAATAAAATTAGGATTATCAAAATAAGAATCATTATATTTTGTTATTAATCCTGATAATTTCTCCATATTTTTAATATGAATCTATCTAGCCATTCTAGTTATATCTCTTCTTAATGGCTTAGAGTCTTTATATTTATTTTTCCAATCATCATATTCTTTGGCAGATAATTCATCAATAGCTTTCCCAGTTTGTTCTTCAATCCATCTATCTGGATCTGTTGGAACATATTCTCCAGAAATTTTAGAAGTCATTTCAAAAAGAGCATCAAGGATAAATTCATCAGACATAGTTCCATCTTTAAACTTATCCAATTCCTCTTTGATACCTTTAATTTCCTCTTTTAGTTTTTTCTCTTTTTCAGAAGAATCTTCTCCTTCTTCTCTTTTCTATTTATCAGTTTTACCATTCTAGATACTCTTTAAATCAAAAGATTTCTATACTAATTGAGAACTTAATTCATTATATCTATTTAGGTACCACTCTATAGAATTTGATTTTTCAGAAGCTAATGTAGCTAACATTCCATATTTTAAATCATCACGGAATCCTTCAATCATAGAATCTCTGGTAAGATCAGCACCATTAACCTTTAGTATATCTTTAATATCTGTAACTAATCTTTCAAAATTCTATTTAATAGCATAGTCCTAACTTTTAGTAACATCATCTGTTTGATTTCCTTGTTCATCAAGATATTTGTTACCAAAATTCATTTTATACATAGTACTTAATAATTCTTTATCTTTTCCCTATTGTATAATATCAACTAACTCTTTAGTAGCAGCTTCCTATGACATTGTTCTATCAAATCTAGCTGATCTGTAAGCTGGTAAATATCCTGCTATTCCTCCACCTACAGCTCCACCTACGAAAGATAAAGCATATCTGTCAAAAATATTTTCAAAATTATCATCAAACTTTGCTCCACTACCTAAAGATGTAGCTACATTGAAGAATGTTTTAGCAACATCCTATAAAAGTTCTTCAGAGGTTTCTTCTAATGCTTCAGACGCCATATTAGATATTGTGGAACCTAAAGTCTCACTTCCAACACCTTCTCCTAAACTATTATTGTATGCTTTTTTACCTAAGTCAAATAGTTTCTAGTACCATTTTAGTTTTCCTAATTCAGTCTTAGTATCAGAATTAGACGTTACTTCTTTAACTTTAGGCATAGCTTTATTTATAACATTTCTTATATGTCTTTCCTCAGATTTTAATTCTGGAAGAATCCATTTTCCAAGTTCTGAGTTTAATAGTTTCCATTCACCTAAAGTATATCCTAAAGAGAACAAAGCAGCTTCAACATCTGTTGCTCCTGCTTCTTTAGCTTCACCATAAGAACTAGCAGTAGTAATACCTGTCATATAAGCCATAGACAATTTACTACCTAATTCATTTGCTCCTTTTAGTTTATCCTATAATACTTTTTGAGCTTTACTAAAATTAATGGATTTTTGAGTTACTATTGCTGCTTCTGGAGTAACTCCTTTAGAAATTCCTTCAATAATTTCATCAATACTTCCAGCCTTATTAGAATTTTTGGCAATATAATCCTCAATCCATTTGTTTTGAGCCTCCTTACTAGAAATAATTTCCTTATTTAATCCAGAAAATAATGATGCTGACTTCTCAAACATCCATCTCTATTCAGCTAACTATGTAAATACATCCGCTATTAATTTAAATCCTGTTTCAGCAGACCATAAATGTGCATCCTATAATACATTACCATTACTATCTTGAGAACCCTGTGTATAATCTGACTATGAAAAACTTAAAGCTTTGTCCCAAGCTTCTAGTCTATTAAAAATAGGTTCCCCAATATCTGTTCCTATAAAAGATTCCAAAGTTTTACCTACAGATGGAAGGATTTGAGACATTCCTAAAGCAACTCTTGCTCCAATATACCATTCTCCAACACCAGGAATAAATGCTGGAATTATTTGAGCAGCAGCTCTCATTAAAGAACCTCCGGTAGATTTTTCTATATCGTCTGAATCTAGAAAATCTAATCCATTCCAGAAGGAACCATCAGTAGTTAAAGTATCGAATCCAGAAAGAACTTCTTTACCATAAACATCTCTTCCATTAAGATCCTCGTAATAATAAGTACCATTATTATTTAATTTTCTTTCTCCTTTTTTATGTTCTATTTCTTCTCCAGTAATAGGATCTTTATGTACTCCATCTTCATCCCATGTAGCTAATACTTTTGGATTTAAGAAATTATCAAAAGGAGTTTCGTTTGGTGCTTCTTCCCAAGTATTTGTATCTGGATTCCATACTTTCTAAGTCTGAGCAATTTCTCTTATAGATTGTGTTGGATTTTCTTTTAATCTAAAATCAATAAATCCACTTTGTTGTCTTAAAGGATTAGATACTTTTTGAATATTATATTGTGGAGACCTATCTCTTAAATATTCTGGCATAGAAATATCATTTCTATACGCCTTCCATGTTTTACCTAAATCATCTGTTTCTTTTATTTTGGCTAAGTTTATAAATCCATTTTTTGCATAATTATAAAAATTATCAAACTTAGCCTAATCAAAAGTTCCATTTGTTTTAAATACATCTAAATTTTGAATGTAATTTGAATTACGATAAATATCTTTATCCTATATAGATGTATTGTCTACTGATAACCCAACCTAGTTAAAATCATCAGCACTGAAGGTTGGATTACTTAGTAGACTTAAAAAATAGTCATTCTATTTTTCCATTTTAGTTATTTATAATTTGTGATAAAGTAACATCTTGAGGTTTATAATTAAGAGATTTAGGAGCATACTACATTAGTTGTACTGTAGAAGCATTATCTGGAAGATTTTGTTTCATAGGACGTCCAGAACTTACAGCAGCAAAAGCAACATCTTCATCATAAGGAATAAATATAGTTCCTTTATAAAGTTCGTCTTTTCCCCATCCTGTAAGCCACATTCCGTTTCCTAAACTATAATTTTTATTACTCTTCTTCATTGCTTCTTCATATAAATCTCTTTCTACATCACCTGCTAACTAAACTTCATCAGATAAAACAGCTTCTTTATTCTAAAGGGCTTGTTCATCTAAAGTAGCCTAAATAGCAGCAAATCTCATATATTTTTGAGTATTAAGTTCTCCGTTTTGATTATATTTTGGAGGTAATCCAACACTCTAATAAACTTCGTTTATTTTATCAGGATCAGTTATATTTTGTTGTGATATAATTTCATCAGCCTTTTCAATCAACTTACATTTCTAAAAATCTGGAACAGTATTTCCATTTAAATCTACTTTATATGGTAAATCTACTCCCATAATTTCAGAGTTATTTAATATAATATGACTATAAGCTCCAGGATTTAATCGTGAACCACCAAATGTTGCTTGTCCTAATTTTAAGAAACTAAACTGTGATTTACTAACATCTTGAAGAGTTGATCCCTATCCAAGATTTTCTTGAGAGTGATTCTAAATAGTTCCTCTTATTCCTAAGGCCCTAATAGCTACAGATGTTCCTGTATTAAAGTCTACAATTTCTCTAGGACCTTGTCCAAGTACAAATGCTAATCCCGCAGAGTTATCTGCTCCTCCTCCTTTTGAACTAGAACTTCCATTGGTATCACTACTAGCTTTTCCAGTTAAAGGAGAAATAGATTCCTAATAGGAACTATTAGTTTGAGAAACTAACATGTTTCCAATCATTTTAATACTATTATTTTCATTACCAAAATGTAATTTCATTATAGTTTTATAATTATTAGGTAACATTCCATATATATATTTTAATGCTGCTTGTATATTATTCTATGAGTCTTTAGTCTATTGAGTAATTTTATAATATCCATCAGGAGTTCCATCAAATCCAGCAAGTATTTGTAATCCGTTTTTAATTTTATTAGATTCAACTTGCGAAATTCCTTCTATTTTTTGCTCCGATGAACCGAGTGTTGAAGCAAGATTTTTAATTTGAGCTGCAATCTTATTCATTCCAACACCTCTATTTACTACATCAAATATTTCATCATTAAATGCCAAATTTGGAGAATGTGCTCTTGCAGTAAGTAACTAACCATTAGTTAATGGATTTAGTTTTCCTCCAGATTTCTAAATGTCAGAGATTGTTCCTTTTTTAATTTTTCCAGTTTCTTGATCCTATAAGAACAAACTATTATCAGAAGCAACAGCAATTTCATCCATAGCATCATTAGATACGGCTTGATTATATGCTTTATCATAAGCATCTTTACTATACTTAAGATATGTTAATTTCTACATTGAACTAAGATACATTGATGCTAAATCATCAGTTGTTAATTCCTCTCCTAAAGCTTTAGCTTTAAATATAGTATTTGATATGTCTTTATATATTAAGGAAGTATCAATGGGTAATGCTGAAGCTGAAACAGATTTAAATAACTCTTTAATTAAATCAAGTTTATCTTTTTCAGCTTCACTTTTTTTATCAGAAGAAGATTTACTACTACTTGAAGAAGTTGATGTCTGAGTACTTACTGTTGATTCTCCACCACCCAATCCTAATGGACGGTATATATAAAAAGGGGCAACACCTCCCAGCTACATCTTTTTTGCTTTAGGACGTGGAGTTAGCTTTACAGTTTTAGGTAATGTTCTTACTCTAGAATCATCTGTCATTTTAGTTATTCTTCTAAAATGATCGACTATATCCTTAGATACTTTATAGAGAAATTTATCACTTTTATCTTTATATTCTAATTTTGTTCCAGATTTAGCAATGTAAAGTCCTTGCTCATTCCAATTCTTCTTTTTCTAAAGCATATAGTTTTGATATTTTTTATTAGCATCTTCAAATGCTTTCTTTAATGTTGGATTATTTTTATCGTTACTATAGGCTTCTAGAGCTTTGTCTCTGTCGCTCTATAAATCTTGTAAAATAGTATCATTTAATAAATCTTGCTACATTGTAATTTGAGCAAGTTGTCTATCATATAGTTTTCTTTCATTATTTTTCTATAACAGTTTACTCTGTGCTCCAAGTAAATACTAATCAGTATTTGTCCAATCAGCTAATAATTTCTATGCTTTTAACTATTGCTTAGCAGCATTAGCTTTGTTTATTTCTAATAAATTATTATTAGCTACAGTTGTATCCCTTTCTCTATTAGCATCAGCATGCTAGGAAGCTAATTCAGAAGTTTCTCTAATTCTCTAATTATCAGCTAAATCTCCTTGTGCTCTTAATTCATCACCAACACGTTTATGCTCCATCATATAAGCTACTTGTCTATCAGCATCTGATGTAAATGGTTGAGCAGCTTTTGTCTAACCTTGAGCAGCTCTTCTATAATATGTTTGTTTAGTAGCTTCATCACCAACTACCTATCTATATGTATGATAACTCTATTGAAGACTTGGACGGATTCCTTTTAACATTTCATCAAATACTCTATTATTTGTATGTAATGTTCCAATTAATCGTGCTGCATCAAGTGCATCAGGAGCAATATTTCTAAATCCAGCTATTAATTTTTCTCTAAAAGCATTTCTTTTAGCTTCTTCATCAGCTCTTTCCTAAGCTGCAATTTCATTTTCTCTTTTGGCTAAATTAAATTTTGAAACCACATCATTATTTGGTTTCATCATATAATCATGTAAAGGAGGATTATTAGGAGTTTTTCCAGTAACAACTGTATCTGGAAGTAACCTTTCTAGATAATAATATCCATCATCTTTTAAAGCCATTTTCCATCCTGAATCCTTCAATTCAGAATTAAATTGGTTAAGACTCTATTCATCCCAGTCTCCTTTTCTACCCAATAATCTTCTATCATCGGTTATTGCTGAATATAAATTATCAACTAAAAACTTCTTTCCAGAGTTATCTCCAGAATATCTTGTTGGAGGGCTATCAATTCTATATCTTGTATTAAAGTTTGGAGATATACCCTGATTAAAATCATAAGTATCATTAAAATCATACTATTTAATAGTACCATCATTATTTAATCCTCCTTTATATCTTAATTGATAATCGCCAACTGCATTATCTTCATAAGCTTGATTTTGCCAAGTGTTAGATTTTCCACCTGCTCTATGATAAATATCAGAATGAGCCGATTGCATATTATTAAGCCAATTACCATATTCATCACTAAGAGTTCCTCTTTTTTTAAGTTCTTCTAAAATATGTTGTCTGTAATTAGCAAAAACCTAATTCAACCAATCGGCTCCTGTACCATTGGAAAATCTAACACCACTTTTAGCTTTAATTATATATTGTTTAGGTCTTATATTCATATATTATTATTTTTAATAAAATCTTTAATTATCGTATCTATTGAAGGATTAATTTGTCCTCCTTGTTTTAAATATCCTTCTTGCTTTAATTTTCTAATTAAATCAAATTTTATTCTAGAACGATTTTCTTTTGGAACTTGAGAATCTATTTTTTTCATTACGTCTTTTCTAAGAACTTCTAAAGTTTTACTTTTTATGTCAGCTTTAGTTCCAGTTACATTAACCCTAGTTCCTCCAAAATCAATTTGTAAAGTATGTGTTCCATCAGAATTTCTTATTCCATATAAATCTCCAAATCCTTTTATACTTCCGACAACTCTACTTTCATCTTTAAATTCATTTGTACTAAAATTTTTACCTCTTAAAGTAGATTGTAATTCTTTTGAATCTTTCTTAGATAATACAGAAGGTTTTGGTTTAGCATTAGATCCAGTAGATGTTGAAGTAGTATGTAATGTAGAAGAAGTATTTGAAGAAGATTGATTCTACTATTTAGTTCCTTTAAATGGTCTATTAGGAACAGGATTCCATGTTTGTTTAATTCTGTCTACAATGTTTATATTTGGTGTAGATACTCTAGCAGCACTCTAATATATATCATAATCAGTAGGTAAATATTTTAAAAGTGGATGTTTAGCTTTATCTCTAATATTTTTTATAGCTAAAGCTCTAGAATATCTCTATACTTCTGGAGATTGTCCGATGTTTTTAGTAGATGATTCTAATTTAATTTTATTAGTAGGATCTATTTTACCTTTTACTCCAGTTTTAAAATTAACATTAACTTCATCATCAGCTTTAGCTCCAGGAAGTTTTCTTAATTCTTCATTAGCTTTATTATTTCCGCCTTTTCTTCCTGCTTTATTTATAGTATCAACCTATTCCTAAGTTGCTTTAATTTTTCTTCCAGACTTTGTAGTAATAAAAGTTTCTGTTTCTGTATTTTGAGTAACTGTAGGTTTATATTTTCTATTATTAACAATTCCTTTAGTTCCTCTAGATAAACCTGCAGCAATACTTAAACCATAAGCAATATTCTTCCAATCGGTGTTTGTTAACTCTTTAGGATTGCTAATAGCTTTCTATAAGGCATTATAGGATTCTGGTAAATCTTTAATAGCCTATAAAGTTAATAATCGTGGAGCCCATTTAGCAATATTTGTTATCCATTTTCCTGTTTTAGATGTTAATCCTAATCCAGGAACCATACCAACAGCAGCTAAACCAAGATTAACTCCAGCATTTTTAGCTACATCCAATTTGCTCATGGATTCATCATTTATATCTGCTACCATATTAGTTCCTAATGAGGTTAAACCTAAAATTCCTGAAGCAGCCATACCATAAGGTCCTCCCCAAGCAGCAATACCTCCAGCTATATCCTAGGCCATTGCTCCCATTCTAAGATAATCTTCAGTTTCAAAACCTTCACTTAATTTTCTATTAGCAGCTTTCAATTTATTATCTTGTTCCTTTTTAGCTAAAGCTTCAGGACTATTCTAATCTAAAATACTCTATAATGTAATTCCATTAGAGTTTAATTCTCTCTAAGGCTGTACTATTCTTCTAGCTATTGAATCATAATAAATTCCATCTAATCCGTTTATTTTTTTAAGTCTAGATGGATTATTAGCATATCTAGGCATCCACTATAGTTCTTCTTTAGAAAGATTCTACAATCCTCCAGATTTTTCAGCTTGTCTAAATGCCCAAGATATTCTAGATATATCATTTCCATCAAGCTACTAATTATTAGCTAATTTTAATGCAATATTATTAAAGTCTTCCTAGTTAGATGGAGTTCCATTTAAATAATTATAGTATCTATAGTTCTTATATTGGTTTGCATAATTTGCCTCTCTTAAAGCTGCAGCTTGTTTTGCTTTATCCTCAGCCTATTGTTTCTAAAGCTAATTCCACTAACTATATGTATATGGATTTCCAGTCTGTGGATTTATATTATTAGTGTATTCGTTACCTCCATTACTAAAGAAATTTCTATAGTTTAAACCTAAAGCACTAAATGCTGGTAAATCATCAGACTCTTCATCTGTACCAAGAGCATCAATAGCTTTCTATAATTTTGTTAAAGCATCGTTTTTATCTTTAAATGATGTTCCTTCAAAATTATAGTCTTTTCTTTCTAAATCCTATTTGTAAAGTTTAAGCTATTCAGCCATTACTCTTCTACGTTCTTTAGTACCTCTAAGTCCATCATTACCTCTAGCATCAAGAGAATTCCAACCTTGTTCTGAATCTGAAAAAATACTAGAATCTCCACCATAAAGATTTAGAAGTTGTTTCCCAAAACTAGTTTTAAAGTCAAAAGGTTCTAATTCTTTTTTAACTTCTTCTTCTTTTTTTCGAGGAGTCATTTGAGACATTTTATTCTATATGTACCAGGCAGCATCAGCATAAATCTCTTTATCAATATTTGACATTGAATCTGTATCAATTCTATCTCCGTTATATTTAATTTTCCACTATCCACTTTCACTTGATGCTCCAGTAATACCATGATTTATAATATCCTAATATGCAGTCATCCATTTATCACGATATTTAGGATTTCGTAACCATCGTTTACTATTTAGATATGTAGGTAAATCGTTAGCCAGTCCTGTCATTAAGTCCTACTAAGAGATTTCGTCTTGACCATATAATAAATATTTTTCTTCCTAATTTATATCAGCCATAATCAATTAATTTAAATAATAAAAGGGTGACACGGCTATCGTGTCCGCATCACCCTTTAGTTTCAATTACTTTTGAATCCATCTGGAAAGCTTACCACCTTTTTTAAATACTGGTTGCTGTCCTTCAGGAGCGGCAGGACCTTCAGGGGCTCCTCCACCTAACATCTAAACTAATGCCTATAAAACTTGCATAGCTAAATTACAATCTTGATTTTGTAAAGCAGCCATAGCAGCTTCTAATATCTAAGCAGTAGGATCTCCTCCTTCTGGAGCACCTTCTGCAGGTGCACCTCCTTCTGGAGCTGCTTCTGATGTTTCTGGGCCTTGAACTGGTCCCCCTTCTTGTAACTTACGAATCATTTCAGTAAGTTTTTTGTCGTTTGATTTAATGTTCATAATTACTAATAATATTATTAATGTTAATTATAAGATTATCAAAATCTTGTTTTGAATAATCATATTTTAATTCAAATAATATACAGTTATTTTCCTTACATTTATTTCGTTTTATATTATCTTTTATCTAAGTATCTTGAAATTTTATTGTTCCTCCAAAATGCTCTATAGGAATATAATGTTGTTCACCATTATATTCTATTGCTATATTATATTTAGGAAAATAAATATCAATTCTCTAATTTTCTATCCAAGGAATTATCTTTTTAGTTACTTCAAATAAAATTTCTTCATGTGGAAAATATTTCTGTAATTCTTCATAAAGTTTTGTCTAAGACTTTAACTAGCATTTTGGACATCCTCTTCCTTTTAAATGGTTATTTGGTGTCTATATAAATTCTCCATGTTTTTTACATATTATAGTAATAGGAGTTCTACTATTTTCATATATAACTTTAGAATAATCATATTTATTATTATGTAATTTAGAAGCCTTTACTATAAAATCTTGTAAACTATCTTTTTGTTTTTCTTTATTATTTTCTCTACTACACTATAAACAACCATAACCACTAAGATGATCATGAGGAGACTACATAAATTCTCCATGCTTAGGACATATTATAATTATCTTTTCTTTATTATTTTTACCATAAATAGATTTGGAATAATCATACTTAAAATTATGTACTCTATTAGCTTTTTCTATAAAAGAGGTTATATCTCCTTTTTGACTTTCAGCTAACTGTTCAGTTTTGCATTTTAAACAACCGTTACCTCTTAAATGATTATTAGCTATCTACCAAAACTCTCCATGCTTAGGACAAATTATACATACTTTTTCAGAAGATTTTTTATAAATTACTTTACTATAATCATACTTATCTCCATGAATTTTCTTAGCATTCTAAATCCATTGTTCTGTTGTAATTTTCTTTCTACTCATATCATTTTTATGTATCGTTAAATTAAAAATTTAGGGGCAGAAGAACGATACTAAACTTCCATAGTCGGTTAATTACTCCGATTTAGCCCTTAATTTTTATAAATTGCTTAATAGGACAAATTTTAAATATCTTTTAGGTAAAAATATTATTTATTCTATTTTAGTCAAATTTTAATTAGATATATTAACATTCTTCTTAAAAATATCTGTAACATTATCCAATCCCATAAGTGAAGCACTTGTAACATAAACTAATTCTGCAAAATCAGGAATTTCTTTATTAAGTATAAATCCAGCTATTAATAGAATTAAACATACAGTCATACCGAGTGCCCCAAAAATTCTTTTTGAGCTAAAACCTCCACTATGGGCCTAAAATGTTGTTCTCCAGCCAAATTTATCCCTAGTATTCATTGTAATAAGCTTTTTCCAAATTTTAATCGTCTGCTTATGGACTATGCCATTTCTCTTTGTGATGGTCTTTCAAAATGTTTCATAAAACTATTTACTGCTTCATCTAATGATCTTGTTTGTAATAGTCTATTATAAGCTGACTTTTCAGTAGTATTTAATTCTTCCCACACAAATTCTAACTATTGTTCAAAAGTAGGATTGTTTCCATATTTATTAAACAACTATTTTTTTCTTGAACCTAGCCATTGTGCTAGTCCATATGCTTTGCTATGTGGATTAACCGCTGTATGATTTAAATTAGATTCACCCAATAAATTAGCAACGATTCCAGCAGCCTAATAAGGAAGTAACCCTTTTGACTAGAAAAATTCCATAGCTCTTTTTTTATTTCCAGATAAACTTTGATTCATTGAATATGATTTATTATTAAAATTTGGCTAGTCAATTGTCTAATCCTGAATTGGCTATACTATTACTGGTTCACTGTTAGGATTATAATGTGTTTCTGCCATTCTATCCATAAAACTATTGTCAAAATCCTAAGCCTCAGGAATATTTGGTTTAAATATAAGATTTTGTTCTCCATTATCTGTAGAAGCAATTCTACTTACTCCATAATCAGAGAAATTTATTGTATTTCCTAAAATATCCTCAACTTCTAAATTATTGTTATTATCTTGTGAGTCTTTACTAGCAGAAACAAATTTATAGAATAAATCTCCATTCTAAAATGGATTAGTATATTCAGTCATATTATTCCTCCTTCTTTTCAGGGGCATCTACATATTCAGCAGGTCTATCATTCTAGCCTTTTAATACTTTAAACATGTATTTACCTAATGCTTTATAATCCTTATCCTCTTTAGATACTTCAGCTTTAAGAGCTTTTTTAATTAAAACAACTGTTTCTCTTCTAGAAACAATACGCTCTCCACCTTTTAAAGCCATCTAAACAGTGGAATCAGGAGCAAGAACTTTCATCACATAATCTTCATCTTCATCTTCTAAATCTGCTTCATCACCAGGTTTTATACCTGAATCTGCATTTACTTCAAGAACATATGATGCAATTCCTTCAATTCTATCATCTTCTGGATTTCCTCTTTTAACATCTAATACTTTAAATTCATCATCCATAAATATCATATCTAAAGGAAATCCTACATTATGCATATGGAAAAATGTTTCAACTGGATTTGATTCATTTATCACAAATAACATTCCTTCATCTTTAGGTAATGACTTAAAATACTATAATCCACGCTCTTTCTATTCCTAAGATTTAGCAATAAATATATCATATTCTTGTCCACCTAATTTTATTGTTCCTATATTTTTAGATTGTCTTGCTTCCATAATTATTAAGTTTTACTTTCAACATATTCAATTTCAGCATCATAAGGAAGAGGAGAAGATTGCTACCAAATTAAATTACTACCAATATATAACACTTCTGCTTTTTGAGAACCTAACATTATATCAATAGCATTTTGTATATCTGTACTTATCATAGTGAAGCAGAAGTTATAACATAAATTGTATTAGGATCTGGAGTTAATAAATCATATTCAGCCTAAGTTCCTGACCAAATATTAGCTTTATTATTCCAATTATATTTTTCTCCTGTAGTTACTACTGAAAGAGTAGTTCCATTAGATACTGCAGACTAACTTGAAAAAGAAATTGATGGAACAAACGATACCCATTTCTAACCAGGAACATTGCTTATATTACACAACTATCCGTTCCACATTGTATTCTACCAATAATATGGAGATTTATTAGCGCTACTAATAGTGAATCTTGCTATTTTATGACTATCAGAAGATTCCATAATTTCAACTTTAAGTTCTCCGTCATATAATCCTACAGCACTATTTAAATCTGAATAATGTACTGTAGACATATATGTTTTACCTTTTACAGCATCAGGATCAGCATCTATAGCATCAACAAGATTCTATAATGTATACTAATTTGTTGTAGGCCAAGTGCTTGGGAAAGGCTAATTAGATATTATAGTAACATTCTATTCGTTAATTTGTAAATGTCCACTATCATCTACAGTAATATATCCAGAATCATTTGTTAAATCACTTGTATTAGTAGGAATTTCTGTTTTATCAGCTTTTTGTAAAAGTGTATTTAAAATACCAGTTGATGCGTCCTTATCAGTAAGAATAGTAATTAGACTCTATATTGAAGAAGAATCTAATCCCAACATATCTTTTATCTAATTCTATAATAAATCTATTCTTTTATTTAAATTGTATATTGCATGTCTAATTCCGACTAAAAATGGTATCATTGATTCTAAATTTTATCGATTAATCCTGTTCTATCATCTGTATGTTTAGTAATTTCACAGGTAAGTATTTTACCCATTTCTATCGCTATTTCATCTTTTTTAGAAGAAGATTCTTCTGAATTATATTTCTTATAAAGTTCCTCCATTTTATCGGTTACTTGTTTACGGAATATAATTTCATCTCTTTCAATTTCAGCTTGTTGTTCTCCATTATTATCAACTACGGGAATTCCTTTAGCTGTAAAGTCTTCACCTGCGCCTTCCATATTATTCTTTCTAGCGTGAAGAGCACCTTCTGGAATTACGGACATTTGTCCACCTTCTTTAAACGCTTGTGGAGATTTAGGATAAGGATTAGCTCCAAAATAACTTGGGTAAAACCATTTATAGTTAGTAATAAACCATTCAGCTTCTTCTGGAGTCATTTCTAATACATCCTTATTCTTTATTGCTCTGTCAAGTGCTTCTGGAAATTTATAATACTAGAGATTTTTATATTCATTCTCTTGTACTTCTGGATAAACATAAGTTTTTCCGTCTTGTTCACCATATCCTAATAAATGAGTAGCATAACTTCCATTATGTAAATCTAATTTTCTCTAATCATTATTAAGAATTCTTTGCATAAATGGAACTCCACTTTGATTAGCATATAATATCAAATCAGTTCTACTTCTTTTAGATTTTCCACCCTTCTAAAATGAATTTATTTGCTATTCATCTACCTAAGCAGGCTCTTCCCTCTTTTGTGAATTTTTAGAATATGTCCAGCAATCCTTTTCTTCATTGAATGTACGCACATAACCACCGAGTTTAAGTTCTTTTACTAATGGAATTACATCATTATCCCATACACGAATATCTTTAGCTACAGTATCATTTTCTTTACCTTTATTAAGATATTCATATTCATCTGATTCTTCGTTATAACCAATAGAAGGCATTATAAAATTTTGTCCATCTAATGATTCTATCATCCCTAACCATTTAGCATCTTGAAAGTTAGATGGTTTACCATATGCTTCCCAAGCTGCTTTTAAACGATATTTATCATTATCTTTATAGTAATCTAATTCTTCAGGAAGAGAATTTTTAAATTTATCAAAGGGATCTCCAACTTGTTTTTTGTTGGAGATTTCCTTTGATTTATTAATTATATTTCTTAATCTAGATCTCTGCATCTTGAAAGTATTATTTGTTTATTATCAATTAATGCAGCTCCAGATAATAGTCTCATTCCTATATTATGGTTAGTTGCATTATTAAATATCTTCATTCCCATTCTACCTCTAGCTATTGGAGACCAACCTCCTTGAATATTCTGAGCATATCTCTAATTATTTATAGAAGACATATACTAACTTCTAATATTCTATAATTCATTCTAATCAGCCATATTTAGTATTCTATTCCAAGCATAATTAGCAAAATTTATATTATCATCAGCCTTTCTTCTAGCACCTTGTGAGAATGTTCCATAAGTTTTTCCTGCTTCTGCTCTAGCTTTATCAAATTTATCATTTAAATTACCAAAAGCATTTCCCATAAATGAATTAGCTTTCATTGAATTCTACCAAGATTGATTATTAAAAGTTCCTGTAGTAGAAGCATTAGCCATATTTAACCATTTTATTGGAGCAGGTGTAAATGATGAACCCATTATAGCATCTTGTAGAGTCATTCCATCTGTTGAACCAAAAACATTAGATAATCCTTTATTTAATGCCATTGCTCCAGAAACTATTGCTCCAACTGGACCAATAAATCCCACTCCTGCTTGAATTATATCATATATAGTATCAGCAGTTTTAACAGCACTACCATATTTACCTCCATACTCTTTAGATGGACCTGTAGCAGCACCTATTGCTGAACCTGCTATTGACATTCCTGCTCCCCAAAGATTAGCTTTAGAACCTAACTATGCAGCTTTCTAAGCATCTGTTAATCCACCAGCAGCTTTAGAAGCTTTAGAAATATCATTAAGAGTCTTAATAGAATCATAAATAGATTTTGACTATCCTATTGTACTAGATACACCTGCACCTATTCCTCTTGATAAAGCAGTATGTCCTCCAAGAGAATCAATTCCTTGTCCTACAAGATTACCAGTTATTCCAAGTGCAGTTCCACCTAAAGCTGCTCCAACATTTTGTCCTAGATTTTCAGATAAAGCATTACCTTTAATTAAGTTTTCTGTAATAGTATTTCCAGCAGCACCTACTCCTGAACTAAATAATGCTCCCATACTTCTTCCAACGTCTGAGTCATCAAATAATTTATTTGATATATAATTAGTAGCTAAATTAGTAGCAGTATTAACTCCAGCTCCTGCTAACTAATTAGTCTTACTTGTTGTAGAGAGAGTATTTTTATCTATTTTTACTGGCTTACTAACTGAAGGTCTATCATATGCAAAAATATTATTATTTATAGGATTTATTCCAGATCTAGTTTGGCTATGAATGCTAGCTAATCCTCCAGTCCCATCTTTAAATGTCTACAAGATATTCTATATACTTAAATTACCATAAGACTAATTTATAAGAGGATTTCTCTAATTTCCATAATTTAAATCTAATCCACCAAACTAAAGTTTTCTAATTCTATTCATAATCAACTATAACTTATATTATATAGTGTAACTAGACTATGAATTACAGCTAAATTCTTTCCACTGTATCGTACTCTAATCTTTATCCATTTATCTCTAATTTTTGCCTCTTTTCTAACAGTCCATCCATCTACTTGAATAGCACTTGTGTTATATCCAAATCTACTGTAAATATTAGGAAGTTTATCAGAACTAACTCTTGTTGTATCTAAATCATTTGGAAGATATTGAGAATTAATAACAATTGGTGGAAGTGCATCAATAAATGGTTTATTTTTTTCTTCTTCTGTTGAAGTAGTAATGTTATTTTTGCAAGTTAATAAATCCTAACATAATAATGAACCTTCTTCTCCTTCACAAGAAGCTAATTTAAATTCTTCAATAGGAACGTAATTAGGATCAAAATCACCACATACAAGAATATCATCTCCACATAATAATGATCTTTCATTATCATCACAAGATATAATAAAAGGATTAGCAGTAGGAATTGTAGTTTTATCCCAAATTTCATTTTTCTACATAAATGATATAGGGGGAATCTATACATTCCATTTTCCTTCTTTATATCTTGAATTACCTCTTAATCTTCCTACATAATCAATAGGACAATTTTTAACGTGAGTTATAATATTAAACTAATTTAAATCTCTATTCCAAGATATTTCTGAACCTGATAAATTCTAGAAATCATATACTCCATCTTCATCATGCATTAAATGATATTTATGATATATATCATTATAAGTATCAATTCTCTCATAGTATAATGGGAATATAGTAGATTTTACTTGCTATACTAATCCATGACTATATATTGGATATACTTTATCTATTCCAATACAATTTTCATGAATATCTGTTCCATTATAATTATATGCTTTTCTAAATTGATCTTCATCATTTAACAGTTTCTAAGAATTAGTAGTTCTGTAATACTATTCATATGTATACTTATTAGCAGCTACATCTGTATAATATCTATTAAATAATATATCAGAACCTAAAGTCTAATAAAGTTCTTTTGTAGATTCTTGTCTAAAATACATTGTTCTCTTATCTTCAGAGAATTCATAGTTATCACCTTCAATCTCAAAATGGAATGACTCTGGTTCAGCTTTATTAGATATTATAACTAAATTAGTAAATATTTTCTAAGTACCTATTTTATCATTTACTACAAACTCAAATTCAAATGGATGATACTTTCCATACCAATGAGTTGGATATAAATCTTCAACAACATTAAATATTCCAGCCTATCCATGTAAATAGAAGTCAGTAGTTAATCCTGCTCTATTATACTAGTCTCCTGTTAATAATGGATTATTAACTATAGAATCTAAAGTTAAAGCTATCATTTCAGTTTTAAACTGAGTAACAGCTGTTGCATTAGATACAATTTGACTAATATTTGATAAATAAGGAGTAATATATAAAAGAATTACTTTGTGTTCCTAAAATCTATTATAAAGATCTTTATTAGTAACTCCATCTGCTAATTGTAATTTATTTCCACTAATATTAAATAGTCTCCAATTTTGCCAGTGATCTTTTTCTATTGCAAATCTAACATTCTAAAGTTTATATCTACCAGTATTTCCATCTTCTTCACAATCAATACTTATAGTCCTTTCTGAACTTGTTCCGTCTGAGTTCATTAATGTATAAGTTATAATACACGACTTATTGATTGTTGAATAATACAAATCTGGAAGTTCTATATTAGTTCCTTCTTTACATACTGGGTTATCAACTAAAACTCCAGTATTTTCTGGAATTGAATAATTACATTTAGATAATAATGCTAAAGCTTTTGCAGTATCTCTATCAAAACTAAAGAATTTAGTATCTATATTAGCAGAATATGATGGAACCCAACTATAGAATGTTATAAACTAATCTAATAATTCATTATAACATAAACTCCATACTTTTTCTTCATCTTTATAAACATCATCATAAAATGTAAATATTAAATCTTTTTTATTGTTATTATAATGTGTCTTTACATTTTTTAATCCTATAGTTGGATATAATTCTCTTTCTCCGAGAGATATATTATCAATTAAAAATTTATTTACTTTAAAATCAGAAAGTAATTCAATTTGTTGTCCTTTAACTCTCCATATTTTTTTAGCAACAGTATCAACTCCATATACAAATCCTGCTTCTGATTTAATTACAGAATCTCCCCATTGTGTTCCATAAGTATCTGTAATTATCGTAAGTTCTTCAGGAAGTACATTATTAGTATTAATAAATACTGGTTCACCATCAGACTATCCTGTTAGTACTCTTTCATTAATAACTGCTACTCCAATACCATGTTCAAATATTACAAGTATATATCCTTCAAATCCAACAAGTTTTTGAATTGAACCATATTCTTGTGAATAATCTCTAAAATATGTAGAAAGCGATACTCTATAATTATTCTTAAATGAATCTTGTATAGCTATAGCAGAATATTGTATTCTATTTGAGAATGTATCTTTTATATAATTTATATCTTGCAAAGTAAAATAACATTTATATCCAAGAGAAGCTCTATATGCATCATTATAAAGGTAAGAATCTGGCATTTTATTTTCACCTCTATATAATAATGAACTTCTTGGATAAAAACTTCTTGGAGATCCCATTAATGCTTCTTCAGATACATACGAATGGTCTACTGAACGAAGAGCATAATTCATAGAACTTCTAACTTTAAAGGTAATCCAAGAACCTATTTGTATAGCATTGATGTCTGATCTAGATATATTTTGCCATTTTTCTGGATCTTCTACTTTATAATTATTAACCCAAGTACTGACGTCAATTATTTCATCATTATTAGGAAGAGCTGGATCATTAAAATTTCTTACTAATCTATATGTATACTAATTTATATAACAATCTCCTCTCCAACATACATATTCAGTATCACTATCAAATGTGTTATATCTATCACTAATAGCATAAAATGGTTCTGAAGAATTCATTCTATTAAGATATTCCTAAGAAATACTTATTGGACTATCTTGATATATATTATATAGACACCCTGTTTCTAATTCACCTTCATTAGAATAAATTGCTAAATAAGGAGAATATTTTCCTCTTACTATATTATAAGCTTTATTAACTTTTTCGTAGTCCTAATCTTCTCCAGCAGTATAAGTACTTTTATCAACTTCTGCATATTTAAATTTATATGATTCTTCAGTTTTACCTATTTCTAATCTAAATATTTTATCCTAAATAGCTACAGTATCAACATTATCAGTAACACTACATATTGTTACTTTTTTTAGATTTTCAATATTCTAATATTTTACTTCTTGTAACTAATTAAAGAATCTTTCATTTCTAACTAATCCGGAATTAATAGTACTTACTTTTTGTATTCTAAATTTACCTCCATTAAATATTTGATTATAATATGGTTGATTTAATAAGAAATCTGGACATATTCCAGCAAATGCTTTTTTACTTATAGTATTATCAGAATCGGATGATTCATAATTATATTTATAAAGTCTATTAGTATACATTTGAGTTAATGTTCCAGTATCTTTATTTACAAAACACTCTGTGTAATGTTTTTTAGAATCACCAAATCCTTCTTCTAATACAGGAGCTTGTAAAGTTTCATCCATTGCTAGAAGATAACACTAAGCTAATATATTAGGAACACATTTTTGTCTTACAAAAAATAATCCTCTTATTCCTAATTCTTCTCTTAAATACTTAGAAACTTCTCCAGGAACTTTAAATTTAACAGAAAATAGAGTTTTATCATCATATAAATCCATATAATTGAAATGACAAACTCCTTTAGCATTTAAATCCTATCCATTTAATTTATAAAAGTCTCCTTCTTTAATCCATCCATAATCATCAACCTTAATATAATTTCTAAATAATACAGCATCTTTTACTGTATAAATTTTAGCTTCTTTTTCTGGATTATCTATATCATTTATTCCTAATAATAAATTTTTATTATCAGTAAGAGTTCCACCTAATGTATTATAAACATTAGATAATGTTCCATTCTAATAAATAAATACTACTCCAAATCTATAATATTCTTGATTAAAATATCCTGTTTTATTATAGATGTTTAAAGAATTATAGTAAGTACAATCTCCATTTTCTGAGTAGTAATTAGAGTCTAACTTATCAAAATTATTTACAACATTAAGCTGAGGTACAATCCTTAATGCTAAATCTGTAAGTTCTCTATAATTATCAGTATTTTTTTCTATATTTCCAAAGAATAACATATTTTTACACTAAGCTTGAGTAAGAATATTCTTTGGATTAAATCTTGTTATATTTAATATATTTGGATCTAAATCTTCACACTCTTCAAATCCATTTATCTATAAATATAATATACTAGAATTTATAGGAACTCTTTTATAAATTTTCTTACATTCATATACCCTATTTTGCTAATAATCTGCAAAATATCTAACATAATATACTCTTAAATAATTATATGATTTATCAAGATTATTTAATCTTAACTGAATACCTTTATTAGTTGATTGATTTTTAATTCCTCCATCTATTGAACGTGGATCAGAATCATTTCCAATAAATACAGGTATTAATCCAGATTCAGCAATAAAATCAGATTCATTATCATCAGCATCACAATAAGTAAAATAAAAACAATACTAACCTACAGGTAATTTTCCTTTAACAAATCCGACATAAGTTATAAGAGGATTGTATTCATATTGAAAATATAAGGATGTATCTTTATCAAAAGTTTTTGAATTATAAATATTAGTATCGTTTTCTCCAATTCTATCTACAATTTCGTAAGTATTTTTTTCTCTTACAGAAAATCTAGAATTTATTAATCTTGGTATATTTTTATCATCATTAAGAATTAAGTTTACAGAACCATCATATGATGGCTGAACTTCAATTTCTACTGGATGATCAAGATCAAAATTTAATTTATCTGTATCTAAATCAACAATAGATCCAGCTTTTGCCCAAAGAGTTCCTTCTTCAGCTAAAACTACACTACCAATATCTATTTCTCGTCCTCTTTTATCTACCCATTTTCTGTTTTCATTGTATCCTTTTTTAGTAAGTATTTCGCCGTTTTTTATATTAACAGCCTAATCAGCAGGGACAATGAATTTATCATCAATGATATATAAGTCTACATCAGTTTGATAATTATATAACGGATTATATTCGTAAGCTAAATTTCCTTTTTGTCTAAGGGTATTTAGATATACTTCGAAACTTTTATTCAAATTCATAATTAATTAATTTATCTTTACTATGTAGAGTTATCTCTTCTTTTTATTAAATATACTTTATCATATACTAATACTGTTTCAGAATCACCAAGTGTATTAGTTCTCTAACAAAAACATTTAAAATTTCTATTATTAACAGTTCCTTCTGTTAGTTCACGTGAGTCACTATCAACTACTTTTTCAATATCATTATTACTATTATATAATAAAGAATATTCTTTACTGTTTTCATTTATTTTTCCTCTTGTAAACTAGAAATTATCACTACCTCCAACGATGTCTAATTTACCATTTTCATTTTCAAGAAGAATATTTTTTTCATTAATTTTATTACTTCCATTTACTATATCTTTCATTAGTTGTACATTTCCATTTTTTAAATATACATAATCTAATGCAACATCAGAATCATGAATCTATAAATTATTATGAAAATCAGTACTTGAAGTTAAATCTATTTCAACAGTATTACTATTATTCATAGCAAAATTACCCTATTTAAAGTTTAAATTTCCAATTCTATAATTTGATGAAATTGATATAATGTTGTCATTATTATTTAATAATTCGCAATCTATCCCAAAAATATATTTGATTTTATCATAATTTAAAGTGTATGTATAATTAGCATTACTATCATTTATATTATAAGATATATATATATTACTATTTTGTAATGTATAATTATCATATTTACAATATATATAATTGTCTATATGATTTTTTATAAATTGCTAAAAATTATTTTTTAAATTATCATCATTATCACTTGTATTATCTCTTTCTAATAAATCCTAGAATATACCCCATACACCGTCATTAGTACTTTTCATCCAAACTCTTGTATATTTATAACATGGTTTATACTCATAACCATTATAAACAGGAAGATCTTCATATCTATGATTTATACTAATAGGTTCAATATCTTCATAATAATTTGTATAATAATTTAAATAATTATCATTATCATCAAAATCTACAGACGAAGGATTAACTTTTTTTATAAAAATAAATGTAAACATATCATTTTTTACAAACTCGCTAAGTCGTGTATAAAAATAATTAGAATCGTGGAATGTTGTTGGACTTTTCAATATTTGAGAAAGATAAGAATATCTTATTTTGTCTGCGTGTTGCTCATTTTCTAAAGTTTCTCCTTCTGTTGTACTATCTCCTCTTATTGTAGTTTCATATGAAGGCCCATGAGCTAATTTTATAATATGCTTATCCCCACTATAGTTTGAATCCCAATCCACTATAGGTCCAGCAAATGTACTTGGATATTTAATATCATCATAAAAATCACAAAAAACATTCGATAAATTATAAATTTTCTTATCAGTATGTGTTAAAAACAAATCATTATATTCTAAAGATATATTTATATTATTATTATCAGTTGTGGAGTTACATTCTAGCAAAGTTATACCTTTAAATTCATCTATCAAATCACAATTATTGCTATTATCATAATATTTATTATTTTTCTAGTTATTTTGTAAAGATATAGCTTGTTTAAATGCTTCATCTACTGTAATATTATTTGTAGTTAAATCTACATCTCCTATCTATAGAGTTTTAATTCCATTTATTGCAAATGAATTTTTAGCTGAATCACTTACATGTATTTGACTAGGATAATTTTCTTCGTTTTTAATAGAAATAACAGAATTATTTTGTAGATTAAGATTTATTGTATGTTTACATCTATATTCTATATTTGGATCATCTTTTTTTATAAGACTTCCAATTATTTCAGATTTTTCATTAATTTTCTTATTAAATCCTCCATCTGTTTCTAAATTAACAATCATTAAATCTTCAAACTTTTTCTTAGCATTAGTAAATTCTTCTTTGCTTAAATCTGCTTTATTAAAATCACAAAAGTCAGGAACATTTCCATCAACTTGATAAAATTCATTAAATAAAGGAGTTGATAAAAACCATCTTTCTACCCCTTCTGGTTCCTCTAAAGTTACATTATTTTTTGTATTAAGTTCTTCATCAATAATATCATAAGTTGCTGTTACTTTATATAAAGTTCTAGGTTGTATTCCATATTCATCCCAACTCAATGTATCAGTATTTCTATTTTCAAGCTTTAATCCTCCTTCTTTAGGATAAATAAAAGTATTTCTTGAATTTAAAACATCAGTAAATTTAAATTTAAGATTGTCAAAACGTTTTCCATATTCTGGATAAGCGTTAAATGTATATGTTAAAATAGTTTCTTTTTTATTTATGTCATTTCTAAATCTCCATCCAGTTAAAAATACTTTTCCACTTCCTAATAATGCTAAATCTATAGAACCTCTAGCAGATAATCCTCTTATATAAATATCATTAGTATCTTTATCAGCTAATACTCCTATTGTATAATTATATGTTGTTATTGTTTGTCCAAATGCTAAATTACTTTCTGAATTTGTCTAGTTTCCGTTTGAATCAACAGGATTAGCTGAAATTCCAGAATATTTTTTAACAATTTTAACAGAATATAAATTAGTATTTGGATTATATGTACTTTTAGATCTTATTATATCTCCTTTCGTTCCATTTCCATTTAATATTAAATCAAAGGCATCAAATTGAGGAATTCCTTCATCAAAATTTATATAGTTTTCATTTCCATTCTATTTATCAATATTAGTAGGATTATCAGGACAATTATAAGTTAAATATCCTTCTATCTGTAAATTAGCTTCTCCAGAATCATAAGTTCCATATATAGTATAATTAAAATTTTCTATATGATTCAAACTAGTTTTTAAATATAGAGGTCCTATTAATTTATAGGCATATGTATTAGCAGCCATCTATTGGCGTTCTTTTATTAATTTAGAATCTCTTATAGTTTCACTTAAATCAATATTAGTAAATCCATCTGGTATAAAATATTCATCATTGAATTTATATATATCAGAATATGAATAATCATATTTTTTAGGTTTCCACATTCCAGATTTTTTCTCCCATCTACATAATGTTTTAGTAATATCAACAAATTCATTCTATGAATTTAGTACTCCAAGATAAAGTGTATATTTTCTATTTTTAGGAGATTTGGCCTTCTTAGCAATATTATCAACATTTTTATAATTTGTAATATAATTTTTCATTTCTGCTAATCCTTCTGTAGACCATACAGCAAACTTATCTCCAGCTCTTAATGAAGTATCTCCGGTAAGCGGAATTAAAAATGAATCTGTATTTAAAACTTTTATACCTAAATATTCATCATTAGATATATTTCCTTTTGTTAAATTCAAAAATGTATCAAAATCGAAACTTCCTCCTAAATTTTCATCATCATTAATATCTATTTTCTTTTCAGGAGATGGAAAACTTCCTATTTGAGATTTATTAGTTATAGGATTATATGCAGCAACATAAATAATTCCTCCATATTCTTTCATTCCAACAGGTTGATACCCAGGAGGGAGAAAAGCATTGTCTACTCTTCTATTACCCATGTCATTTTGCAAAATAACCTCATTTCCATTCATGGTTATAAATGTAGCATTCAGAGCATCTGATAAACTATCGTTGCCCTAAACCATTGGATGTGTATCAAGTTGAAGTCCTTTACTAAATTGATTAACTGTCTATTCCATTATTGTTGTATATATTTAAATTTATTCTCAGAAGTCATTATGTTCTGCATATTTAAAGGATCTCGAACTACTATAAGTTCGGCATTTTCAGTTTTAATTTCTTTATAATATTTGTGCATCCATTTAGTCTTATCTTCATTTAATCTAAAAATGTAAGGAGACTATGGATCTTTTATTTTGATTTCTTCTAAAAGTTTATATAAAAAAACATTTTTGAATACTTTATATTTTCTATTTTTCTATGATAAATAGTCAATATACTAACTCTCTGATCTTGTAAAATAATAATATCCATCCCATTGTGATTTAGTTCTTTGAAACATATATGCTATTCTTTTAGATAATTTATAACAATAGTTCTTAAATACTGTTAAACCACTAGATGGTATTATTCCTATAAACATAAATTCTTTATTTGTAATCATTGAAACATCATTTCCAGCTCTTACATACTAAAGTATCATTTTCCAGCCGTAAACTAAAATTCTTTTTACATCTTCTCTGGAAAGTTCTGGAAATTTCTCATGAACAGAATCAACATAATCATTAATTTTAGTTGTTTTCATTTAACAATAAACTTTTCCCTCATTAGTATATTTAGTTATTTTATCTCTTAGAAACTTATTTACATAAATGGGATATTTCTTTCTATGTAAGAAATTATCAGATTTTCCATGAATATACAGATACATCTAATATCCTGTAAATAAAGACTCTAAGAAATCTACATCTTTAAATTTTCCGTTTTTTCTAACTCTTTCAAATTCTGAGCCTGTAATGGCTTCCATATGAATTTCTCCTCCCTAGTAACCTACACCTTGTATTTTAAATGTAGCATTATTTTCTATAATATCATTAAGAATTTGCTAAACCCCCTCTCTAAAAACCTACTTAATTTTCTATCTCCTAAGTTGTTTCGTTTTAAAATTCTTTACTAGAGATTTGCATTTTTCATATGGAAACCTTACAAATATATCATTTAAATTACAGGCCCAACCTATTGCAAAATGTTTCATACTTATTTAAATGCTTTTAATCCAAAACCAAATCGCTTACGATCCCATGAAGTACTAGCATCCAAAATTGTATCAAAATCATTTTGAGATAATTGTTTAACTCTAGCCTAATCACACTATTTTGTCCATTGTTGATATAAAGCTCTAGTCATTTCAAGAGATTCTTTGGTATTTGTCCTTAGACCTTCTTTAAATTTTACAGTATATGCAATATAGGTAGCAATAGCCATTGCTTCTTTATCAGTAATTTCTGGAAGTCCATCCTCATCAAATAATATTCCTTTATAAAGAATATTTACCTTTCCATAATTATGTGTAAAATATAATTTATCTCCTACTTTTTCATATTTTAATACTTTTCCAGGTAAATAATAGTTTCCCTAATATCTTTTATTACCTTCTATATACTATTCAGTATAAGCAGTACTGAAATCTCCAAAATCTATTTTATTAGAGACAGATGACCAATCTTCATAACAAGATGTTACTAATTCAATGCAACTATCTCCATTTATATCTAGTGCATTACAAGGAAGAGTTATAGAATTATCACTTGGATCAATTTTAGCTGTATATCTATATAGTTTTCTATTCTTATTACCTATATATCCCCAAGCCACAAGTCCAAGCTCTTCCATATCAGAATCTTCAATTTCGATTCCATACACCATATTTAATAATACTTGAATATAATGAAAATTTTGCATTATCCAGCAGCATATTTCTAATCATTTGGAAGGATAGGTGTTGCATATTGTCTATAATATTTTAACTTCTATTGAGTAAGTCTATCCTTTATAACAATATCTAAGAAATTTAAATTTGCATCCATCTATGTAACTTTATCAGCTGAAGGTCCATCACTACAATCACATTGAAATTCCTCTAATTGTCTTGGATCTTTAAATATAGCAACTATAGACACCTATTTAATTAATGGTGCTCCAAATATATAACAATCTAATAAACCATCCTAATTTGGGGCAATATCTATATAAACCCAAGGTTTATTTTTTCCTCTTTTACGATATTTCTAATATGATTTAATTTTATCTATTGCTGAAGTATATACTAAAAACGAATGTTGTCTATCAGAAGAACCTAAATATTTTATTGTATATCCCAATCCAAAATCTAATAATAACTAAGGAATTTGAAAATGAGCTGTAGGTTCTCCACATACAGTTCCTCTACATTTACATTTGTCTAAAGTATCACAATCTACAGGAATACAATTTATAGCTGCAACTAAATCATCTATAGGAAGTATTCCTTTTAACATATATTCTTTAATAACAGCTAGCCTCATCTGAACAATCTCTTCCTATAATTGTTCTTTAGACATAGACATATTCTAATGATAACCTCTTAATCCAGATACAATATCATTAAATACGGCATCGGCTAGTCGTTCTATTGATGTCCAAGCCATAATACAAAAATAAGCTAGACTAGACCTATAAGGTCCGGTCTAGCTTTTATTTTATTAAATTAAATTACACATAAGGTTGTGCTAATACAGTATCAGCAGCACCAGCATCTCCTGCTTTCTTGATTTTAGCAGAGAATAAAGTATTTAAGGCTGTATAAATTTCCTTTGCAGCGCCAGAACTATCTGCAATTTTACCAGCAGCATAAATAACATGAGTAGTTACAGAAGTAGCTCTGTTACCAACAACTTGTCCTGCAATACCATCTCTATCTACACACATTGTAATAATGAATTGTGTATATTCTTGTCCAGGAATGGGGAGTTCTCCCATTTGTTTTGTAACTGACCAAAAACCTGTATTTGCAGCAGTTGGAAGTCTTAAGTTATGGATAATCCAATTATAATCTCCAAATGCTTCAAGACCTGGAAGGATAGCTATTTCATCTGAATCTAATTCTACAGCTTCTCCGTTTTCATCTAATTTTTGAGCAGGATTTCCAGCTATTGCTAATCCTGTAGTATCATCAATTTCATATATTACAGGTACACCAGTCTTTATTGTAATAAAGTCACCTTGATCTGAGCAGCAATCAATAGTATATGCTTTTGGATCATAACTTTGAAGTTCTGCTTTCTTGATTATTTGATAACCATTAACTGCTTCAAAAGTAACAGTACCTGTAGCAGAATTATTTCCACTTGCAGCAGCAGTAGTTGTAGTAACAGTTAAAATCTTTTCTTTTTCTCCAGTTTCAAAAAGTAAATATTTCTTTGCAATTTTAGCTACTCTCTTAGCAACTACATCAGCAGTATCAGTACTCTTAACTGGGAATTCTACATAGAAAGGTTTTCCTTTATAAACTAATGCATTAGAATAGAAAGAATCTTGACTTCCCATTGATAATCCAAGATAAAGAGCAATTCTTCCTGTAGTTTCTCCTGTTTGAGGAATAACATCAGCCATATCAAATGTTACACATGCTAAACTTTCTTTTGAAGGAGCTTTAATCTAAATATCTGTAACATATGGAGAATCAAATCTAGTATTACCAATTCTAATAGAAGGAATTCTGCTGTTAGTAGAAGTAATTAAATTGGCATTCTTAACAGTTCCTGCTTTAACCTATGCATCAGTTGCAGGAGTAATTGTGTTGTAAATTGTTTGGGTTGTAAAACTAAACATAATTAATTAAATTTTAAAATTACGCAGATTGTCCTGCTGCTTCAGGAGTCTATGCCTGAGCTGGATTAGCAATAGACTGACTAACTACTGGATGTGTCTAAAGTCTCTGGTCACTAATATTTTCCATAATAAGATGTACCAACTCATTTATAATCTCTTGACAAACATAATCAGGATATTCTAACAACTAAGAAACATCCTCTGTTCTGTCAAGCTAATACTATGTAAGGCGTATGTGTTGAGGTGCTTTTATATAATCAACATAAACATCAGTAAGTTTAAATACTGAATCATCAGTACCATATCTGATTTCGATACGTACTTCAGAACGATTTCCATAACGTAAATATGCTCCTTTTTCTCTTAATGAACCACTTACTTTACTATCTCCATATGTTAAGTCAATAGTATTTTTATAATCATTACCTTGATAAATCTTATTACCAGTTCCATCTACTCCAAGATCTAATAGTCCAGATGATACATTTTGATGATAATGTGAATTAGCAGGATCATAAGAAGCTGCGTTTTGATTTACTCCAGGAGAATCAATACCTCTTCCTTGATGTTCTCCTTCATTTTCATATGTTGCAGTTGGAATAGTAGCATATTTTATATTAGTTCTAGATGTATTTGGCATATTACCACTACCATTATTAGAAAGATCATCAAAACTATCTCCAGAACTCCATTGATCAACTATTTTATTTACATTATGGATATAATAATAAGGTCTTTTATAATCCGGTTTATTCCAGAAATTATCAAGAACCTAAGAATACATATCAGCTGTTAAGCGAGTAGCTGCTGCTCTCCAAGTATCTCCTCTATTATAGCATTTGTAGGTTTTATCAACTCTGTAGATACAAATGCAATTAAGAATATGAAGATAATCAGCTGGCATTACAACTTCATAATTTGCTCCATCTGCTAAACTTAATCCATTATAATCCTAAATTTTAGTAGGTTTAAGCATAGCAGTAGCTTTAAGTACTCTTAAATCATCTGTTGTTTGTTGATTAACATCATAAATATTATATCTTTTGTTGATATAATTATTTATAGCTTTATTTGCGAAATAATTAAAATCCTCTAACAGTATGTTAGGAGCATTTTCCTTATTTAATTCAATTAATACACCATCGTATAATTGTCTTGCGGTCATTTAATTACCTTATTTTTCTTCAGATTTTCCCATCAATTCGGGATAAGTATCTTGTTTTATAAGTTTATATATATTTGCGTTCTTTGGATCTTTTAAATATAATATGGCAGCATCATCGGTTGCACCTAATACTACATTATCCGCATATGTATAGAGTTTATTTTTATACATAATAATATGTTTATCTCTAGCTTCTACAAACAGTAATCTAACTGCTGTATCTCCACCAGTATATAGATTAATAATTTTTTCTGGATCTGTCTCTGCTACTTGTAATAGATAATCTGTTACATCAGCATCAGGCATATTATCCATTCTATGTCCTAATAATCTAGCCTTTAATACTCTTCCTTCATATCCTCTATCATCATTATAAATATATGATTCAGCATCATGCTTAAGTTTCTTACGAGATACTCTTCTATTAGCTTCAACTCCAGGTCTAACGATATAGAGTTCTGCTGTACCATACTTTCTGAGTTCTTTGTTATATAATTCCTTTACACCATAAGTTCTAGTGTCTCCATTAATTAAAGAAAATCCGGAAGAATCCTTTGCATAGTAATCAGGAGAAATTAAAGGATTATTTTTTATAGCTTCCCATTTAAATCTATCTCCAACATTATCTAAGTCAAAGGTCATACCATCTACTACATCAATTACTGCATCTTCTCTAATAAAATAGTTCCTATTTGGATCATTCATTTCTTTTTCATTAAGAACCATATTTCCATTAGAGTCTACTCTTTTTACACAATCAGGATAATTTCCGTATTTATCTTTACAAGGTTGCATTTTTATAACTATACCAACCTTTCCTCTTACACTTTTAAGTATTATCTTATTAGATAAATTAATTTCCTATTTAGTTTCCTTTGCCATATTATTTCATTAACATAAAAATTTATATTAATACGGGCTCCTGAGTAAATCCCAGGAGAACCGTATTAACAGTATCTAATTAATTTTATTTTCTTTTATTAAACTTCTCTGATTACATAACTTCTATATGGATTGAATAAAGCTAATGAGCTATATCCCCACATAATACGTTTAGCACCAGCAACAGGTGTTGAAACTTCTCCAGATTCTAATCCAGTTAATCCACCAACACCTTTAATATAAGATTGCATCATATCACCACCTTTAAGGGTAAATAATGCTATAGGAGGCTGACTGCTTGTCTTATCACCTGTTACATCAATAGCAAATGCATAACCCTTATCAGCATATTCTCTTGTTAATGCTTTATCAACCTTAAAGGTAATTTCGTTACCCATCCAACGATAAGTATCGTATCCTCTAGCTCCAACTTCTACATATCCATTAGCTTTCATTGACCATAAGTATGATCCATCAGTGTGATACTGTGCAAGATATGTATCAAGTAAATCTCCAAGTTGATAATAGAATGGTTCATTGCAAATAAATAAATACTTATTACCTGTAGTTTCTCTAGCCTTTTCATTAAGACTTTGAATTGCAGTTCTTAATACATTAATAGTAAGTTTGTTATAAGCATATTTACTTGCAAAAGCTTCAACTTGAGGAATTAAACCATCAGAAATATAGATAGGTCTATTTGTTTGTGGATCAACAATAGTAGCTTTACCATCTTCTGTTACATTACCTTTAGAGAATAATAAAGCATTATTACGTCCTTCAAGGAATGTATTAAGTAATGTCTTTTGAACAGTATCCATTCTATAAATTGTTTCTGTTAGGGATCCTTGATCCTTACCTTCAGCAATCTTAATGAATACATTTTCTAAAGCAGCATATCTTTCAGAATAATCTGCGTCAAAACGGTGAGTCTAGATATATCCTCTGTGTTTTTCAACATTAGACTACCATTTTGTGTAACCTTCTTCCGTATAACCTCTTATGTCGCCATAAAAGACTGACTATATTATTAATTATTCTAAATATTTATAAATATGTTGTTTATGAGTTCTATTTGTTCCTGCTAAAACCTTCCAAACAGATGTTCCGTTTTCTTTTTCAGCAGCTGTAGCAGATTCATATTCTTTTACAAGATTTCCTTGTAAATCATATTTACCTACTCTACGTTTTTTATTTATTCCTTTTGGAATATTATAATTTTCAAGTTTTTCTAATGACCATAAATATCCGTTTTCATCTGGAGATTTAAATTTTATCGATTTTGTTATATTGGTTTTGCATTCTAATTCAGCTTCTTGTTGAGTTTCATATTCTTTATTAAAACTTCCATCAGAATTATATTTAAAAACTCGTCTGGATTTTATATATTCAGTTCTTGCTTTATCATAAGACTCTGCTTTTATATAAGATAAGTAATACTTATTATGTACACAATTTCCTAAAATACAAGCTTTTCTTATAGTAGTTGTTGCAATTCCTGATTTTCTTTCTGCTTCAGCTTGTGTTTTAAATCCTCCTAAATATTGTCCTTTTAAATTATAAAAATAAATTTTATTAGAATGATTTAATCCTAAATTATAATTAGTTAAATCTAATTTTTCTAATTTATCTGTAGACCAAAAATAATTTTTAGCTTTAGCTTTTTTTCTTACTGCATAAGAAATTAAAGTGTAATCACAATTTAATTGTAAAGCAGCATCAGCAAAACTTTCATATTCATTTAAATAATTTCCATTTTCATCATATTGAAAAACTTTTATTCTTTGAGAGATTAAACATCCAGCAATTCCTCCTAATATCATATTATATACATCTGAACGTTCTAAAAACTTTTCATTAACAATTTGTTCTTCTAAATCAGAAGCTTCTTCCAAAGTATTAAAAATAGCTAATGTTTTTCTTTTAAAATTCTTTGGACCATATTTTTTAACTGCTGCTTGAAAAGCTGTTTTAGCATACATATATGTATAAGGTTGTGTGGCTATTATTCCATTTCCTAAATAACCATCAAAAATATCTGGATTTTCTGTTTTATGTAATCCCACATATATTTTTCCATTAATTAAATTTGTTGTTTCATAAACAATATATTTCCAATTTTTTTCCATATTTAATATAATTATTTACTCTTTCGATAAAAATTATCTACTCCTTACGGATAGTCGATGAACCTTATTAATAATCCTCTGCTATATTAGAGTGAAAATTAATCTTGGCTTCTGATTATCTCCGAAGAGATTTCCCAGAAATTAAGTAAATTTTCTTAGTCAAATAATTTAAAATATTATTCTAACTAAGGCACAAAGTAATTTATGCATCTCAGGCATATTAGCAGTAATCCATCTTGTCTTATCACCAGGTTGACAAGCACTTAAATCGAGAATGCTTTCATAGTTGTTATCAACTAATCTTACTACAACTTCCCAATAATTGTCACCTTTTCTAACAGGACGTGCTACTACCATGCACTACTGACCTGATCCTTCAATCTTGAAAATATCATATTTTTCATAATATCTTTCTCTAAATGCCATTATGATTTCAGTTCCACCTGCTCCATCACCATCAGGTACAGCAGCAAATTCAATTCTCTTGATATAATTTGTTTCAATATCAAAATCATATTGGAAAGCATTTAAAGATTGATATTTATTTCCACTACCTTTTAAGTTAGTATAGAATACATTTTTAAGAGATTCGGTAATGAAAGATGCTGTTAAGTCAGTATACATTCTTGAAACAATTCCAAGACGTTGTGGCTTAACTCCAAGGTACTTATAGAAATCTTCATAAGTACGTGTATCACCCATAGTAGGAATGTTAGAAACAAAACTAGCTATTTTCATATTCAGTTATTCATTTTTATTCATCATCGTCATCTAAGTCATTTATTGTTGTATATGAACGATAATGTTGTGGTTTCGTATTGTTTTTCTTATTTGAATTATCTATTACTACAGTAGGTCTAGTTTGTACTCCTTTTTTCCCGTCTTCCAAACCTCTCTTATATTGGTTATCAGACACCAATTTTATCTATTGTGCGTAATAATCGGAAATACTATTAAGAGCCTCCTCACCATTAAGGATAAACCAAGCAGCTTTAGTTAAGGTTTCTGGATCTTGTAAGGCTTCAAAAAGATAGTTCTTTCCAGACTGATCTCTTGATAACATAAACTCAGCAAGTTCTTCTCTATCAGCATCCTCAAAGTTTAGATCAAAGCTTCCAACAGAGTTAAAATTACTTATAGCGTCAATCACTTGAGACTAATATTCTTGAAATTGTTCAGCTTCTTTTTGTTCTCTTTGAGCTTGCTCTTGTTGAGCTTGTAAATCTTCTCTTTCTTTATACTCTTTACGAATTCCTTCTACTTGTTTCTTGAAAAATTCTTCGTTAGATTTAACAGTATTTAATGCCTAAACAGCTTCATCTTCACTTAATTCTCCAACTCTAGATTCTAAATCAAGTAAATATACTTCATCATCAGATAAATCATCTATTTTATACTATGGAGTAACTTCTACTTGTTCTCCCTTAATAGACTCTAAATATTCAACTGGAGATAATTTACTTTCTCTGATTTGATTTATTAAATTGATTTCATCTTCTGTTAAATCATTATTGTTATTATCTTCTTGTTCTGTTTCTAAAGGCATATTTAAAATATTAACTTTTTCTTCATTGGATAAGTCATTCCAACTTCTTTCAACTAAATTTCCATTTTCATCTTCAAAGTTAATTTTATTTAAATCATCTATACCTCTAGTTTTTAAAAAATCTGACATAAAATCTCCTTCAGACTCCTAACCAGCAGGTGGAGTTACGGGAGGTTCTTGAATTTCTTCCTATTGACCAGGTTCAAGAATGTCGTCATCATCTAAATCATCAATTCCTATTGCCATATTTATTATATTTTTAATTAAATTGAAAACAATAAAGTTTCATATTAAAAATACTACTCCTTTATTGTTTTCAAAAAATTTTTATTTATTATCCACAGAAGAACTAATACCACCGATTATCTCCATTTACAACAGCTTTAATAAACATCTGTGGTCCATAACCTATTGATATTGAAACATCCTAATTATTATCACTAGCTTTTACAATAGTAGCAGTACTAATATCTTTAACACTAACTGTTACTCCACTCTATTGAGTAGATTTTACATAAACAACTTCAGAATATCCAGTTATATTTTCTGAATAAGGCAAATAATAATTTCCCTAAGTAGTTATAAGGTTAAATCCACACTTTAAAGTATTATTTGTATTTGGAGTAGAACTAGATGGACTACTTGGAAAATTCTGTGATATATATAATGAATCCGTAGTTAATAACTATAAATTTGATCTACCATATACTCTTAAAGCATCAGTACTATAGTCCGGAGTTCCAGAAATTGCTCCATTCTAATACAATTCTATATATAAAGGAGTATTTATAATACCAGCTGAACCAAGTGAACTATTTGTTCCAGTATTAGGAATAAAATAAACAACTTTTTTACCGCCATTATTACCATACTATCCATAAATTTGAATATTTCCAGATGATAGATTAGAACCAGCTCGGTCAGAAAGAGCTCCCGCATGATAATCACTTGTCTATAAATGATCATTATAAATATCAAACCCACCTATAGTTCCTCCAGTAGCTATTATATTACCTTCAACATTAACACCTCCAGAAGAATCTATTAAGAATTTATTTTGAGCAGCACCTTGTTCTCCAGTTAATAAATTAACCCACCAATTTGGTTCAAACGAATTTGTGAAAGTGAGTGTAAGTTTAAAATTAATACTTGTTGTTGAATTTGTTCCAACTCTTATATATCCATCATAACTTGAAGTTCTAGAGCCAGTATTAGGATTAGCAGTTGTTGTATTTACATTAACTATAGATGGATTATCATGTCCATCTACTAATACACAATTTAAGACTCCAGATGTTGTAATTCTTTCTAATGTTGCATCAATTTTAACTCCGCTTGGAATATTCAAAGGTATTTTATAACTCGATTCATTTGTACAGCTTCCAGTAAATACTATATTATTAGTAGGAGCACAAATAAATTTAGTATATGCTGGAACTCCAACAGATATTGTTGTTCCATTATTATACTAAGTAGAACCTATTTTACCATTTGTAGAGATTATATAATCTCCACTTATAATAGCACTACCAAATTTAGCAAAGTTACCAAAATATGCTTCTGCCATATAAAACTTATTTTCATCCATCATCTATTTCCAGTGAGAATCAGCATAGATATTTTCGACTTGAGTTGGCCATCCAGTAGCAGTACGACTACCATTACCATCTAATTCTGAATCTAATACATATAAAACATAAAATTTTTCATTATATTTTATGTAAGGAGCTTGATACTTTGTTGCTTTACAATTAGTTAATAAAATATTATCTTTTCCATATTCTCCAACATAATAATACATTTTTCCAGCAGAAGCAGGTTGTTGAGTTATGTCTGGAATAGCAGGAACAAGTGCTCCTATATCACTCCATTGTTCAGGTTTTATACTGTCAATACTACCATTAGAAGCAGCCGTAGCATGAATTTCATATAATGTCTAATTTCCAGAAGGAGGTGATAATTTCCAATTTCCAATATATTCGTTTGTAGTTCTTTCATCTGTATATAATTTTTTACTTTCAAAATTATAATATAAAATACTATTAGGTTTGTTATCATTAGTTAGAACTTGAGTAGACCTCTAATATAAAAAGACACTTGCTATATTATAAAGCATATTTCCAGCAGCATCAACTCTTATAGGTTCACTCCATTCAGTTTTATTTATATCATCACTTATCGTCTAACCGTATGCTATAGCAGTAGTCATATATAGATCATTACTACCTTCTGGTATATTAATAGACCATCCATTGTTTTTACTACTATCATTCCAACTTAAAGTTTTATTTTTAAAATTATAATTAGATTTACTATCTATTCCAGTTTCAGTTAATTCTAATGAAGATCTTTTATAAAGTCTTATTGTAGCCTAAGAATATCCTGGTTCGTTTGGTTTTAAACAATAGATTTTTCCAATATCTACTTTTTCACTATTATAATATAAGCAAATATTATATCCTCCTTCTTTATATGGTAATGGATTTGTTTCTTTCATCTATAAACCTGTATAATAACCAGACTAAGAAGGAGAAACTCCCTGGAAATATCCATCTTCAGTATCAATATTATAATAAATACCTTGAGTATCAGAAATGTCAATAGAATAATCACTATTACCAGGACGAGCTCCACTAGGATTATAAACACGTACTCCAAAATTTCCTTGTGATCCATCATTTCCTATTTTTTTACATTCTATTCTTATAGTATTATTGCTGTCTGATACTTCTCCATTACTATTATAATGTATAACATTATCATAAATAAGTAATTTAGGAAACGATCCATCGTTTGAAAGATCTGATATATTTAAATTAGAACATATTGTAACATCAAAAGAAGTTTCTTCTACTATTAATTGTAAAGTATAATGATATAATCCCGTAGATAGTTTATTAATAGTTCTGCCTGATTCTTTATAGATAACAAATATATTACTTTCTGTTGTCTATCCCTATTCAATCAAGTTATATTGATTATTATTAGTTTCAGTGTATAATTTTAATCCATCTGGAAGAACAATATCTGTTACTTTAAATTTACAATTCATAGTAACATTAGAATTTGCTCTATATACAGTTATAGAATTACGTGTAGCTGCTTTTAATCCTGCATCATTAGTTGTATTATCATCAACATAACTACATGGATTATTTTGAGTCATAATGTATGCTTCTGTTCCCTATCCCTCTCCAGCAGGACCTCTATCACCTCTAATTGAAAAATCAACAGTTTCATTATCAACTATTTTTAGTTCCCCATTAATTTTTTTATATAATTCTACTGTTATATATTCAATTGTTTTAACAAGGTTAGATGTATTTGATAAACTAGATAAATCATATGTTATAATTGTATTGTTAATTCCATAAGTAAAATTTATATTATTAATTGTATCTCCATTTGAATTTTTAATTATAACTCCAAATTCATTATCCTATAAATTACTAGTACCATTTTTAATAACTAAATCTGAAATAGAATTATCATTAATTTTTAACGCTGATACCTATATAGATGATGTAGATCTAAATTTATAATTGCTTGTTTCAGATTCTCTTTCTACACCTAATGTATTAGGACTAACATTAAGTGAATATGATTCTCCATTACTTATGTCTATTACTAAGAAATTTTGTAATTTTGATGCAGATATATTATCTTTTTCAATTGTATAGGTAATCTCTGTAGATCCTACTGAAAAATTATCATTACCTTGTTTAATTAAAACAAAACCTTTAAAATTACTATCAATAGTAGTATTAGATCCCCATTCTAAAACACTATAATTACTTACAGTTCCATTGTTATTTATACTTGTAATTAATGCTGGTTTAATTTTACTAATATTATCTCCACTACAATCAATTTTTACAACAGAACCATTTGTAATATCATCAACACCATTCCATAATTTTACATTTGTTTTAGAAGCAGTTTTTAGTGAATTTAACGTTGTCTAATCATCAACAACTATATTATCATTATCTATAGTTGCTGAATATCCACTTGACGAAAATATTCTCCATACTTTTGGATTAGAAAATTCTCCCCAATAAGAATCTGTATCATTATTTTGATTTCTTTTACGTTTTCTAGTTGAAAAATATTCTATCGGATTATTAATACTAAGATTTTCTGAAGGATCATCACTCCATCCATCTAGTATGAAATCATCGTTTTGATATTCAACACTATTATTAATTTCTGAAATATTAATTTCAACTGTTGTATTACTATCTTTATTTTTTCCTCTATATTTTCCATTACTTGATATAGAAGGAACTGAAGCATTTTTTCCTTTTAAATAATATATATATTCATAACCATCTCCATCAAGTCCGTTTCTTCCATAATGAGACCATATAATTGGACCAAATAAATATGTATATTCATTATTCTATTTAGTAAATCCTACAATCCATTCATAAGGAACACTACTATCAACTCCATATGGATGATCATTCCAATAACCAGTAACACTATCCTCATCAGCATAATTAGTTCCATTATAAGGTTTTCTTGGATTATGACTTTCTATTCCTTTTACTATATTTACCCAATCAGCATTAGTATTATTGTTTCCAGGCTTATTGTTACCCTATGTTCTGCAATATATGTAATTAAAGGATTCACTATCACTTCCAGTTCCAGAAGTTGTTCCATCAGAACCTATTCTATAAGGACCAAACCAGACTATATTATTAGTTGCAATAAATTCATCTCCCTGTTTATTAGCATATATCATATATAGGCTTTTACCAGATTCAACAGTTGTATTTTGTTCATTATTCCAACCAGTAGGAATTCCTTGAGTTGATTTTATAGTCTAATATTCACTATCTGCATCACTCTAACTAGAAAAAGCTTTAAATGCAAGTACTGTGCTTGTTCCAGCTATTCCACCAGTTCCAGTTACAAAACTGTCTAATATGGTCGGTGTACAGAAGTTACCCCATACTCCATTTCTCTTTTTTCTATTAGACCACCAAAGGTAAGGATGTTCTGAATCTGCAGATTTAGGAGGATCATCAAACCAATAATATTCATTAGAATTATTAAGTTGATAAGCATAAAGATTCTCAGTGTTATAATTTGTTACCTATGGTAAAAATTCATCATTTCTATTAGTATATGTAGTACCATTAGTACGATAACAATTTGTCTAATTATTATTATCATATACTTTAACAACTCCTGATTCTTGATTTATTCCAGGAACAGAAGTTTTGTCTTTAGTCAATAGATAAATATATTCTGTATCATTTGCATCAGGTCCTTTTTGATAATTCCATTTGTAGTCATTTGGATTTTGTGAATCATCTTCATTGTTATCAACATACATTCCATACCAATTATAAAATGTTCCTTTATTTAATCCTGTTGTGAAACCTACAGTATTTGTTATATTATTACCTTCAAATGTAAGTGAATCAGCAAAAGCAAGATGTATATATTTTTCACCTGTAGAACTACTATCATTAGATTCTCCTATATCAAACCATCCTTCAACAATAGTTCCATCTAATGTAATTTTATGATTTTTATTTCCTGTATAAATATAAACATGATTATTACATATATACATGGTACCTACTGTCAAACCTTCTTCATCATTACTAGGACATCTTTCAGTTATAGGTTGACCCTAATTCTAATCATCACCTTGAATTTTATATGTTTCTTCACCTATTTTTAATTCTCCAGTATTAGGATCAAAACTTATTAAGTCTGAGATATTAGAAATATCAGAGGAATTAGGAATTGGATTATTATTAAGGTATCCAATAATTTCATCCACTTTATGAGTTATAGCATTTAATTCAGTAGCAGTTAATGGTTTACCACATTCAAATTCTTTATTTAAAATATTCATAAAAATTTCTAATTTTTATATTAATTACTATTCTAATTATCTTCTGGATCACAAGCAAGAGTAAAGCTTTTCTATTCTACTAATAACTATAATGAATTAACCTACTCAGTCAAACTTTGAATAGACTGTTGTAATTGCTAAATTAAGTTACTATTATTATTCTACTCTAAAACTTCAATACTATCTTTTAAATTATTTATTTCAATTAAATACTCTTCTGGTATAGAATATTTAGGGTTATATTTAGTTAAACTTCCATTATTAACTATATATAATTGCTATTCATCTTCAATATATATAATTCCTTTTTTAGGATAATTGTTACTAATCTTTTGAGTTTCAAATACTAATCCTAAATTTTTTAATGCAGTATATTTCTATTCCTTAGAGGTATCCTATTCTTTTGTAAAAGAAACATAAATATCATTATTTTCTTCATTTTTATCAGTAGAATCTCTTGTTTTAGTAGAAGCTTGTTCTTCTTCCTATTGAGAAGTAGTTGTTTGTTCTCCTTCCTAGGTCTGTTCTTCTTCAACTTTAGGTTCTTCTTCTTTTTTCTTAACTAATTTAATATTTATGTTTCCTTCAGAGTCTAATAGGTCTATAAATTTTCTACCCCACTATATTTTAATCTTACCAGAACTTTTTAAAATGAGACCTTTATCAGAAGAGCCAATCTCTTCATAGTCTCTTCCGAACATGTTTAACATTTCTCATTAAGGTATTTATCTAAATCAAATTTATTCCAAGAAAGTTCTTTAAAACCTTGTCTTTTAGAACCTCTCGGAATTAAACCTTTATTTATATAATTATCAAAAGTAGCTCTTGATACTCCGATATAATCAGCCGCTTCTTGTTTGCTAAGTTCTTTAGTATTAATTTTATGAATAAAATCTATTACCTCTAACTATTGATGCTAACTTATATTAGAATTTCCAGAGTCAATATCATCTATTATCTATTGTAGTAAGTTTCTTATTATTTTTAACATATTTAATCATTATCTTCAGGATTATTCACTGGATTCTCAATTGACTAATCTCTATCAGGTAATCCTAAATCAACACTCTAATATCCATTATAAGAGTTATCTTCAGTAGGAGTATTAGTCTAGTCCTAAACTTTTTTTCTACGACATCTTAAAGAAGTTATAAAACTCATTTTTTTAATTTAAATTTAATGTAATAGTATGTATATCCAAATATTAATAATCCAATTAAAAGTAAATGTAATGCAAATAAGTTATAAATATTAAGCGGAATACATAAATAATCATCTGTTATTAATAATATTTCATCTATAAGAATATAATACAATGGTAGCCTGTGTACATAACAAAATTCTAATGCCTATGATGCTGAATATAAATGTATCCAAGGTAAAATAGACATACTAGCTATATATCCTATTGAAATTGGATCTATTTCAAAAAAACATAACATTGTATATAAAACATATAATATTCCTATTAAATGTGGAATATACTTCGTAAGAATTAAAAATATCTTACGATTTCTTATACTAGCCAATTCGACCTCCTTTTTTACGAGATCTTCCATGACCAATTATTCTTTTACTCATTGTTACTGGTCTTCGCATAATTGTTTATATTTAGTTATTTTCATTTAAAAATATTTATAGTTTAATATAAAACAAAAAAAAGTAGATTCTTATTCAGAACCTACTTTCTTTTCAAGTTTTTTAACAATGTTATAAGATCGCATATTTAAATCTCCATTTAAATAAGCTAATTCTTCTTCATCATTAATATCTAATGTTTTAGATATATGACAAATTAAATGAAAATATTCATGTGCAATAGTATTTATTAACTATGAAAACGAACTTGTTTTATTAATTATTATAACTGAACTTTTTAATTTAGTATTTGAATATGTTAAGCCAATATTTAGATCACAAGTTTCTAAATTATTTAATGCTTCTTTTATATATTTCTTAGGACATTTTATTCCTATTAAAGTTTCTATTATATTATCAATATCATCACAAGTACACTCATAAAATACAGATACATTCCAATCATAAATAATAAAATTATCTATTATCATAACATTTCATCCCACTCAATTGGAATACCAAGAGTTACTGTATCTGCATACCATCTATTAAACACAATTCCATCATATCCATCTTCGTCATCTATTACATCTTTAACATATAATGCAAGATGTTTTTCATCTATAATACTACTTCCCATGAAATCGTTATTTCCCATATTACAAACATATATATAATCATAAAGTTCATTATTTTCCAACTTTATATTATATTTAGTAAGTAATTCCTCGACTTTATCTTTAGTCATTGGAGTTTTACCATGATTCATTTTAGAAACAGCAAATTCACATAGTTTTTTATTAAAATGCTATCCAAAGTATTTTAAATAACGTTTCATAGAAGAAGGTCTATCATCATATATATCAAGAGGCATTCTGTTCATAATCAATAAGAACGTCTGCCGCCACGGCGCATACCATAGCGAGAACCGTACATATCATCATCGTCATAATCTTTATGTTTGCTTCTTTCTCCGTATTCTGAATTTTCTGCAAGATCTTCAAACATTGCAACAAGACAATCAGAATGTTTTACTATTTCGGAAGCTGCTTTCATCATTTTTCCGAATTTGTCTTCAGTAACTTCAAGTATAATCATTTTTGTATTAAATTAAATATTTTATCAAGTTTAGATTCAACACCATCAAATCTACTTTCTAGATTAGTTAGTCTTTCATCTCTTTCTTTATCTATAGCAAATTGAGGATTAAGTTGTTTAAGAATATTTTCACAATCTTCAATATTCTATTTATAGTAATCAATATTATTTATAATATTTCTACTAGAAGATAATATAGTTTCTACTTCACTCTATATACCCTGTTTTGTTTCACTTATTAATAATTTTCCATTATTATATGTACTAAAACTATTAATACTTGGAAGATTGTTAAATTCTTGAATTGAATCATCAATTTTTACTTTCAAATCTACTGTTGCCTAATTAAAAGTATATTTAGGCTATGTTACACCGACAATTTCTCCAACTAAAAATTTAGGAGAGGAAGTTTTATCTAATAGATAGATAGAACTTCCTTGTGAAAGAGCTGAGAACATTATACTAATTGCATTAAATTAGAGTTCTTATCATAATAGATAGTATAAACTCCAGGTAATGAAAAATCTGTTCCAGTAACAGCTACTCCTCCTACATTAGTTAAAGGTTGAGTAAATTCGTTAGAAGAGAATAGTATGGGAAGAGTTGTATTAGTAATTTCAGTATTAAGTCTAAATAATAATAACCCAGTTCCATTTAAAAATCTAAATGCTCTATTAGGAATATTTATTATTACATTAGTTGTAGTAACTTCTACTGAATTACTTTCAATCATCGGAATACCATTTCTATTTGCAAAATTAAACGGATAATTAGTTGTTGCTCCAAACATATTCAACTCCTTTCTTTAATTAATTCCAAAAACTAGTCTAACCGAATCCTCCTATATAAGGAGTTACATTAGCAGCAATTACATTAGGCCACTAAACAGGAATAGTATTTGGTTGTCTAGCTGCAATAGCATCAATCTTATCATCAAGTGCACTCATAGCTTTATTAAATGCTAATGTTTGATTATCATTACTAATTTGATTTCTTAACTGAGTAATTATATCACCTTGAGTATTAATCTTGTTCTATAATTCCCTTTCTTTAAGATCACAGAATTCTTTAGTAATAAGAGTGTTTTGTCCAGCAATAGCATTAAGAATACTATTAGTATTAGTATCAGCTTGTCTAGTGAGAGTATTAGTCTACTGACATACAGTAAGCTAATCAGCAGCTTCAATCTATGCATTTTGTAACTAATCAGCAGCATGATTCTAAGAAGCAAGAAGCTAACTAGCAGCATGATTTTGAGAAGCTAATAATGTAGAATCAGCATGATTAGCTGCCATTTGACTTTGAATAGCATTAGTTTGATTTGCAATAGCTAATCTGTTTTCACAGCAGCAATTACATAACTATTGACTAAGAGAAGCATTTCCAGATTGAATAGAATTAATAACCTATTGTCCAGACATACCTACTTGAGCACCTACAGTTTGGATTGCAGATTGAATAGCATTAACTCCGTTTTGTACTTGACTTACACTTGTATTAAGAATACCTGCTAACTGATTAAGAGAATCAGCTCTACCATTAATAGCTTGTAAGAGTAAATCTCTACCAGCATCATTGTTTAATTGATTTGATAAGAATCCAGTACCCATAACATTACCTGCTCCACCAAATCCTCCGAATCCACCGAATCCTCCGTTGAACATCCAAGGAAATAAGAAGAACAAAAACATAGGCCACATCCAATTCATACCATTACCAAAACCTCCGTTCTAACTTAAAGCAAATAGAAGAGCAGGGTCTATTGAATTATTGTTTCCATCAGGAACATTAAAAACCTTTGTTTCAGACATAATAAATTAATTTTAGTTTTTTAATAAAATAATTATCTGTTGCGCAACTAAAACTAATTTATTTATACATATATAAATAAGAAAACGTTACTAAAAATTTTCTAACTGATTGATTATCAGATAGTTATCTTTAGTAACGTTTTAAATTTGTATTAAAATTTAATAAAAAATTTTGTAATAAAACAAAAATAGCTAGAAATATCTAAAAAATACTTCTAGCTATTTATTTTAAAATTAAGAAATACCATAATCTTTATTTGCTTGATATAATTCCCAATTTGTAGGAGAATCTGTTTCTAACTATGATATAGGAAATATATAATCTGCAATAGCTGACCACTATTCATTTGTTTTATATGTGTTTACGACAGAATCTGGAACGTACCACCTTGCAAGACTAGGATTTCCCCATGACCATCCTAATCCAAAACCACCTGTGTCAGAAGAATTATAATTTGTTGACGGAGGAGTTGTAGCTTGTATAACAATATAACAATTAATATAATTTCCAGATTCTCTATACATATCATTAAGTCTAAGTGATGTTAAAGTAGATGGAAACTACATATATTGTAAAAATTGACCAGTAATACCTCTACATAAATTATCAGTTGTACTCGTAAATCCATAAGGATATATTAATTTTTGTACTTTTGTATTAATAAATCCTGCTCCACCACCAGTTTTAAGTGTTTTAGGAAGTACAACAGATCTTAAATTCTAACAATTATAAAACGCACCTTGTGGAATTTCTGTAATAAGTCCTAAATTTGAAATTGTTTCTAATTTCATACAATTTTGAAAGGATCCCGCACCTAATGATACAAGATTAGACATACTAAGATCTGAAATTTGCAAATTACTACAATAAGCAAATGCATCTGCTCCAATTGTCTATAAATTACTAATAAAATCAGCACTAACCAAATTACCTGCTGAATAAAAACAATTCTATCCAACTGATATTACTCCAGGTGCAGAAATACTATTTAATATTCCATATCTATTATTAAATGCATCAGCACTTAATGTAATACATGACTACGGTAATGTAACAGTAGTCAAAGAATTACATTCACTACATGAATTGCTTCCAACAGATGATATATTTCCAGTAACTGTTAATGTTGTCATAGTCGATGTCCTAAAAAAATCATCAGGAATATCTGTGTTACTTTCCCAAGTTACATTATTAATGTTAATTCTTCCGAATTTTCTCCCTCCTCCTCCGTTGACAGGAGTCATATCAGAAGTTATAACAACATCTGTTAATTTATTATTTGTATTTCCAATATATATATTAACATTATTATTACTATTTGTTGGAAACATATATCTCGCACCCAAATTTATTTCAACAAACCATTTTAAAGAAGGAATTATAAAATCACATGATACATTAGGAAAAAAATCACTTCCTCTATATGTTGAATCAAAAGCTATTAATTTTAAATTAGTACATCCGCTAAACGGACTATTTTGTCCTCCAGTATAGTTAGTAAAATATTTAAATTCTTCAAAATATTCAATATCCGTATTTTTAAAAGTTATACCTCCATTATTTCCATTTCCATCTAAATATAATCCATCTAAATCAGATGTTGAAATTCCATAACCATCACCTAAATTATATGTATTTTTTAATATATTAAATACTTTAGGATCTCTAAATTCAATATAACTTTTTAATACATTAATATGAAGTTTAGGGTAAGCACTATTTAAAGTGCTTACCTAATTTTCATATCCACCATCTGCTGTAATACTTCCAACTAATCCTATTTTTTGATTATCTTCATTAAGTTCTTGAGATATATCTCCATTTATATGTGCGTTATATAAGTTTACTATAACACCAGTACCTACTCTTTCAACTGAATTTTCAGGTTGCTATATTTTTATTATCATATATTATATAATTTATTAAATAATGTAAATCCACAAGGTCCAGACTAATTAACTCCTAATAATGTAATAGTAGTTATGCTAGAAGAATCTTCTATTGTAACTCCATCTGAATTTAAAACTGTAGGACTATTTATTGTTATAATATTAGGAGTTCCAAGTTTAAGAGTAGATATTCTACTATTTTCTGGAATATTGACACCTAATGTTGTTCCTCTCGTATCTAATGATGTTAATTGAGAAGCATTTTCTAAATTTATTGTTCCTTGTAATAAATTACAATCTTTTATTGATAAAGATGTTAATTTCTAACAATTAGCAAATGTAAACATATTTATTGAATCCTACAAACTACATCCAGTAAAATCTAACTCTGTTACATTTGGTAAATATAATAATACAGAATCTCCTCTGTTTGTTTCTAAACTTGTTGTAAGCTGAGCTATATTAGGAGTAGATGCATTTGTATGGAACTATACAGAGCCTTCTATTCCAATTAAATGAGTTTTATAAAGATTAACATACTAAGTTAAATTATAATCATTATTATATTTTGTAATTAATCCCATATATAATCCATTTCCTGAATCCCCTGTAATAATTATATTATCATCTTTAATAACCATAATATTTACAGCTTTATATTGATAATTTCTAGCTCCTGCTTTTACTCTAATTCTAACCTGATATGTTGTTATATTAGTAGGCATTATTTCAGAACTAGGAGCAGTAAGTTTTAATAATGAAGAATCTCCAAACTAAGAAGAATATATAATATTTTCATCGTTTTCTCCAAAAATATTATTTTCGGCAGATTCTGGTTTTGTTAAAAATCCGTTGGTTATACTTGCAGCTGTACTTACTTTTATAATATTAAATCCAAGTTCTTTAATTCTAGCATTATATGTTCCATGAGGTGTAATATTTATATTAATTTCTTGACCAGGTGTATATAATACATATACTTCTGGAGTCTCTGAATTAAATGTAGTATAATCAGAAAAATATGTAGTTTTTATTGTATTACTTCCATAAAACTATCTTAATCCAGAATTACCAGAAGGAGCAGTTACATCTATTGAATATCCTACTGGATATACTGTACCTATAATATGTATTACAATATAAGAGTATCTTGTAAGATTATCATCTCCCTTATAAGCAACTCTTACTTTGACATCATAATTACCAAAATCTCCTTCATTAGCAATTAACTACATTTTTCCATCATTCTAACTATATACTAATTCACAAGATTGATAAGTAGAACCCCAAACAGTATTATTAGTAGCTCCAATAGCCCAAATATATTCTCCGTCACCAGGAGCTGACATATCTGATATTACTATATTATTTCCAACAGATTCTCTAAGTAAAAATTTAGTTCCTATCATAGAAGCAATGGAACCTTCAGTTAATTCCATTACTTCATTATTAATAGTAACATTATCAACGTTTATAATAACATCTTCACTAGTGGAATCTACAACTAATTGAGAATTTATACCAGATTTATCAAATGCTGAATCTCCAAACCATTTCTTAATATTAACTATCTAAGACGAAGTAAGAGAACTATTTAATACAACATATCCTTTAATATATTTATGTATGTTATTATTAAACATTCCTGTTGAAGAAATTCCATTCAAATAAGCTATATTTTCAAGGTCTTCATAGGTTAATCTAGTATTAAACTATACTCCCCAATTAATGTTTTCTGCTCTAAATGATTTACTCTTTAATATTTCATGTAATTCTTCAGAATCATAACTACCATCATTGCTATTATAACTACTTAAAGTTAATTTAATTGAATTAATCCAATCAAGAACAAATCTCAAAGAACATTCATTTCTAGCAGTACTACCATCAAATACAACAGTAGAGATAGATGAAGGAATTACATTTAACTTGGTATAAGTAGCACCAGCAGGATTATATACTGGAACAGGATTACCTTCTTCATCTTCAGTATAAATTGGTTCATTATTTTCATCTAAAGCTATAGTAGCAGTACTAGTTGCTATAGTATTCCAAAATTCTAAATTATTCCATTTTGCATTATGCATTACAAATGTATTAATATTAGATGTTGAAATAGTACTATCATAATTTAATATACTTGTAGTTCCAGGAAGGACTAAATTAGTAAATGTATTACCTGATGGAGCATTCTAGAATTCACTAAGCATTGTACCAGAAGCATAGAAGTTTTCTATAGAATTTCTATCATTATTTACAAACAATCCCATTGTATTATTAATTGTGGATTGACCTGTAATATTTAATGTTACAATTTCTGAAAGAGCATCGGTATTATTAATTCTAGATGTAGATGTAATACGAATCGCTGTTCCAGAAATAGAACCTGTTTTTTCAGTATCACTTCCAACAAGAGGAACTCCAATATTTAAAACTTTAATATTGGCTCCAAGGACTGGATCATAACATCTTGATACATCTACAGCAGACATTGTTTTAGCAAAACAACTTAAATCAAGTTCTTCAATGAATGAACCTCCGAATATCCAAGTCGGGTCTTTTGCAGAAAAACTATTTGGAGAAATATCAAAATTCCAACTTAATGGATCTGACAACTATGCTTCAATTCTTCCTACACTAGCAGTACCTGTATTAGACATTAATTCAAAGAATGTATTAGCAGTAGGTTTAATTGTTAAAATATCAGTTCCTTGTTGGGAAATACCTTTTTCAACAAATAATACTACACGTCTATCTTTAAATGTACCACAACTCCATTTAGCGTCATAATAGTTCATTGATGTACTTAACCACCAGTGACGGTGTGACATACGAGAACCCTATAACCAAGGAAGATATTCACCACCTCCGTTTTTAATATATTTAAAGAATCCTGCTTCATTATATAATGATTCAGCCCATTTATTAGAATATTCTTCATCAAACATCTAAGAAGCTTCTTCATATGTCAATCCTGCATTATATAAAGCTTCTGCAACTTCTGGTACTAAAGTATTAGCCCAATAATCCCATGCTTCAAGACAATCCCATAAGAAATTAGATGTACTAGCACCTCTACCAGAGAATGCATATGTTGATGTTCCAGGAATAAAACTTGTTCTTGTAAGAGGAGGATTAAGAACTAATGAACCTTGGTTAGTATTACCCATAGCAATATCCATATCCCATGGTTCATAGTGCCAATGCTGACCATCATATGTTTTCATTTCAGCATTACGTTCAACAGAGTCAACAAGTCCAAATCTTAAGAAGAAAATATAGTATGCTGCCATTTTATACAAATCTAAATGATCAGCTGCTTCTTGTTTAAATTTATTTAAAGCTACCTCATTAACAGTTCCATCAGTATACTATTGACCCTAACTATTAACATTTAAAGCAGAAATTCCTGTAATCCATTCTAAGAAATCTATAAATGGTTGAGCTTTAGTTCTAAATTCAGAATTCTAATCAAATTTATTTTCTTCTATATCATCTGGATCTGGATATATCATTTCAAAATAATCTTCCCAAAAGAACTTCTAAGGATTTCCGTCTATATCATACTTTATTTCCCTACAGTCTACAAAAGTTCCTCCTGTATTTGTAATATCACCCTAGTCATTTAATTCAATAGTTGTTGGAACATCCATAGATAAATAACTGGTTACTGAAGTATTAGGAAGTACTATTTCTATCTATAATACATTTTTATTATCCCATACTTTATTAGTTGCTATATCCTATTTTCCATTTATTCCATTTTTAGTATTATCAATATTCATTACAAATGGATCAGTATTATCTCCAAATGAGTAAATACTTCTTTCTCCAAATACAAAATCAGATTTTTTATCATCCATAAATACATATTGACCTAAAAAGTGAGTATTTCCATCTCCCTAAGGATCATTATAAAATACTGCACAAGGGAATGAATCAGCTGATATTCTTACAGTATAAGGGAAAGTTTTTCCAGTTATTTCTGGCCAAGTTTTTCCAACTCTTTCTGGATTATAACCATTCTAATCTTGTGTTAAGTTATATAAACCTTCAACCCATCCGTTTTCTCCTATATTTTCATTATTATGTGTTACTGTATAGCCAGATGTAAATAGTTGAGGCGCAGTTCTAAGTTTAAACTCATTGTTTTGGCCGAATGTTGCATTATACCAAGTTTTCTAAATAAGTCTCAATAATCCACCGTTATGAACACCAGATGAGTCTGCATAGTTTGCTTGAAGAACAAATTTATTTGAAGGAATAGCTCTATTCTTCATTAAATATCTATTCTTATTAAGATTTAAAGCTCTCTATGCATCAGGTAATTCAGCAAATGAAGGATTATCTCCTATGGTAGCAGATTTATTTAACCAAAATTTCAAAGAAGTAATAGGATAGTTAATAGTAGACTGACCATGTTTTCTAATCATAGCTTTAGTTACATAAAACTATTTAGTATCATCAGCTATACAAGTTCTTCTAATGTTAACAGTTGTTTCAGAATCTTTTTTAGAAGTAGATCCTGACAAAATATTTGTTAATCCTTTATAACTTTCACCTTGTTCACTTTCTCCTGGTAAACCCTCTATTAAAAGAGTATCAATTTTATTACTTACTAAATCATAATCTAATTGTTCATTTCTAAATAATTGATTTCTAGAAATAATTGTAGTTTTATCCAAAGAGTCAAATATAAAATTATTTAATTCTTGTTGATAAGTAAGAGGTTTATCATAAGCTCTTATTGTATAAACTCTGATAATACTATCTGTTCCACCTATTATTATTTTTCCATTATCGGAAACATAGGAGTCAGTATATCCTATTTCTGCAGCTCTTTCTAATATTCCATTGTTTATAATATATACTAATCCGTTAGCATATATATCTGTATTGTTAGATGTATTAAATATAAAAGCTAATTTAATTCTTTCTCCAACTTTATAATTAGTATGAACTTTATGTCCATCACCACTATATAAGTATGCTCCGGATGGTTTAATATCAATATGTCCTCTAGTAGCATCTCCAATTCTAATAAGAATATCATCATCAGATACAGCTTTAACAGGCATAAATTCTATTTCTATTGTTTTTCCCTAATTTCCTAAAGAATAAGTTCCTCCAGGGAAAGGATTATAATTAATTACTGCTGTAGTATTTACTCCCTATAACTGTAATGCATTATCATTCCATCCAGATCTATCATCCCAAGAAACGTTATTGAATGTTGTTGTAACATTATTAACATTATCGACCCAAATATCTCTACTTTCAGAAGAATTAGATTTACCAAAAGCCTGTAATTTTAACTTAATTTCACTAGCTTCTTGTATATCATAGGTACTTTTTGCAATTATAATTGGAAACGATTCTATTACAGTTTCTACATTATTTTTAACAAATTTAGCTATTAATTCAGCACCATCATCTTGAGTCTAATATATTTCAGGAATAAATGTAAGAGGATCACTTACAATTCCTTTAGAACCTATTCCAGTTCCTACTAACATTTCATGATATTCATTATCTTGTTTATATCTCAAATACCATTGTACATTAATAGAATTATCAATATTTAAATGGTCAGTATAATAAGACCAGTTTAATACAAATGGTTCATACTGTGTAGCATATAAAATAACTTCCCCGTTAGAAGATATATAATCTTTGTTAGCTGAAGTATCATATTTTATATTTATAAATTTATTTACAATATTTGTTGCAGGAGAAGCTGTTTCAAAATTAAAATATATAATGTTACTTGTAAATTGAGTAGCAGATCCTCCGCTTCCTAATGTCGCAAATAATCTTAATGTATGAACTATATGATCTTGATTTTCATTATTTGGATTAAATACATTTTTTACTTCCAAAGTAGTCGTATAAGGATTATCTAAACTATTAGTTTGAGGACTTGAAACTGTTGTAAATACTTTATTTACTGCATTTCCATCAGATACCTATGCATAAATATTCATAGTCATACCTGATACACTTCTTGTAATAGTTATAGGAATATAAAGCATTCCGTTTTCCTATATAGCTTTTGAAAAATCAAACGAACTTTCTAATTTAAATTTAATTAAATATACTGATATATTTACAGAAAATGTTGCTGCTGAATTTTTAGCTGTAACTGTAAGAGTTATAGTATTAGTTCCTTCTTTTAAATAATTATAACAATTAAAAGTAATAATATTAGGTTCTCCAGATTGAGTAACCATACTAGAATTATAATCTTCTACAACTTTTACTTCATTTCCTGCTGCATTTTTTATATTATAAGTTACTGTAAAAGCATCTATAGTAGATTGTTGTTGTCCTCCTTGTTCTTTAAACATTCTTACAACATACTTAATCTTAGAAGCATCAGCATTTATATCTCCAGATATAATATATCTAGAATCTCCAATATCACCTTCACTATTATTAGAATCTATACTCTTTACATCTATCATAGTATCAGAAGGTCTAGCCATGGAAGCAATAGGTATAGTAGAAGCTTTTTCCAAATCATATCTAGCATTTTGAGGATCAGTTAATACTAACCATTCGTTTTTAGCTTCTTCACTACTAAAGAATATATATTGTCCGCCAGAAACATCATCATATTTTACAAATGGTTTAAGAAGATGTTTCTACAATAATTTTCTTATAGATTCTCCAGATATTGGATGATCAGAATCGACTCCATTTATAATATTTCCAGTAATACTATTTTCACCTGAAACCCAGTCTATAAACTCAGTAATACTTTCTCTATATGGTATTTTTTTCATATTTTATATTTTAGTCTACCCAATATGTTTCATCTGTCCAAGGATTATCATCTTCCCAATATCCATTGAAATAACAAGATAAAACTTTATTAATTATCTATTCTGGCCATACTAACTATCCCTATGTATAGACGGATAGAATTTCCTATCCGCCTATATACATAGAAATAAATCCTTTATTATCTTTTCTAATCATAATTAACCATTATTTGTACTCCAAGGTCCGAAGTTATTAGCTTTAGCCCAAGCAGCTAGCTTAACAACATCTTCGACTAAACAAGAGGTAGACAATACAAATCCTTCAGGTTGTACTTCAGTTAATCCAGATCCTGGAGTCCAAGAACTTTCTTCAACAATTAAATCTGGACAATAATATGTTACTCCATCTTTCTTTAATTGTCTTTCATAAGTTCCTCCAGATATAGTAGCAACTAAGTCATTACTCTTAGAAAGTACAGCTGAAGAACCTTTAGTAGATACTTTATAAACTTTAATTACTCCACTATCATTATATCTTACAAAACAAGTAGTATCTGCTGGTACTAATGTTCCATCTGCAAAATAAACAGGAGTTTCTTTAACATGGTTAGTAGGATTATAAAGGGTAGTATGAGCAGCATCTATATATAATACATCAGCTTGTCTTCTAAATTTAGAAACACTACTATCCCAATATATTGTTTTCCAAGAATTGTTATAAGTAGCTAACTTAATTTCAGTTGGAGTTGTAGGAGCTTCAACATTTCCACTCTTAGTAAATTTCTTTTCTAAGAAAAGTACTTCAGCAGTAGAACCAAAATTTATAGTACCTCCAGACTTATCAGGATTCATAGCATTAAGTCTAATTTCTGGTCCTTCACATTTCAATGTATCACCAAACCCAATAACTACATCACCTGTTTTAGCTTCAATATCTACTTCTTTACCTGATGAAATACTAATCTTTGGAGATTCAACTGTATTTAATACATAGTATTGACTATTTTCAGAAATCTTAAATTTATTTGTAGTACCAATAAATGTATCAGCAGTTACTCCATTATATGTTATAAGTTTTAATTCATCTTTCTCATAATTTGTATTTGCTATAAGAGGGAATATAACATTATAGTCAGGAGCAGTTTGATCTAATGCTTCAGAAATAAAATAATAGTCAGATGCAGCAATTTTACAATTACCAGAACCAGAAATCTTTGTAGCCATTCCTGGAGCATTGTTTAAAGCATTAGCTGTAGTAATTATATCTTCAGTAGTAGCTTCAACAGCTTCTGGTTCAAAGAAATCATAAAAATCATCTGCTGGATTCTTTACATAATGTTGAGCAGCAGTTGCAGGTAATCCTTGTAAACCTCCTTCTCTCTCATCTATAATTGCTTTAGAAGAATTTTCTTTTTGGCGATAAGCCATCTTCCAAACACCTTTTTTATTAAAACGATATTCATCAGTAAAAATAGAGGTTTTTTCTGCATTAAAAGTACCAAATTCTAATCCATCACCTCCACCATGTTCAAACTTAATTTTATTCATGTGTCCGTCATTATCGTAACCTTTAGGTTGTAAAGCAATTCCACCATGTTTTTCACAACGTAAATCAATAGCTTGAGCACGTACTTTTAAATATCCTCTTTCATCACGTTCATTATCTGTACCTGAATCTAATGTTGTTCCAGTAAGAATTTTTACATCTAATACTTTAGCATCATCTGTTTTAAACATTGGAGTAGTAGTATCTTGTCCAGTAGTACTGTTTTTCTTCTTGGTAAGAGACTTATTTTTAGTATTTAAACTAATTTCTCCAGCATGTATTTCAAATTTAACAGGATTATCTTCTCCATCAATAGTTTTTAAAACTATCTTATCTCTTTTGTTAGGTTCTCTATGATGCGAACAAAACTATATATCATCACCAGGTTTTAAAGCAATGTCTCCGTAGTTTCCAGAATAGTTTGGAACATTATTATCCCACGCAGGCTCTATATTTACATTTTTTGGACTACCTAAAGTAACATTTCCTTTACTACTAGTAGATATAATGTTAGAAGAATCAATAACTATAGTATTACCTCCATTATTATACGACTCTATTATTTCATCTATTTTATTGGTAACCTAATTCCATTCAGATGCTTCTAAAGTATCACCTGTAACTTTGTTATTAAAATTTAATTTATTCATATATTATCCAAGTATAAAGGGGAAAGTATAAGTAAAACCAGAACTCTATCCTGCTTCATTTACTATAAAATATATAGTATCGCTATCATAAGATTCTAGTGAATTATACATATCCTATGTTAAGAATACATGTTTAATTCTTTCTTTATTAGCTTCTAACTGCTAAATTGAATTTACTAAATTATCTAATCTCTAATTTATTGTATTTATTCTATTATTTATATCACTTACTATATTATTTATATTATCCTTAGAATAAACTTCATTAGAATTTGCTTTCTCGTTTAATTGATTTATTAATCCTTCAACAACTTGATTATTATCTAAATCTTCACTGAGTCTCTATAAAGTATCAAGTATTTCAGGAGATACTCCTGCAACTTTTTCTATTTCTTGAGAAATATAAGACTTTACTGAATGTGGATTATTTTCAGAATTATTTCCTAAATTTCCTATCTTATTATCTATTTCAGATTTAGTATATACAAAAGTTTTTGGATATACATCAGCAACATTTGCTTTACCAGATATATCCTAATGTTTTGTTAGATATTTTTCATCACATTCAGATTTAGAATAAACACCTGTTTTATCAGCTTTTCCTGCTAATGCTTGTGATAAATTCTACATAACATCATCATCTAACAATTCAGATAATCTCTATAAAGCTTCTAATGTTTCAGGTGTATCACCAACAGTTTCAGATATTATTTGACTTACATAACTTCTAGTCGCATAATTTTCTAAGTCGGATGAATCAAATTCTCCAGCTTCACCAGGTGGTCCAACAAGTGACTATAACCATTCCTCTTCTGAGGGTATAGGTTCACCTTGAGGTATACGACTTATATATATTTCATAAGCAGATTTTCCATCATCGCCCGGAGGTCCTGGAGTAAGTTGAATGTTATCAATGTTTTCTTGTAATTGAACTAATACTCCAGCTGTATTTTCATTATTAGTATTAACTTCATTTACAAATTCATTAAAATCAGTAGTATTTGTTTTTTCTGCGATTGAATTTGTTAATGCAGTAACAACGTCATCATTATTTTCAAGTTTAGCAGCAATTTCTTCTAATGTATCTAATTTTTCAGGAGCAGTACCAATAACTTCAGTAATCTTTTCACTAATTTTTTTATCTACTTGTGTTGTTGTATAGACATCCGAAGCATCAATTTTTTTATTTAATTCTTCATTAAAGTTTTGTTCTAAGGCAGACAAATCTGAGCTGTCTGCCTTAGAATTTAAACCTTGAGTAAGTGACTATACATCTTCAGATAACTAACTAATAGTTTCTAATACCTAAGGAGAATTTCCCAAAGCTTCCTCAATTTTATTATCAACATCTGTTGATAAATCACTAATTTGCTATAGAATTTCATCTTTTGACTGAGTAAAAGATTGATTTATTTCTTCTTGATTGAGATTTAAAATTCTATCTTTTATTTCCTTTGATGATGTAACAAATCCTCCTTTAACAGCACTAGCTAGTTCGTTTGGTATATATGTAACTTTTGTATCACTCATAATAATTTTTAATTAATTGTATGAATATCATTTTATAATTAAGAAGACGCTGTCTATACAGTCCATCCTGAAGGAATACCATTGTTACCAATTAAATTCCAAGTAGCTGCAGAATTCTTTATAAATGTACCGCTTGATGCAACACCATTTACCCAGTCTGAAGTATAACCATAAGAAGAATTTGGATTAGTCGAAACATCTGTAGTAAACATTGCTTTAATCCAATTCAATTTTACACAACCTTTAAACATACTAGCATAACAACCATCACTACTATTAGCATTGGTAGTATGGAAGAATGTTGTAGCTTTTAATACAGGAGCTTTTTCTAATGATGTACATCCTTCAAACATAGAAGCACAACATCCGTTTCTTAACTAAACAGCAGATAATTCAGGAGCTACCTTTAATGATGTACATCCATAGAACATTCTATTATAGCAATAATTAGCTAATGTTTCAGCAGGTAATGTAATAGTTACATTAACTAATGATGTACATCCATTAAACATATCTTTATAACAATTCTCTGCCAATGTTGTAGCATATAACTCTGGTACGGTAGGCAGACTTGTACAACCATAGAACATACTTTGACAACAACTAACAGCTGGAACTAATTGTTCATCATCATTATAGTAACTTAAATTTTCTGCTAATATCTTTGGAGCAGTTCTTAGATTTGTACAACCATTAAACATATTTTGATAACAATAAGGAGTTAATTCTGGTGATGACAATGTTAATTTATTTGCATTGATCAATCCAGTACAATTATAGAATAATGATGAGAATATCCTCTCCTTAATAATGTATTTATCATATGTAAAATCTTCTCCGTTTGTAAGAGACATTATATCTCCTTCAGCATCAAAATTACCTGTTAATTCGAATATTCCAAAATTAAAACTATCAATATTAGAATTATTTCCTTTAAAGAATACTTTGTCTCCTTTTTCTACCTATATTGTTTCTCCTGAAGTTACTTCTGTCCAATTTTCTCCTAAATCTTTAGAATATTGTAAATTTAGATTAGTTACATCAGTTGAAAATTTAATTCCACTATTTCCTGAACTTACTGGAATAAGTGCAAAATAATCTGGATAAATAGTAATTATTTTTGTATCTGATACTTCTTCATAAATTTCAGTAGCTTGTTTAGTTACAGTTATTCTATAAGTTCCAGGTTCAAGTGCGTATATTATACCATTTTCATCAATATAAATTTGTTTAGAAGAAGCATTAATATATTCACCTTGTTCATTAGTCTCATTTAATTTTACAGAATATACAATATCACCACCACCTTCTTCAGGAGTCTAAACTATTTCTGTATGAACAACTTTATCTGGATCGTAATCATCATTGTTGTCATAAGATAATACTGGTGCTGAATCAATCCAATTAACGAATTCTACAGTTTGTTGTGGTCTTTCGGAAATTGTAAAGTCACAAGTAGCTTCACCTCTATTATAATTAGTTGTTTCTGGAATAATTGCTCTTACAGTATATTCTCCTGCATTCTATGGAGGATTATTAGTATATGTATTATCATTAGCACCTTTAACTTTATACTAATATGTTACAGTACCATTACCAGTATTACCAGAGACAGTTGGTGTATTAGCTTGCTAACCTACAGTCCAACCTTGTATAGATACTGTAGGATTTATAGGAGCTTTAGCAATAGTAAATGTAGCAGTAGATGTATCTCCGTTATAATTAGCTGTTGAATCAACTTGTGCTCTTATAGTATAAGTTCCAGCGTTAGTTGGTTTTGTACTAGAATATGTACTATCAGCTGCTGTACTAACTTTATACATGTATGTAACATTTCCATTTCCAGTATTTCCTGTTAATACAGGATTTGATGCAGTACCACCATATGTCCAATTTGACATTGTAACAGTAGGATTAATAGATGCCTTACTTATAACAAATGTATCCTAAGCTGTTCCACCTAAATAATTTGATGTTTCAGGTATGTTAATTACAAGTTTATAATTATCTCCTGCATTAGACGGAACATTCTATAATGGAGTATTTCCATTATAATATATATATGTCACAGTTCCATTTCCAGAATTTCCTGATACGGTTGGTATAGAAGCAGTTTCCCCATATACCCAGTCATTTATTGTAACAGAAGGACTAATAGATGCTTTACCTATATTTACTGTAACAGTTCTATAATTTGTATCAGTTGGGAACAATTTATCATCATTAGCATTTACAACTTTCCAATAAACAGTATAATCTCCAGCATTTGTTCCTGTTATCTAATTAATATTATCTGTATATCCTGAATTTGGATTTAGACTATATACCATTGTTCCATTTGTATTAGGATCAACTGAACCTGTATTAATTAATATCTGAGCGTTTCCATTATATGTTAGGCTCTTTGGTGTTGGTGCAGTAGGTTCATTTACACTCTTAACTCTAAATGTGTACTGAGCTGATGTCTTAGGACTGATATAATTATTATTATTATGCGTAACTGTGACTTCTACTTTATATTCTCCAACAGTTGTAGGAGGATTACTACCTAATGATGTTGAACCACTATAATATGTATATGTCTTTGTATTAGATATGTTTAATGTATCCAATTGACAACTTGGAACAGGAGTACTTGGTGTATTTCCTTCATACCAATCATCCATTGTAACTGAAAGATTAAAGTCAGCTTTAGCTATTGTCACATCAAATGAACCACTCTAAGGCTAATAATTTGAATTTGTAGGAATAAATTCCCAAGTTACAGTATATGTTCCAGCATTTGTTGCAGTTTCATTAGTATATTTAAATGTTCCATCATTTGAAGAACCTGCATTATATAGTATCTATGGTGAACCAGTATATTTAAGTCCTGTTTTCTTTGTAGGTGCATTAAATGCAATATCACCTGAATTAACTTTTAACATTACTTCATTTGACCAATCTGAAGGATAATAATTACTATCTCCAGCCCATCTTGCTTTTGTTGTTTTTGAACCTACAGTATTTAACTAATTTCCATTACTCCATTGTAATGAACCGTGTCCTCCTCCTCCATTAGCAGTTGCTTCTGCAATATCTGGATATGTTGTAGTTGCTCCAGTTGCTATAGGTACATCTTGGTGGGCTTTATCTATTGTAATATTAATGGGTTGAGATAACTCCTTTATACAATAAGAATTTAAATTTTCAGGTTCAAATTTCCAAGTAGCTTCATAAGTACCTGCATTTTTTCCATAGGTATAAGTAAAGTTACCAGGAACATTATTAGACTAACCAGTTGTGAATAACTGTTGTGACTATCCGTTATATACTAAATTATTTATTGGACTTGGTTCAACTATAGTATAATCACAATTTAATCCAAGTGTAGTCTCATTTTTAGATATAGTACTATAATGATTATTACGATCATATGCTACGGCTTTAATAGTATATTTTCCAGGACCCTAAACGTTAAACGGGTTATTATATACAGTACCATAATTATATTTTGGATCATATGATGGTTCATTATCTTTAGCTATTGTATATCTTATATTATAATTACTATTAATTGTAACTGTTGCAGTAGATCCAGAACTTGAAGGATTAATATTAATAATTGGGGGTGGTATTATACCAAATAATCTTCTTCTAAACATATTTATCAAATTTAAAATTTCATTGAGTATCAGTTCTAACATAGTATGTCCAGTTTTCACCGTATATATCGCCTTTTATTAATAAATAACTGATTTCTGCATATTGATTACTACCTATAGTTATTCTAGAGTAACCTCCATCTATTACTATTATATTACGATCTTTATCAGAAAGTGTTATTTCTTTATCAGACCCACTATAATTATAACAAATAACATTTTCTATTGCTACTCCATTAATTGCATCTGTACTTTCTATAGTAGGTGATATATTAGTATTTTCGTTTAACATTACAAAACGAGCTTTTATATTACTTGCAGGCAATGATGTTGGATAATTAGGTAACGTAACAGTTCCATTATTTTGTGTGTATGTATTACCATTAACACTTATTGATGTTGTTAATCCATCCTTACCATCTTTACCATTGTTGCCACGTTCACCTTGTGGTCCTTGTGGACCAGTTAATGCAGCTAATTGTGCAGGCGTAAAGTCAGAATATTCAAATGCATCACCTTTCTCACCTTGTGGACCTTGAGGTCCTTGAGCACCTGTATCACCTTTCAAACCTTGAATACCTTGAGCACCTTGCGGTCCTTGTGGTCCTTGAATACCTTGAATACCCTATATACCAGGATCTCCTTTAACACCTTGATCACCTTTATCTCCTTTGTCACCTTTGTCACCTTTGAGTCCAGCTAATTGTTCAGAAGTAAAATCATTATAAGTAAAAGGATCTCCTTTATCTCCTTTATCACCTTTGTCGCCTTTATCTCCCTTAATTGTTTCTACTTCAGCTAATTTAGTATCAATCTCATTTTTTGTATAGACATCTTCAGCATCAGCTTTTTTAGCTATTTCATTAGTTAAAGTTCCTGCTAAATTAGCATCATTATTTAAAGCTGCGGCAATTTCTCCTAATGTATCTAAGGCTTCTGGAGCAGCATTAACTAAGTTTGTTATCTTAGTATTTACTTCCTATTTTGTTGCATATGGTGATAAATTAATCTCTCTGATTTTCTAGTCTACTTCTTCTTCTGTTGCATATGGTGATAAATCAATACAACTAATTTTGTCATCTACTATTGTATGTACATCATCAAAATCAGGTTTTTCATTTATCTAATTTTGAAGATTGCTAATAGCATCATCATGTTCTCCAAGTTTACTTGCAATCTTACCAAGTGTATTTAAATCATCATCAGCATTATCTATAAGATTATTTATATTATCATTAACAAATTCTATTGTTGCATAATTTTCTAATTCACTTGAATCAAATGTTCCAGTTTCACCTTGTGGACCACGAGCAGGAATACCAGTATCAGAAGTTCCAATCCACCAATGTCCGTTTGATCCTATATATGGAGTCTCTCCAGAACCACCTTTAAGAGAAGTTAACCATTCAATTTCGGTTCCTTGATAACCATTTTCTACAGCAATTTGATAAGCTGATTTTCCACTAGGTCCTGTTTTCTCTTCTTTCCAAGTACCTTCTTTTACAACATCTTTTAGAATTTCAACATCTCCAACATTAATTATTAAAGTATCTTGACCTATTATAGTTCCATTAGATAAACTTCCTCCATCAAATTCTAATATACAATTCTTTGGGATTTCTATAGTACCATCTAATAAATCATAATCCCATTTAATAACATATTTAGTATTTTCACTATCAAAATCTAATTGAGAAAGTGTATTCGTACCTTGTGAAATATTTGGTTTTAAAACTTTTGTAGTATAAGTAGATAAAGCATCTAATAAATTACCACAACAAGAATTATATACCTAAACTCTTATATTATCATTCATAATTTTATCCATTTATATCAATGTTATATGTTCCTGTATTATATGTATTAATTGAGGTAAATATAATATATTCTCCATTTTCTGTAATAACAACTTCTCTTTTAAGTGGAATTTCTATTCCATTTAAGTCTGCTCTTATAAACTATTCTTCAATAGGTTTACCCATAACTATATAAATATTATCATTATCTTGACAATTTATATCATAATTACCACGTAATCCTTCAGTAACTGGAATAGAAAATTCTAAATGATTTGCTGCGTATGATAAAATCTAATCAGTTGATTCGAAACTTCCTGAGAATATAAAGAAATTATCTGGATATTTAGTAACAGTTTTAGATACTACATGTTCAATACCTAATATTTTTACAACACATTTTATTTCAGAGGTTTCTTCAATTTGAGCAGGGAAAGTAAGATCTTTAACATTATCTGCTTCTTTTAATAAAACATTGTTAGCATAAAATGAAACGTGTTCAAATGTTTGATTTTCACAAGCTGTTGCAGAAACATTAATTGTAGTATGATCTCCTATAAAATATTGAGGATTTACTGACATATTTATTTCATCAGTTATTTCTCCTGTTATTGATCTTATCTTATTCCAAATATCATTTAAAGCAATAGTTAATGTTTTCTAATTAACTCCTATTAGTTCATCATTTCCAAACTAATTAGTAAGTCCTGCTCCATTTGACATTTTTAAAGAAGTATTTACTAAAAGCTATAATTTATTTATTCTATCTTCTAAAGGAATTATTAATTTCTTACCAATATTACAATATAAAGTCTAATAAAGATTTAAATATTCTTCTCTTACAAATTTTTTTAATTCACCAAAGTGATCTAATAATTTCTAATAATTTGCTATTAATTTATTATATTTCTAATCATTAGCTAGAGAATGTTCGTTAAAGAGTTGTTCTAAATTATTTAAACAGTTCATTAAATTTTCACATGTCTCATTTAACTCAAATTCTATTTTATTATAATTATCATTGATTTTCTTTATAGTCTTGGTCCAAAGTTCCTATGTATTCTAATCTAATTCTTCTTTTGTAACATAATTTAAGAGAGTCTAATATATTACATCACTACTAAGAACTTTATTATAATTTCCTTGAGTTGGAGCAAAGTCCCAATTTATACAGCCTTCTTTAATAACTTCATTATCTATTTTTTCATCTAATTTTTTTATTATTTCTGGAATTCCTAAATTAGATCTAGCTTCTTCTTTATCATCGGATGTTGAAAATTCTGCTAACTTTTTATCTATTTTAAGAAATCCAGGTTCTCTGCTAGGAATTTTACATCCTTGATATTTTTGCCTATTTGTAAAATACTATATATTATTCTTCATATATATAAACTATTGATATTTCTTCTAATAAGAATTCTAAATCTGGCTAAATACCACATTCTAATTTACGAATAATAGACTAAAAATCACAAATTATTTTTTCCTTCAATTCACATAAATCACAAGGTTCTGAATAATCTTCAACACATAATTTTAAATTGATATTTTTTTCTATTATAGGAAATTCAAACGGTTCCTAAACTGGATTACATCTACAATTTTTCATTTTCTACAACCACATCCACAATTACTAGTAAATTCAGGTTGAGAAGAAGAACATAATCCATTACATGCGGTTATTTCTTCTAACAACCTTTGAGCCTCTTCTAATTGGTCCATTTCAACTAAGTATTTTATTACATTCATCGCAGACCAAAGTAAATCTCTTTTATATATCAAAGAACTATCTGAGTTAGGTTTATTACACATAGATGTCTATTGCTTAAATATATCCTAACAAATATTTATAAAACATTTCTTAAGATTACAAGTAGAAAAGTAATATAAATATTCAACTTTTACTTCAGAAACATTAGGATTTATATCTAATATTTCTTGTAAAGATACTTCCTATATATTATGGTAAAACTTTTCATCCTTATAATAATAAGGTTTACCTTCATCGATAGGAACTGTTAGTTTACAAATAGTATAAAATCCATCACCGTTACTATTGAATACTACTGGCTAATGACGATTAGTTTTAATTATTGTTTGTGTGGGATTATCATCATCTTTTGAATTATTAAGTTTTAAAATAAATACTTGAATATAGTTACAATTAAAAGTGAAATCTTCTATAACTATATCACAATTTTTATTTGTTATTATTCTATTACAATTTTCTTTTTCACACATTTTTATACATTCTTAACCTCATCGTTATAAGGATTGCTATCATATAACTACATAAGCTCAATTTGTGTACGTTTAGTATCATTTTCAGCTTGACTTTCTTTAAAAGTTCTTTCAGTTTTAGCTTTGAAATCATCAACCTAGTATTGAAGTTGAATTTTTTCTCTTTCAATTTGAAGTTTAGCTTCATTAAGACTTTCAATTTTACTCTATGATTGTTCTAACTATTTTTGAGCTTGTTGTAAATTGTTTTGCAATTCTTCAACCTACTATGTAAGTTGTTGTATCTAATTGTTTTCAGCCTTCTATTTTTTAATAGATTTATTAACAACATTTTTCATTTCTGATAAACTTTTAGCCGTCATAATTTCCATTAAAATGTCAGGAGAAACAATTCCTGATTTTATAAATTCTGGAACAACTGCTCTTATTTGTTCCATTTCCTTGATTACTTCAGAAGAAGTAATTATATGTATATCATGATCAGTAACAGTAAAATATTTTGGTAATGCTGTAAATGTTTTCTATAATTTATTACCTAATATTAATACTCCCGTCAATCCATCTTTATATACTATTTTAGCACAATTAAGAGAATCTAATAAAATTTCTCTTGTTACTAAATCCATCTAATAATGCCATTGCTTAGTAACTATAAATGAATTATTTATTCCTGTTTGTACATTAGTTACTGCATCACGTTCTTGTATTCCATTTAATCTTTCTCTAAATACTCCTGTTATAGAAGATGTTGTTTGTTCTATAGAATCAATAGCTAATTGAATTGCCTAAATAGCTTGTACTTTAACAGTATCATCATATCCATTAAATAACTAATTTAAAGGAGCTTGACCTGTATTTAATTGACCTTCTTGTGAAGTATCAATTAATGCCATACCTTGTTTTTTATAAGCTTTCCATTTCATAAGTCTTTCCGATAAATCATCACCTAATATTGTAGGTAATGTTGGAAGATTAATAAAATCTCCTACTGAACCAGACTAAGCTATTAGATTATCTCTGTAGAAATGTAAAAGATCATATCTATCTTGTAAAACCATACATTTAGTTACCATAGAAAATGGCTCTCCTCCTCTATTATTGAACCAAACTCCATTAACACTTAATGTTGCTTTATTTGGAGCATCTTTAGTTCTTATTACATCTTCATTTTTTCCTTTTAATATATATATTTCAGAACCAATTCTTACTGTACTATATCTTTGTTCTATAAAGTTCTTATCCGTTTCTATCCATTCAACTTCATATACAGGAATAAGACTACTGTTATACCAATGTTGTTCTGGATATCCAGGAGTAACTTCCTCACCAGCTCTTATTCCATCAGTAGCAGGAGTACCGTCTTGATTATAACTTCTGACAAAATAAGAACCTGTTGTTTCTAAAGAATCTGTCCACATTTCTTCTATCTTTTTAACATCTTCTTTAGATAAATCTTTTCCATATTTACTAAGAATTTGATTTCTAGTTAGATATGTTCTAACTACTATTCTCTAACACTCATTAATATATGGAGAATCATAATTTAAATCTGGAAATACATTAAGTGGATTTAAACACTAAATGCTTATATTTTTACCAGAAGAAGAAGGAAGAACTCTATAATAAGTAAATCCAGAAACAAGTAAATCTATAAATAACTATTTTAATTTAGTTACAAGATCAATATTTCTTGATTGAATGATGTACTCGACAACATTCTATCCTGCTATTTCATATTCAGAAATAAAATTTTCATTTATATCTTCTACTAATTTATCTAACTATTCTTTTATATTTAGATCTATCATATCTTTGCTACCTAATATTCGTAAGAGATTATTTTTGAGATTATTTTGTAGGAGATTTGCACATTCCGTAGCTATTTTAATTTGTTTTTCTCTAAATATATTATTAATAGTTTTATCATCTTTACAAGAAACTTTTGGAAGTATTGGAACATTTAAATATTCTCCTACTAATGCATCAATATGTTTCCTAATTAAAGGAATAAACTCAACCGCTGTTGGCTACCCAATACCAAAGTTTTCTTCTAAATATCTAAACTACTCCTTGTCTCTTTTACAATTATAATAATTATATGATTTTTGCATAGTATAATTGTCTTTGACAAGTTCACCAATGGTTAAATCAGTTTTGCTAACAAGTTCTTCTTTCTTCATCTTCTGGATAAATTTTAACTCCTCTAAAATATTTTACTCTGTGTAATTGTCTCTAGACAAGTTCTTGTTCAACAAATTTTAAAAAATCTTCTGCATTTAAATCTGCAGCCAAATGTAATTGTGGTTTATCTGGATTATCTAAATCTATGACAGCCTTGTATCCAGTCCCACCCAACCCTAGTTTAGTCACTTTAATTCCTCCAGTGTATTTACATTTGTATTTACACTCGATTATTTTTAAAATGGCTTCTTCCATACTATTCATCTATATCTCGGATCACTTGTTATGTTATAACCTTGGACATATCCAGTATTTATATTTCCTCTAACTTTATTGTCTTCAGGTTTAGGAATTATTCCAAATTTTATATTTCCTTTTTCGTCTCTATAGTATCCAACATCTCTAAATTCCTAAGATGCTGGTTTCTATTGAGTTGGAACCACTTCGGATAATTCTTCATCTGCTATTTCTGCCATTTGCATAGCAGCTACTATATCAAATTTTCCTTTGTTTTCGTCAGAATATTTTAGTAATTGATTTAACATTTCTAAGAACCACATTTCAGAATAATAATCTTCTATATAAGATGCAACTAATTCTAATCCATGTTGAATCATTGCTACAGTTGCTGTTGTTCCATAAGGAGTATTAAAACTTCTTTTTTTATTAGGATCTCCTTGACATACTCTTGGTCTTCTCATAAAATACTACATCCATTTCTCTTTTTTAGCCCAAGTAAGTATTCCAACTTTAGATGCTTCAAGATTTGCAACTGCATTATAATAGTACATTAATGCTAATGTCTATTCATATGCTTCTTCTATACGTTGTGGTCTATCTAAATAGTAAGCTACATACATTGGAGATTTCATTCCGTGTATTCTTCTTTTTATTACAGCACAAAATTTAGATGGATTTTTAGTAGCTTCAGAAGTATCTTGCTATCCTAAATCAATTCCGTCTATCCCAGTAACATAAAGACTATTCATTTTACTAAAAGATACTCCTTCTTCTAAGGATTTTCTTTCCATAAATTCTTCTTCGGATTCTCCTGGTTCTCTATCATATCCATTTCTAATTTCCCATAAAGGATGCTAAAGTATATGAACTGGTCCATTAGGATGAGGTTTAAATCTTACTCCTGAAATATTTTCTCTTTTATGATTAGGACTACTGTATATAAATTCCATATATCCAGTTTCCACTTTAGGAACATAATTTTTTTTAAATTTAATAGAACTTATTTGCTCTATTATTTTTACTTTATTAAATATGTTTTGTCCTTCAAGAGCAAATGCTTCACTAGGATAAAAGCAATATTCAGCTTTATAATCAATCAAAGCTTTTGGAGAAGATTCTAATTTTCTTCTTTCTTCTTCGTAAAATTCAGTAGCTTTTTTAATATTACATACTCCTCTTTTATCAACATATCCTTCTCTATAAAAAGCTATATTAGATGGAATAAAGAAAGCTGTCTTAACCCAATCTCCTTCTTCATTATAATTATTTAGAAATGGTAAAACATTATAAGCTTCTGGATTATAGAACATATCTGATAATCCTTCAAGTCCATCACGGTCACCACCAGTACCTCCAGCCATTCTTATACCAAATCTATTACCTCCAATTTCTACAAGAGCATTTCCTTTAATATAAGATTGTCTAAGAACAGGATTAGAACCAGCCTCTTCATAAATAAGTAAATCAACACGATCACCTCTTATTTTTCTATCATTATCAGCTACAATTGCTTCAATTAAACTTCCCCAACCATCTTCTACCTTTTGACCATTAACCATTTTATAGTAAGATGCTTTTTTAGCCATCTATTTATCAAGTACTTGTCTTAACTTAAAGAATCCTCCATCAGTATTATCATTTGCAAATGTCATTCCACCCCATACTTTATCAAGAGATTTATCTACATAATTCTAAGCATTTGCTGTAAGCATACATACTGAATTAGGATAACAATTATAAATTTGATTACAAATAGCAGCATTTATTTCGGAAAACCCTCACTTTGTTATCGTATAGGCTTTTTATCCTATACTTCTTATAGTTTCCTATAAGGTCAGCGTACATCATCATCTTTCTCTTTAGAGTTAAGATGTTCCGAACTCTTGGGAAGATTATTGCTCTCATTAACGCTCACTTCCTACGCGTTACAGTGCTCAGAGATGATCTGAGTTACCTCGGTGTTAACATAATAATCAAATTTTTTATATTTTCTACTTAAATAAAAATTAGAATCATCATATAGTAAATGAAAAATCTTTTCTGCTTCTTTCTTTGATGCAGTACATATTCTATACATATTATCTCTTTTTAGATAGTTAATATTCATTTTTATATTGTTATCTGAAAAGAATTTCAAAAAATCATTAAATATAGAAATAGTTTTTCCATCAATATTTACATGAACCCTTACTCTTGGATTAGGCCTGTTTTTATCTTGATATACTCCTCCAGTTATACATCCATCTCCGTCAAAATATCCTCTAACAAAATGTCTAATTAATTCTTTAGGAATATTTGGAATATGTAATTCGGCATAACTTTTATTATATCCAAATCCTAAATTTACTAAATCATTACATAATTCAACACTTGTTATATCTACTCCATAAGATTCATGTGCATGAACTTTCATTCCATTTCTTCCAGAAGTTATGTGTTCTTCTTTTTTAAATGTATAAGCATTTGGACTTATTATATCTTTATAAAGATTTACTATTTCAGAATCTCCTATTTGTAAGTGTATTCTAAAAGTTTTTCTTTTTTCATTAATACTTCCGTCTGCTGCATAAAATCCTAAAAGATATGCTTGAAGTTCTGTTTCTATCTTAGAGAAAAAAGAATGTCTAATTTCTCTAGTTGATATATGATGTAATTCTAAGGGATAATTATCCTCAATCAATTTTAATTGTTCTAATTTATTCATAATATTCAAAATATAAAAATTTAATTATCTTAGCTTTCACCGATTTTTCGGAATTTTGTCATCTGATATTTCTATCAAAAGGGTACTAGGTTTAGTTAATACCTCTAGCTTTAAACATACAAACATCTTTCTTTAATAATTTACAAAGTTCAAAGTAATGAAAGAATTCATATTGAGAAGTATAGAATTCAGGAAATATATCACGCCTACTTGTTCCAAGTTTTTTGACATTAGTTTCTGGTAATTGATAATAATTTAAGAAATAGTAGTAAGTTCCAGGAATAGTATAACCGTTTACAGTCATTCCTTCTCTACATCTTTTATATTCTTCATTCCAAAAATCACGATATGCTTTAGAACCAAAATAATAAGATGTATAATGTCCAGTTTTTAATTTTGTATCTCTAGCTTCGGTAAACCAACTAGGATCAAAATCTAATCCTTGAGTTTCAGTAATAGGTCTATATCCGCTTAATTCATATGAAAGTCTTTTATCAAAATATTCAATAGGATCTCCTATTTTAACATCCCATTCTCCTTCCTTATGTTCAACTTTAGATTTTTGAAGTTCATGTATTTCATCTTGGAGCTACTATTGTTTATCTTGAACTTCATCTACTAATGATTGAATTTCTTTTGGTAATTCTTCTGGAACAGGATTTTTTCGAGGTCTTCCTCGTTTCTTTTTAACTTCCTCCATTATAAGTCAGGAACAAATCCTTCAGTAGCTCCTGCACGAATCTGATTTTGTTCAGCAATTTCTTTCTTAACAAGAGATTCTATCATTTTAAGATTTTCTATCTATTTAGCAGCATTTTCCATAGCTTTCTAAATATCTGCTACTTTATTAACATATTTTCCTGTTTGTTCGTCACGTTCTTCTAAATCTACATTATTAAAATAATCGATAATTTTATCGGTTACTAATTCTGCAGATTTAAGAAGACGTACGTAACGATTTGATTCTTGTAAAGCTCTGTATTTTCTACAAGCTGCTCTAAAAGAAGAATCATTCCATTCTTCTTCGGTTATATGTGCATCCTATAAAGCAGCTTCGTGTCTCTCTTGTTCCGAATATCCATTATAAGGAGATTTCCAATCAATTGCTAAATAAATATAAGTAAATTCTCTATCAGCTCTATTTTTATCTCTTTTTATAATTGTTCTAAATTCATCAATAAGAGCAAGATCTGCTGAATTAAGAATTACTGTACCAGTTTTCTAATCATAATCAAAAACATTTAAATTCATATTTACATTAACATTTTATAAATTAATATTTATCTGTGGTTCTTTTGAATCCAGCAGTTTTAGATGTAGCATCATCAAATTTCTAGAAAATTCCTGTTCCCATATTTGGACGAGTCTAATCTAGACTTTTTACTCGTAAAGAAGTATACTCTCCAGGAAGTCTTCTTCTAATATTTGTTATAGATGAAGCCGCTCTTTGTGGAGTTATATTACCTACCCATCTTCCTAGATATTTATCAGGATCATGCATCATTACTTTCATAACATTAGCTCTTTCTTCTGGAGAAAGTTTATCAAGAATATTATTAATATTTAATCTTGAAGCTCTTGTCATTTTATATGCATCAAATAATTCCTAATAATTTGGAAGATTTGGAACCTCAATTTGCGCAGCATATCCATTACCCTATTTAACCGTTTTAGGACCTGTTGCTATAGATTTAGGTTTTGGAGATTTAATAATTGCTTTAGCTGCTTTAGCTGCTTTTTCAGTTTTCATTGCTCTAACCATTTGTAAAGCTTCCCAAGCATTTTTTGCTTTTGTTATTCCAACATTAGGAGCATCTCCAGTAATTAGATAAGGATCACTTGGACTAAATCCTCCTAAATAAGCTTTAGCAGCATTATAATAATTTAAAATACTTGGACCCTAACTTAAGTAAGATTTAGCTATTTCTAAATTTCTATTACGTCTTTTTTCTGGAGACATTCTAGAAAACTATTCATATGTTATACCTCCTTCTTGATAAAAGGGATACCGTTTAAACTACCTCCCTAACGATGCATTTTAAATTTAGCAACAGCTCCATTACAAGCTTTTAGTTTAGAACCTCCGCAATCTTTTTTAACCTTACCTCCACATTTTTTCACTTCATGATCTCCTTTTCCCTCTAAATAATCTTTTTCAGAATCCTTTACTTTTTTACTAGAATAATCATTTTTATGGTATTTTCTTTTTAAAGCATCAAGCATTGGTTGTTTAGTGGATCCAGGATTTTTCTCCTAAGTTGGTAGATTAGGAACAGGTTTTCTATTTTTAAATTTATCAACAACCGTACCTTTTTTAGCTTTAGTTACTTCTCCTCCATCTTCCTTCTTTTTACAACCACAACTTACAGAACCACCTTTTTTGTAATAGTAGAGTTCTTCTCCTTCAGGACATTGATTCTTTAAAGAACGGAAATAGTTTAATTTAGTACCATGAGCTGCTTTCTTTGTTTTTTGGGATTTGTATTTCTTATACAAATCAGCTACTTCTTTTTCATCTTTTGGACTATATTTATTATCTTCTAACCATTTTTTAAAACTTTCTAATTCTTTCTATTGTTCTGGTGAAAGCTTTTTATTTTGTGTATTCATAGTTAATCAATTAAGATTAAATCTTTTGTTGAAAAAATTGCTTCTTGTAAGAAACCATTTTCTGTAAACCATCTTACCTTTACTCCTTTAAGTAAGGCATTCTTATCTTCATTTCTAATTATAGAACGTTCAACTCTATATACTAACATAATAGGTTTATTTGGTATATCCTATTTTAAAGTTACTTTTTGTCCAGGAGTAAAATAAACCTTATCATCAATAAAATTATTCATATTACTTTAAATTTTTAAATCTTTCTGTAAGTCGTTCATTAACAACTGCAAGAACTCTATTTTCACATACAAGTTGTAAATTTTGTTTATAGAATGGAACTGGAACTGCAGAGGGTTTAGTATAGAATATAGTATCATCTGGTTTACACCATTTGCATTCTGGACCAACTTCTTGAATTACTCCTACCTTAATAAATTGTTCTTCTTCTTCAATTTGACCGTTGTCAGTATTTTTATATTGAGGTTTCATTCCACCCATATCAAGAATAAGTCCAGATTTAGAATCTCTAACTATTCTTTGGAATGGATTTTCTTCAAATTGTTTACAAAGAACATAATTACCAATAGGCATTATTTCTATATTCTCAACATTATTATTAACTTTTTCAGCAAACTCTTTTAAATTAGTAGAATGTTGTTCAAATTTTTCAGCAAAAGAATCAACTTCCTGATTAAATTTCTTAGTGTTTCTTTCTTTAATAATATCATCTGCTGTTCTGCCATCTAATGTTACAATGCGTGTTGTACTTTCTCCAGCTATATTCATAGCTATTTTTTCATTTTCACTTAAAATAGGATGTTCTTCCATATTACCATTTATTCATTAAACATTTTTCGGACTCTATGCTTGCTTTACTTTTTAATATACAACCACAGAGTTCACATATATGTGAACCCATATATTTTATATTATGTTCACAATTTTTACAAATATCTAATCTTTTTTTCATTTCATCTGATTGATAACCAGTTAAATTTCTCCAATTACCAACTATTATATTTCGTATTTTAAGAAAGAGATTCTTTACCATATAATAACTTATTATAAAACTCTTTGAGTTTTTTCCATTCATCATAATCCATATAATACTTTTTTTCTCCAACTTTAATTACCATTTTCCTGCTATACAATGACTATTCAAACTTTTCATTTTTATATCTATATTACATCCACATCCTCTAACATATCCAGATTTAGAATGAGTAGATACTTCATTAGTATCTGGATTTATCCAAAGTTTTGGATTACACAATCTATTAATAGGATTATATATAGGACAAGATTCACAAATTTTCTTTCTATCATTAATATTCTATACGTTCATATTTTTGTCTTTGTTTTTCTAATTTTTGTTGCTTAGCAAAATGCTTTAACATTTTTTCTACATCATCTTTTAAATAGGAACAATTATAAAGAGTATTGTTTCCTTCATGATCATAATGATTTAAAGTTAAACTTTTAATAACAAATTCAGGATTAATCTTTTGAATCATCCAAGCATAAGTAGATAACTGAAGTTGATATATATTAAAATTACAATTATCTAAAGATGTTAAAGGATATTTTAATTTTTCTGTACTGCGTGTAGAATTATTATAAAATCCTTTTAAATCAATTTTCTTGTTACTCTTATGGTCAATTATATGAATATCATTACTATTTTTAACTAATAAATCAATTTGTCCAGCTATATGTAAATCTAGTTTAGGATTATCATAATAAATAAGATATTCTGGATATATTCCATATTCTAAATCTAATTCATTATAATTTTTCTTACATTCAAATTTACCTCCAATTCCAAACTTTTTTAAAGTTATATTAGAACCAGCTTTATAAAATGAATTTTCTAGTTGTGAATGAATTTTAGTTCCTCTTTCACAAGATTCTTTATTTATTTTAGCCCATTCATCAAGAATATCTTGTTGAGTTTTATTAAGTTCAGATTCTGAAATATTATATACTTCTAAAAAATCTTTAGGTATTTTTTTAGATTTCCAGATTCCGCCTTTTTCTTTTTTCCAATCTGAAGGTGATAAAAGTCTTTCAAGTGCTTTGTAACGTGATATAAAATCTTTATCAAATTCAGGTTCATATTTACCAATCATTGTAGTAACAGAGGTATATTTAATTTCTGGTTGTTTAAAATTTCCATAAACGTGATCACTTTCTCTAAACCACATATCTCCATTTACTTTATCATATTCCATTTTTTCATTTAACATTTTAAAATACTTATTTAGAATTATCTTTTATATAATTTAAAATACCTTCTATGTGAAGTCTAACAATTTCATGAAATCCTTCATCACTTAATAAATAATCTACATCTTTTTTATTATCCATAAAAAAGTTTTCAGTTAATACAGCAGGACAATTTGTATGTTTTAATACATATAAATGAGCTTCTTTATCTGGATCTCCATCACTATAATCTGTTCTCATTTTTTTATCCTTTGTATTATATTTAGCTGCATTATATAAACAAGTAGCAAGTTTATCAGATTTTGTTTTACCTACAGTTGTATAAATTTCCCATCCTGTTCCTGTATGCCATTTTCCATCTGACCCAGCAGCATTAACATGTATAGAAACATATATACAATCTTTATATTTTTTTACTAAATCATTAACAATTTTACATCTTAATGATAATTCTTTAGACTAGGATAATTTTAAATCATCATCTTTAACATCAATAAATACTTGATATCCCATATCTTTAAGAATAGCTTCTATAGCTTGAACTATTTCTCTAGAATATTCATATTCTTTTAATCTTTTATCAGGAGAACATTTTCCAGATATACTTTTCTAATGAGCTGTACCAAGAATAATTGTTATTGTGTGCATATTTTTTCGTAGTCTAATAATATAGCTAATTTCTAAATATGGGGTAATATTCTACCTGCATATCTATAATCATATCTCCTAGGTTCTTTATAAAAAAGAATAATTAATCCTATTTGTGAATTATGTCCTTCTATAGTAAAGAAAGATACTGAACTTGCTTCACTAGTTTTAACTAATCTATAAAGTTTAGGAAGAGATCTACTCATTAATTCTATATTTTCAAATCTAACAAAACTCTAACTATGTATTTTAGCTAATTCATCTGCATAATATATATAATCTAATTTATTCCATTGCTATATCAATGTAGGAGTATCTAATGATCTTGGAGCTTCTGTGAGACAAGATAAATACAAATATTTGTAACCTTGCAAACTTTGAGTATTATTATGATAATTTAAAAGTAATACATCAAAAGCATCTTTATCTATTTCGGCTATTGATTGAACTTGCTAGTTTATTTCTATAGCTGTTTCTATTGAATATTGTTCAGCTTTTTTGTTGTTTACAATTTCTTGTTTGTGTTTTTCATTTATTTGTCTAGCAGTTTCAACAGTTATCTGGGAATATAAAATCCATCCAAGTAAAAGTACAATGATAAGACTTCTTGTTTCTGGATGAATTCTATTTAATATTCCCCATAAATACTTAATCCAGTTTAAATTCATGTTTTAATCATTATTAATATAAAAATATTTGTATTTATTCAAAAGTATTAGTATATTTAATAATGTCAAAATAAATGATATTTAAAAATATAAAAATCAAATTTTTGAATAAGATAATTAGTTTTAATTTAACACTTTATATAAAATATGAATGAAAAATAGATTAAAAAGATGTAGACTACTAGTAAAGGACTTATAGATAAACAAGGAAGTAAAATGAATATATTAGAATTTTTAAAAAATGGAAGTAAAATCCATATTAAGGAAAAGAATAAAGGTAAGTTTACTTCTTATTGTGGAGGTAAAGTAACAGATAAATGTATTTAGAAAGGTAAAAATTCTTCTAATCCTGCTATTAGAAAAAGAGCTACATTTGCAGCTAATGCTAGAAAGTGGAAGCATAAAAAAGGAGGAAACATATTATTTAAATTAAGAAGATATTAGGAAGGTGGTTAGACTACAAATAATAAATTTGACTATGGTCAAGTTATAAATGTAGCTTCAGATGTACTTTCTACTATCTAGCAGAACAAAGCTGTTGATGCTTCTATAAAAAATCTAAGAGCATAGGCTGATTTATAGAAGAAAAAATTATTCTATAATAATTATAAATCTTTATTAGGATAGCAATTAGATAGAAGTCCAATAGTTAATTAGAATAGAGCTTATATTCAAGCTAATAATATGTCAGATGTTTCTGATATAGATCAATAGTTTTTAAATCAAGAACAAGAATTATTAAATTAGAAATAGAAGAATACATCAAGATTGATAAGTTCTATAGGAGGATTAGCTTAGTCATATTTTAGTAATTTAGGTAATAAAAATCAAATTTCTACTACTGGTAAAAATGATCCAACTCCTTCTCCAATAAGAAAAACATATACAACAGAAATTACTAAACCATTTAATAATACTGCTGATGAATGGAGACAATTAATTATAAATTAATATGAAGATAATTAAAAATACATTAATTCCTTTTAAAGGATATTTAGCAATTAATTTATTTGGAGTTTTATTTGTTAGAAAAGAATTATATTCTAAATTAAAATTAAGAGATATTAATCATGAATAGATTCATACTAAATAGATGAAAGAACTTTTATATATAGGATTTTATATAATATATTTATTGGAATGGTTATATAGAGTTTTATTTACTAAAGATAGATTTAGTCATAAAGCATATAAGAATATATCTTTTGAAAGAGAAGCATATAATAATCAAGATAATTTAGGTTATATAGAGACAAGAATATCTTATGCACAATGGAAAAAGCCGAACATCTCGAAATGAGAAGCTCGGCTTTTTTATTGTTCTGGGTCTAAACTATATTCATTTAATTTATCTAACCAATTTAAAAACGGTTGTTCATTAATCATATTATATTCAATAGATAGTTTGCGTATTGCTTCTATCTCTTGAATATTGCTCTCATAAAGCTATTCAAGTAATTTATTCATAATACATTGTCTCTAAAAATTCTTTATTATAATGTTTAGAAAGAAATTTTTCAATTGGAGGTCTTGTTCCTTTTGAAACATAACATACTCTTCTAATATCATCTAATGTTGAACGTATAATAACTTGTTCTTTATCTAACATATAATCCTCTATAGAATTATCTTCTTTCTTTTTTTCATCTGGAAGAATTTCTATATCTTCCATAGTTATTCCCATCTTTTTTAATTTCTTTTCTACATTGACGGGATTATAAATTTTACCATTATATTTAAATTTCATAATTGTTGGGGAAGCAGGATTCGAACCCGCGTAATGCAGAGATTTAGAGTCTCCAGTCTGAGGCCGCTCGACTATTCCCCATTATTGGACTTAATAGTCCAATAACTTTTGTAATTCTTTAATTTTACGAGAAGCAACTTCTTTAGTTTTATTTTTAAATTTAGTAATTACTTCCTTATAATTATCTGAATTATAAAGTTCATCTAATTGATGTAAGTTGTCTTGTTCTGAAAGTGATTCCCAAACTTCATTAAAAATATCATTATCAAGTTTGTTAATCCATCTTTCAAATTCTTTCTTATCTTTATTGTCTTTTAAGGTAATAGTAACTGTAAGAGTATTACCTTTTTTCTAAGAATCTACTACAAAATTTGTATCATTATCTTGATATTCTTGATGTAGTGTGTCCATTGCAAATAGCTCTTTAATAAGAGTTTTTAATAATTCTTCTTGTTTCATAACAATACTAATTTATTATATATTATAATTTTTATATACATAAAAAATGTTAAAAATCAAAATTTATTTTTTTGTAAAAATTTTTTATTTTTTTTGAAAAATTTTTTTGTTGTGAAAAATTTTTGTAATTTGAAAATTTTTTTTAATTTTTTTGTGAGGGGGAGGGGACACCTATGGCGAGAGCCCCTGGCCTCGCTCATAGGAAAAATAAGTCAAATTTATATTGGTAATATGTCTTCGACAATCGGTATCGAGAGATTACCATTGTCAGAGTTCACTTATTGTTTTACTTAAAGTTTTAGGATTATGACCGAAAAACAAAAGAAAGAGCTTCAAAAGCTCATTGAGAACCACGACGGACGTCGGTTCTCAGAATTGGAAAGTGTTGTGCTCGCACAACAAAGTCGTGAATACCCCGATTTCGGCGGTGACGTTCCCGAGGACGTTTACTATGTTTTGGGCGTTTTCAATGTCCACACGTGGAAAAATCGCCGTGGCAACGAAACAGAAATTTTGACTGCTGTCGTAGCCAACGAAAAGGGAGATGAATTTGAGGTGGCTTTTGCCAGTTTCTGCAAAAGGGAGTGGGATTTTGTCAAATTCAATCGTGAAACGAAAGAATACGACAAAGTAGAGTGCAATCCTTTGCTGCCGTTCTATCCTTCTCTCTCTCAGAGGACAAAGGCTGTTTCTGAAATCAAGCCGATGACCGCTATTAGAATTAAGCGTGCAAGGGGTCACTTTGACAACCCCAACAATAGTCGCATTTTCGATTTCAATTACACTTGGGTCGAAAAGGCTTAAATGAAAAATCTTTACAATTAGGGAGTGGTGACAGCACTCCCTTATTTTTTCGCTTCGCGAGTTTCCGCCCCGAACTGCGTTCGGTAACGGAAATGTAAGCCAGATGTATAGCAATCCCATATTTATAGTGGAATAATGTGTATAACATATTTTCACGGTGGTTTAAAGACTACAAACAAAAAATAAACAAACTTAAACAATAGGAGAAAAAAGTATGAAGAAAATGACTTCTTACATCATCACTGGAGTTAAGGCAGATGATGAGCAGGTTTTTTTGCAGCGTGTTGGTGAACTTCTTGAGCGTAATGATCTTCTTGATCAGTTGACGGAGGGTGTGGCAGTGTCAGCAGTAATTGTTGATGAGGCTGCTTTTCTTGATGCTCTTCAGAAGCAGTACAAGGAACGTCTTAACATCGAGATTACTAATTCTAATATCACTATTGATCGTGAAGGACGTCTGGAACTTGGAGCTATGTCATATGACAGAACTTATTGGTATGCTACAGAAGAGGCTGCTGAAAAAGCTGAGTATCGTGATGGATATGGATCTAAGGATGAGAAGCATCCATTTCCAGGTCTTAACCATACTACAGACTATCACGTACGTATTTCAAAAGATACTGCTGGTATTAAAGTTTTGTACGTATAAATACGATATACGCTTCGTCCGTTGTGCTTTGAACAGCGGACCTCCAGCTGGGATCCTTGTGCTGTGAACGAGGAACACCGTACATCATTTATTAACAATTTAAATTTTTAAAGTCATGGGAGAAAAAAAGACTAATGACAAGAAAGATCTTCAGAAGATCGTTGACGAGAGTGTAATTAATGCAGTAGCTGCTGCCAGTGGTAACCTGAAGGGTGAGTCTTATGACTCTTTCGAGAAGGCCCTCGAGATTGCTAAGAAGGATGGTGAATCCTTCTTCAATCCGACACTCTCACAGTACAAGGAAGGTTTGGTGATCAACACCAATCGTGATGTCGTCAAAATCAAGCGTGTACCTGTGGGAACTCGTGGCAACAAGGCATGGTGTATTACCTGTCCTGCTGGTTATCAGAAGGGTGATGAAATTGTTTACGATCAGGCTTTCAATTTCTATCCCAGCACTCTGCGTAAGACCATCCAGGTGACCGATGAGGTTGGTGATCCGATGCTCGACGAGAAGAAACAGCCTATCACGATCGACGGTGCTGGCAACCAGGTATGGGAAGGTGCTCGCGGTTGTAACAACCCTGAGGAGCTCCTGGAGTATTCCGTCGACAAGGTGCTGAAGGTTATCGACATCAAGCGTGACTTCGGTCCTGTTGGCTTCGTTGAGAAGAACGGCGTAAACCGTGCTACAGGTCACAAGATCACCTCACTGCCTTTATTCGATCAGATCGGTTAATGGCAACTGGTGAACTGCTTACTTTCTGGGGTAAATTAAGGAAGAATAATTCCTTAGTTACCTCAGAAGGTACTCTTCGAGAAGTAATTTACGACCCTGAAATGGTAGCACCTGGTATGTATGGTTACTTCTTGGTAATGAAAAGGAGAAAAAAATATCAAATTCTGAAATTTTTAAGTGAAACAATAGTGAGACAATTAGTTCCTAGTTCGAGATGAATTGGGAACTAATTTTATTTAAATCTCATATAGAGTTTCACAATAACAAGGATTAAGTGTATAAAATAAGCTTCTTACATAAGGATTTGATCAAAATTCTTTAGTGAGAGATATGCTCGAAGGCACTGTCAGCAGACCCACCTTCAACACTCAAACTCACTCAACTTTAATCTCAAAAATCGGGATTTTGAACAAGTATTAGAATTGAGTTATCATTAACACAAAAAAATATTCATTTCTAATATATTAGAAAATTTTAAAAAAATTGGTTGAGTATAAACCAACAGAATTTTTAAAATCCTATAAAAATACCTCTGATGAGTCTTGGAAGATTAAGACGAAACCTAGAAATTTCGATGGTCAGGTATAAACAAACAACAACAACAATATGAAAGAAGAAGTTTTTATTTTAATTATCACATGTGTAGAACCTAAAGATGTGAAAAAGGTATCAAATTCTGCAATTATGTTTCTTAATTTTAAGGAAGCATTAGATTATGCAAGAAAAGATGCTGAGTATTATAAATATCTTACATCAACATATACTGAACGTATTGGGGATAATAAGTGTCATGCTGAGATAAAATTGTATGGAAAGTACATCAACAAAACATACAGAATATCTAATATGGCAAAAGGTGGACCGTGTGGTGAGAAACATCTGGAAAATCGTATGAATACATATTATACATATGATTACTATGATGGAGAAATTTTATTCTAAAAATAGCAAAGCTCCCACCGCTATACAAAAAGTGTGGGAGCATTAAAAAACTCAATATAAAATATCTCAAGACAAGGATTATACCAAAATTCTTGTGTGGATAGGGAAACAGGTGGTGCTGTCCTTGATAGAAAAAGAGATTTCCAAGATGTTGAGGACGCCAGTTTCTTAGTGTGGCAAGGAGTATCTAACCTTGTGGATTGCATTGGATGTAAAAGCTATGATACTAAGTTTTAGGTGTAAAACACTCAAATAATCTTTAAAACAAACAAACAAAACAATTATGAAAAATATTGAGCTGAAATTTAAAAATGGTGAAGTTGATATGTATATTACAAAGTCAACAGACGATTTAAAGCTTCCATCATTGGGATTTAGGTATGAAGAAGATGCCGAACTTGCTATTGCAATTGCAAAAGCTATTAAGGCACGTGAAGGTCGTGATTATTGGATAGAGATGCATGATGCAGTAAAGTATGTATTTCGCACTCTTAATCTACAGGATTCTGGTTGGACATAATAAAATAATAAAACTCCTATAAACCAAGAGGGGAGTATAAATAAAAAGCTTGGTTGGATGAGAGTGATTACCTGTAATCTGTAAAATGTTGGTTCCAAAGACCTGTCCGCAATCAGAGGTTATAGTAAGGTGATAAGCTATTCCTTACAAACTCTTTGTTATCTAGAGTATAAACTAAACGTGGTCAATCACTAGGAGATAACTAAGTGTCCTTGTGGTACCGAAGGGAAATCGGTACAACTCCGTGCGTTGTAGAAAGGAGTATAAATAATACGCTATAGCTTTGGTGTCTGCAGACACTGACTTCCCAACCTCTTGAGAGAAGTAAAACAATAGATAGAGGTGAGCGGCAGTGATATAAAACACTGTCCACAACCACTAGTGAATAGAAACCTATGAAATTATAGGGTAGTGGCAGGAGTAAATTCCCTGAAAATAATTTCAATGTTTATAATATATGCCAGTATATTGTGTTCCGTATCGTTGATAGCTGGCACTATCAATTGACGTAAGTAGACCTAATTACTTAATTATAAGTCCTGGAATATTAGGCTCGCTCTGGAATGAGGTGACTAGAGAATTAATTTGTAAGATCTGGATACTATGGCAATAGATCGTGATGCCAGACTTTAATCCTCAAAGCGTGAGAGGATTTTAATTTTTTAATTATGAAACTTATTTAGTAAAATGTCGTAGCCGAACTTCATTCGTTACCAACTGAATGGTGGAGTTCATATGGCTGAGGAGAGGCAGTTGGTCGTTGCACACATGGCGGACATGAAAAGTAGGATGAAAGACTAGTAAGTGTTGATGTCTGATTCCAAAACTCGAAGATGATAGAGTATAAGCAGTATCATCCATTCCTACGTGACATCTTGGAATTCGTAGTGAGGGAAACAAAGAGTATAAAACAAATCCTTAACAAGATAAGGTTGGCAGTTCGGAATAGAACGACAATTAAAATCCAGGAAGTACAACTGGTCGGTGATACAACCCATAGCCGTTATAACATGAAGGGGAGTCTCGATAAGCATGTATGTAATGTAAAACGAGCAAGTACTTGAAATATAGTACGTAGCAAGCGAATTACCTCTAGCTAGGAGGACAATCTGAAATAATATTCACGTCGAAATTTCACTGATGATTACCGAGAACTAATGCTCGGATTCTACATGGTTGTTTTTAGGATAATACAACGTAGTAGGGGATAAACGACGTAAAATAAATCCCGAAATTGTTAAGTTTGTTTGCTCTCCATCCATAATTGGGTGGATGGAGAGATTTTTTAAACTAAACAATATGAAACTAAAACATTTAGCAATATGAAAAAGTGGAAATTTTCAAACAAATTCCAGGATTATTTCTGGGGGTTTGTATTCACAGTATGTGCACTACTGTGGATATGGGTAGCTGCCTTATTTGTATAATAAATCTTATTTATCTCTCTTGACTCACATATGCAATCAGTGAGTATAATAAATAGATGCAAGCATCATTACTAGGATGGTGAGATAATTGAACTAAGTGTTGACTTTGTGTTATTATCCTGAAAGGATCCTAGTTCCTTTCTTCTTTTTTAATAATATGAAGACAAATAAAAGTTTTATGCAACTTGATCCAAATCGTTTGAGTTGCACACTGGAGGAATCTTGTAACAGATTTCTCAAAACGCATAAAGGACTTCAGTATCTTTTAATGAAGTTCTCAAATCTCTCACTCCAAGATGCTATCCAGGAGTATAAAAATAAGGAAGCAGAAGCAGAATTTTATTGTCCTTAAAACACTTAACAGTATGAAAAGAAAAAATTACATGGCTTTGACCGAGAGCCTTAACAAGTTCCGTATGGAAAACCGGTCAAAGACATTTACTCGTGAAGAATTGATTGAATCTCTTTATAAAATGGGATTCAATCGAGGAGTGGCTGGAATGATTATTTCAAAATTTATTCCAGCAGAAAAAATGGGCACATCCAAACTCTATAGTTTTGGAACAGATCCAATCCATAATAAAGCCATAGAAGCAATTTATCGAAAATTTGCTTCGTATGGTACTGATTCTAAGAAGCAGCCAGCTCAATTACCTAATGAGGAATCCCTCATTAACAAGGTAAAAGAAATGGGTTATCAAATCCGCAAATGTGTTGGATTTGATATGGAAAGGTTCAAAAAGGAACAGCCGTTCATGTATCAAAAATATTTGAGATATGAGTCCGTTTGAAGCGATACAAATAGCCAGGAAGTATAATCTTGAAGCTGAAGTTCGTCAAGAACTAGCTTCAGGATTAACTCCTGAAGAAGCACTTGAAGAATGGGATATAAATTAAAAAATAATATGTATATAACAATAGAAGAAAAAAATCCTCAACTTAATCAAGAATGTAATAATATAAAGTTGAGGTCCAAAAACGGAAATACTCTTTTTATTGAAGAGATAGATGGAAATCTTGTAATAAGAAATAATTAATCGGTAACCAATCCGAACTCTAGAGTGTCCCAATTAAATTCTTGAAGGGACTAATAAAATACAAGGGTTTAAGAAACTGTACCACAATTAGCTACTGTGGAATAATACAGAGCTTCCAGGTTCTCAGCGCGCTGCTCTTACTGGATATTTTATTAATAGCTAAACAAACAAAACAATATGAAAGAATATACAATTAATATGCGTAAAGATGGTTCTGCCGTCATTGCTAAAGTTGTCCAAAGAAGAAGTAGAAAAATTATTAAAATAACTTAAATATGATAACAGATTTTATTTATAATGATATTGTTCTTTATTGTAAAGGATGGTATCAGAAGAATGGAAATATGTTAGAAGATTTAGGTTATTTATTCTCTAAAATATATACTTGGACTCCTAAGACAGAAAAAGAAATAGGGCATATGATGCTTATTGTTCTTGATGAATTGTATGATAAGTTAGATAAGCCTATCAATTCTTATAGATTTTATAATAAACATTCTATATTTATGGAAGAAATTTCTAAATATATGAGTTTATATGGAATCTCTATGGATATGGCAATTATTTATCTTGTAAGAAACGTACTTCAAGGATTATCTCAAAATGAGATTAAACTCAAAGCTCCTCATTATGGAAAAAAAGAATATTTCAGAATGGGAAGTTTATCTAGAATAAATCCGATAAGTATGACTTATACTGAGATGAATAGAAGAACAAAGAAGATATTCAATAAATAAAAGTTAGCACCGCAAAGTCCGTAAAAAGTACACGGCGTCCCGATGTGCACCCCATGCTGCTCTTAAATACTAGTTTAGAGAAACAGGTGAAATCCAGATATAAGTATGCGTCGACGAATAAAACTGGAGAACTAACTTTTGGTAAACAACTCCTCGCTTTACTCTAAATATTGTAGAGAGTTTGAAGTCTGTTTCAACAATTTCTTTTGGACTTCATTTAAGCCAGATAGCTCAGATAATATAAGAGCGCTTCTGTTAACAAGTACATCATATGGCTTGCACAATGTTCGGACAAACCTTAAGGTATAACCCCGATTAACATAGAGAAGAGGTCGTTGGTGTAAATCCAACTCTGGCTACATTAACTTTAGACCATATGAGGATAGACGAAGGAAACGATAGCTATCAGGATTCTAGAGTTGGACAATGGTGTAATTGGTAACACACTACTCTTAAAAAAGTGGTATTATAGGTTCGAGTCCTATTTGTCTTCTAAAAGAGAATCTACACTCTATAATATAGGACCGGTATGTCCGGATAGCACAATAATAGGTGCGTTGTAGTCGTCCCATTTTAATTATTGAAGGAAAAAGCGGTTTCGCCCTTCTAGCATCAGGAACGAAAGACCTCTTCACTGAGATACTCCTATATTTATTTTTTAATAACTTTAAACAAATAACAATATGACAACAAATTTAATATTATTAGTAATACTAATTTTAGCATTATTTTGTTTTTATATGCTTTATAGAAACAATAAAACTTATTATTTTTCTGTAAGTTTGAATCATTTTCTTTCTGATGAATTAAGAAGAATTTTAAATACTTATAAGAATGATAATGAATTTCATGAAGATGAAAATAATTATAACTATATTAAAGAAAAAACATATTATCTTTTAGATAAATATTCTTATAGTGAGTATTTATTTTCTTTTAAACCTTTCAAATTAGAAAAATGGTTTACTAAAGAAGAATTAGAGTTTATGAAATACTTAAAACAATATAGAAAATGAAATGTCCAACTTGTGGTAAAGAACTTGGAACTGATAGTTCTATTGGTTCTGATGAACGCTCTATGAAGGAGCATGGAGAGTGTTTTGAATGTGCTCTCTGGAGAGAAAGGTTACCTCTTGTAGGTAATCCTGATGTTGCAATCATTGATGGTACAATGTATACCATTGGTGATGAAAACTCTAAAGATTCATTTAGAGGATTTGGTGGTAATAAATTTGTCATCAAGTTTAAAAATGGTAGAAAAGTTACTACTACAAATCTGTGGTGTGGAGGAGATATTTCTGAAGCTTGGAGAGATAAGTTTCCTAATAATGCCGATTTTGATTGGCAGTGGAAGAAAATTGGAGAATGTAATTATCTTATTCCAAAAAATGAAAAAGAATGATATATTCACTTTCGTAGCTCCCAATGGAGTTGAGATAACAGCTGTTGCTATCTATTTCTATGATGGCAAGTTTGTTGATAGTTATATTGGTTGTACCAATTGCATAGGTTATGCACAAAATAGACTTTTCACTTGTAAGATTACTTTTAAGAGAAAGTACTTTGCTGGTCAAGTACCAGAAGGTGAAGATAACCCTGTAGTCATTGATAGAATTACTAACGTAGAAACTATAGTAGACTACTGCATCCTTCCTGACTATGATGAGTTGCTTGCAAGATACAATGATCTACAAGTAGCTCAAGCTGAAACTAATATTGGCATGTAGTATGAAAGTAAAAGTATTTCAACTTCAACAAAAGAAATTTGATTCTAAGGGATATATTATTCCAAAGGACAAACGTAAAAACAAAATCGTTTGTATTGGTACAGTAATAGTTCCAAAAAATAAAAAAGATTTCATTGAAGAGGCAATTTGGGATCTTTTTAATTGGACTTGTTGGTGGCATGACAAATTCAATACCTATTTAAAAGGAATTCGAAAAGGATTTAGAAAACAAGGCTATCGTTGTTTTCCTAATTCTAATGCTCAAGGATATTGTAACTCAGATATTTTCTTCAAATTGGAAGATAAATGGATGATTGCAAAATCATTTGGATGGAATAAAGCTAATTCTTACGAAGAAGCTGTAAACATAGTAATAAATCAGCAATGGTATTAAAAATGAAACCAAAAGAAAAGAAATTTGTGTGTGACTTAATTAGTTTAGTTGCAAATGCAGTAGCTACTGGAACTATTCCAGAAGCTGAAGACTATCTTGTAGATCATTATCAGGGTGAGGATAATGATTTAATAGAACACTCACTCAATGTATTAACATCAATTAAAAACAAACAAGAACAATATGAGATATAGAGTTATCTTGGGCTACAATCAAGTCCACAAGTTTAAAACCTATAGCGAAGCATTAAAATTCGCACAAGAGACAGGAGGAATCCTCTATGAACAAGTCATGTACTGAAATAGAGGATGAGATAAAAAGGAGTATTACTATCATTGCACGTTTGTACAATGTTAGTAATACTTTAGTTATAGAAACAATTAAAAAACTATATGGAAATGAAGATTAATTTTACAAAAGAACATTATGCAAAGCTTAAAGAACTTGCTGTTCAAGCTTTATTTGAAGGAATAACCCTTCGTACTAAGTTGGGACCGTATCTCACTATTTACGAACTCGTTCACACAACTTCAATCAATCAACTTAATGAGATTAAGAATGGTCTTGCTAAGCAAATTGAAAAGATTGAGTCAGGTGATGAATGGATAGATCCAGATTCCGAGAAACTAGAAAGTCTCAAATCCAATAAAGAATTAGTTAATTTAATTATTGGATGGAGGAGATACAATCTAGAAAAAGAGACTAACGCTCGTAAGAAGGAAGAGCTTGAAGCTAAACTTGCCGAACTAAAAGAATCTACTAAGACTCCAGAAGATCGGATTAAGGAGCTTGAAGCTCAACTTAAAGAGTTGGAAGAATTCTAAAGATTCCAGGGTGGGCGTGGTGGAAAGTCTGGGTAGTGCACTACTAGAGCGAGACTTTGTGTAGAATCTTTTCAATATAATAAGACTGAAGCTTGATACCGGAATGATAATTCTATGCTTAAGCGCATAACTTCGCTCATTATCATAAAGTAGAGATAAAACCGCTCGAAGCCAGTCTTATTTTAAATATAATAAATTTCCGAGGGCTGAAGGGAATTCCAATATTGAACCTTCAACGGGTATACTGAATTGACAGTTGGAAGACCTTGTAGTGGCAAACACGTGATTGAGGTCATTGTGATACGTAAAGCAACGTAATGGAGACTGTAAAATAGAAAAGCAGTGAAAATCTGCACTTTAGTAGAATCTCTTAGTAGATTGAAGGAGTTAATTGCTATAAAACAGATGTAGGAAATTTATTTTGTCTTCGGACTTGTTGGTGTATCAACTGGGAAGGTTACATCGAGAACAGAAAAGAACCCAAGCAGTTAAACATCTGTGGAGGACGTGGAAACCGTTCACTTTTATGGCACAATCCCTAAATTAAAGATTAGTTACTTACAAATTTCATAATTTAAAAGAATGATTACAGTAGAATTAAACAAAAAGAACGAAAACCCATTTTATGGGTGTAGTAACTGTTTGAAATTAGTCGAACAAGCAGCAGGTAATATAACTTATTCTATGCTTGATGCAGCATGGAATGAAGTTGCACAAGATATCGAGAAGAGAAAGATGTTCTTTTCAGTACTATTCTCCATTGGAGATATTACTGGAAGACAGCATAATATCTTTAAAGGAAAGAAAGTAGACTCTGGTGGTAATGCCAATAGAGATGCTTTCAATACCATTTTCCATTGGTTATGGAACAATAACAAAAATCAATTCATTAAGTTCATGAACGCTCAGCTATTCAATGAATATCAGTGTTTTGATACATTGTTCCAGAATCGTGTGCAAACCAAAGGATCAAAGGTGTTGAATGTATTCTCTGCCTATCGTGATCCAGAGTATAAGAAAGCACTTCTTAACTATGTGTATTCTGTTATCAATGGTACCAATCCGTTTAACAAGATGCTCATAGCTAAGTTCTTGACCATTCCTCGTACATCTAAGAGACAAGGTCATAAGAAGATGTTTCCTGAAACTCTCAAAATTATGAGAGAGAAGAAGGCTTTCTTAGAGGAACTTTCTAAGATGATGGGTTGGGAGATAGCTTTCTTAAAAGGTTATCGTGAATGGCGCAAACAGTACAATGGAGAATTGGAATCTGTTCTCTTCTCTACTGGAAAGATTAACGAATTTACTACTAAGGATGAATTCCTTAGTTGGTTTGATAAGCTTCCAGCACAAGCACGTTTCCGTGTGAAGAACCGTATTCTTTATTCTAAAGATGGAACTCAAACTATAAATACTAAGAAGAACGATGGTAAAAGTCTTACCATTGTTGCAGATAAGTATAAGTGGGCTAAGTTCCAGCCTTGGTTAAAGGAATGGGAAACTTACAAGGATAAGAAGCAAGAAGAGCAACGTATTCTTGAAGAGAAAGTTCGTCAAGGACAGGCATCTGATGAAGATAAGATTAGACTTCAGAAGGTGAAGAAGGAAGCAAAGGTTACAACTGGTGCTATTAACTTTAAAGAGTTGTATGATTCAATTCTGAGAGGTAATGTAGACAAGTTAAAACTTGAATCATTCATCCAGAATAAAGTCAATTTGCCATACAATAGTTTGGTAATCATTGACGATTCTGGTTCAATGAACGGCTCTCCGTTCAGATTTGCGAAGTTTATCGCTTCAGTATGTCTTGTTAAGAATCCAGATGATGATGCTCGTAATCTAATTGGATTCTTTAACAGTACTTCTCACTGGCACAGTTTCATTGATCAAACTTCTTCTCGAAGAAATAGTCTTCTTAGAACTCAAATTGCTCAAACTAATGCTAAGCCATTAGTTGATCCAACCTTGAGTTTCTATGATAACTACTTGAGAATTAGTAGTTTCTGTGAAGCAGTATATCAGGGTGGAGGAACATACATCACAAGTATTCCTAAAGGTTTAGAGTTTATCATTAAAGAGAATCCAGATTTCTTGGACACTCTTAAAGAGTATCCGATTTGGACAATCTTAAGCGATGGTGACTTGAACAATGATTGGAATGCTCGTAGTAGTATGCTACAATTCCAGAATGACTGCCGTCGTATTCTTGGTTATGTTCCATTCGTAGTGATGATTGAAATTTATCGCTATGGACAACCTTCAATTAACCATTTTGAAGGAATTGAGAATATGATTTACATTCCTGGAAATCCTGCTCAGATTGAACAATTCTTAACCAACTTTAAGGATATGGATATCTTTGATGTCTATACTCCATTGTTGAGTCTCTATAGAAGTAATAGGTATGAACTCGTGAGAGCAAATACCCTTTAAATAATCGTGTAAAATTTTAAATTGACTAGAGGAGGTTCGATTCCTCCTCTAGTTTCTAATTAGGATACTTACAATATTAAATTGCTAGTAAGTAACCAACTTTTAATTGATTACATTTAGTATCCTTTTTAACAAATTTTAAATTTGAAATAAAAATATGAAAAATAAATTAAATGTACTTTTAGCTTTAAGAGAAAAACTCGCAAATCGTTATGCACAAATGAATGGAGATTACACTTCATTCTTTAAAAATAAACAGGGAGCTTTTCAAGGAGTATTAAAAACTCACTCACCTTTAGATGGATATTCAATAGATCCAACTAAGGTAGCAAATACTAGAATTGTTACTACAGTAAATGAAAAAATGGATTGGTGGCTTAAGGAAGCATTAGAATATTTTAATACAGCTCTTGCTATTGAAGCGTCCAATGGTGAAGGTGCTCCTTCTGTAAAACTTGAATTTGAAGGAAAAGAATACGGACCATTTCCTGCTACTGTACTTCTCCGTCTTCGTGGCATTATTGAAAGTGATAAACTTGCACAGATGCTTGGTTCTATTCCAGTAAGAGAGGAGACAAAAGTTTGGTTTCCATCAACTGATGAGGATTACATAAAGAGAGGTAACATTTTTGAAACTGAAATGCAATCTGGAGAAACTCGTACAACTGAGACTCATGATGAAATTTTAAAAGATTGTAATCTTGATCCTCAGCATCTTCCTTCTAATTATAAAGCAGTAGTTACTTCTGTTAAGAAAACTGTAAAGACTGGTGATTACACAACTCAGTTTTTCACTGGTGAATGGACACATCAGCAAAGAGCAAATCTTTTGAAGAGACGTTCAGAACTTCTTGATGCTATCAATGTTGCTTTACAGAAAGTAAATGACCGAGAGGCTACTGAATGTAAAGTTGATGAACTTCTTGGACATTTGATTTATGGACAATAAGATATTTCTTCTTGATTGGGAAGATAATGATATGGTTGGAGGTTTTGATGGAAAAACTTTTGATCAATGTTTTAATACTGATAAAAAGTTATTATGTTGGAGCCTTCAACATACTATGGAATTAAAAGGAGTATCTTCATTAGAAATTCAATTTCTTAAATCTCATAAAGAATTAAATGAATTAAGAAAAAAGAACAATATTGAAGTAAAACCTACTCTCGATGAATATTTAGAAAAATTTAAATAATTGACCGTAGCTTTAGATTCACTTTATTAGCTTTACAAATCCTAGATAATAAGCATTAATGTCGTGGTCAAAAGCATTAGTTAGGTTGATTACTGTATATTACTTACCTTGACGATTATAGCAATCCTAATATCGTAAGTTCGAATCTTACTAGCCCCTCATCACAGGCGTACTGAAGAAGGTTCAGCATTCCCGAAGTAAAATGTGTGAAATAGCTTTTATTAGAGGAGCTTCCCCGCAGAGGTTGTAATCTAATATTTGGGGCTATAGTATAGTGGTTAGTACATTAGGTTAGTTTAGCATTAGATTAAAGAGGTAAAAGGTAATATGCAAAAGTCTATGGATTAGTAAGACGGATTTGTCGCTAATCCTAGGGGAAGTAGATCAGTGGTAGATCAATAGTCGCCAAAACTATGTGTCGTTGGTTCGAATCCAACCTTCCCTGCCATAGAGAGGTATGCGAATTGGTATAGCAGCTTAAAATTCTAGGTATAAGTGTTTGGGAGTTCGATTCTCTCCCTCTCTACCTGATCAGGATACTTACAATACTAAAAAGCCAGTAGGCAATCAACTTTTAATTGATCATGTTTAGTATCCTTTTAAAGAGATATAAAAATAAGTTACTTACAAAATAAAATATTAGCTTGCTAAGCCGCGTGTCATGGGTTCAAATCCCATCAAGGGACTATAAACTCCTTGTAGCTCAGTCTGGTAGAGCAACGTATTCATTAAGTAACTTTTTAAAATTAAAAAATTATGGGAGAATTAGCTTTTATTTGTGGTTGTATGACATATTTGTGTGTTATGATAACCTTTATTTATATCAAATTATGTAATAAATAATATAATAAGATACTTACAAAACCATATTTAATGTTGGTTCGAATCCAACCTTCGTATTTACGATGTGGTGAAATTGGTATACACGAGAAACTGTGGATTTCTTTATAAATTAAGTATCTTTTATATGCAGGAGATAGTGTAATTGGTAACACGACGTAGTTATTAGTATCATACGATACTTACAATACCAATTAACATTGCTTTTGGTGCCGTTAATGAGTGGTTCGAGTCCCTCTCTCCTGCCAGTTTACACACTAATAATATACGCGTTAAAAATAGTGTGGTTTTCCTATTCAACCTGAGTGGAACACTTCGATGTTATCTTCTAAGTCTGAAAGTTAAGCGATTAGGTACTAAAGGAAGTGAGAATAGTGAAAATGCTTTTGAAATTGTTATTTTTTACTTATTATATTAATAATTTACAAAGAGAAGTCTGTTGTGAAACATACTTCTTTACTAATAAACAATATGGAAAAGTATAGAATTGCATTTACAATAGAGGACTATTACGATTATATTGGATATAGTATTAAAGAACGTATGTTACAATCTATTCCAGATTTATTTAGAGAGAATGGTTATAACATTAAATTCAAAACTCTTCATTATTATCAACATAAATACTATAGAGTACACATGTCGGTTAGAATGACAGAGGAAAAAATCAAGGAAGTATTTGAAGAATACAAAGATATGATGTTTGAATTAAATAACACATCATATAAATTAATAACAAAACATTTTTAATTATATGGGAAAAGGTAAAGGTGAATTAGTAGTTCGTCAAAGAGCTGCTTTAAAAAGATTGGAGGCTGCTTATGAAAAATTTAAAGCAGCTGGTGAAGATAAGAAACCTTACGATTCTACTCGTAATGGTAGAATTATTCATCACTCTGGTAGAAGTTATAAAGAAGAATGTGAAAGAATGAAGAAAGAAATCTCCAATTTAAAGGAGAACATTTCAAAGAATCATTCTTAACATTTTTTAACTATAATATCTAAAAATAAAAAATAAATTTAAAATCAAGATACTTACAAATTTTTATTATAATTTATAATGTTGGAATAAATAAGTATCTTTTTTTTGGCCCCTATATTCGAATTGGTATAGAAGACAGACTTAAAATCTGTTCAGCAGTTGCTGGTGTGAGTTCGAGTCTCACTAGGGGTACATGGACTGAGGATAACTTAATTAAATTTGAGTGCTATGGCGAGAAATCCCATAGTAGAATCTCCCTAAAACGGTGGAAGTCCTTTTAGCCCTGATATATCAGGAGGATTTTCTGCACTGAACAATCGCAGAACACTAACCAATAATGTGTAAGGATAATACCGTGCTAAATTGATAATCTTAGTAGCATTTATATGTGAAAAGCGAATGTTGAGTAGTAGAACGGCTACATTATCATAAATGTGTAGAGGATATAGAGGAGATACCTAAGTTGAAATTTATGTTAAAGCAGAGTATAGAAACTGCTACATATGAGATATAGTTTACATAAGAACCTATTCCCTCAAAAGGTTTAAACCCTAACATAATCTTGCAAGAATTTCAATATGGTAATAATATATTCCAGACCACAACAAATTTAACGCATCATCGGTTGGATGCCTGGGGACATGTGCCTCGTATATACGTTATTGTTAAGTTTGGCTATGGTAACATAGTGTGGTAGGAAAATCCAATGTCCAGTAATGGACGTGGGGATTCAATTTCCCCTAGAGCTACATGTCGTGAGACATATGATTTTTTGTTAACGATTGTTGGTTAAGCTACTGTACCTTAACAGTAGCACTTTGGGGTTCGGTGTGACGGTCGCACAGAAGATTTTGGTCCTTCTAGTACAGGTTCAACTCCTGTAATCCCAACTATAGGATACTTACAATAGATAATTAAATGCGATAAATAAATATTTATAGGAATGTTCTAAGTATCCTTAATGCGCTCATAGCTCAGTTGGTAGATGCACATGACTTTTAGCTTCCAAAGCTTTAAGGTGAAGCACGAAACTTTTAATTTCGGGAACACGGGTCAGTACCGTGTGGAAGCACAATTTAAGTTACTTACAAAATTATTAATAATATTATACTAAAATTAGTATCAATGGTTCGAATCCATTATTTTCCACCATATTTTTTGGGAGATTAGCATAGTGGTTTAATGCAATATTTTTAAGTAACTTTCTTCTATAAAAGAATATTTAACAAGACCCTCTAACTAAGGTGACAGGCTGCCTTAAGCAATGTAGGTGTACGCTAGCAATAATCCATACATTTCTAGGTGAGAGTAAATATAAAGTTGGTGCACAAGTGAAATTACTCTTAGAGCATTTAATACTAAATAAATTGGTTTAAATGTAATGTCAAAAAATATTCTTTTTAATATCACGGAGTGGAGCAGTTGGTAGCTCGCCAGGCTCATAACCTGGAGGTCGCACGTTCGAATCCTGCCTCCGTAACATAGCTTTCTTTTTTCTGACATAATAAGATACTTACAAAACTAAAATGATGTTTAGTTCATTTGGTTAGAACGATTTCTTTTCAAGAAATAGTAACAAGTTCGATTCTTGTAATGTCAACCAGAAGTATCTTAAATCGTGGGTTCATCTAAGGGTTAGGATTGCAGATTTTCGATCTGCCCATACCAGTTCGAATCTGGTACCCATGACTTAGTCCGACTTTTTGGCAAAGTCGTTAAAGAAATGCACCACTGTTTAATAGTTTTGCAGTAAAGAACTATTCGTTGTAAGAGAGAAAATAACTCTTAGAATAAGCGTTAATGATTCAAAAAAATTCCTAGATATTTTTTCTAGTAGAATCCTACATGGTTACAAATAATGACTAATAAAATAACATAAATGTAGGATTATTTGGGGTGTGTGATGTAAAGGCTAACATATCATCCTTGCACGATGAATTTGCGGTTCGAATCCGACACACTCCACTAAAGATACTTACAAATACTTTTAATATTTTATTAGACATCATATGTAGTATCAAGTTTATTAATCTTAATAATCTTAAGTATCTTTTAATGCTCCCTTAGCTCAGTGGATAGAGCAACTGCCTTCAGTATATTTCTGTGAAGAAATAAACAGGAGTGCTATGGCGAGAAATCCCATAGTAGAATCTCCCTAAAACGGTGGAAGTCCTAGTTAAAATTGAAGACCCTTAGTAGCCTATAGGCGAAAGTGGAATACGGCTTTAATGGCTTGCAGCAAACGTAAACTGCATCTGAAACAATAAGGAAGGATAATACCGTGCTAAATTGAGAAACAGTAGAAGTCCTTTTAATACTGATAATATAAATTCATTTGTATATAAAATTTATGTTAAGATAAATATAAAACTTTTGAATAAAATAGCGTCTTGGCTATATCCAAGCAATAATATCAGTAACACTAACCAATAATGTGTAAGGATGATTTAGTACAAATAGTTCAAATGGAAATAGAACGCTCATAAAAGTGTAGAGGATATAGAGGAGATATGAGGGAAATATATTGAATACCCTCACATTCTATTCAGACGTATCTGATAAGAATGCCTAAGTTGAAATTAGTGAGGGAAGGTCACAGTAGTCCTGTTATAAAACATCGGAAAACCTCCTTGCTTACTTGCAAGAATTTCAATATGGTAAAGATGTATTCCAGACCACAACAAACAAACAATCGCTGAGGGTAACAGAGTGACTATCGTAGTTACAAGGCAAATCCTGTAAGTCAAAAGCCTAAGCCTTCTTAGGGATAAACATAAAATCGGAGGCTAAAATTTGTTTGGCTATGGTAACATAGTGTGGTAAGCTAAGCAGTAGGTCACAGGTTCGAATCCTGTAGGGAGTACTATATTCAATACTAGATAAGAATCTCTTTTTTGTTTTGTTTTCATAGTATTAGTTCTATATAGAGAGTAATTCTAGTTAAACTCTCATTTCATAATAATGAGATACTTACAAAATCATATTTTGTGAATTTTTAGCTCATTTGGTAGAGCGCACGATTTATAATCATGAGGTCGCCGGTTCAATTCCGGCAAAATTTATTTTATTAGTATCTCTTTTTTATAAAGTCCTATAGTGTAGTGGTCAAACATATCTGATTTACATTCAGCAGATCCTTGGTTCGAATCCAAGTAGGACAACGCTACAAACCACAGTGTATATATTAAAAGGGAAATTCAATCTTTTATAGATTGGGTTTCCCTTAATTTTTTTAATTGATAACAATAATTATTGAAAAAATATGAAACAAGAAGATAAACAACTATTATTGGTAGACCTTTGTGCAAGGTTGTCTTATGGGATAAAAGTAGACCATTTTGGCACAGTAAAAGAGTTTTTAGGAATCATTCCGTCCTCTGAGAATGTTATGGTTGGATATGACATTAATGACTATGAAGATAGCATTATTGAAGATATTAAACCATATCTCCGTCCAATGTCTTCTATGACTGAAGAAGAAAGGTATGAAATTCAAGGAATATTAGGAAAAGATATTGAAATTATTGATGATTTTATCAATATTATTGATTCTTCAAGAAAAAGATTTTCATTTCTTGAACTGCAAGCAGTGTTTGATTGGCTCAATGCACATCATTTTGACTATCGGGGACTTATAAACAAAGGGCTTGCGTTGGTAGCCCTTGAAGGAATGTACAACTTAAATGAAAAATAACTATGATTACAGAAGATTATGTTAGTTTTGAAATAGCCAAACTACTGAAAGAAAAAGGATTTGATGAAAAACTATTTACTTGTTATGTTACTGATAAAGATAAAAAGGAAGGTTGTTTTCTAATAATGAGTTTTACTGATGATAAGATAGATAATAATCATAGTAACTTGTGTTATTCCGCTCCCACTCTTCAAATGACAATGAAGTGGTTGAGAGAAGTACATAATATTCATATCGACATCTGTTCTATTTGGGACGAAATTCATTGGCTTTATCAAGTTTTTGTTATTACGCCTAGAACTGCGCGTAATTCTTATGTAGATAAAACACTGTATGTTTCTTATGAAGAAGCTTGTGAAGCAGCAATCAAATATTGTCTTGAAAATTTAATTTAACTATGGCATATATTACAGAAGACTATGTTAGTTTTCAGACAGCAGAACTATTAAAAGAAAAAGGAATGGACATATCTTGTTTCAATCATTATGTACAAAAAAACAATAATAATGGAACAAGTGAAGCGGTAACTGTTTGTACTCTTCAAATGGCGATGAAGTGGTTGAGAGAAGTGCATAATATCTTTATTGAAATCAGTGTAACTATAGACCTTAATGGTAACTATCATTATCGTTATTCTATTCTTAATAAAGAATGCAAATATATAAGAAAAGGATACACTGATTTTGATTGGGACTATAATCAAGCTATTGAAGCAGCTATTAAGTATTGTCTAAAGAGCTTAATTTGAAATAACTATGAATAGTAAAGATAGGCGTTGCAGAAATTGTGCAACTAAGTTATGTTGTTTTTGCTCTTATAATAAAAGAAATGATTATGGCAACAATTAAGAAAGAAGAATATTACATTATAAATAACGGATTTGACTATTTGGGTAAACATTATGACTGCCAATTTGCAATTAGGCGTGATGTTAAAATGATTCTACAAGAAGCAGAATCATCTCATAAAGATACTTTTGACGAACTTTATGATAAGAGTACATTAAGACCAGATAAGATTCGTATATATGTGGATGAGAATGATACACCTATTTATGGAATGATTATATATCTTATAGATTATAAAGAAGAATATAATAGTAGACAGGCTTGTGGTGGATACTATAGGTTTGAATTTGATAATTCAATGTTTTTACCACACCCATATCAAGAAAGCATCTGTTGGTAATAAAATAACTATGACACAAGAAGATAAAGAACTGTTATTGAAAGACCTATGTGCAAGGTTGCTGTACAGTATTAAAGTGCACCATTATCAAGGAAGCAATTGTATATTGAAGTTCATAAATTTAATAACATATGCTGCTTATGTTGAAGTATATGACTGTATAGTATTTAAAGATTTTATTCAAGATGGACAAAGACGTATTTTTGAATATAAACCGTATCTTCGTCCAATGTCTTCAATGACAAAGGAAGAAAGAAATGAGTATGATTCAAAAAGAAAACATATTTGTGATGATTATAACCGTTATTGTTTTGATACTGTAGCGAGTATTGATTGGCTAAATGCTCATCACTTTGACTATCGTGGTTTGATAGAGAAAGGTCTTGCTATTGCAGTAACAGAAGAAAATAATCCTTATAAAGAAAAATGATAATGGAAAATATTTTACAAATACCAAGAATTACAAATACCACAATAAAATATTTTGTTGATGGTGAATTTATCGACAATGTGACCGTAGATGAGGTAAACAAAATTAGAGAAAATGTCTTGGAGTATATTATAGATACTAAGGATATTTCAATTCTCAATCGTTTCTATTTCATTGGTCACAAAGACACAAATGACGGTAAGATGGGTGAAGAAGTAAAGATAACAATGGACAATTTTGGAAATCTTTCTGATTGTCCTTGGGAAATGACTCATGTACGTAGAAGTATGTATCATCTTATGCAAATTGGTCGCAATCATTGTGAATTACTTAATAACTTTAATAATGACTAATTACCAGAAGGTATGTATAATATATAGAATAAATAACTATGGCAACAATTAAAGCATTTACAGACTTAGACCAGTCAAAGAAGTTGACAGTAATACTTCCGCTTGAAACTGCAGATATGCATTATGTACTTATTGATACTGATGAAAATAAATATGATGCAGGACTTGGTAAGTATATAGGAATTTTACCTTACTATCCTTGTTGGAGTCTTGCTGCATTATTTGACATCATTCCTAAACGCATTAAGGATTATAATGTTTTACGAATTGATATTAATGAAAATGATACTGCCATATGGTATGATAAAATAGGTTGTGGAGTTAATAATGATTTACCTGATGTAACAAAGGAATCTGCTATTGATTCTTGCTACGAAATGATTATTAAATTGAACGAACTAAATTTATTATAAATATGTCTGTAGATGAATTAAT
>Ga0247608_10000166_pt1 | contig 124325 bp, 82 predicted proteins | sample 176DNAGHGlowgp2_FD_193490 | JGI IMG/M metagenome (GOLD analysis project Ga0247608, IMG submission 193490) | Sheep rumen microbial communities from Palmerston North, Manawatu-Wanganui, New Zealand - 1766 DNA GHGlow gp2 | ecosystem: Host-associated > Mammals > Digestive system > Stomach > Rumen ...
TTCAGGGCTTGCGTGAAAGCGTTCTTTCAAACGCATAGACATGAGGGCAGCATGAAGGCCGTAGGTCACAGACAGCAGCAGAGGGTTTTTGAGGTTTTTGTTTTTCAACTAAATTGAAGAAGAACCATTTGGGTTGACAGTTTTCTACTCTTTTCCTGATTTTGGCGTGTCTACCCATACGGATTTGGTTGACTGTCTCGACTGAGTACAGTTGACTACTTTCACTGGAGAGGTTGACTCTTTTCCTAAGAACGTAGACTTCGTACGATATAGTGTTTAAGAGTTTAAGAGTTTAAAATTAGTTTACCGTTTACTGTCTTTCGTCTTTGACCTTCGGTCGAGCCTGCTCACGCTCGGAAGAGTCAAAGCGAGCTTTACTCTTCTCTCGCTCAAACGCAGCCTTCGTCTTTCGTCTATAACCAATAACCAATAACCTTTATTTTCGAACCCTTTTAATTCTTTGGTTGTCGTTTTTAGCCGTACAACCCCAATTTTTTCGGGTCTGACAGCAAATTTTTGCTATTTTTTTGCACCACTTTTTCAATTTTTCATACCTTTGCAGCTGCAAAAGTGCATGACATTCAACACATGAGACAATAATAAAATCGTTGGGACAATTTCCTGCATTTCATAAAAAACACCCTTTTCCTTTGTGCGAATTAAAGAAATCGTTATTTTTGCAGCAATATGGGCATAAATGCTCCTTTGAGCAGTTAACCCTCAGTAGAGGGACCCTTTCATTTTTGTGGAATAGATTGTGTATCTATAAACAAAAAAATTAAGAACCTCTGCCACAGATTTTCGTACCTTTTGACTATCTTTGCAGAAAAATCAAGATTATGATATGCAAGACTTTGCAGCTATAGATTTTGAAACAGCCAACAACGAGCGCAGTAGTGTATGCAGCGTTGGAGTGGTGATTGTGCGTAATGGTGAGATAGTCGATTCGTTCTACTCCCTTATCCAGCCAGAGCCGAACTATTATAACTATTGGTGCAGTCAGGTGCATGGTCTCTGTCATGAAGATACTGACGAAGCCCCTGTATTCCCCAAAGTATGGGCACAGATAGAACCTCTGATAGAAGGCTTGCCCCTTGTAGCACATAACAAACCATTTGATGAAGGCTGTCTGAAAGCCGTATTCCGTGTATATCAAATGGACTACCCAGACTATGAGTTCTACGACACGCTGGCAGCATCACGCAGAGCCTTCCGCTATCTGGAGAACCACCAACTCCACACCGTTGCCGCCGAGTGTGGTTACTGTTTAGAGAACCATCACAACGCGTTGGCTGACGCAGAAGCCTGTGCATGGATTGCGAGGGAAATACTATAAGAACTATATACAACATACAATATGGAAGAAAACAAGATTATCATATATCAGACGGAGGACGGACAAACGCAGATTGATGTCCGACTGGAGAATGAAACAGTGTGGCTGACGCAAGCACAGATGGCTGAGTTGTTCGAGAAAGATCAGTCAGTCGTAGCCCGCCACATAAATAATGCTATTAAAGACGGCGAGTTGGATGAAAGTAATATGCATTTTTTGCATGACGGAGGATGGACAAACACAGATTGATGTCCGCCTGGAGAACGAGACAGTGTGGCTGACACAGCAACAGATGGCTGAGTTGTTTGAAACAGACAGAACCTCAATAGTTCGTCACATCAATAATATTTATAAAGTAGAAGAACTTGATAGGGAGTCAACCTGTGCAAAAATTGCACAAGTTCAAATTGAGGGAAAGAGGAGCAAGATATCACATGTGCAAAATTTGCACATACCACTCGACATGGTTCCATTGAAGGGAAACAGCAGATATTAGAAACAATGAGAAATTAACGTGCAAAAAATGCACTTTAAAATAATAACACGCTTTTTGCGTATTAACAAAAGTAGGTGTGAATGAAAATCTTCCTCAAACGCGATTGACTTAGTCGAGTTCCTTCGCGACTCGGGATAGCTGGAGCAAGTTCCGCTCACCGCTCGCTTATTCGTACCTATGAGTCTTGGCTCGAAAGTACTCCCGCTGACTGCGTCTTCCTCAAACGCGACTCGGCCAAATGAAAGTGAACTTTCTTTGGCTCTCGCTGCTCTTTCGGTTCGGGAAAAAAATAAAATGGTTTTTATTTTGTATTCCGCTCGCTTATTCGTACCTTTGCTCCCAAACTTTGCGGAATTTAACTATAACTATAACATATAACGCACTATTATGACATTTCGTATGACTTTCAGCGCTGCCTTGCTGGCAGCTTCCTTGGGCCTTTCTGCCCAAACACCTATGAAGGCTCCTGCCGGAGGCAAACTTATCAGTGATGAATTGATAGGAATATTCTTTGAGGACATCAGCAGTGCTGCTGACGGTGGCCTCTATGCCGAACTGGTACAGAACGGTTCCTTTGAATTCAACCCTACAGAGAAAGATGGCTGGGGACCGGGTACGGCATGGCGCCTCCAGCGCCCCGGTCATTCCTTGGGCCGTATGGAACCGCGTATGGATAATACGTTGAATGCCAACAATCCCACCTATATGCGCCTCTATATTGAGCGCGTGGGCAGGTATTATGATTTTGACGGCTGGACAGGTATCGGTCTGCAAAACGACGGCTTCGACGGATTCTCTGTTAAGAAAGGTGCCAAATATAATTTCTCGGCTTTTCTGCGTAATGTGCAAGGCGATGCCAAGAATGTTCGCGTAGTACTGGCCGAACCGCAAGGGTGGGGTAAGAGTCCCAAACTCCTGGCAGAGGCTCATATGAAGGTAGATAATAATGGGTGGCGCAAATTTGATGCCCAACTATTGCCTAATGCTGACTGTAAGAATGCTGTGCTGCAGATTCTTTCTGAGACAACAGGTGCCATGGATATGGATGAAATCTCCCTGATGCCTGAGGATACATACAAAGGGCACGGATTACGTAAGGATCTGGCTCAGGCCCTGGCTGACCTTCATCCTAAATTTATGCGTTTCCCCGGCGGATGCGTAGTTCATGGAGGTGGCGACGGTTTTTGGGATACCTATCGCTGGAAGACAACCATCGGCCCCAAGGAACAACGCCGTAGCCTTAAGAATTGCTGGGGTTACCACCAGAGCATGGGACTGGGGTACTATGAATACTTCCAGTTCTGCGAAGACCTGGGTATGCAGCCGCTGCCTATTCTGCCTTGTGGCGTAAGCTGTCAGGGTGCCAACGGCGGCTGGGGTATGAAGAACCAGGCGCAGGATGTGGTTCCTATGAGCGAGATGGATGAATGGGCCGACGAGGCGCTCGACCTGATAGAATGGGCCAACGGTGATCCTGCTACCAATAAATGGGCTAAGATGCGTGCCGATGCCGGACACCCTGCACCCTTCAACCTGAAATACTTAGGTCTGGGCAACGAGGAGAGAATCTCTCCGGAATTCTGCGAACGCTTTACCTATATATATAATAAGGTGAAGGCTAAGCATCCCGAAATTGTGATTGTAGGTACCGCCGGTCCTGGCTCTCATGCCGGCAATCCCGACCTGGAGAACGGTTGGAAGCTGGCAGACGAACTGGGTATGCCCATTATCGACGAGCATTATTACGAGCCCAACAGCTACTTCCTGAATAAGCGTCAGTACGACAATTATCCGCGTAACCGTAAGACTAAGGTCTATCTGGGCGAGTACGCCTCTAAGGACAAGAAACTGATTGATGCACTGGCAGAAGGTCTGTACCTGCTTCATGTAGAGCGCAACGGAGATGTTGTATGCATGACCAGCTATGCACCTCTTTTTGCCCGCAAGAATGCCACCAACTGGAACCCCGACTTGATCTACTTCGACAACGAACGACCTTTCCTGACATGCAGCTACTATGTTCAGCAGCTGTTCGGCCAAAGTGCCGGTCAGTACTTCTACGGCAACTGCGTACGTTTTGAGGGTGATGCTGCCAAGGTTGTACAACCCCAGGAGAATGTGCATTACGGTCAGAGCGTCGTACTTAACGTTAAGACCCGTCAGCTGTTTGTGAAACTGGTAAATGCTTCGGCTGATGCCAAAAAGGCTAATGTTGACCTTTCTCGTTTCAAGAGCATGAAGGCTACAGCCACAAAGACCACACTGGCAGGAAATGCTAACGACGAGAACAACTTTGACCAGCAGCCTATAGCGCCTAAGAAAGAGACTATTAAGGCTGAGAAGAAGTTCACCGTCGACCTTCAGCCATACTCTATGGTAATGATTAGCTATAATTTATAAAGTTTAAAGTTTAAAGTTTATAGTTTAAAGTTTAAAGACAGTTGCGCTTCGCTATAGTTGAAAGTAGATAGTATGGAGTAATAAACTGATTAAACATTAAACTAAATAAACTGACTCTAAACACTAAACTCTAAACAAAAATAAACCGTAAACGGTAAACCGTAAACCGTAAACCATAAACCGTAAACTAATTTATATGAAAGGAAATAAAAGGATATTAACTGCAATGATTGGCCTTGGCTGTATGCTTACAGCTTGGGCTGCAGACAAGGATGTACCGTTGATTCAGAATGTGATGGGCTACGAAAGCCAGTCGCTGAACGGTGCATGGAATTACATAGTTGATGTGCAGGAAGAAGGATATTACGACTATCGCATGAATCCAACCCGTTGGGGCTTCTTCCAGAATGCAAAGCCGCAGAAGCCCGAGGATCTGATAGAATACGATTTCGACAAGTCACCAACCATGCAGATTCCTTCGGACTGGAACACACAGGACGAGAAGCTGTTCTTCTATGAAGGAACCGTATGGTTCTATAAACAGTTTAGCGTTGAGAGTTCAGTGTTTAGAGACAGTAAACGTAGCCTGCTATACTTCGGTGCAGTGAACTATGATGCTCATGTGTATGTGAACGGTCAGCATGTGGGGCATCACATAGGTGGCTTCACTCCCTTCAACTATGATGTTACCGACTTGCTGAAGGATGGCGAGAATACTGTTATTGTAAAGGTGGATAACAAACGCCATGCCGAGGATGTGCCCACTCAGATTTTCGACTGGTGGAACTATGGCGGCATTACGCGCGATGTGAAGCTGGTGATAGTGCCAGCCGTTTATCTGGAAGATTATACCCTAAGCCTCACCCTCGTCCCCTCTCCCGTGGGCGAGGGGAGAAACAACTCCAATCCGAAGAAACGTGAAATTTCTTTCTCTGCCAAGCTGAACAAGGCTGAGGCAGGTCAGCAAGTTACCCTCAGTATTCCCGAACTGAAAATCGAGAAATCTTTCACCACCGGTGCCGATGGCAAGGTCAATTCTCAATTCTCAATTGTCAATTCTCAATTAAAGAAGTTCCAGCTTTGGTCGCCCGAGAATCCCAAGCTCTATCAGGTAAAGATAAGCGTAGGCGATAATACTGTCAGCGATGAAATAGGTTTCCGCACCATCGAGACGCGTGATAAACAGATACTTCTGAACGGAAAGCCTATCTTCCTGAAAGGCATTAGCATACACAATGAGAAACCCAACGGCGGCGGTCGTGCCAACAGCGTTGAGGATGCTCGTACATTACTCTCTTGGGCCAAGGAACTGGGCTGTAACTTTGTACGTCTGGCACACTATCCTCACCACGAGGAGATGGTGCGCGAGGCAGAGAAGATGGGTATCTTGGTATGGTCCGAGATTCCCGTTTACTGGACCATTGCCTGGAAGAATCCCAAGACCTACGAGAACGCCAAGAATCAGCTGACAGATATGATTGCGCGTGACCATAACCGTGCCAACGTCATCATCTGGAGTATCGCTAACGAGACGCCTCATTCGCCCGAGCGCGATACATTCCTGGGCAACCTGGCCCAGTATGCCCGTACGTTGGACAATACCCGCCTGATCTCTATGGCAATGGAAGTTACGGGTGCCTCTAACTATGTGAACCGACTGAACGACAATATGAACAAGTATGTGGATGTGGTAAGCTTCAACCAGTATATCGGCTGGTATCGCGATGTGAATGATGCCCCCAAGATGAAGTGGGAGATACCTTACAACAAACCGGTTATTATCAGTGAGTTCGGAGGCGGTGCCCATTATGGGTTGCATGGGGCCAAGAATCAGCGTTGGACCGAAGAGTTCCAAGAGAACCTGTATATCGAGAACTGCGCGATGCTGGACAAGATAGAAGGCCTTGCAGGTACTACGCCATGGATTCTGAAGGATTTCCGTTCGCCCCGCCGTGTATTGCCGGGTGTGCAGGACTATTACAACCGCAAAGGATTATTCAGTGACAAGGGCGAAAAGAAGAAAGCCTTCTATGTGCTGAAGAAGTGGTACGAAGGGAAATAGAAAATAAAAGGCCTGTTTGATGAGCAGGCCTTTTATTGTAGGATAATCTCCCTTCCACGACAGAAGCGGTGGGTAATCTGGCGGTCGTCACCCAAATAGATATACCGCTCCAGGCGCTGTGGCAGGGAATAGTTGTCGAAATTCAGGTCGCTGTCGTCAATGACCAGTGCATCGAACTCGTAACCGGGCTCGAAACTGCCTACACGTCCGAAAAAGCTGCCTGCTGACTTGGTAGCCATCCAGAAAGCTTCGGATAAAGAGAGGAAATGATGTCCGTGATGCTGTTGGTAGTGCATTTTGCTTACCTGTATGGCATAAACCATTATACGGAAGATGCTGAGGTCGTGTCCGCCGCTAATATCGCTGCCCAGTCCGACGCGCAAGCCATGATCAAGGAACTGACGGACAGGTGCCATGCCGGATGCTACGTTGAAATTTGAGGTGGGGCAGTGGGCCACCATTACGTCGTTGTGTCTCATCAGCTCCAATTCCTCGCCCTGCGTCCACACACAGTGCGCCATGACAGTAGGTGTATGGCCGAACAGTCCGTAACGGTTGTAGGCATCCCCATAACAGGTAGCTTCGGGTTCTAACTGCCGCACCAGGGCTATCTCGTCCTTGTTCTCGGAGAGATGGGACTGTACGGGCAACCGGTATCTGGAGGCAAGTTCGCCACAGGCACGAAGCATCTCGGGTGTGCACGATGGAATGAAGCGTGGTGTGATAATAGGTTTGACGAGTTGAGAGTTAATAGTTGAGCGTTGACAGTTCCTTATCAGCTCTTCATAGCCTTTCACCATATCCTCGACACTTTCTGATAACCCTTTCGGGCAATTGCGGTTCATTCCGACCTTGCCGACAAATGCTCCCATGTGGGCATCCTGGAATAACTGCATAAGCAGAAGGGTACTTTCTGTATGGACAGTAGCAAAGACGCAGGCTCTCGTGGTGCCATATCTCCACAAGTCGTGAATAAAACGACGATACATCCGCTCTGCGTATGACGGGTCTGCATATTTCATTTCTTCCGGGAAGGTGTAGCTCTTGAGCCACGGCAGGAGTTCCAGGTCCATGGCTAATCCCTGATTCCGATACTGGGGCGCATGTACATGCAGGTCGTTCATGGCAGGAATAAGCAGGCAGTCTCCGAAGTCAGTGATTTCGGCATTGTCCCATTGGCCGTCGAGCATCTTTAAGTCGGCTGTTACACCAGCTACTATTCCGTTTTCGACAGCTACGTAGCCCTTCTCGAATATCTCGAAATGGTCTTTCTCTTTGGTGAAGAGGATATGTGCCTTATAGATTTTATTCATCTTCTGGTTGATGAAGCTGTTAGTTCTGTTTCCTATACTTAAGTCTCTGCATGCAAAAATACATATTATTTTCGGAAAAACGTGCATTTAATACCAGTTTTAATTTTGGGGTTTCTTATTTATTTCTTATTTTTGCAACATCAAACCTTATAAATTAGTTGTTATGTACACTTCTGAAAATAAGTTATATGTGGCACATGGTTCAAATGGACCGATATGCCTTTGTGGTAAGATGGCCAACCGCCACGGTCTGATAGCTGGTGCTACAGGAACCGGTAAAACCGTTACCCTTCAGGTGCTGGCCGAGACCTTCTCTCAGGCTGGTGTTCCTTGTTTCATGGCAGATATGAAGGGCGACCTTTCAGGTATCAGCCAAACGGGTCAGCTATCGGGTTTCATAGAGAAACGCTGTGCTGAGTTCGGAATCGAGAATCCCCCGTTCGGTGGCAGCCCTGTATGCTTCTATGATGTTTTCGGTGAGCAGGGTCATCCCATGCGTACCACCATCTCGAATATGGGTCCTGAGCTGATGTCACGCCTGATGGAGCTGAACGAGGTGCAGGCCGGCGTGATGACTATCCTGTTCAAGGTGGCCGATGAACGAGGACTGTTGTTGCTGGACCTGAAGGACTTGCGTGCCATGCTGACCTACATTGCCGACCATGCAACGGAACTGACCAAGAAGTACGGTAATGTCTCTACTGCCAGTGTGGGTGCTATCCAACGTGCTTTGCTTGCATTGGAGAATCAGGGTGCCGATAAGTTCTTCGGCGAACCTGCCTTCGACATTATGGACCTGCTGCAGTGCAGAGCCGACGGCAAGGGCATCATGAATGTACTGGCAGCCGACAAGCTGATGCTGAATCCCAAGCTGTATTCCACTTTCCTGCTCTGGCTGTTGTCCGACCTGTATGTACGTCTGCCGGAGGTAGGCGATCAGGAGTTGCCGAGGCTGGTATTCTTCTTCGACGAAGCCCATACCTTATTTACCGATACACCCAAGAGCCTGGTGGATAAGATTGAACAGGTGGTCCGCCTGATTCGCAGCAAGGGCGTTGGTGTTTACTTTGTGACACAGAATCCTACAGATATACCTGATTCTGTGCTGGCTCAGTTGGGTAACCGCGTACAGCATGCCCTTCGTGCCTTTACACCCAAGGAACAGAAGAACGTGAAGGCTGCTGCCGAGACATTCCGTGCCAATCCCGACTTCAAGACAGAAGATGCCATTATGGAGCTGGGAACGGGTGAAGCCCTTGTTTCGTTCCTGGATGAAAAGGGAACGCCCAATATTGTGGAGCGTGCAAAGATACTGTTCCCGCTTAGTCAGATAGGTGCCATAACAGAGGGGCAGCGTGACCAGATTGTGAAGTCGTCGCGCCTCTTCGGTAAGTATGACACCATGATAGACCGCGAGAGTGCCTTTGAGGTTCTGTTGGCAGAAAGCGAAGCAGAGGCTAATGCTCAGGAATCTGCAGAACAGGAAAAGCAGATTGCAAAGGAGCAGGAAGAGGCTTCCAAGAAGGAAGAGAAGAAGAGCGGAGGGTGGAAGAAGTCCTTCCTTGGCAAGATACTCATGGCAGTTATTACCAGTGTGACGGCTGCCTTAGGAACACACGTAGCCAATACTGTTACGGGTAAAAAGAGCCGTTCTAAAGACTCTATCGGCAAGAAAGTGACCAAGAGTGCGGTCAGCACAGCCACACGAACGGCTACCAGGGAACTGACACGCAGTATCTTAGGAAACCTGATAAAGTGATGATAAAAAAAGTGATGCCCGACGGCATCACTTTTTTTCTGGTATCCATACGCGCATATTGCCTTTGCCTCTGTGGCACCAGGCGTAGTAGGGGATGAGGGTCAGACCTGTATCTTTGGTGATAAGCGTGGTAACGGGTGTGCCGGCAATCTTTGTCTTACCTGTCTTGAACTGCGTATCGGCGCTAATCCTTGCTTCCTTGATATTAATGGTATTGTCGGGATGCTCGATGCAGTAAACCAGCGGACCGCGCTCTACGCACAGCATGCCACGGTCGGCTTCTACATTCTCGTTGGCACGGATGATACGGGGCTCCATATCGAAGTGGATTTTTATCACGTCGCCTTTCTTCCACTCAGCACCCATCGCTATATATCCGTTTGAGGATTCTATATTAGAGGGGAAAAACAGTTGTTTCCTGTTATTCACGCTGACGGTGAATTTGGGCATTTTTCCATCTGCGTAGGTGTAGAGGTCGGAGGGAACGACTTGATTATAGACCCAGCCCGGGAGACGGATATTGAGCCTGAATTTGCCTGCCTCGTTCTCCTCTATTTTCAGCGTGATATCGCCACTCCAGGGATAATCTGTTTTCTGACTTAATACAACCTTCTTACCATTGAGGTTGAGTGTGGCTGTGTTTGATAGGAACAAGTTAACGTATATGCTCCCCTCGCCATTTGGAGAGGGGTTGGGGGTGAGGCTATATACATATCCTGGCAGCGACGGGATGAAGCGGCAGATATTGCTGGGGCAGCAGGCACAGCCGAACCAAGGCTGGCGCTCGTGCTGACCCTCTGACTCCAGCGGGTTGGGGTAGAAGAAGCCGTTACCCTCTAATGAAACACCGCTGAGAAGTCCGTTGTAGAGCGTGCGCTCCAATACATCGTAATATTTAGACTCGCCATGCAACAGGAACAGGCGGTGGTTGACATATACATTGCCGATAGCGGCACAAGTCTCGCAATAGGCTGTCATGTTGGGCAGCTCGTAGTTCTTGCCAAAGGCCTCACCGTTGCCCGTAGCACCGATACCGCCGGTGATGTACAGCTTCTTAGTGACAATATTGTCCCAGATGGCATCTATAGCCTTAATGTAATCCTTGTCTCCTGTCAGGGCTGCCACATCAGCCATACCGGCATACATATAAGCGGCACGCACGGCATGACCTACCGCTTCATCCTGTTCCACAACGGGCTTGTGACTCTGAGAATACTCTTGCTTAACTTTTGTCTTACCGCGATAGTCAAGCAGGAACTTAGCTTCATCCAGATATTTCTTGTCACCCGTTGCCAGATAGAGTCTTGCCAAGGCCATCTCGGCAATCTGATGACCTGGTACTACACACGCCTGTCCTGGATTAGGGCCTACCTCCTTGCAGACCAAGTCGGCAAACCTGATGGCAATATCCAGGAATTTACGGCTCCCCGTAGCCTGATAATGCGCAACGGCGCCCTCGACCATATGGCCAAGGTTGTATAACTCGTGGCTTCCTTGTTCCTCGCTGCTCCAGCGTGTCATTCCCGACCAGTCGTGCGGATGCTGAGGGTTCTGTGTTCGGGCTGTATACAGGTATCCGTCGGGTTCCTGGGCAGAGGCTATGACGTTTAGTACAGAGTCGATATATGCGGCCAATGTTTTATCGGGGTATGTCTGAAGAATATAGCTGGCACCCTCGATGGTCTTGTAGGGATCTGTGTCATCGAAAGGGAAAGTCCCTTTCTTTATTTCAAAGACCTTGGAAGGGTCTTTAAGATGAATCGCAGCATTAGAGAAATTGGCATAACGCTTTGATTCTTCACACTTTGAGAATGCCAGAGGAATGGTTACATTTCTGCTGGCCTCCAGTCTCTGTCCCCAGAATGTGTTAGGAGTTACCTTCACCGAAGTAAAGGCTACAGGGTTGATGGGATAACCCTGGTTTAGTTGAGAGTTTAGAGTTGAGAGTTTAGAGTTAAGGGGTAGCTGGGAGAAAGAAAGCGCTACCAACAGGCTGAATATTGTTTTCATGTTCATAGTTTTGAGTAAAAATCTGTCAATAATTGCATATTTTTCTGCAAAGATAGTAATAATAATCTATTTTTCTTTAATTTTGCAAATAAATATTAAGCTTTATCCTGAATAAAACATGAGAGATATATGTGACTTTATAGCAAAATGGATGGGATTGTTAGTCCTTGCCGTAGCAACCTTATCTTTCTTGGTTCCATCATCTTTCCTGTGGATTGAGACGAAGGCTATAAGCCCATTACTGGGTGTCATCATGTTTGGCATGGGTATGACGATCTCGCCCCATGATTTTAAGATGGTGCTGAGCAGGCCAAAGGATATTCTGATTGGCTGCCTGACGCAGTTTACCGTCATGCCATTGCTGGCATGGGTGCTGACCCAGGCATTCGCCTTACCTAAGGAGTTAGCTATAGGAGTAATATTAGTAGGCTGTTGCCCGGGAGGTACGGCCTCGAACGTCATTACTTTTCTGGCAAAAGGAGATCTGGCTCTTTCTGTCGGTATGACTGCAACCTCTACCTTGCTAGCTCCGCTGTTGACTCCGTTCTTGGTATGGCTGATAGCCGGAACCATGGTGAACGTAGATACCATAGGCATGTTGCAGAGTATTGTTTATGTGGTTATCGCCCCCATCGTCTTAGGTTTGCTATGGCAGTGGCGTCTTCCTAAGCTGACGAAGAGAATTACGCCATATCTTCCTGCGTTTTCTTCTATTGCTATCGCGGTGACGGTTGGAATTGTCGTCTCTCATAATGCTGACAGACTGATGTTGGGAGGAATGATTGTCATCTTAGTAGTTATCCTCCACAATCTTCTAGGACTTCTGACAGGATTTGTTATAGGAAAACTGCTGCAATTGTCTCGTCCAAAGAGCGTGGCTCTTAGCATAGAGGTTGGCATGCAGAACAGCGGACTTGCTTCCTCTTTAGCCGTATTACACTTTGGTGCATATCCTTTGGCTACTATACCTGGCGCTATATTCAGTGTATGGCATAACATCAGTGGCGCGTTAGCAGCCAGATACTTCGCCAAAGATAAAGAAAGACTCTAAACTCTCAACTATAAACTCTCAACTATAAACTCTCAACTATAAACTTTAGTTACATATGTATAAAACCAGATTAAGGAATGTCTTCACTTCTGTATTCCTGATTGCATTCGCGTCGGTGACTAACGCAAAAACTCTTACCATTCAGGTAACAGATTCTCGTTATCAGCGTGTCACTGGCTTTGGTGCTGCCTGCTGTGACGGAGCTATGTGTCCGTATGGTACTGATACCCAACCCGTGAGGCTGCTTTATGGTCCGAAATCCAAGATCGGACTGAACATTATGCGAATGGAGATATCTCCCAATTTTGTGGGCGATGTCATTGTTCCTGAATGGGGCAATTATGACACACCCTACGACTGGCAGGGTTCTGTGCCATCAGCCAAGTATGTTAAGCAACAAGGTGGAATAGTCTTTGGTACGCCATGGTCTCCTCCAGGCGAATATAAGACCAACGGCTCTGCTTCTGGCGGTAAGACAGACGATGTTTCAACAAGGCAGGAAGGACGCCTTCGTGAAGATTGCTACGATAAGTTCTTTACATGGATTAATACATTCTTGGCGTACATGAAGTCTAAAGGAGTGCTGGTTGATGCTGTGTCTATCCAGAATGAGCCTGATTGGTGGGTCAACTACTCCGGTTGTCTTTATACACCCGAGCAGCAGTTGAAGCTGGTAAAGAATTATGCTCATCTGCTTGACAGAGATAAATTTCCCAATGTCCGTCTTATCAGTGCTGAGCCATTGGGTTTTGATCCCAAGTATTCCAATATGCTGCTGAATGATGCAACAGCACGTGAGCAGATTGACATAATTGCTGGTCATCTATACGGACACCCGCCTTTGGGGAATATGAAGTCTTCTTCCGTTCTGGCAGCCAAATATAATAAGGAAGTGTGGATGACAGAGCATTCCTCGACAGATCATATTAATCATCTGCCTACCTGGCATGAACAGCTGCTCTTTGCAGAGGAACTTAACGAGTGTATGCTGTCAGGATGCACGGGATATATATATTGGTACATGCGTGCGCATTGGGCCTTTGTTGGAACAGGAGAGCCTGTGGAGTTAGATAGTATTAAGTACACTATTCCTGGCAACGTCAAGAACAAGTTGTTACCGCGTGCCTATGTTATGTCCCACTTCTCGAAGCATGTAACAGGTTCCACACGTCTGGGTGTCAAGTCAACCGCCGGTGAAAGCACAGAAGCTCCCATTGAGTACTCTGCCTATACAAAGGGCGACTCGCTTATTGTAATGGCTATAGATACGACCTCTACCGCATATGACCTTAAGATCAAACTTCCTTGTAAGGTGCAGAGCGGAACGCATTTGCTGTCAACCGGTAATGAGACGGCCAACCTCTGTCAGAATAATCCTATTACAATCGATGAACCTACGCAGGAGCTTATCGTCAGCATGCCTGCTCGCAGTCTGAACACTTATATCTTTATGATTCAGCCAGAAGAAACAGCGATAAGAAACATCACTCCTATTTCTCAAAGCTCAATGTTCGATGAGAAAGGCGTTTACGACCTCTCTGGGCGTAAGATTGGTTTACAAGGAAGAAAAGGTCTGTACATCGAAAATGGCAAAAAAATATATATAAACAGATAAACATCATACACATGAAAAAGGTTATTTCCTGTCTTACGCTCATGGCTATGAGCATGAGCCTGGCTATGGCTCAAGATCCCGTTGTTTCTACCAAGTACACTGCCGACCCTGCGCCATACGTGCATGGTGATACGATTTATCTCTATACTACGCATGATGAAGACGATGCGGAAGGCTTTAAGATGTTCGACTGGTTGCTTTATACTTCTACCGATATGGTCAACTGGACAGATCATGGAGCTGTGGCTTCATTAGATGATTTCAAGTGGTATGAAGGCAAGAACGGAGCATGGGCAGAAGAGGTTATCGAGCGTAACGGGAAATGGTATATGTATTGTCCCATTCACGGTCATGGCATAGGTGTGCTGGTCAGCGACAGTCCTTATGGCCCCTTCCGCGACCCCATTGGTCATCCGCTGGTTTGGCAGCGTGAGCATTGGGAGGACATAGATCCCACCATCCTTATAGATGATGACGGTCAGGCTTATATGTTCTGGGGTAATCCACATCTGTATGTGGCTTTGCTTAATGATGACATGATCTCGCTGAAGAGCGATGCTATGCGTATGCACGGAACACCTGAGCACTATCAGGAAGGACCATGGGCCTGGAAGAAGGACGGTAAGTATTACTTAGGCTTTGCCGCGACATGTTGTCCTGAAGGTCTGGGTTATGCCATGAGCGAGAATCCCCTGGGGCCCTATACGTTCCGAGGTTATCTGATGGCACCGACAGATCGTACACGCGGTAACCATCCCGGCATTATTCAGTACAAGGGAAAATGGTATGGTTTCGGTCTGAATTACGACCTGAAGAATATCACCGTAAAAGAGCATAAGGAGCGTCGTAGCGTAGGAGCGTTCAACGTAGTTTATCGTGCCGACGGAACTATTGAGGAGTCTCCTTATTTCAAGGATGTTAAAGTTGAGCAGATAGAGAACTTTAATCCATACCGTTCGCGTATTGAAGCAGAGACTATGGCATGGGGATTCGGGTTGAAGACAGTAAAGCGTGGCATAGAGGATATCTATGTTACCGATGTGGATAACGGTGAGTATATCCTTCTGCGTGGTGTGGATTTCGGTTCGCGCAAGATAAGCAGATTTACAGCTAGTTGTGCTGCAACTACTGGAGGTAAGATAGAACTGCATATCGACAGTCCTGACGGTAAGTTGATAGGTTCTCTTAAAGTTACACCTACTGGTGGTGATGAGAGTTTCCGTGAATTTGCAGGCAGCATAAAGAACCCACAAGGTGTTCATGATCTCTACCTGGTTTTTAAAGGCGCTACAGGCAAAAAACTCCTGAACTTTGATTATTGGAATATTAAATAAAGGGTTTAATCTTCGGAGGTTTAAGGAGATATTATTATCAGCTACGACGGTGAAGGACAAGATGCAAGGCTTGTCGATTTTCCCGCTCAATATTCCGCTATCTGTGAAATGTAGCTTCTTCTCTGTAAAGAGCTCATGATAAACATCAGCAGAAGTAAGATAAACTTTATGGCTTGCGGTTAAGAAAAAGATTTTTTCCATAGAGGAATTTTCTATACCAAACTTTGGGATGTACGTTCCAAAGTTTGGTATGTACATTTCAAAGTTTGCAACTTACATCCCAAACTTTGAAATGGAAAAATGCAATAGTGATCAAAACATTTTCCTTGTGTAAAGAATAAATTTTTTAGGTGAAGGATAGAAAAGTTCAGCATTACTTCTTGTAACCCTAATATCAAATAACGATAGTTAAATAATACAAAACAAAAGAGATTTTTTGTGGGAAACCTTTTGTTATTCCTTAAATAATTCCTACTTTTGTCAAAGGAATCAGCAATTACTACACATACAACGATGAAAAAGGTCATTATTCTTCTTTATGCCTTTGCACTCTCCGTTGTTGCTTTCGCAACAGGACAGGAAGGCGATGTGATTTATATCAACGGAGAGAAGTGGTTTCTTTTAGGAAAACCCATAGGTTCGGACTCGATACTAAGACGCGGTGTGGATTCCATTCTGCCTGAAAATCGCGATGAGGTAACTTCCAACTGGTCCGGTTATACTGCATACTGGAGTATATACAATAAACAGCTCTTCCTTGACAGCATATTGGTGGAATGTTATAACGAAGTAGCAAAGAAAGACTATACGGTTCGGATTCCTACGGCCGATATGCAACGTGTTTTTAAAGATTATTATAAGAAGAAAAACATTTTGGCCACATGGGTGGATTACAACATCAGAGCAGCAAAAGGGCCTATACTGTACTACGAGCATATGGGCTATGAAAGAAACCATGAATATGAACAGGTCTTTACCATCAAGAAAGGTATGATAACCGACTGTAAGTCATATCATAATAGGGTGGCGGTTAATGGCTTTTCCTTTAAGAAGAACTTGTATGAAGAGAGCTCAGCAATAGCCTTAGAATTCCCCCTTCATTTTGAAAACTATCCGGAATTGGCTGATGTGAAGATTGTTAAATTTTCTGTAGGAAAGCTTCAGCTGAATTCATTGGGGCAACTTCTTGACTGCAAAGTCAAGGCTACTATATCTCGGAAGGAAGGTGACGAGAGGAAGTACATAGAAATAGAAGGTTTGGCAAAGGAAATGAAAGAAAAGCTGATGGAAATCTTTCCCTGGAGAACTCTTTTCATCAACGGAGAATATGTTTCAGATATTAAGAATTCTTCATATTTTATCCGTTATAATATAGAAAAATTGAGGAAATAATGGAATCAATAGCAATATATCGTATTGATTGGAAAATTTCTAATTTTTGCAAGTCGATTCAATTAATAATTATGAAATGAGAAAATCTATTGGCTTGATTGTTGTGATGGCTGTAACAACTTGCTGAATCCCACGCCTCAGGCCAATATAAAGGCTCTTCGTATCATCCGGTATTGACATTTGAGGTGGAAAACATAAAAAATAAAAAAACATTAAATCTATCGGAAAAAGCATTTTTACTTGTGGATTTATTTGTATTTTTGCAGCGATGAATCTGAATACGAAGAGATATATTGCATCATGGGTCTTGTTGACAGTCTTCCTGCCAACATTGTTGCTTTCGTCTCTGCATATTCATCATGTATCAGAAGATGAGACTTCTTGTACGGCCTGCGTACAGCATCAGTGTCATGGTCATTTGTCGCAGTTTTCCGGTTCTTTGCACCATTGTGTACTATGTCAGTTTCTTACGCTGTCATTTATGGCAACGGCTGCCGGCAATGTCGTATTCTTATCTTTTGCATGTTCAAAATTGTTTATAAAGCCTCTTTGTGGCTATAGACCCTCGATACTTTTCATTATTGTTACCAGAGGACCGCCAGCGTTTAGCGTGTAATCCTCTAAATTTTATTCACTAATACATTATTAATATATAAACAGGTAACAGAATGAAAAATACATATATCATTCTGCCAATGTTGTGTATATGCACGGCAATGGCAGCACAAACTAATTCTACACATCATCATGCGGAGGACTCAACCGATATATTTTTCCGCCATCTCCAGTTGAATGAAGTTATTGTAACAGGCGTAACAGGCGATACAAAACTTAAGCATTCTACAACCCCTGTTAATCTGGTAACATCTAAGGTGTTACGCTCTACAGCCTCAACTAATATCATTGATGCCATCAGTCACCAGCCAGGTGTGAGTCAGCTTACTACCGGAAGCAGCATTTCTAAACCCATCATACGTGGTTTAGGCTATAATCGCGTTGTCGTACTTAGTGACGGGGTCCGACAGGAAGGACAACAATGGGGCGATGAACATGGTATTGAAGTAGATGGCAGTAGTGTAGGCTCTGTAGAAATCCTGAAAGGTCCGGCATCACTGATGTACGGCTCTGATGCTATGGCAGGCGTAGTCATCCTGCATCCGAATCCTACGTTGGCCGAGGGTGATATTAATGCCAAGTTCGGTTCGGAGTATCAGACAAATAATGGTCTCTTTGGTTTTGATCTTTCTATGGCCGGTAACAAAAACGGCATTGTGTGGGACGGAAACTACAGTCAGAAGATGGCTCATGCCTATAAAAACAAGTATGACGGCTATGTCCCCGGTTCACAGTTTGGCGAACGCTCCGGACGATTGATGTTAGGTTTGAATAAATCTTGGGGTTTTACGCACCTGACGGCATCCATATATCATCTGACACCCAGTATAATCGAAGGCGAAAGAGATTCTGTAACAGGTGATTTGTTGTGCAACACAGAAAACATAAAGACCTATAGCAAAGCTCTTCCGTTCCAAAAGGTTAATCACTATAAGGCTGTATGGGATAACTTCATTAATCTGCCCAAGGGTTACCTGAAAATTATCCTGGGATATCAGCAAAACCGTCGTCAGGAGTTTGAAGAAAGCGCTAATGATTATGAGCTATACTTTAAACTTCATACAATGACCTACGATGTACGTTATGTGACCGAGGAGTTTAACGGCTGGAAACTTTCTTCTGGTATAGGCGGAATGTACCAAAAGTCATCAAATCTGGGTGAGGAGTTCCTTATTCCTGATTATAAGCTCTTTGATTTTGGCCTGTATGCAACTGCTATAAAAAATATAGGCGACCGTTGGACGCTGAACGGAGGTGTCCGTTATGATCATAGACATATGCATGGTAATGAATTGGAGGAAGACGGTCAGCTCCGCTTCAGCGATTTTACCCGTTGCTTTAATGGTGTTACGGGCAGTTTGGGCGCTGTGTGCAACATTAATGACCATTTTAACGTGCGCATGAATTTGGCACGTGGTTTTAGAACGCCTAATATGAGCGAGTTGGCATCCAATGGCGTTCATGAAGGCTCTATACGTTATGAGTTAGGCTCGCAGGACCTTAAGGCAGAGTATAGTTTACAAGCCGATTTAGGCATGGATTTTACCTCTCGTTATATATCTGCCCAGGTTGCGCTCTTTGCCAATAAGATAAACAATTACATCTTTATGCATAGGTTACCAACTGAAATAGAAGAGGGATACCTTACTTATGCCTATACTCAGGGTAATGCCCGACTGCTTGGTTTTGAGGCTGGTATTGATTTCCACCCTTTCCATTCACTTCATTTTGCCAACACCTTTTCGTATGTAGATGCTCAGTTGCTGAATCAGCCTGCGGAAAGTAAGTATATCCCCTTTACACCAGCTCCCCGTTGGACCTCGGAACTGAAATGGGAGCTTTTGCATCACTCGCATGCAACTATTGCACATCATCATGAACCAAACGTAAAGCATAGGTCTTTCTTTAACAACTTATATGTTGCCGCTGGCCTTAATTGTTACCTTAGGCAGTCGCATATATATAGTCTGGATGAGACAGAGACAGAGACCCCTGCATATATGTTGCTGAGTTTCTCTGCCGGTACAGATATACAATGGAAAGGTAAGAAGTTAGCTGAAATCTATATTACTGCCGATAATGTGCTGAATACCGCCTATCAGAATCATTTGAACAGACTGAAATATGCAGATACGAACAGCGTTACAGGTCGCCGTGGTGTTTATAACATGGGGCGGAACGTAGCATTTAAACTTGTGGTTCCTCTTTCTCTCTGAAACTGATTTCATTCTCCTTTGTCGTCTCTTTTATGGCTTCATCATGGCCGGAAAGAGCGGCAAAGGGTGCAAATTGGGCAGCACGATTCCACATGGACATCCGTGGATGCTTCTTAGATACGTGGTGAGGCAGGTTTATAATATCGGAGTAATCTTCCATAATGAGTTCAAGAGTTTAAGAGTTCAAGAGTTTAAGAGTTTATGGGGGGGTAATTGTCAATTCGCTCTAAGCTTTATGTCCTCCTATTTGTTTATTGCGGTCCTTAGCGGTGGCACCTTCTTCGAAGTTCAGTCCACGAAGAATGGCATTTTTGCCAAATCGTTGCTTTATCTTCAGTTGAGCTTCCTGCATACGGCGTTCTTTTTCCAAACGTGCCTTCTCTTCTTTTTTCTGTTTATCTAATGCCTCGTAGTCGGTAAAGAGGTCCAGCTGTTCATAGTTTTCTGTTGTGGGATTGGCATTTAAGATTACCTCGTCCTTCACGTGATTGGTTGTCAGATTCAGGCGACGGATTAGCAAATCGGGATTTACATAATGGTCAAAGAGTTCGGCTGCACTATTCATGATAAGTCGGGATGATGACGTAGGTTTCTTGAAATTGAAAGTACCGTGCGCATGTTTGGGAACAGGTTTCCCGTAATAGTTCATGGTTATCTCGCCGTGATATTTGGCGCGTATATCCGGTCTTGTCAGATTCTCGGTATCATAGCTGACTGTCAACACCAACTGATCGGTAACCAGATGTTTCTGTACCAGATTCAATGCCATTCCCTCGGCCATCTCCTTTATCACCACACGTGCTTTCTGGAAAGTGTAAGGTTCCTGTAAAACTTGGCCGCTACTGAATGAGTTGGTTTCGGGACGGTATGCTTTTACTGCCTCTATGGTACAAGGTTCCCATCCCCAAGCATGATCTATCAGTAGTTCTGCATTCACCCCAAAGAGATTGTATAATAGTTCTTCGTTCTGTATAGACATTCGGGCTAACTTCCCCATGGTGTCTATGCCATAAACTGCTAACTTCTGTGCTATGCCGTTTCCTACACGCCAAAATTTAGTGATGGGACGATAATCCCAAAGCTGACGGCGGTATGACATTTCGTCAAGCTCGGCTATACGCACGCCGTCTTTGTCGGCAGGCATCTTCTTGGCCATAATATCCATTGCTACTTTACAGAGGTACATATTGGAACCGATGCCCGCTGTTGCTGTGATGCCTGTCTGTGAGAGTACATCGCGAATCATCTTCAAGGCCAGTTGATGTGCCGTCATTCTATAGGTGTTTAGGTAGGCTGTAACATCCATGAAAACTTCATCTATACTGTAGACATGAATATCCTCTGCAGAAATGTATTTCAGATAGATACTGTAGATTTGAGAGCTAACCTCGATGTAGTGTGCCATTCGTGGCTTGGCAATAATAAAGTTGACACCAGGCGCTTTTTGGTACACCTCAAATAATCGGGCTCTTCCACCAATTCCATATTTCTTGAGCGATGGTGTTACAGCCAGACAAATGGTTTTATCTGTTCGGCTTTCGTCAGCTACGACCAGATTTGTTGTAAGAGGATCAAGCCCTCTGGCTATACACTCAACTGAGGCATAGAAAGACTTCAGGTCAATTGCAATATATGTACGCTGATGTTCAGGCATACCTTTTATTATTTAACGCTACAAATTTACGTATAAATTTTCATAATATCGCCGAAAACGGTAATTTTGCAAATAAAAACTGAAGTATGAGCATCTATAGTAAAAGGATCCATTCGCAGATGGGGTTGATAGAGCTGATTCATGAGATTGGCTTTCTTCCCTTGTTGGATAGCGGAATCAGAGGATACTCAGCAGAGGAAATGGTTACTGAAGAATGTCGGTATGTCGTATTCCCTGATGGAGGATGGGACTGGCCGTTATGGAAATGGAAAGGTCCTGTGGTAACAGAAGGTGACTGTGTCTACGGTAAATTTTTTGCAGGAAAAGCAGGATTCATCAGTCGTGAATGGTGGCCAGACTTTTTCAATTACCGCAGAAGTTCCCGTCCTACACCCGAGGAGGGCAGCATAGAGGAAACTATTCTGCTGACGCTTGAAGAGAATGAAAGTCTTATCACCCGTGATTTGCGTGCAGCCTGTGGTTTTGACGGTCCTAAGATGCGCAGCAAGTTCGATGGATATATTACACGTCTGCAGATGGCTACCCGTATTGTTACAGAGGATTTTGTCTATCCTCGTGATAAGCACAACCACGAGTATGGTTGGGGATGGTCATTACTGACAACACCAGAACGGCTATTGGGAAAAGAAGCCTGTCTCTGTAGCCGTTCGCCCATTGAATCATACAAGCGTATCAAACATCAGTTGCATACAATATGTTCTCAAGCAACAGAGGCGCAAATCGAAAAATTACTGAGATAAATAATTATACGTGTTTTCTTTCCTGTGATACATAGAATTACAAAATAAATGTATACCTTTGTACGGAAAAAGATTTTAACAAACATAATATCAAACACTATGAGACAACTATTTTTATTTTTTGCGGTAGCTCTATGTCTTTGTAGTACCGCTAAGACCGAGGTTAAAGATTCGAAGACTAATTATGCTCGTGAGGCGTTGCAACCTTATGTTGATCGCGGTGAATTACCCGGAGCCATTAGCATTTTCTACAATAATGGGGTACAGGAAACATGCTGCATAGGATATGCTGATGTTGAAAAGAAACGTCCAATTAAATTGGATAACGTTTTTATGCAGTGCTCTCAGACAAAGGGCTTCTGTGGTGTTACTATTGCGAAACTTGTTGAAGAGGGTAAAATATCTCTGGACGATCCCGTCTCTAAGTATCTGCCCGAGTTCAAAGAACTATGGGTGCAGGATAGCGATAAGGATGGCATAAAGACCCTTCATAAGGCTAAGAATGTGCTGACGGTGCGTATGGTACTTAACCACACCGGAGGCTTCCCTTTTGAGTGCAGTGCTAAGCGCAGCGATGTACGTGGTGGCGGATGGTCTGGCGGCGCTCCCTTGCGCCAAGTTGCCAGCATTGCTGCCGGTTCTCCTATCATGTTTGAGCCAGGTACCAAGGATATGTATTCCAATACAGGTATCGATATAGGTGCTGCTATAGTCGAGGTTGTTACCGGTATGAAGTGGGAGAATTATCTGAAGAAGGAGGTCTTGGATCCATTAGGTATGAAGAGTACCTGGTTCTGGCCCAGCGACAAGCAACTGAAGACTCAAATTGAGATGTACGATGTAAAAGCTGGCGAACCAGCTAAGTATCGTCTGGAAAATGGTTGGGAACAGCGTCCCTATAACGACGGGCATGTATTTGCCTCTGCTGGTGCAGGATTGTGGACAACAGCTCAGGATCAGTTGAAGTTCTACAAGATGCTGATGAATCTGGGTTTAGGTGACAATGGCGTTCGTATCCTGAAGGAGGAAACGGTTAAGAGTATACTGGCTCAGACAACCCGTCCTGATAACCTGGGTGGTTACTCATTAGGTCTTAGTGCTCCTAAGAAAGATGGAGAGAACGAATGGTTCGGACATGGTGGTGCCTGGGGTACTAACTGTATGGTTAATTGGCATAAGAAACAATTGAAACTTTGGGTTGTTCAGATTAATGGCAGTCAGCCTTGGAGTAAAGATGTAGATAAGGCCGCTGAGAAATTCTTCTCAGAAACACTGAATATGAACAACGAATATACGGGGAGGACGAAATAAAGTTTAGAGTTGAGAGTTTAGAGTTGAGAGAATACGCTAATAAAAACTAATGGGAGGAAGCGAAGTGCTTCTTCCCATTTCTTATGTATATTCCCTCGGTTGGATGACCAACTATTCTATAACCATCTATGGTATAGGTATTCCCATCGTCCACAAGGTTCTCCTCGCTCACGGGCGATGGGTTAGGATGGAGGCTTTCAACTCCTGTAATTTCATCTTCAGAGAGAATGGGGTGAATGGTGATGCGGTCGAAGTTGGGTGACCATTCGTTGTCGAAAGACTGAATAATGATGGTATTGTTAGAACCTTTCTCCAGTTTGATTGGAATCATCTTCCAACTCATACCATTCGGATCCCAGGTATCAGTACAGTCGCCATTGCTCTTAAAGATAATGGTATCACCTATCTGTTCGTTATTGACAAAGAGCTTAGCGGTACGTGTATCTTTGGAGATGAAATATATGGTTAGAAGATATTCACCTGTGCGGTCAGCCTTGATACGGTTGAATTGTAATTTACTGCCTAATCCCAGGTCTCCCACAAAGCCACCGTTTGATGCATGTAAAGATGAATAGGTCTTACGTGTAGCTCGACCCGTTAATGTGTTGGGAGTAGCTTCTGCCTCGTAGGTAATGCGTTCTTGTGGCACATCCAGATAACCGAGAGGTGAAACCTGCATAAGGAAGCCTCCTTCGCTTAGCTCCTTGATGCTGAGCGTATTTCCTTTCTTTATTTGTTTCTTCTCGAACTTAAGATCAGAACGACAGGTTCCGTCGCGATAAATATATGCAGTGTAAGTTTTTCCTTCTTCCAGGAAATCGAATTTAATTTTACAGGTCCGCTCATTGGTATTGATGCCACACACCCACCAATCGTTTCCTTTCCTGCGAGCTATTGTTGCATATGCAGTTGGATTACCTTCAAGTAGCAAACTCTCATCCCATGCTGCGGGCAGGCGTTTCATGATGTCTCGACCTATGAAATACTTTAAGTTCTCTGGATTTTCTGCTATATGTATAATACTACTCTCGAAGGCTGTGAGAAGTGCCATGTGATGCCCCATACTGCGTTGGGTTAAAATACTGCCACGCCATGTGGCAAAGTCACCTGGTGTATAATCCATTCCCCCGACTACATTACGAGTGAATATGACATTAAGATGTTGTTTCGCAGTATTTCGCTTAGGTGCCCAGAAGTTTTGCTCTCCTCCGTGAATACCTTCTTGGGTCATGATATGAGGGTAGGTACGGCGCAGGCCCGAAGGACGGGTGCAGCCATGTATATTGACCATCATCTTATACTTTGCAGCAGTTCTGTAAAGATTTTCTATTCGTGTCATGGTCTCTTTGGAATCGTCTTCCCAAAAATCGACCTTGATGCCCTTAATGCCCCAACTCCTCCACATTTTGAGCGTAGCATCCATATTCTCATTGCTAAAATCTTTGCTATATACCAACCTGGAGTCACCCCAGAGAAGACAGTCAACACCTCCCTTATTTGCATTCTTTACAAAACCAGGAAACCAGGAAGAGCTCCATCCGGCATCAATAAGGTAATAGGGCCAGCCCATTTCGACTGACAGATCACAGTGTGCCTGTTCTCCATCTTTTAGACTTCCATACGCGTTCTTTATTTCTCCTTTTCCTCCATCAGAGCCGCCCCAGTACCAAGCAGCAACTCCAGGCTTTATCCAACTGAGGTCCTTAATGGTCGTTGGTGGACAGAGATTTTCTGCCATGGTTTCGAAGATGGTTTTTAAATCGCCACACACAACCATTCGCCAAGGTGTATAAACGGGTAGGGAGCTGGTAATCTTTTGTGCTTTCTCCTCGGCATAATCCTTGGTTTGACCTGTCCAGCTAAAAGAGAATGCCCCGACCTCCGACTCAGCCTTTGTGAGTGATGTACAGAAAATACTTCGATTGTCAGCCTCAGAAATCAGTAAGTAATCCCTACCATTATAGACTAAAGTAGGGGAATTATATCGTCCATCGCCTGTACTAACCAATGTGGACCATGAGGTGTAGTTGTCGTATATTCCTTCATATGGATAGTTAGGGTCGTTCCCCCCGGGATTTCCTAAAAATCTACAAGCATAGCAGTTGGTAAAATTATTAACGCGGATAAGGCTTGCCTCGTCCGTGAATATTCCTGTAGTGTGTCCGCTGTATCTGGGAATGATGTAGCGAAATGCGTATCCATCGTTATATATGCGGAATAATACGGTCTGCTTCCAATTGTTCTTTAATGTGGTAACTGATAATGTTTTACAAAAGTCTCTATATTGACTGCGTTTTCCGACAGGTAAGGTGTAAGCATCATCAACAATAGAGGAATCAACGCTCTCTAATTCGATATTCTCAGTAAAATCAGTAGCAGATAACTTTAAGCCTAAGGGTGATTCGTTTACGATGGTTTTGTTATCTTTGTTTACTGTGTAACTGAGTCTGCCATCCACTAAATGTATGATAGCTTTCAAATGACCGTCGGGGGATGTGATACTATAATCATCTGCCCAAAGTGTTAATGAAAACAACACTAGGGCACTCGCAAACAGAGACTTATACATAATTATATTTAATTACTGTTTTACCTGGAAAAGTTCATCAAGGAAGGTATAGAAGGCAGGATCCTCACCCACAACGGTCTTCACGATTTTTCCTTCAGGGTCGATGATAATCTTTGTGGGGAAACCAGTGATGGCATACATTTCTAGAACCTTGGAGTCTTTGGGATTATATACATGTTTCCAATTCAGTTTATGTTTCTCTACGGCAGCTTTCCATTTTGCTTCTGTATCGCTGCAGTCAACGCCCAAAATCTCCATGCGATCGGAGTACTTCTCGTAATATGATTTCATTTCTGGGAATCCTTTAATGCACCAGATGCACCATGAGCCCCAGAAGTCAAGAATCACGTATTTGCCACGCAAAGAGGAGAGAGAGAGGTCTGTCCCGTCAATACTTTTAAGTGTGAAATCGGGAGCCATCTTCCCTTCTCCAACATTCTTAAGTGCTGCCTCGTATATCTTCTTACGTTCAATTTCTGCCTTAACATAATTTATGAAGTAGGCATACTTGCTGTCTGTAGCTACATTGCTTATGATGCTCAGTGCTTTCTCGGCATCCTTTAGTCCCATAAGTACCGTAACACAGGCACCGCTGTTGGGATGTGCATTAATGAAATTCATCTTGGCATCATCCAGTTGATCCTTCAGGCCGTTATAGATAGGGTCGATAATCTTCTGAAGAGAATCTGCATTGGCACCTTTTTCAACCTGACTATGGTAAGAGTAGCCTATTTCGTACATTTTCTCCTGAATAGGAGATGTAACATCCTCCAGCTCCTGGTATTCCTTATAAAATGTTGTGCCTGTCCAGATGTTTTTTTCTGTTGTACCCTTTACTATTCCGTTCTCTTCAGGAACTAAATAGAAACTTAAGCGTTTCTCTCCTTCAACGGTCTTAACTCTACAGATGGCCAGACGCATCTTATCACCAGTATCCTGGATGGTAAATTTCCCTTTTTTTACTTTGAGGGTATCTGTTTTCTCAACGCCAGAAAAGTCGGGTTTTACAATCTGAACAAAAGCGGTATCACCCGTAATATCTTTCAGGTCGGCCTTGATAACACATTGTGCAAACATATTTCCTCCCAACAGAAAGGGAAGGAGTAAAATTAAAAACTTTCTCATTGTATAATTATTATAACTGATTAATCTGGGTAAACTGAAACGCCTAAAGCGTCTCTTTTTGTACAGGGTCGCAAGTCAGGCCAATACCCAACTTCTTGAATATCTTTTGGTCCACCTCGCTAATCATAACAGTAGAATGGGCCTGACAACCTTTAAGCAAAGGAAGCATGGCTAAAGCACGTCGACAGTTAGCATCGTTCTGGCTAAGAACGGATAGTGCAACCAGTACCTCGTCGGTATGTAAGCGTGGGTTGTGACCGCCCAAATATTCTGTTTTGGTTTTTTGGATGGGTTCAATAAGTTCCTGCGATATAAGTTTAACTCCGTGGTCTATGCCAGCTAAGTGTTTTGTCGCATTGAGCAACAATGAAGCACAAGTTCCCAAAAGCGGTGAACTACTGGCTGTTATGATGTGACCATCTTCTAGTTCTATAGCGCTACATGGAACACCAGTTTCCTCTTGACGGGCCTTTGCTGACACAGTACATTTACGATAGTCGGTATCTATCTTAGCTTGCTTGAAAAGAAGTTTCAATTTGGTTACTTCATTTTCGTTGCATGCACCAAGAGCTAATTTGTCAAGAGCTGTATAATACCTGCGGATAATCTCCTGCAGAGATGCTTCTTTACAGATTTCATCGTCAGAGATACAGAACCCAACCATATTAACACCCATATCTGTGGGACTCTTGTATGGGCATTTTCCGTAGATACCTTCAAAGATTGCGTTCAAAACGGGGAAAATTTCTACGTCACGGTTATAGTTGATGGCCACTTTCTCATATGCTTCCATATGAAAGGGGTCAATCATGTTAACATCGTTGAGGTCAGCAGTTGCAGCTTCGTATGCAATGTTAATAGGATGTTTTAACGGGAGGTTCCAAACAGGGAAGGTCTCGAACTTGGCATATCCGGCTTCTACTCCTCGCTTATGTTCGTTGTATAGTTGTGAAAGACAGACTGCCATTTTACCACTGCCAGGACCTGGTGCAGTTACAATAACAAGCGGTTGTGTGGTCTCTACGTAGTCGTCTTTGCCGAATCCTTCATCACTGTCAATGAGGGCGACATTATGAGGGTAACCTTCTATTGTGTAGTGATAATAGGCTTTTATACCCATGCTTTCAAGACGGTGGCGATACTGGTCGGCAGAACTCTGTCCGTTGTAATGCGTGATGACAACATTATTAACAAGGAATCCACGGCTTTGGAACTCACTTCTAAGGCGTAGTACATCCTCGTCGTATGTAATACCTAAATCTTGTCGAATTTTGTTTTTTTCGATATCAATGGCACTGATTACAATTACAATCTCTGCCGAGTCTGCCAGTTGCTGCAACATGCGCAACTTGGAGTCAGGTTGGAAGCCTGGCAATACACGACTGGCATGGTGATCATCGAAGAGTTTGCCGCCCAATTCCAGATAAAGTTTACCTTTGAACTGCGCTATGCGTTCTTTAATTTTCTCGCTTTGTATACGAATGTATTTCTCGTTGTCAAATCCGTACTTCATCTTATTACCCTAAAAAGTTACTCTATCAGTATTTGTTTTCATAGTACAAAAGTACATATTTTTCGTTTTATACATATTTAATATATTGTTTTTTTTCACAAATTAGACAAATTATTCACATTAAAGGTTCATTTTCTTGTATGTTAATGTTTTTGTTGTAATTTTGTCTTCAGGAAATACAAATTAAGTTCGAATATATCATGCAAAAAGGAGTAAATTCAATAAACCCGGAAAAGACAGCAATTATAGCAGGTGAACGAAATATATCATTCGGCCAGGCTTTGCGGTATATCGACATGTTTGCTCAGCAAATTCCATCTTCCGAAAACAAAAGAATCATAATTTTTAGCGAAAACAGCGAAGGATGGATATATGCTTTTTTCAGCATATGGCAACAAGGTGCAGTAGCTGTTCCTGTTGATGCGAGCAGTACCGTTTCTGACTTTTCCTACATCTTGCGTGATTGTACTCCTCATGGTATTTGGACATCTCAACATAACGTATCGGTTGTAATACAGGCCTTGAATGAGACAGGTATGATGATACCCTTCTATGTCATAGAAGAGAAAATGAAGTTGCAACCCGATGATACCCATCCTTTGCCGGATAGTACTCCATGGGCAGAACTTGATGTTCCTTATAATCAGAAGACCGCACTAATCATCTATACATCAGGAACAACAGGAAGTCCCAAAGGGGTTATGCTCAGCTACCAGAATTTAATGGCTAATATTAAAGGCGTTTCAAAAGACGTCGGTATCTATACAAGCTATAGACGTACGATGATTCTGTTACCTCTACATCATGTCCTACCTCTTATGGGTAGTGTGGTTGCTCCGTTCTGGACTGGCGGCGGTGTGGCTATATGTCCCAGCCTGACAGCTCCGGACCTTATGGACACACTCTCTCGAGGCAAGGTTGCCATTGTGATTGGCGTGCCTCGTTTATGGCAAATGTTGTATGGCGGGATAAAGAAAAAGATAGATTCCAATGCTATAACAGCTTTTCTTTTCCGTATGTGTGCCTTTTTCCGCAGCAGAACACTATCAAGGATTGTGTTCAGCAGCATCCGTCGTAAGATGGGCGGCCATATCAAGTTCTTTGTAAGTGGCGGCGCTGCGCTCAGCAAGGAAATAGGAGAGGGTCTGAAGACGCTTGGACTTGACGTGCTGGAAGGTTACGGAATGACCGAGACAGCACCTATTATTTGCTTTACCCGTCCTACGGATATTCGCCCTGGATGTGTTGGATTACCTTTGCCTGGTATCGAGTGTAAACTTGTGAATGGTGAATTATGCGCCAAAGGACCCAATGTGATGTTAGGTTATTACAATAGACCAGAGGAAACGTCTGCTGTTATTGATAAAGACGGTTATATACATACGGGTGATTTGGCAACTATTGATAAAAAAGGACGCGTAACCATCACTGGTCGTACAAAGGAGATTATTGTATTGAGCAATGGAAAGAATATAGAACCAAGCGAGATAGAATATAAATTAGAGAAATATGACCAGCATGTGAAAGAGGTTGCTGTAATGCAAGACAAGGACCTCTTGCGTGCAATTGTTGTACCTCAAAATACATGGGCATCCTTACTTAACGACACACAAGTGGAGGTTGCTCTTAAACACGAAGTGATAGAACCCTATAATCGTTCCGTTGCCAATTATAAGAAAGTAATGGCGCTGACAGTTTATAGAGGAGACCTTCCCAGAACTAAGTTGGATAAATTACAGCGTTTCAAACTCCAGGCATTATTGGAGGCTTGTCGTACTTCACAACCTATTTGTGATGAAGAGTCTGAACCGGATATTGAAGAGTATCGGATCATCAAACAATATATTGAACAGGAAAAGAAAGTACCCGTCAAACCATCGTCGCACGTAGAGACTGATTTGGCCATGGATTCGCTGGATAAGGTTGGACTTCAAGGTTTTATCGAGCATACCTTTGGCATGAAGCTATTAGTTGAGGAGATGGCTGCGTTTCCCAACATAAAAACAATGGCAGAATATGTGGCCTCTCGTAAAACGAAAGTCGAGGTTGAGGAAGTCGATTGGCACAGCCTCTTAAACGAATCTGTTCCAGATTTACGTATTCCGCAGGCCTCGTGCTTTTTCCCTATTCTGAATAAATGTTTAAAGTTGTTTTTTAGATTATATAATTCATTACGTATTCACGGTAAGATACAAATACCAAACAAAGGTCCATATATCCTGGCACCCAATCATCAAAGTTTTGCTGATGCACCAGTCGTACTGAGCGGACTGACCTGGAAACAGATACAAACTTGCTATTTCTATGCTACAGAGGAGCATGTCAAAAGCAAATTCCGTCGCGCATTAGCTGATAAGAATAATATAATCATAATGGAACAAGCTCACTTGAAGGAAAGTATTCAAAAGTTAGCACAGGTGCTGAAGAACGGAAAGAATATCGTTATTTTCCCCGAAGGTAGTCGTACTCACGATGGTGAGTTGGGTGACTTTAAACTTGCATTTGCTATCCTAAGTAAAGAACTGAACATTCCTGTCATCCCCGTCTGTATAAAAGGTGCTTATGAAGCATGGCCAAGATACCGTAAATATATTTATCCCCGGCATATTGAGGTACATTACTTACCACCTATTATACCCACATCAGATATTACTTATCAGCAATTAGCAGATAAGGTTAAGCAGGCAATAGCAAAGTTATTAGAAAAGTGATTCTTGTGAATTGATCTCCTCGAGTGTATAAGCAGAAGAGCCGTCAAAGCAGTGGGTACATACTTGTTCTTTGGGTAGACCGATAGCTTCTATTAGCGTCTCCAGTTTACTGAATTTCAGTGAATCCAGATTCAGACGTTTAGCAATCTCTGCAACCATCCTTTTGTATTCGGGGCTATTGGTGCGTGTATAAGCTTCCAGATTTTTGTTCTCGTCGCCTTCAAAATCCTTTATGATACGACGGGTAATAAGTTCAAGGTCACTCTTGCTTGCACTGAAATTAATAAATTTACAGCCGTAAACGAGGGGAGGGCAAGCTATGCGCATGTGTACTTCCTTTGCACCTAATTCATGGAAAATCTTTGCATTGTCGTGAAGCTGAGTGCCACGTACAATACTATCGTCGCAGAAAAGCACACGCTTGCCATGTAACTTGGCTGTGTTAGGGATAATTTTCATCTTAGCAACCAAGTTACGCATATCTTGGTTACTTGGAGTAAAGCTACGGGGCCATGTGGGTGTGTACTTGTTGATAGCCCTACTATACGGACATTTATGACCTTCGGCATAGCCTACTGCCATCCCTATACCACTGTCTGGTATGCCACATGCGCAGTCAACATCCACGGGGTCATCTTCTCCCATCCTACGACCGCACTCATTACGGACCCATTCAACGTTTTTACCTTCATAGCAACTTGTGGGAAATCCGTAATAAACCCATAAGAACGAACATATCTGCATGCGTTTATTAGGCTTGCGTAACTGTTCCATTTTATTGGCGGTAATGCGGATTATTTCGCCTGGTCCTACAAAGTATGATGTCTCATAATCCAAATTGGGGAATGCTGTATTCTCGCTGGCAACAGCCATCGCTCCCTCTTTCTTGCCTACAACAATGGGGGTGCGTCCCCACGAGTCCCTGGCAGCTATGATTCCGTTCTCGGTCAGTAAGAGCATAGAACAGGACCCTTTGATATGATTGAAAACGTTTTCGATACCTGTTACAAAGTCCTTACCTTTTATAATAAGTAAGGCAACAAGTTCTGTCGGATTAATTTTTCCGGAAGAGAACTCACTGAAATGTTGTCCTTCAGAAAGCAGTTTCTGGCAGAGGTCTTCTTGATTATTTATCTTGGCAACGGTAACAAGGGCAAAACGTCCCAAGTGGCTATTCATCAGCATAGGTTGTGCGTCAGTGTCGCTAATCACACCGATTCCAGAATTGCCTTTGAATTTATCCAACTCATCTTCAAAACGAGTTCTGAAATAAGTACTTTCGAGATTATGAATACTGCGAAAAAACTCACCTTCATCACTCAGCGTAACCATACCGCCACGCTTTGTACCCATGTGAGACTGGTAGTCTGTTCCGTAAAAAAGATCTGCCCTACAAGGCTGCATGGATACTGTTCCAAAAAAACCTCCCATAGATGTGTTTGCTATCTTTCTATCTTAAAAACTGTTGCAAAGGTAATTCATTTTCGTTAAATAGCATTGCTATAGTGATTTTTTTTTATCTAGTTTTTCATTTTTTTGTTTTGGTTAGCTTTAATACTTCACTATCTTCTTTCCATTATGAATGTAAACGCCACGTTTAAGTTGGGAGTTAAGAATTGAGGGTGTATAGTTGAGCTTGCGGCCGTTCAAGTCAAATATAGCATTATCCTCATTTTGATTTTTGGTATTTTGATCTTTAATTTCTGCTATTTTGTCTTCTTCATCATTGTGATAGGTGCCGTCCATCCATAAATAAACTGAGTTGTGACCAGAGTCGGGAACAGGGAAGGGGTCAATACCAAGATTCTGATGCCATACCATATTATTTTCTTTGCGTGAACCATTCAAAATATAGCATAAAGCACCATCTTTACGGTCATTAGTGTTGGTTTTTATGACTCCTTGGGGCACATCAACATTCCATTCGGTATCATAATAACAATTATCCGAAATAAGGAGACTGTTATTCCTGCATATTATATCACTTCCGTTATTGCCGACATTAAAGCTACCCATCACGAGTGTGTTGGAAATCAGGATAGGTGCTGATGCCCAGCCACACACGCCTCCACAGCAGTCAGTATTACTACCGTTTATAGAACCATTGAACAAACAATCGGTTACTTCGGCTATATCAGTACTTTCATTGTTCAAACCAATGATTCCGCCGTGGGTTCCATCTCCATTAACCGTACTGATGATATCCGTATAGCTTTGGCATCTTAACAACTGGCCTCCAATCATATTGCTGACAATTCCGCCGGCAAACTTGGCGCTAGTACGTATTGTTCCATAAACTATAAGATCTTGGATAGAGCCCTTAACATTGTGAAAAAGTCCTGCGTAGTCGGCATCGCGTTGCACGTTTATCTTTATGGAATGACAAGCTCCGTCAAATATTCCTGCATATGATGATCCTAGTCCGATCATGGTATTGTATGCCGAGAAATCTATGTCGGCACTTAATACGGCACATGCCGTATTGTCTGTGCTGGCTATATATTGGGCATACCACGCTAATTGTGGTGCCGTGGAAAGAACGAAGTAACCTCTATTATCTCGAGGTATGGTACTGTCATCACAGAGGCCGCAAACAGTACATATTCCATCTTTTATTACATGCTTGTCCCGTTGGTCGAAATCCTTGTTATTGGTATAGCCTAATCCGGTAGTGTAAGGAGAACCGTCGCAATGGACGCGTGAAACAGCATACACCTCTCCTCTGGTAGAATCCATGGAGGGCATATTATCAACGCCCAAATGTTGGAACCAAAGTGGTTGTTTACGTTTCATGTTCATCTGAAAACAAGCCTCGCCCATACACATCTGGTCTAAAGTGAAATAGGTTAGGTTGCCACACCCATTGGCAGCCCCCCAAGTGTCGTATGTATAGTTGTTGATGGATATTACGCTGGCAGCATTTCTTGCTATAATATCACTGCCGTTCTTCAATACAGTAATTTTAGAATTAACTAAGCAGTTTTTTATAGTTGTGGCAGATGTTGCCCATCCAACAACTCCTCCGCAGCAGTCGGTATTGGAGCCGCTCATACTTCCGCTAATAAGACAGTCCTCGATATAAGTATTATTGTTGCTGACGCCCACAATACCACCATGTGTGCCGTCTCCGCTTACAGAACTGATAATTTGAACATCCGATGTACACCTTTCTATGCGTGCTCCCTCTGTTCCTCCTGCAATACCTGCGGCAAATTTCTCACTTGTACAGATGTATCCTTTTACTGTTAGATTTTTTACACATCCGTCCAGGTAACGGAATAATGCCGCATATTGTTGAGTGACGTTCATCTTAACCTTAATACTATGGTGGTTGCCGTCGAATGTTCCTTTGTAATGGGCTCCGTTTCCAATCATTACATTTTCGTAAGTTGTAAAATCGATGTCTGCCAGAAGGGTCGCCGATATGGATGTCTTGCCGTTATTAACCATATCGGCAAATTTCTTCAGATCCTCTGCTGAAGCTATATCATAGTGTTCTTCTTCGCTATTTTGGTTCTTCGTTCTGACATCCAGGAAAGGTATGCGTTCACGGATGTATTCGCGCAGGTATTCAACCTCACCTTCATAGGTACCGGCAACTCTCGGATTAAGGTGCTGGACGGTATTCAGTATGGGCCATCGTATAAAATTCAAACGTTGGCTCTCTTCTAATTCAAGAGCAGTAGAGTCGATGTAAGCTATAAGGCTTTCCTCTGTAATGCCCCAATCTTTACGAGCTGTCTCCCACATAACACGTAACGAGTCGCAGAAGATTTCGTCTGTAAAAATACGCTTTAGTAACGCCCGGGAATTACCAGCACCTCCTCTGGCTAAGGAGAGGTAATCCCCGTAATCGCGATTAGGATAGAAACGACTATCGTTGTCGAAAGCTAAATCGAAGTCCCATACTGTCTCTACTCTCAACTTATTAACTCCAAGATCCTTACTTATATAGCAACTGTGGAATGCATCGGGGTTACCTGTTAATTCCTCAACCAGCCAATAGCGCTGAAGACTCTTTTCATCCAGCATCGACCTGTATCCTACCTCTGGGTCCTTAAAATTTTTGCTCATAATGCGCATTTCCATCTGGTTGTAAAAGTCCTCGATGTATTTATGTTGTTCGGTGGTGATGCTATTATCGTCTGGCGATTTTATCGTTACGGGCGACCCAAATCGCGTCGTAAACCAGGATGTTTCCTGACTAGCATAGCCGTCCAACTCTAATAAATAGCCGCCTGTCAGTGCTTCTCCTTCAATGTCTTCAGGTTCTATTTCCGTGATATTCACACGGTCTTTGTCTATGTTAATCTGGTCGGTTAATTGATAACAACCCTTGTATTCACCGTTCACCACTACATCAACCGGCTTACTCCATGGCGTGTATGGCATCTTCATACGTCGCGAAACCTCAAAACTTATCAGGTTTCGCATCAGGCTCTTGTCACCATAATTGTTGATTAGTGTCCATTTCTTAGCTTTGGCAGGAGACTTCATGTCACTGTCCTTAAACATGTGCTTCTTGGTATCAAGTTTTATACGGTAAGGTTTTTTGGGGAACGAGATGCTTGCATTACCGCGTAAACGAGTAGTACCTGTTTCTATCTGTACTTTTGAACCATTTGCATAAATGATTGTAAATGAACTTGCTATCTCGTTTACTTTGTCGTAGGGGTCGATATTATTTTTGGTATTGATGACCACAGTCGGAAGGTTCGTAAGTTGATAGTATTGACTATCATCACCTTCGGATTCATAGCCATAGAATTCTAGCTCGGCAATGTTACATCGAGCAGAGTTCGGCCCAACATATCGTACGTATCGGAAGCCCTTGCTAACGTTAACATCTGCATAGTCCATCTTGCCTATTGTGCCTACTTGAGTATTGATATAGAGAGGGTAAGAAGTCAAGAAATCTGGGTCGTTAGATCCTTCGAAAAGTCCTAACACAACACGTTCGGGCCCCACGCTTCCGTTTCTCGGCCCCCATCCAATGCGTGTAATAACATGTGGAGTCCCTAAATCAAGACCTGCCCAAGTTTTGCTTCTTTCCCAACTTGCAAAATAGGTGTTAAGGTTGCCATCGAAGGCATCTCTTATGGTATTTATCGTTGTACTAGCCTGATTAGTATCGTAATCCACCGATAGGGGAGAACCGATAGGTATTCCCGAAAGTTTATAAGAATCTGTATTGTCGGCCCAACCATACAGAGCCGATAATAGAATGAGAATAACAATATGTCTTTTTGTTATTAGCATTAGGAAGGTTGTTCGTCTGTAGATAGCTTCTGAGTAGGTTCTTCTAGTTGTGGAGTGGAAATAGTTGCCGGATTAGATGACAGTACTGATTTTACTGTGCATGCATTGATGGCACTCAGTATCATCTTCCTTACTTGCATAGGGTGTTCTATACAGTGTACCTGATGACTGGTACCACCGCTTCCCACCAGTTCTACGCAACCTGTTCCTATCATACGTTGCCAGATGGTCTGGTAGTAGTTTACTGTCTCTATTCGCTGAAGAGGAATCTCTGTCATCTTTATGTTGAAAATGCCATCTTTCTGCACAAAACGCGTGTTGGTAACAGCGAACTCCGAACGTGTACGCACGATTCTTCCTATAATGCCAATAATCAGTCCAATAACGGCAACTGCTATTCCTGTGTATATATACATATTCTGTTCTTTGTAATAGTAACATGCACAGGCTGCAACTATTCCCCCAATTACCATCAGCCAGCTAAAGAATATATACTTCCAAATGCTGCTCCAATGTAGTCGTCCATTGTACTTAATCTCTTCGCCTTCCTCGAGGCTCTTCTTGATAAAGTTTCCCATGTTTGTTTTTTTTATTGCTTATTTTCAATTGCAAAAATACGATTAAGTAAGCGGAATACAAAATAATCTATTATTTTTATTCCTTTACATTTGTTTGTAATCCTTTGCAAGGCCACCTTCGGCTGTCTCTTTGTAGAGTGAGGGCAGGTCATGTCCGGTTTGTTTCATTACCTCAACAACTTTGTCGAAAGAGACACGATGGATGCCATCAGAAAAGGTGCTATAGATATTAGCATCCAAGGCACGTGCGGCTGCATAGGCATTGCGCTCGATACAAGGAATCTGAACCATACCGCAGACAGGGTCACAAGTCATTCCCAAGTGATGCTCTAATCCCATCTCTGCAGCATATTCTATCTGAGCAGGAGAACCGCCAAATAACTGGCTGGCAGCAGCTGCAGCCATTGCACAGGCGACACCTACCTCGCCTTGACACCCAACTTCGGCTCCTGAGATGCTCGCATGTTCCTTCACCACGTTTCCAAAAAGACCTGCCGTAGCTAAAGCCCTAAGGATACGTGCTTCACTAAATTCGCGACTTTTCCACATGTGATAGAGAACACCTGGAAGTACACCACAAGAACCGCACGTAGGAGCTGTGACAATCTTGCCTCCAGCAGCATTCTCTTCGCTAACGGCAAGTGCATAAGAGAATACGAGTCCTCTGGTACGAAGATTATCTTTGTAACCAGTAGCTTTCACATAGTATGCGGCTGCTTTACGACGGAGGTTTAAGGGGCCTGGAAGTACGCCCTCAGCATCTAAACCACGTTCTACGGCTGCTTTCATTGTCTGCCATACTTCGTGTAGATAATCCCAAATGTCTTCGCCTTCTGATTCAGCAACATATTCCCAGTAGCTCTTGCCTGTCCGCTCACAATATTTCAGAATTTCCGTCATCTTGTCCAATTCGTAGATATCAGGCGATGACAACCTATTCTGACTCTCTTCAGCAAGTTCGCCTCCACCAATACTGAAGACCTGCCATCTGTCTGCTAACATCCCATCCTGATTATAGGCACGGAACTCCATTCCATTTGGATGGAAGGGCAGAAACGTCTTGGGTTCCCATGATATTGTAATACCTGGGATTGCATCTATAATGGCAATGTCAGTCATGTGGCCTTTGCCTGTTGCGGCTAAAGATCCGTATAGTGTAACCTCGGTTCGTGCAGCATCAGGGTGACGAGATATAAACAACTCTGCAGCTTTCCTGGGCCCCATCGTATGGCTAGATGAGGGGCCCATCCCAATTTTGTATATTTCTTTGATTGTCTTCATTCCCTTACTTCTCTTTTATCCTACAATCCATTTGCTACCAGGCAATAGCGAGATGAGCTTAGTTGTTAATGCACAACAAATGTAACATGCTATTGCCATGAGGGGAATTGCAGCCCAAACAGGAATGGCAGGTATTGCCGGATTATCTTGAACGACGAACGCTGCTATGCGATTAAGGAAGAAGATATGCATCAAGTACATTCCGAATGACAGTTTGGCGAGCTCTGTTATCAGACGTGGGGCCTTATAGTCTTCACGGCCAGTACCATCTGCTTTGGCTCCTATGCAACTAAACAACAAGAATGCACCAAAGGTGGCAAGTGCAACATTTGGCGTACAAAATTCCCATGACCATTCCAATTCGGGTGTTGCTATTGGGTGGAGTGGTTCGCCCTTCCACCAAAATGACCATGCAGTGAATACTGCACCGACAAGGAAACAAAAAGATCCAATTTTAAGACGCTTACTGCATGTCCATTTAAGGTGAAAACGTATATAATGAGCTATAACCAAATACCCCAAGAAACCAGAGCAGTACCATAGCATGCTATATCGGTTCCAGAAACACTCGCCCCACAATTCGGGAGTAACAAAAGTGTGCAGCCAAGGAATAAGGGTGCTAAATGCAAATAAACCAATGAAAATGGACTCGTCTTTGGCACTGGCACGTTCTAACCAAGGTGAAATAACGGGGATGATTAGATATAGACTTATCAGTGGATACATGAACCACAGGTGACCTCCATTCTCAGGGAAATTAAAAGGTAGGGCAGGTAGCATGCGCAAAGTGTCGTCCCACGTCATTTCGCCCCATAGAACAGGCAGTGTTGCATAGAGTAGCATGAAGAAAATCATAGGAGGCAAAATACGCATGAAGCGGCGTTTATAGAACTGTGTCATACTGACATCAGCTTTAACAGGTACTAAAAGGAAAGCAGATACTACCATGAATAAAGGTACGCATGTACGGGCAACTCCTCCATCATAGAATGCGACCCAGAAGCGGTTCGCTTCGTTAAGCAGAACTGCTTTATCGCCTGCAAGTCCACCTGTATTAGTGGCAAAACCAGCCAATTTTTCGGCGCCACCTGGGATACTCTCAATGGCTTTTTCTGTAACAACACCATAAAAATGCTCGGCAGCATGTACCAACATAACCATGAAACATGCAGTAGCTCGTAGCCAATCTACAAAAGGAATTCGTTCTTTCATCGTCTTTCTATTCTAAAATTTGCCGACAAAATTATAAAACTTTTCAAACGAATGCAAATTTAGATGTATTTTCTTTTTAATCAATAGTAGTTTCAAGAATTTGACATTTCTATTATAGTTATTTTCTCTTTTTTTTGTATATTTGCACCTAGAAAAAGTAATGAGGTTCAAACAAGCACTATGAAGAAAAAGAATAGTCCCAAATACATTAGACTTCTGTTAAGTCTTCTTATCATGTTTATATCCAATTCGGTTGCCATGAGCCAGAATGCAACCAGCTATATTGTAAGCCCTCAAGTAGTACGCCAGCATTTTGATGGTTGGGGCGTATCGTTATGTTGGTGGGCAGGTCAGTGTGGTAAATGGTCAGACAAGAAAATTGACGAGATTGTCAACTGGATGGTAAGCCCATCAGGTCTAAACTACAGTCATTTCCGTTACAACATCGGTGGAGGAGACGACCCGGAGAATCGTCATTGCAACCCTCATCATATGGGCAAAGGCAAGGGACTACGTGCCGAGATGGAAGGGTTCAAAGATTTTAGTGGTGACGAATATCATTGGGAACGTGATGCTGCACAGCGTAAAATTATGCTTAAAATAAAAGAAAAACGTCCCGATGCTGTGTTTGAGGCTTTCAGTAATTCCTGTCCTTATTATATGACCTATAGTGGCTGTGTGGGAGGTAATGCCAATGCTGGCAAGGATAATCTTAAGCCTGAGTTCTACGATGAGTTTGCCCACTATCTTGTTGATGTATGTAAATATTATAAAGAAGAGTATGGCATAGAGTTCAAGACGCTGGAACCGTTCAATGAGTCTTATACCAATTATTGGTATGCTAATGGCTCGCAAGAGGGGTGTCATTTTGATTATGAGTCCCAAATCAAATTTATACGTGTACTGGAACCAATCCTGCGTGAGTCAGGTCTTAAAACCATTATTTCTGCAGCCGACGAAACGAACGTCGGATTGGCAGTAGAAGGTTTTAAACGATATATCTCTGATGGAGCCGACAGATTTGTTGGTCAGTGGAATACTCACACCTATTCGGGCACCAATGTCGAACGTGCACGTTTCTGTCAGCTGGCTCATCAGACAGGTAAAGACCTATGGATGAGCGAGACAGGAGAGGGTGGCAATGGCATTGCAGGCAATTTGGCATTGGCTCAACGACTTATTGACGATATGCGTTACATCCAACCCGAAGCTTGGATTGACTGGCAATATATAGAAGAAAATAACGATCAGTGGTGTACCGTTCGAGGAAACTTTAGTAAACAAACGTACCAGAAAGTAAAGAACTACTATGTAAGGCAGCAGTGTACACGTTTTATCAAGCATGGATATGATATCATTACATCTCTCTGTCCTCAATCACTGGCTGCTGTCAATGCAGCACGCGATACATTGGTTTTGGTTGCTCTTAACAGGGAGGGTGAGAGAACTCACATCATAGACCTCTCACTCTTTTCAGAGCCTCCTGTTCGTAGCAAAATACGGGTATTCCGTACATCGGAAACCGAAAACCTTACAACGGCCCAAAGTAGTCTAAAGCTTAACGGCTCAACTCTCACGCTCTCAATGCCAGAAAATAGTATTACCACACTTGTTATTCCTATCCGTTCCGAGAAATCAGATATCAGCAATCTGCTCATTGATGGTTGTGAATACCTAATTGTACCTCGTCAAGAAACTTCTCGTGCTATCTCAGCCAAAAATATGAATGTAACGTTAGAAAATCTTGATTACGGTGAGGCTCAACGTTGGCGTCTTTCCGTACAGGTTGATGGAACTTATTGTTTCCAGAATGCTCTAGGGCTACGCCTTACCGCTCACCGGGCACTTAACAGTTCCACTCTGACTGCTTCCAAGAATTCTTCCAAAGAACAGAATTTTTATATAGACGAGGTTGATTATCCCTACTTTAAGATTCTGGCAAGTCGTGGTCGCAGCCACGGGTTCAACTTGGTAAATGCTTCCTCTGATGCGGGTACGGCCATAGACATTAGTTTGTATTCTGATAATAATACTACACCCACCCATCGTCAATGGATGCTTGTTCCTTTGACTATACCATCGCAAACTGACGCTATCAATGACATTGATCAAAAAACATTGAATACAGGAACCCCATATAACTATGTCTATGATCTCGCTGGACGTAAAGTATATGGAATGGGAGAGGGAATCTATATCAAAAATGGTCGTAAAATTGGAGTATGCAATTAACTGACCTACAACCATTAAACAATATACCATTTCAATGAAGGTTTTTCGCATTTTTGTTCTAGCGGTCTTGAGTTTTACAGTTGTTGCCACGAAGGCTCAGAAAGTACCGAACTCACAGAAACGATGGGCTTGGATTGGCTTTGAGCGTCCAATGGGTCTTAACCCTATAATAAGTCCTGATTCTTCCAGTCATTTCTATTGTCCCATGACAAAAGCTGTTATTCCATGGGAAAATAGCGACACCTTTAATCCTGCAGCAACTTGTTTTAATGGGGGAATTGCCCTTCTTTACAGAGCCGAGGATAATATTGCCCAAGGTATAGGTACACGTACATCTCGCATTGGATATGCGTTCAGTGAGGATGGTTTACATTTTGAACATCATGGAGCTCCTGTACTATATCCGGCTGATGATAAATGGGCCACAATTGATGTCCCAGGTGGATGCGAAGACCCTCGTGTCTGTATGACTGATGATGGTCTTTATGTGATGACTTACACTAGTTGGAACCACAAAACAGCATGTTTGTGTATCGCCACCAGTCGCGATCTTATTCACTGGACCAAACATGGTTACGCTTTTCAGAATTTTTATGGTAATCAAACTAGCAAAGGGTTCTCCAAATCGGGCTCTATTGTAACAGAAGTAATAGACGGACATCAGGTAATAGCCAAAATTAATGGCAAGTATATGATGTATTGGGGTGAGAACTTTGTGAATATTGCTACCAGTTCCGACCTTATACACTGGTATCCTATGCTAGACAAGAACGGTAACCTTCTACATGTGATGGATACTCGCAAGGGCTATTTCGATAGCAGTTTGGTAGAGTGCGGCCCTCCCGCCATCAAGACCAAACATGGAATTATGCTATTCTACAACGGGAAAAACAGTGGAGGACAGGATAGAGATACCTGTTATACGGCCAATGCCTATTGCGCTGGTCAGGCACTCTTCTCTTTGAAAGACCCAACAAAGTTACTTGACCGTTTGGATCAACCGTTTTTCATACCAGAGGCTGACTTTGAGAAAAGTGGACAATATCCGGCAGGTACTGTCTTTATTGAAGGACTGGTTCCGTTTAAAGGTAAGTGGTATTTATATTACGGTTGCGCAGATTCGCATGTTAGTGTTGCCGTATATAATCCAAATCGTAAAGAGACTCTTACCCATGCAGAGCTTATGGATAAGATAAAAGGGGGCTGGGCAGGACAGACTATCGGCTGTGCCTATGGCGGACCTACAGAGTTCTGCTATCGCGGTGTGACTATTCCGGAGAGTACCCCTATAGATTACCCGGAGCATCATCTTCAGAACTTCTTCGACAGATCTCCAGGACTCTTCGATGACATCTATATGGACTTGACTTTCTTGGATGTCTTTAATCGTCTGGGACTTGATGCACCCACAGATTCCTTCGCGACAGCCTTCGCCTATGCTCCTTATCCGCTATGGCATGCCAATCAAGCAGGACGCTATAACATTCAACATGGTCTAATGCCTCCTGCTTCCGGTTTTTGGAAAAATAATCCGCATGCTGACTGTATTGACTATCAGATAGAGGCTGATTATGCAGGTCTTATGTCTCCAGGAATGCCTAATACAGCTTCTGCCATTAGTGATCGTATAGGACATATCATGAATTATGGTGATGGTTGGTATGGCGGTGTCTTTGTCGGTGCCATGTATTCGATAGCATTTGTTGAGTCTGATATCGAGACTATTATTATGAAGGCACTACGTACGATTCCAAAACGAAGCAAATTCTATCAGTGTATAAGTCGAGTCTTACAATGGTATCATGAAGACCCTAATGACTGGCACCGTACATGGCAGCTTTATAACGATACCTTTGCAGAGGATGTCGGTTGTCCTGAACTTATTCTGGCTCCTGGCAATATTGATGCCACCATGAATTCTGCCTATGTAGTTATGGGCTTACTTTTTGGTCATGGTGACTTTGGTCGTACCTTAGAAATTGCTACTCGTTGCGGTCAGGATTCCGACTGCAATCCCTCTACTGCTGGTGGTATACTTGCTACGGTTCTTGGGTACAGTCATATTCCAGAACAATGGATGCCTAATCTACGTGAGGTGGAAAAACGCCCCTTTGCCTATACTGCTATGTCATTACAGGACACATACGATGTTTGCTATCGCTTGGCTTTACAGCAAATAAAGCGCTATGGTGGTAGTATAACCGAAGATGGTATCTGCATCCGCCAACAAAAACCACATGCTGTTCGTTTAGAGCAGGGATTCGGTGGTCTTCACCCCGAGATACTGGCCGAAAACATCCAGTATTTAGGAACCGATAATGCTACACAGAATACCTTCAAATTCATTGGTAAAGGTATAGTGGCATACGGATATGTTGAATGCAATGACCCTAATTATGAAGCAGAATTGGAAGTAAGTATTGACGGGAAAGTACAGCGTGTAATGAACCTCCCTGCAACTTTCCTTCGTAGAACTGCTGACTGCCTGTACTGGAACTACGACCTGGCTATGGGTGACCACACCGTAACGTTTCGCTTACTGAACCTTGCTCCACAGGTTAATATTAAAGCACTACGCATCATCAGTTACTGATTTATATCTGAGAATCCCAACAATAATCAGCATATAGCCCGATAGACAGAGAAGAGGAGCAATGACTATTCTGCGTACGGAGAAAATATCGGGATTGAAAGCATTTTCTGTACTTCCAGGTCCTGACATCAGAACATAACCTGCGAGTATTAAAATGCAGGCAATAATCAGGATTATTCTGTTAGTTTGTTTCTTTTTTAATAAGGTTTTCATATTGGCATTTGTATTTGTTTATAATTTCTTTTCGGTCAAATTGGTCTGCAAGAGAGTATGTTAACAACATCGTTTGCATCCATTCATAACGAGAGTGCAGCGATCCTCCAATACGATGACGATTAATAGTCTCAATCCATGTCAGCCACTCAATAGAACGACGTAGTAGATTATCTACAATTTCATCTGCTTCTACGGTATGACTTGTCAGATAATAACATCGGGCCATAGAAAGAGCATACTCGGTATAGGGTACATTCACATTCGGTAACTCCTTTTGCCATTTCCGGCAGACTTCTAATGCCCGTTTGACATCTGCTTGCTGAAGAAGTGAATCGATGAGCACACTCATAATCAGTTGATGTGTGTTGGCCAGACGCCTTGTGTCTTCATCCACATAAACACCCTTATGGTTGAGTCCGCCGTATCGGAAACGGTGCATTATGTTTTCATAAAGCCTTTCCACATCAACCTGCTTTCCTGTTGCTGTCGGACTGATACGATATGCAAGACCTTCTAAGACCAAGTGGTCTCGTAGGAAAGGAAGCACACTTGGGCCAACATTGATGGACAGGTATACAGGCCGTTTCCAGTCTGCTTGCATGAGCATCTCCAGCACCATCAGCTCACTCTTGTACAAACCTTTCTTGTCTTTCAGCGAGACAACCATATCGCCTATTTCTATGCTGTCTATGTTGAGGGGAACATACTCCATCTTACCCTCCTGATAATCTTTGTGCTGCCAACTGATGGGTAGGGCAGGGGATTGGTAAGCAGGACGTTTCATCTGGTCTATGTACCAGTCGGTCTGCAAGTATTCCATATTACAGACACGTGTATCGGGACGGAATCCCTCCACCTCGTGGTTATACCACAAGGGGAATGTATCGTTATCACCGTTTGAGAGTATGATGGGATTGCCCTCGTGCTGCGTACTCTCTAAATAGTTGGCACCAAAATCGCGACAAGTATATCGACCGGATCTGTCGTGATCGTCCCATGTCTGTGAAGCCATTTGGATGGGGATTAACAACCCGGCAAGTCCGACAACAACAGACAAAACTATTTTATGTTTTTCACTTTTCACTCTTATCTCTTTACTTAATGCTGCAATACCCAACCCGATCCAAATGGCAAAGGCATAGAAAGAACCTGCATAAGCATAGTCTCTTTCACGCGGCTGCATAGGCGTTTGGTTCAGGTAAACAACAATGGCCAAACCTGTCATTACAAACAATAGCAGCACCATCAGGAACTGACGCTTGCCCTCGTTACCCCTGTTGTATTGCCAAAACAAGCCAATTAGACCCAGCAAAAGCGGCAAACCATAGAAAACATTACGGCCCTTATTCTTCTTCAGATCAGACGGAAGTTTAGAGGTATCACAACCTAACAGGAAATCGTCTATCCAAGAGATTCCAGTTATCCAGTTTCCATGTTCCACCTCACCATTCCCCTGGATATTGTTCTGCCTGCCCACAAAGTTCCATAGGAAGTAACGCCAGTACATAAAGTTTACCTGATAAGAGAGGAAGAAGCGCAGGTTCTCCAATGTGGTTGGTAAGTTCCCTTTTTTCTTAACACCGCCCATCCATTGCTCGTATGCCTTATTGTGCCGACTGGAATGCATGCGAGGGAATAGCATATTATCCTTATAGATATAATTAATGTTGTGACGGATAACCTCATATTCTTCCCTGGTAGAATCTGCAGAAGGGCGGTATATGGCTTTCCCCTCTTTCTGTTTTGGCACCAGATAATCGCCTTTCTGCTCATATTCAAGTTCGCTGCAATAGGCAGGTCCATAGAGAAGAGGTGTCTCTCCGTACTGTTCACGATTCAGATAACTGCCTAACGAGAAAATATTGCCGGGTGCATTCTCACACATTGGCGTGTTGGCATTTGCACGGATAAAGATAACACCGTAGCTACTGTAGCCAGCCAATATCATCAGAACACAAGCTAATGAAAGTTTAAACAGCCGGCGTTTTACCTTATAATATAAATAAATGAGTCCACATGTCAGCAATGTTATGTAGCAGACGAGTCCTGTGTTGTACGGGCAGTGCAATACATTGGTAAACAGCAGTTCTGCCCAACCGCCAATCTTTACCACACCGGGTATCAGACCATATAGGATGAGTGCCACCAGCAAGGCGCCTGCAGCCATTGTCATTATCATGCCCAGCCTTGTAATACGTTTTGCCTTGCGGAAATAAACAACATACGACATGGCAGGCAGGCAAAGCAGACAAAGCAGGTGCACACCAATGGAAAGCCCTGTAATATAAGCAATAAGGATAATCCACCTATCGCTACCAGGTTCATCAGCCTCGTCCTCCCATTTCAGAATCAGCCAGAACATTAGCGCGGTGAGGAAACTGGAGAAGGCATAGACCTCCGCCTCAACTGCCGAGAACCAGAACGTATCGCTAAACGTATAAGACAAGGCTCCCACCATGCCACAAGTCTCTATGCTAATCACTTTAGAAAGACTTAAATTCTGAAATGACGGGCAGACTAATCTTCTCGCTAAGTGTGTTATCGTAAGGTAAAGGAAGAATATGCATCCTGCGCTTAAGAATGCCGAGAGCAGGTTAACCATCAACGCCACCTGTGACGGATCTTTGGCGAATTGAGTAAACAGATTGGCTACCAGCATAAAGACCGGTGCCCCAGGCGGGTGACCAATCTCTAGTTTGTAGCCGCACGCAATAAACTCGGGACAATCCCATAGGCTAGCCGTGGGCTCAATGGTCAGTCCATAGACAATAGCGGCAATGGCAAACATCAGCCATGCCATCCAAGTGTTAATTTTCTGAAATGTTTTTTGTTGCATCATGCTTTGCGTTTAAAATCACGACGCAAAGCTATGAACAAAGTCTTTTATGTGAGGAAAAAACTGTCTGACATTTGTCTGACATTTGTCCGACAAAAACCTATCTATTTGATTCTCAGTCTGTAAGCTTTTCCCCTGTCGGATTCGATTTTCAGGTTAGAATGTTGTTCTATTACAGGTTTTAACCTACGGATAAGGGTATAGAGCGTGTCATTTGCATCTGGTTTCTTGGGCCATAGAGCATTGCAAATCTCATTCTTGGTCAGCATGTGTGATGGCGACTGGAAGAACATTTCCATGAGCTGATGCTGCATAGGTGTCAGGTTGATTGTCTGGTCATTTGCAGTATAGAATTGGTTTTCTGCTTCAGAATATGTAAGTCCTCCAAATCCGTTCTGTTTTATAGCATCCGCTTTAGTCTGATTGCGTTTATACCACATGAACATAGCCCAAAAGAATGAAAGGGTCCATAATAATATAGCTGGTCTTTGATCAGAAAGTCTGAAAATTGTTGCCTCAGAACAGTGTGCATACGCCTTGAAATGTTTGCCACGTGTTTCCACAGCAAGTGTAGCTTTGCCTCGTAGGTCTGCTATCTTCAGGTGGTTATTAAAAGTATGGATGGTATCCTGACTAATTACATCACTTTGTTGTTCCTGCATAGTAAGGGCAAGAGCACGATCCATATCCTCATTAACCAGTCTGCTCATGCAACTGTAACAACCAAAACTGGTCAGACTGGATGCAATAATGAGCGCAAAGAGCACAAGAGCTGCATATTGTTGTTGTCTCATATTATTTAACTTTCTCAGACAAAATTATGTATAATAGTGGACAATAAGGTATAAATACCAATGAAATTAAGCAACTTTATGATTTTATCGTAATAACATCGAATTGTTTTACATTTGTTATTGTCAGTTTCTTTTCGCGTTTGTCAAAATGGGACGGAACACTGACACTCTTCGGTTTCTTGGCGACAGGCAATGAGATAGTATCTGCCTGTTCTAATACATGTAGGTAGATAGTATCTCCCTTTTTTGTCGTTACACCCCAATCATATTCTTCACCCCGAGTTGTTCCGTAAATGCTCTCTCCATGTTGACGCATCCAAACACCTATTTCTTTTAATCTTTCCAAGGCAGCTGCAGGTAGTTCTCCATTAGGTTGGGGGCCGATATTAAGTAAAAGGTTACTTCCCATTGAGGCTGCTCGTTCAAGAAGTGTGATGAGATCACGAGAAGATTTGTAGTTCTGGTCAGCTACATGATACCCCCAGTTATCATTGATAGTCTGGCACATCTCCAATGGCAGTTGTGAAACGGTCTGATTAGGTGAAAAGCCGGATGTGTTCTGCCCGGGCAGATCACGCTCGAACATCTGAAAATCTTCTCCCATTATGGGGGCTATGTGGTGATTGTTGCCTACGAGACAACGTGGCTTAAGACTATGAATATAATCATAGAATTCTTCCATTCGCCAATTGAAAGGCTGTTGGTCACTGTTATGGTCCCAATACCCATCTAACCAGATACCTTCAACATTATCATAGTTGCAGAGCAATTCTCGCACCTGATTCTTCATGAAAAGGAAATAGCTGTCATAATCGGGCTTGAGTGAGCGACCCGTGTTTCGACCTGTTGAGCCGATAGGATAATCCTCTCGCATCCAGTCAAGCAGAGAATAATAAAGATGTAAGCGGATTCCTTCTTTCTGACATGCATCGGCCAGCTCGCCAAGAACATCACGCTTAAAAGGGGTGGCATCAACAATGTTGTAAGGACTTTCTTTTGTTCTCCACATCGAAAAGCCATCGTGATGACGCGAGGTAAAAGTGACATATTTGGCTCCGGCATCCTTAAAAGCACGTACCCATTCTTTTGCATGAAAACGAATGGGGTAGAAACACGATGCTGTCTTCTGATACTCTTCTTGTTTTAGGTTGCCGTTATTAAGATACCATTCTCCTTGAGCAAACTGACTATATATGCCCCAGTGAAGGAAAATCCCAAATCGGAAACCCTCGAATTCACTACGTGCCTTCAGATTGTCTTCTGTTGGTTTATATTGGCCAAATACTGAGCCTGAAATAAGTAATGTGACGACAATGCACAAAAATTCTATGCTTACTTTCTTCATCTCTTCTGGATTTGTTTGAAAAAGGAAGCCTCTCTTATGAAAGGCTTCCTTAGTAGTATTTTGATCGGAAACCGATTAATACATGTTTACAATAGCTTCGTAGAGTTCCTGCTTGCCGCTGGTCTGCTTAGGCTCACCTACTTTCTTGCCGTACTCGTAAGCTTCCTCGAGGGTCATTTTACCTTCTTCGAACTTCTTGCCTTCACCGGCATCGAAGCTTGCATAACGCTCCTTGACCATAGTGCAGATGGGAGACTTCTCGATAATCTCAGCTGCAGAGAGCAATGCGTGAGCCATTGCATCCATAGCAGCGATATGAGCAATGAAAATATCCTCCAGATCGGTACTGTTACGACGAGTTTTAGCATCAAAGTTGGTACCACCATCCTTGAAGCCGCCACCACGGATAATCTGCATCATAGCCTGGGTGAGCTCGTAATGGTCGATGGGGAACTGATCGGTATCCCAACCATTCTGATAGTCACCACGGTTGGCATCGATACTGCCCAGCATATTGGCATCAACAGCACAAGCCAGTTCGTGTTCGAAGGTATGCCCTGCGAGGGTAGCATGGTTAACCTCAATGTTCACCTTGAAGTCTTTGTCCAGATTGTGTGCCTTTAGGAATCCAATTACGGTCTCAGTATCAACGTCATACTGGTGCTTGGTCGGTTCCATGGGCTTTGGCTCGATAAGGAAGGTGCCTTTGAAGCCCTTACCGCGTGCATAGTCACGAGCCATAGTCAGCATAGTTGCCATGTGCTCCTTTTCGCGCTTCATGTCTGTGTTCAAGAGGCTCATATAACCCTCTCGGCCACCCCAGAACACGTAGTTGGTGCCACCCAACTCGATGGTAGCGTCGATAGCGTTCTTAATCTGTACGATGGCACGGGCAACAACATCGAAGTCTGGGTTAGTACTTGCACCATTCATATAGCGCTTGTTACCGAATACATTAGCTGTACCCCAGAGGAGTTTGATGCCTGTCTCTGCCTGTTTCTTCTTCAGATAAGCAACCACCTCTTTTAGGTTTTTCTCGTATTCATCAACGGTTGGAGCTTCTGCAACAAGGTCGATATCATGGAAGCAATAGTATTCAACACCCAACTTCTGCATAATTTCGAAGCCTGCGTCTGCTTTATCCTTAGCAGCCTGCACGGGATCTGCGGCTGTGTTCCATGGGAATGACTTGGTGCCTCCTCCAAACTGGTCTGCACCCTCGGCACACAATGTATGCCACCATGCCATAGCGAATTTAAACCACTCACTCATCTTCTTGCCCATCACTACGCGGTCTTTGTCGTAATAACGATAAGCCAAGGGATTCTTACTTTCTACGCCCTCAAACTTGATGGCGGGAATTTCTGGAAAATACTGTTTCATATCTTTGTTATTTATAAATAAATAATTTTATATTTGGTTTAAATGGGAAGATAGGTGAGCCACCTCTCGTAAGCTTCGCGGTAAGCAGGTTCATCCTTTGTCACAGGCTCGATAACCTGCAATTTCTTCAGTGCAGCAAAGGCCTCACGGTGATCTGCGTAGATGCCTGCTCCCATACCTGCGCCTCGTGCAGCTCCTACACTTCCGTCGGTATCACAGAGCTCAATTGTAGCACCTGTTACGCCAGCCAAAGTATCTCGGAAGATTGGACTGAGGAACATATTAGCCTTGCCGGCACGGATAGTCTTCAAATTCATACCCATTTGCTGCATTACTTCCATTCCGTAGGCAAAACTAAAGACGATACCTTCTTGGGCAGCACGTAGCAAATGAGCCTGGGTATGTGTATTGAAGTTAATGCCATGAATGCTTGCACCAACTTCCTTGTTACATAATACGCGCTCAGCACCATTGCCGAAAGGTAGGATGGAAAGGCCCGCGGCACCAATAGGAGCCTTAGCTGCCAAATCGTTCATCTCGGCATAGCCTATACCTGTAGGTGCTGCATTCTTGCGCATCCATGAATTCAAGATTCCTGTACCATTGATGCAAAGCAAAACGCCAAGTCTAGTCGAGAGTTGAGAGTTGGGAGTTGAGACTTGATGATTTACGTGGGCAAAGGTATTAACACGACTCTGCGGATCGTAAGCCACTTGGCCCAGTACACCATATACTACGCCTGACGTTCCAGCTGTTGTTGCAGCCTCGCCAGGCTCAAAGACATCCAGTGAGAGGGCATTGTTAGGCTGGTCGCCGGCACGATAGGTAATAGGAGTTCCTGCCTGCAATCCCAGTTCGGCAGCTGATGCAGCAGATACTTCACCTTGTGTGCCAAAGGTCGGCACAATATCAGCCAGCATTGAGGTAGGAATACCATAGTAATCAAGCAGGAACTTTGCCGGCTGGTTGTCCTTGAAGTCCCACATCATACCTTCAGAGAGTCCGCTCACTGTGGTGGCAGGAATTCCTGACAGACGACAGGCGATATAGTCACCTGGCAGCATTACCTTATATATTTTATTAAAGATATCAGGTTCGTTTTCGCGTACCCAAGCCAGTTTGGCTGCTGTGAAGTTTCCGGGTGAGTTTAGCAGATGACCCAAACATTTTTCACTGCCCAGTTCATCAAATGCTTTCTGACCGTAGGGAACAGCACGTGAGTCGCACCAGATAATAGCATCACGCAGCGGCTTCAAATCCTTGTCAACACATACTAAACCGTGCATCTGATAAGAGATACCTATGGCTTTCACCTCATCTTTGGCTGCACCGCTTTGTGCAAGAACATCCGCTGTTGCTGATTTAAGGTAATCCCACCATGCATTGGGGTCTTGTTCTGCCCACCCTGCACGAATAGCTTTGATGGGAGCTTCTGTTTTGGGATAGAAAGCAGAGGCCAAACATATCCCACTCTCAACATCAACCAAGGATGCCTTCACACTGGAGCTGCCAACATCGTAACCTAGTAAATAATTTTTTTTCATAGAATATAGAGTGTTGAATATTGAACAAAAGTATTTATATACCTGGAATAGGAATTATTTCTCACCTTTCCATAGAGCAGACATCTCTTCCAAAGTCTTTCCCTTGGTCTCAGGAACCAATCGCCATACAAAGAGGGCAGCCAGCAAGCAGAGAATACCATAGAGGCCATAGGTGAACCAGTGCCCAAAATCGTCTCCTTCGGTCAAGTGCATATTAAACATAGGAACGAACGAACTGGAGACGATGAAGTTACTAATCCATTGTGCAGCTACAGCAATGGCAACAGCCTTACCTCGTATGGTGTTCGGGAATATTTCGGCTATGAGCACCCAACAGATGGGCCCCCAGGAGAACATAAAGGATGCTGAATAAATCATGATGCTGATGGCTGTTACCAACTCCATGCCAGGATGGCCAAACTGCCGGCAACACCCAAGGCTCCCAGTGCCATACCTATAGAACCTGAGATAAGCAGAGGTTTGCGTCCCAGTTTCTCAACAGTGAATATAGCCACCAGGGTAAACAGAATATTAATAATACCCATTAAAACTGTCACCATCATCGGATCCTGCATGCCCATGTCCTGGAAAATCCTAGGAGCATAATACAATACGGCATTGATTCCTACCGCCTGTTGGAAGACGCTTAGCATGATACCTATGAAAATGCACATCCACCCGTAGGTCATCAGTTTCTCTGTCTTTACCGACATGGTGTCTTTTATATCCTGTAAAATATGAGTTGCTTTGACCGGGCCGTTAATCTTTGAAAGGATATGTTCTGCCACATCACTTCTGCCGATACTTACCAGATAGCGTGGTGTTTCCGGTACGAAACAGATAAGCAGGGCAAAAAGACCGGCAGGTACAGCTTCACTTCCAAACATATAACGCCATCCTGTAGTAACTGTCCACTGAGCATCTGGATGGATAGCAGCGATTCCTTTACCCATTTCTTCTACCAATGGTTGGATGTGGTTGCCTAAGATGAAGAAATTCACAAAATAAACTACCAGCTGGCCAAAGATGATTGCAAACTGGTTCCAGGAAACCAGCATGCCTCTAATATTAGAAGGTGCCACTTCACCAATGTACATAGGGCAGATGGCTGATGCCAATCCCACACCAATTCCACCTATAATGCGATATACATTGAACATTATAAGTAGCGAGAAACTTGCTTCACCGAAATTAAAGAACAGAAACTCTGGGAACATGCTACCAAGTGCTGAAACAAAGAAAAGTATTCCTGCAACGATAAGCGAACGCTTACGGCCGATATTCGTAGCCAGATAGCCGGATAGGAAAGAACCAATAATGCAGCCAATTAGGGCACTGGCTGATGTAAAACCATGCCAGATGTTGTTATATTCGAAGTCCGCAGCATCCATAAAGAAAGCTTGAAGGCCTTTCTCGGCACCAGAAATAACAGCGGTATCATAACCGAAAAGAAGACCACCCAAAACGGCCACGAGGACGATGGAGAATAAATAGGCTTTACTGCCTGGTTGAGCATTCTGATTCATGTTAGTTTAAGTATAAATATTATAATTTATATGCAAAGATAGTACAATGTTAGCAATATACAAAAGAAATCCCATCAAATTTTAAATATTCTTTTTTTGACTCGGGTGTTCAAAACGATGTCCATTTGTTAGAATGGGTTCTGGGTTCTTGAATCGGGTATCAGCCAAAAGCTGAATGAACGGTCTTCATATTTTACCCTGTACTGGGGCAGGGCCTGGGCATCTTTGTTCCACGAGTTAATGCCTCCGACGCCTGTCTGCAACATATCAATCGACAACACAGTATATTTCGACTTGGGCACCTGCGGGGAGTGGCGTTGTGCTTTCTCCTGTCCCTCGTCGAGATCCAAAAGATTATAGTGTAAAGCAGAGGCCGTGAAAGGCTTGCACGCCTGGATTCGAAGTCCGAAGCCTGCTTGGTTTGTCTGATGCCACCAGCGGATGTCGGTCTTGGTGCCTGTCTCCTGCGGACGGATGTAGGGGAAGAACTGCTCGTCGGCACTTTGTCCGTACTTGCCTATCAACATACATTCCTTGCGGTCGGCATAGTTCTCGATGGGGCCGCGACCATAGAACTCGCTCTGGTCGTAGTTATACGGCATATCCATTACCATACCGAAACGGAACATATCGCTGACCTTAGCACCTGCCGTGGTGGTCATCTTCTCAAAGACGTGGATGGCGCCGCCTTCCTTGATGACATATGTCATTGAGAGCTGAGCCTTCACACCCGGCATGTCGTAGGTGGTCTTCACCGTTGTCTGATTCTGTTTTTTGTCCTGTTCGGTGGTGAGCGATATGAGGTTCATCTCCGGGTTGCGCCAAGCTGCAAAGTCACGATGCAAGCCCGCACCCATATCGTTGTCAGTTACGGCACGCCAGAAGTTGGGACGAAGGGTTCCGCCCTCGCCAAGAAGATTTTTGCCCAAGACGTTATACTGCTTCAGGAGTCCCGTCTGACGGTCGAAGCTGATGGTAAAGTTGTCGTTCTGTACAATAATCTCCGGGACTTTCTTCTTGTCTGTAATATTAATCTTAGACTTTGGCGTCTGTACGGTCTGTTCCTTGAAGTCGCAGCAGCTACGTCCGTATTTGCGGATGGGTAACTGGTTGTAGGCCACCATACTACCTTTCTTTATAAGGGGCTCAGCTGTCTTCTGTCTGAAGCGGATGTTGAGCAGAATTTCTGCAGCTTTGTCTTCAATGTTTTCTGTGTTGAAAGGAATCGTATAGTCCTTTGTCTGCTGAGGTGCTACCTCCAAATCAGCTATTACACCTTTCTGGGCAAGGTTTCCGTCAACCATAAGCTGCCACTCAAGCTGATAGTTGCTCAGGTCGCGGAAGAAGTTCTCGTTATAGACCTCGATGGTTTTCGTCTCGGCCAGATTGCCCTTAGCCTTTGCCCAGATGTTCTGGTACTGGTAGGCAACCTCATAGGCATGGGGGTTCAGTTGGCGGTCGGGACCGATGATACCGTTGCAGTTGAAGTTATTATCCGAAGGATCATAGTTGTTATAGTCGCCACCATAGGTGTAGTCAATCTTGTTCAGTTCGGGGTAGGGGAGATTGGCTACGCGGTTCAGTTCGTCGAGCGAAGCCGTCAGCATCTTGGCATTGGGTTTGCGATGTAAGGCCTGATCCACATAGTCCCAAATGTAGCCGCCCTGGTACTTCGGATATTTGCGAATGAGCTCCCAGTATTCCTTCAGGCCGCCGCTGGAGTTACCCATCGTGTGGTTGTACTCGCATTGGATAAGCGGCTTCTGGTATTTGTCGTCCTTGCAGTACGACTCGCTGTGCCAAGGCGTGTAGTACATGGGGCAGAAGATGTCGGTGTTGCGCCCGTCGCGACCAGCCTGCTCCCATTGGCAGGGACGAGACTTATCCTCGGCCTTCACCCAATCGTAGGCAGCCTCGAAGTTGGGGCCGTTGACGGTCTCGTTGCCAAGTGACCACACGATGATGGCGGGATGGTTGAAGTGTGCACGGACATTGTTCTGGTTGCGCTCCAGAATCTGCTTGGCGAAGAGGGGCTTCTTGGCTTCTGCATCCTTGCCGTAGCCGAATCCGTGGCTCTCCTGATTGGCCTCGGCTGTCATGTAGATGCCGTATTCGTCGCAAAGGTCGTACCAAACAGGGTCGTCAGGATAGTGACAGGTACGGACGGCGTTGATGTTCAGGCGCTTCATAATCTGGATATCCTGAATCATGCGCTCCCGACTTACCACATAGCCCCCGTCGGGGTCCAGTTCGTGGCGGTCAGCACCCTTGATAAGAATGGGTTTCCCGTTGACGAGCAATTGGGCGTTCTTTATCTCAATCTTACGGAAACCCACCTTCTGGGTGATGACCTCAACGGGTTCCTGTTTGGCCAGTTCTTTTTTGATTCTATCTAGAAGTGCATTGCCATTTTTGGACTTTTCATATTCCTTTGCCAATTTTTCAGCCTGTTTCTTGCTTAGCAGCTCCTCATAATCTTTTGTGTAAACTTTGGTAACGAGTGTATATAGATAAGGTGTCTCTGCAGTCCAATGCTTTACATCGCAACCTTCGAAAAGTGCATGTCCACATCCAGTGGGCACTGTGATGAGCTTATTACCCTCTGCATCAATCAGTTCGTAGATGATGTACTTCATGTTTGGCATCGTAGCCTGAACATCCAATATTCCTTTGTCATAATTGTCATCCAGTGATGCGTTGATGCGCAGGTCGCTGACGGAGTTTTCTTTGTCGCGGGCAAAGAGATATGAGTCGCGAGCCACACCCGAAAGGCGCCAAAAGTCCTGATCTTCGCACCAAGAGCCGTCGCACCAGCGGAACACCTGGAAGGCGATGAGGTTCTCCTCGCCAGCCTTTACGAACGGTGTAATATCGAACTCCGTTGCAACCTTCGAATCCTCGGAATAGCCTACGAACTGTCCGTTTACATAAAGGTATATACACGAGGTGACAGAACCGAAACGGGCCACAACCTGCTTACCGTTCCAGTCGGCAGGGATGCGGAAGGAACGACGGTAAGAACCCACATGATTGTCCTTTGTGGGAACCTGTGGCGGCTTCTGGTCGAAGTGGCCGCGCCAGGCAAAGCCCGAGTTCACGTATTCGGCATCGCCATAGCCGTTCAGTTCCCACATGCCGGGAACGGGCATTGTACCCCAGGCGGAATCGTCCAAGTCGGTTTTATAGAAGTCGGTAGGACGCCGGTCGGCATTCTCTACCCATTTGAATTTCCAGTTGCCGTGCAGCGAAAGGAAGTTCTTGGACTTCGTCATATCGCCCTTCAAGGCCAGTTCCTCGTTCTCGAATGCAAAGAAAGTAGTATGAACCGGCATACGGTTCACATTGTTTACTTCCATATCGTGCCATTCTGTATAGGTTGGCGCTTTAACTGTTTCTGCTTGGATATTCATTGCCAATCCCACGAGGGTGGCCATCAAAAAGAATCTCTTCTTCATTTTTTTTGTTGTGTTTTAGTATAATGTTATAGGTAATTATTTTACTGCATTGGGCGTCCAGTTCTTAAAGAAGCGGAGCACCTTTTCCTGATTATAGCTCTTGCCTTCCTCCAGGAAGCTTGAATCCTGAATGTGAAGCACCTTGCCTTGTTGGTTCAATACCACAAAAACAGGAAAACCGAAACGACCGGGATTATTCAGTCGCGCCAGCATCTTCTTGGCTTGTTCCATCTTCTCTGCTCCTTCTTGCTTTCGAGGATTATAGTTTACATGGATATATACAAAGTTCTCGTCAATCATCTTGCTGATGGTAGCATCTTTGGTGATGAAATCAGCGAAACGCAGGCACCAAGGGCACCAATTGCCGCCAACCTGACAAATAACGAATTTACCTTCCGACTGCGCTTTCGCTACAGCCTTATCTATCTGTTCCAGAGGATTTATTTCCTCGTCGTACACCTTTGGCAGCGCTGTTTGCGCCTTTGTATATTGCATACTCGTCAGGCAGAGCAACAGTAGTAAAACAAACTTCTTCATACCTTAATTTATTTAATACATACGATTTTGATAGCAAAAATACGAATAAGTGAGCGAAGAACAAAATAAATCGATATTTATTTTTTCTTCCAAACGAGAGTATTTTCGGCAAGAGCCAAAAAAAATGTTTTTTCCTCTATAGGTAATTTCCATTCCAAACTTTGGAATGTAGGTTGCAAAGTTTGGAACGTACATACCAAAGTTTGGAATGTACGTTTCAAAGTTTGAAATGAAAAATTTCAATAGGTTTAAAAACTTTTTTCTCTGCGTAAAGAAAAATATTCAACTTGCAACAAGTTGGTAAATCTTTCAGTTAATGAGCTGAAATGGCATTACGAACCTTATCTGATAACTGCTGGTAGGTGTCTTCGGGCTCTGGTTTAACGACTGGAAGATAGGTTACCGTTATCTTGTTCTTGCCTAAGTGTCTGGTTCCGCGAGGCATAGCTTCGAAAGCACCCTCTATGCGAACAGGAACGATGGGGATATTCAGTTCCTTGGATAAGATAGCAAAGGTTTTCTTAAAGGCTTGTATCTGCCCGTTGTGAGTGCGGGCTCCTTCGGGGAAGATAACAAGGTTCTTGCCTTGTTTGAGTACCTTGGCCATACGTAGGATGGAATCCTTAAGGTTATGATGCTGCATTAAGATGACATTATTGTGACGAGCCATCAGTTGCAGCGGATAACCCTTTATGTGCTCTTCGGTTGCATAATAATAGGTATTACGAAGCACTTCCGTACTTAATCCTGCTGTGCAGATATTGCCGTCAATAGCACTCTGATGATTGGGAGCTAAGATAAATGCTCCCTCTAATGGGATATTCTCAACACCATTGACTTTCAGATTGTTATGCTTTTCGAAATATCTATGCATCATCCGTACTACTTTAGTGTGAATACGCCAAGTGGAGGCAATACTCAGGTTAGATGTATCGGAGGCAAGGATGGCATTCCAGTCGGTATTCTCTACTTCGGAGCGCGTCTTGTGTTGCGTTATGTAATCGGCTATTTCCTGTACATTGGCATATTGCGCAAAGGTGCTGGATTTCATCTGAACGCCAAAGGTGCGCTCTATGAATCCCTCCATACTTACGCAATCGAGTGAGTCGAAAGCCAGATCCGTCTCTATATGGCTGGTGGGTTTTACGGTTAGCTTTTTCTCTTCCTCGATGTACTCTCTAAGAATCTTCATTTCCGGTGTCTCGTTAACTTGCAGTTTTTCTGTGGTCAGAACCTCTGTCTTACCAGCATCCTTAATCAGATCCTTTAGTTTGAAGCGCTGCAGTTTATCTAACTTGGTACGTGGCAGGCTGCCTCTGTACACAAACAGGCTCATCAGTTTCTTGTAATTGACAACCGTCCTGTTGTAGGGTTCAATCACCAGACGCTTCAGCTTCTCTTCTACTTCTGCATCTGAAAGGTTGGCTGCCCATGTTTCCTGAGGTACAATGATTGCGCGTAACATGTCGCCATCCTGTGTGACTGCTACTTCCTTTACGTATTGGTCGTACTTCTCGAGTTTGAACTCTAATTCTGCCGGTTGGATGTTCTTCCCGTTGGAGAGAACGATGATTTCCTTAGACCTGCCTGTTATATGAATACGTCCTAACTCGTCCAGATAACCCAGGTCGCCTGTGTGTACGTATCCATCCTTGTCTATTACCTGAGCAGTCTCCTCGGGGCGGTTGTAATAGCCCAGCATCACATTGGGACCTTTCACACAGATCTCGCCGTTGACAATCTTCACTTTGACTGTTGACATGGGTTTACCCACACAACCGGGAATGACATCGCCAGGACGAGTGAAGGAGATGATAGGAGCTGTTTCCGTCATACCATAGCCCTCCAGCATGGTAATGCCCAAAGTGCGCAATCCACAGCCTACTTCGGTATCTAAGGAAGCACCGCCACTTACACAATAGATAAGGTTTCCGCCTAACTTCTGGTGAACAGCCTTAAAGATTATTCGCGACAGCTTGGGACTCTTGGCCCATTCGCAAAGTTTAAAGAGAGTGCGTGCCACAGGGCTGGCATCAATCTTCTTCTTGATACCCAAATAGATGGTGGTCCATAGACGAGGTACGCCTACAAAGATGGCTATCTTGCCACTAACCAGCGTATTCATAATATCAGGGCCGGAAAGGGTGGGGCAGATTGCTACACCGCCACCAGCGAGAATAGGCATAATAACAGTTCCGACCAAAGGCAGTACGTGGTGCAATGGCAGAAGGATAAGTGTACGACGTGTCTCGTCGAAGATATGAACATCAACCGTTACACTGTGACAGTTGGCATAAAGGTTGGCATAAGAAATCATAACCCCTTTAGGTGAGCCCGTGGTTCCTGAAGTATAGATAATGAGGGCCATATCCTGGTTGTCGGCTGTAAAGATGCCGTCTTCCTGGATGTACATTTTGCCTTCTCGCGCAGGACAGACAGCTTGTTCGTAGTCGTCTATCAGCAAAATCTGAATGGGCAAACCTGATTCTTGAACAGCTTCCCGGGCAACGTTGAGGCGTTCTTTAGATGTCCAGATACACTGAGGCCTGCAGTCATTGAGGATATACAAAACATCGGATACCGTTGAAGAAGCATCCACAGGTACAGCTACGCCCTTATTCTGCCAGATAGAAAAGAAGGCATAAATCCATCCTTCGCGATTCTCTGAGAAGACGAGCGTCTTGTTACCCTTGCCCTGAGGAGTATATTTCGAAAAGAGATTGATGTAATCCAACAATTGTGTGTAAGTGATGTTACGCTCACCAGCCATGATGGCAATATTCTTATACTCTTTAATCATGTGTGTATATTTTATATATATGAAATATCCTATGAAAACTTCTGCAAAGTTACACCTTTTTGCAGCAAAATCGCATTGAAACGCTTATAAAAATACCACGAGCAGGATTTTTCTTGTTTGTGGATATTCAATTGCAGAAAAAGTGTTACCTTTGCAAATTGAAACAAGAATCGTGGATGGAAGACAAGTTGTCCATAGCTATTATCGGGGCAGGAGCAGCAGGTTGTTTCTGCGCCATCAACCTGAAACGTATGATGCCTAAAGCCGAGATTCATATCTTCGAGAGTAAGGGTAAGGCTTTGGCTAAGGTAGCCGTAACAGGTGGTGGACGCTGTAATCTGACAAATACGTTCAATCAAGTTAAGAACCTCCAGGAGGTTTATCCGAGAGGCGAGAAACTCATGCGAAGAACCCTTTCTGTTTTTGGCTCCAAGGATACTTGTACATGGTTCGAGAAGGAAGGTGTAAGGCTGGTGGCCCAGGAGGATGAGTGTATCTTCCCACAATCACAAGACGCTATGCAGATTGTGAATACATTAATGTATAACATAAGAAAACTGGGTATTCAACTGCATTTAAATGAGAAAGTTAGCCATATCGACCTAAACAATTGGGATAGGGTAGTGGTAACAACAGGAGGGCATGCCGCCCTGGCAGGATTCGATATGTTGGAGGGCTTGGATATTCCTATAGAACAACCTGTGCCTTCGCTCTTTACTTTTAATGTACAAGGTGATTGGCACCAGCTCTTGATGGGTACGGTAGTGGAGGATGTTCAGGCTTTCATACCAGGAACAAAGTTCCGAAGTCAGGGTGCTTTATTACTTACGCATTGGGGCATGAGCGGCCCTGCCATATTAAGACTCTCGTCGTACGCTGCACGCTATCTGGCCGAAAACAACTATCAAAATTCCCTGTGTATAAACTGGATGGGAGACATGACTGAGCAGGAAGTAAGAGATATGATTCAGAGCATGATGCTACAGCAGGCACAGAAACTTATTACCAGCGCCTATCCCCAGCGTTTTACCAGTAAGCATTGGAGTGTGTTGCTTACACGTATGGGCATTCCCTTGACACAACGTTGGGGCACCCTGAACACTAAACACATAAACAAAATGCTAAACATACTTACAGCTGACACCTATCAGATTACAGGCAGATGTCCTTTCAAGGAGGAATTTGTAACCTGCGGAGGGGTATCGCTGAAAGCCATCAATATAAATACGTTGCAATGCAAACAACACCCGACACTCTATTTTGCCGGCGAGGTGCTGGACGTAGATGCCATAACAGGAGGCTTCAACCTACAGGCAGCATGGAGCACGGGTTATGTAGTAGCTAAACATATATTCACATCATACCAAGCAAATCATCAGGAGCCATGAGAATCCTATATATATTCATAATTTTATTTTTCTCCCTCTCAGAAAAGAGTATTGCTGCTGAAAAAGAACATAAAGGAGAAGAGGCAAGAGAGTTGTTCGACAAGGTCTTTAATATGGTTTTCGGACCTGAAGGCTCTTCACTTTCCTATTCTGTAAATATAGTCGGATTGTACAAGACGCAGGGCGATGTGGTGTACAAAGATAAGAAAATCAACTACGAAGAGAAAAGATTTGCAGCATGGGAAGACGGCAAGGTGGCCTATATGGTGGATAAGGAAAAGAAAAAGGTGGATATTCATGATTTTGACGACGATAAGAAGGATAAGTATCTGTCTATGTTCAAATACGACCTGAACAACTTTGCCTATAGTTATAAGGTGAAAGGGGATTATTACGAGTTGACGGCCAAGGTTAAGAACTCGAAGTTCTTTGGCATACGCTCCGTTACTGCACTTGTACGTAAAAGCAACTTGCATCCTGTGAGCCTCTCCATCAAGTTGGCTTTCCTTACGACTACAGTACAGATATCAAACTTTCGTAGCGGAAATATAGATGAAAGTGTGTTCACCTTCCCGAAGCACCGCTTTACGGATTACCAATATATTGACCATCGGGGAGAGTAGAATTGAGAATAAATAAAGGTTATAGGTTAAAGGTTATAGACCTGTCAACTTGTTTACAAAAATTTTGTCACATTATCAACTAACATTATGAATGAGATTCAGTTTCAATGTGATTATAACGAGGGATGTGCCCCTCAGATTATGAAACGATTGGTTGAGACCAATCTGGAACAAAATATCGGTTATGGCGAAGACCCGCATTGCGAACATGCCAGAGAACTGATTCGAAAGGCTTGCGAGGCTCCCGAGGCTGATGTACATTTCCTTGTGGGCGGAACACAGGCTAATGCGACCATCATCAGCAGTATCCTAAAACCTTACCAAGGGGTGATTGCTGCTACAACGGGCCATATAGCCGTACACGAGACGGGGGCCATAGAACACGGAGGACACAAGGTACTGTCGCTGTCTGCTACAAACGGCAAGATTAATGCTGAGCAGATTAAGATGTGTATCCAAGAGCATTACATTGAGGAAGGACCCGAACATACTGTTCAGCCTGCAATGGTGTACATTAGCTATCCTACAGAATATGGTACGCTGTACAGCAAGAAGGAGCTGACAGATATACATAATGTATGCAGAGAGTACCAGATTCCCCTCTTTGTGGACGGAGCAAGATTAGGATACGGATTAGCAAGTAAAGAATCCGATATATCATTATCGGAAATGGCGAAGTTGGCAGATGTTTTCTATATTGGAGGAACCAAACAAGGAGCTCTTTTTGGTGAAGCTGTAGTCATTACCAACCCTGTTCTCAAGAAAGATTTCCGCTATTATATAAAGCAGGGTGGGGGTATGCTGGCGAAGGGCAGACTTTTAGGTATTCAGTTCGAGGAACTGATGCAGAACGATCTTTATCTTTCACTTGCCCGACATGCCAATGAACAGGCTGAACGCATTCGTAAGACGCTGATACAGAAGGGTTATAAAATGGCTGTTCCCAGTTCTACGAATCAGCAGTTCTTTATTCTGCCCGACAAAGACCTTAAGCGGCTGGAGGAGCATTTCGTACTTAGCGTATGGAAGCATATAGATGCTGACCATACTACAGTCCGTTTCTGTACCAGTTGGGCAACAAAGAAGGAGAATGTAGATAAGTTGATAGAAAATATTATCAGATTATGAACAAGTGGATTCTTGCAGCCAGACCCAAGACACTTACGGGGGCTATGATACCTGTAATCCTGGGTAGTGCATTAGCTTATCATGACAGAGCTTTAAGCTGGCCCTTAGTGATTTGCTGCGTGTTCTTTGCCGGCTTAATGCAGATAGCTGCCAATTTGATTAATGACCTTTACGACTTTCAGAAAGGAACCGATCGTGAGGATCGTTTAGGCCCAGAACGAGCATGTGCCCAGGGATGGATAACGCCGAAGGCTATGCGCTATGGTATTGCCGTAGTAATATGTTTAGCATCCATAGCAGGATTAGTTGCATTATGGCTCTGTTGGAAGGATCTACCGTATCACGGTATAGAACTGATAAGTACAGGCTTATTATGTATAATCTTTGCTTTCCTATACACATACGGTCTCTCATATATGGGTCTTGGCGATGTGCTTGTGCTTCTATTCTTCGGTTTAATACCTGTTTGCGGTACCTATTATATACAGGCTCACGAGATTACCATACCTGCTATTTTGTTAGGTCTTATAGCCGGCATCAGTATAGATGCTTTGTTGGTCATCAATAATTACCGTGACAGAGAACAGGATCGAATTTCAGGCAAAAAAACGCTTATTGTGCTTCTCGGTGAAAGATTCGGCCTGTTTCAATATGTAGCTATTTCAATCATATCATGTTGGTTAACCATCTTGCTGAGCTATTATATAAATGGAAAACTATGGCATTATCAGGTTGTAATAATTGTGTATTTATCACTTCACATATATGCATGGGTAAAGATGAGAGAAATCCGTAGCGGTAAAGGACTTAATCATATCTTAGGACTAACCAGTCGAAACATGTTTATTTTTGCACTTTTGCTTGCTGCAGCAATTATTGTCAGTTAAGGACTGGATAATCATTCTAAACATAACGTCGATTAGCAAAAATGAGCGCAGCGACTCTTATAAAGCAAAATTCCCTGTTTATTTCCATGGCCTTTGGAGCATTGGTTTATGAGATGTTCGCTCATATTTCTTTTTTGCAATCTACTGGTAAGATACTTGGACCATATCTTGCCGACTGGCTACCCATAGGTCTTTTCTTGTTGCTATATGCCACTTTCTGTAAAATCAAGATTGCCGAAATGAAACCACGTGTCTGGCATTTTGTTATTCAGTTGGTGCGCACTTCATTAGCAGCCTTTATGGTTTTGCTAATCTTTCTCTTCGGTGAGAATACAAACGTGAAACTGGTTCTTGAAGGAATGTTCATCTGTTTTATCTGTCCAACGGCTGCTGCAGTTGTGGTAGTTACTGAGAAATTGGGTGGCAGCATAGGTTCACTTACCACTTTCACCATTATAGCCAATATCGTTACCATGGTGATTATTCCTTTCTTTTTCCCAATGGTAGAACGAGGTGCAGATATTACCTTCCTGTCTGCTATGCTTATGGTACTTAGAAATGTTACCCTGGTGTTGGTGGCTCCTCTGTTTCTGGCGCTATTGTCCCGACAGGTAATACCCAACTTAGTGAATCGTCTGAATAAGCATAAAGACTTAGGCTTTTACATTTGGTGTTTCAACCTAAGCATAGTTACGGGAATAACCCTCCATAACATAGAACAAAGTAGTATTACCGGCTGGGTACTTTGGTTATTATTAATGGCTCCGTTGGGTGTATGTCTGCTTCAGTTTGGTTTAGGTAAACTGATAGGTCGGCATTGGAACGACAGCATCAGTGCAGGCCAAGCTTTGGGGCAAAAGAATACTGTGGTTGGTATATGGCTTACTTTGACATTCTTAAATCCACTTGCAGCCATTTCTCCAGGGGCATATGTACTGTGGCAGAATCTTGTTAACGGATGGCAGATATGGTACAAAGAAAAATATGGGAATATAAAATGGTAAGTCCAAGCCTGGACTTACCATTTTAGTTTAATGTTTAAAGTGCAGAATAGTTCTAAAGTGAATCACCACACTCTAATCCCTTACTTCTTAAAGTAACGATTGAAGAGGCCTTGGAAGCCTGCACCATGGCGAGCTTCGTCCTTAGCCATTTCGTGAACAGAATCGTGGATGGCATCCAAATTTAACTGCTTTGCCACCTTAGCAATCTCCATCTTACCCTTGCAAGCACCTTCCTCAGCCATCATACGCTTCTCGACGTTGGTCTTGGTATCCCAAACAACTTCGCCCAACATTTCTGCAAAGCGAGAAGCGTGATCGGCCTCCTCGTAAGCATAACGCTTGAAAGCTTCTGCTATCTCCGGGTATCCTTCGCGGTCGGCTTGACGACTCATAGCCAGATACATACCTACTTCGGTACACTCGCCCATAAAATGGTCCTTCAGACCCTGACGAACGAAATCACCTTCTGCGCCTGCAGGAATGGCATCGGCAATACCTAACTCGTGTTCGGTTACAAACTGAAGAGCAGCATTTTCCTCTACCTTTTTAAACTTACTTCCAGGAACTTTACACTGGGGGCATTTCTCGGGAGCGGTATCACCTTCGTGAACATAACCGCATACTGGGCATATCCATTTTGCCATAATCTAATATTTTTAATTGGTTAAACACTTGTTGTTATGCAAATGTATGAAAAAATAGTTATTAGCACAAAAAAAAATACTCAGTTTTTGGTATTTTTCACTTAAAATTTTCTTTTTTCACTTTTATATAAAAGAAGGCAGCCCGTGGGGCTGCCTTCTTAACTAGATTATTTGGTATGATTGTTATTCTTCGTCGTCTGACCAGATCTCCCAACTGTCTTCCTTGGTCAATGCATCGCCACCATCAACAGTTGTTTCACCATCAATAACCAGGCTTTCTGCCAACATGTTGACAACCTCAGCCTCTTCTACCTTAAAGGCAGGAATTAAATATGTCTTCTTCATATTATTTATGGTTTTTGAGTTAATAATCATGATTTAGAAGAGGACTTTCTTACCGTTTACGATATAGATGCCCTTCTGAGCCTTGTTAACACGCTGACCGGCAATATTGTAGATTGCACCATCACCTTCAGTGGTTGCAGGTGCAAGACTCTCGATAGCAGTTGCATCTTCAGGAGCATTGAAGAGTAATGCCTCCTTAGCTTCTGTACCCTCATTAAGGAACAGAGTGAGGTATGCCTTGTAAGCGGCAATCTTACCGCTGGTAGCTCTGTAGAAGCCAACTTCCTTACCCTCGGGCTTAGCCAGCACATACTGACCTTCAGCATCAATCTCCTCGTAAGTACCTCTCAGGTCGTTATCGAGAACTGCAACACTTGGATTCTTGATCTCGCAGGTAACGACACCGCTCTTGTTAACATATTTCTGGAGCTTACCAGTGATGATTACTTTCTGACCAACTACGAGAGGAGTTGTAGGATCGGGTATGTTAGCCCAGTATGCCTCGAATACCTTGCCGCCATCAGTTTCATCTGCCATCCAGAATACTTGCTGATCTCTGCTGATCTTGCCATCTGTGCTTGTTATGTATCCGACTACACTGTAGTCCTCGTCGGTGATTGTGTTATCATCAAGTGCATTGGTCTTTTCTACAGCCTTAGCACAGTTCAGCAATGAGTTGTCAACACAGAATTTGTATGTACCGGGTTCTGCCTTAAGAACTACAGGAGTAGCAGCAGGAACAATAGCATCCAGCTTGTTCAGCTTCATGTAATCGCCATTAAGAGTAGCAACAGATGCTTCAATGTTATTAATCTCAGGAATTTCATCACCGGCAGCACCAAGTGAAGCAACCTGATCAGCAGTCAGAACTGTATTCCAGAAGCGTATTTCAGAGGTCTTAATATCTTTTTCCTCACCATCCTCGTCAGCAAAGAAGAGTGCTCCGGTTGTTAATTTCCAATGTTTGTTGTATGCATCATCAAGACTTAAGCTACCGCTAAGCAGTTTACCGTCAACATAGAGGAAACCGCCATTGGGCTGTACTACGAATACAACACGATACCACTTGCCATTTTCGATACTGCCGTTATATTTCAGCGATCCTCCAAGTCCAATCTGGTTCTTATTGATGAACAGACTACCGTCCTTACTATCTGTCAGGCTATTCTGCAAAAGAGGAATATAAGTTGTGGCGTCATCTGCGCAGATATCAAAGAGGACAGAATAGCTATTGATATCTGTTGTATTGATGTTAGCGTCCATCAGTAAGCTGGATCCCTTCGGAACGATAACGGCACCATTACCCTCGGCAGGTCCGGCAACAGGAGTAATACCTGCTTCGGCAAGTTCTGTTACTGTAACATTTCCCTTCTGGTGCTTTGTTGCCTGGAGAGTGGCAATGCCCTTGCCAGCCAACAGGTCTTCGGGATTATTAAATGTCCATGCGCCGATGGCTGTAGGAACTGAAGAATTACCTACAACATTTACGTTGAAAGGAAGATACATGGTAGCATAACCGGCATCGCCAATTGTCCATTCGAATGATGTGGGAACTGCGGTGATACGGAATGTAGAACCATTGTCGGTGGGTGCATTGCCGCTATTCCAGAACTTGAGAGGGCCTGTGTTACCACCACTCTGGTTAATACAGTTATAGTCGGTACCTATTTCCTTCAATGTGAAACCGTCGGCATTCTTGCCGATTGTCCATGTGTATTGACCCTCGCGCATTACCGCAGCATCACCGTCCTTTGTCAGTGTAAAGCCAAGTCCCTTTGCCTTATTGAAGACCATGATACCTGTGTAAGCATTACCAGCAAATGCCCACTGATATTCATCAGTTGCCTTCTGCAAGAGAGTAGCTGTCTTGGGATAGTAAGGTTCTTCTTCTGTTACGAATACGTTATAGTCTGAACGGATAGTCATATTGTACCACTTAGCATCTTCTATAGTAGAAAGCTGGAAAGGACCATCCCATGTTGCTGTAAACTCGACAGAAGTTTGTTCTTCTGCAATTGTTACGTCTGCCTCAGTGTACTTGGTAAATGGTCGCTGATATACAACAGGTAAAGTGGTTATCTTAGCGCCCTGACGTGTTGGAACTGCCTCGGACTTGAAGATTTCGTTGCCTGCCTCATCCTTTACAATGTATGTAACAAAGTAAGAAGGGTGGAAGAAATCGTTCAGAGCTGCAAGTGCTTCTGCAGGATCGAAGTCAGCATTGGCAATCATATAATACTGGTTACCGGCATCAGGAGTTACCCAAGTATTAATAACATATCCATAAGGATCGTTGCCATTGGTGTTAAGACCATATTGAGTGGTTTCGTTAATCTGGAAGCAGTACAAGAACAAAGGATCAGCCTTGGGAGTCATAGAGATAGCATCGTAAACACCATTTACTGGCATATCAGACAAAGATCCGTTGTTGGTAACAAACTTCTTATCTGTAACACTATAGAGATAATAATAGTTTTCGTAGTTGATAACAGCAAAGTCTGTAGGTTCTGCGTTTTGAAGACTATTATGAATGTTAGAAGCCAGGTAATCGTTCTTTGTCAAGAACAAACCACGCTCACAACCGATTGTGTATGCCTTCTGATTTGACAAGTCTTCAAGGGTGTGAACAACTCCATTTTTCATGGTACGGGTAATGGTGATTTCACTATCTGTATCACCGATGGTTCCCTCAACGGAATATTCATAAAGGAAATTAGATACCAAAGAAGCCGGAACATTGACACTGCTGTTAGCTTCTTGCTTTACCACTGTCTTGCTAATCTCTGTATTATTAGGATCAACAAGTTTGTAGGTTACGTTGACTGGTGTCAGAGGACCATCCAGTTCCCAAACATAAGCAGGTTCATAAGAATAGCTTGGTGTGGCAACTTCTGCTACGTTGTATGTCCAGAAGGTTCTTCCGGCATCTCCCCAACTGCTAGTGGCAGGCTGAGTGTTACATGAACGGATAGCATATTTGCCATCTTCGTTCAGGAAGAATACCTGTCTTTCCCAATCGCCACGGTCATTTGTTGAATGAGAGAAATTGCCAGGATTCAGATTAGCAACATTATTGGCCAGAGGAGGATTGGTAAATCTCTCTGATCCTGTATCAATCCTGATACCTACTGATTTAAATGCACCTCCTGAACTTTTTGTCAGCGTAAAGAATCCTGCATTGTCTTTTACGCTTGTAAGTCCTCCTGTTAATGTAACGTAGTACGAAGTGCCACGTACATTTGTCATGATGCGATAAACGCCGCCATCGTTAATGGCTCCCATCGCAGCTTCATACTCGGCATCAGTCTGAGCATTAACACCAGGCGTAGCCATCATTGCTGCAAATAATAGCAGCAAGAAAGAGTTTAACTTTCTCATAATAATGATTTAATTTGGGTTAGTAATAGTTTTTTATAGTATAACTGTTTTTGGTTATTTTTTGCAAAAATACACCTTATTTATTTATATCCAAATAAAATGCAAAAAAAAGTTATAAAAAACATCATTTTATCTCTTTTCGCCCGTTCTTTATAACGATACCATGAAACGATCTGTCTGCTTTTTGTCCTGAAATGGTGTAAGGCTGGTCAAAATGGCATTGCGTGACGTTTCGGATAGAGCGGATAGGCGTTGTCGTGTCTATCGGAAGTATAGAATTTTTGCGGTCACAAGGCAACCAGCACGTGAACGGATCTATTGTCCGAGTCGAAGAGGCGCGATAGAAACTCGATCCCGAGGCAGGCAGGTAATAGCCTTGGCCGGTCTTTATCTCCTTGGAGGCATAGGTGCCGGCAAGAAGGTTACCATCAACAGAGACAGTACGCCCGATAAGCTCCTGTGCTGCAGGCGTTAGTGTGAAGGGTGCCTTGCTTTCTGGTCCTTGCAAGATAACCGCTGCACCGTAGGGTAACACATCCCCACCCTCGGCTACGGGGTATAGCATGACGGAAGATGTAGAAACCTCACGGGCAATATAGGCAGTATATCCCTCGGGTACCACTGTTGCAAAAGGAACACATATGGCAATAAGTCCTTTATTGTTCGTGGTAAAAGAGAGGGAGCGCTGATGCATAGCCTCTGATAGTATCAATGCGTCGTTATCAGATATAGACCTTCCATATATGCGGACAACTGCAATCTTACCATTGAATGGGTAAGAGCCTGTTGTGGTAGCTGATGAATATGTACCATTGGCGTCTCCGCCTATAGATAACCATTCAGCTGGTGCCCAGTCAAAGTGTGAAGCCTCCTTGTTGCAGACAACATGACTTGAGGCAAGTTTGCCGTCTATATAAAAACGGGAGAAGTTCTTCTTACGGTCATAAACAATGAGGTAATGGGTGTACTCTTCTGTAAGTGTGCCGGTTTTTGTCTTATTCCAGAGTTTCTTGGTAACAGTTCCTGTACTATTGTATCCTACTGTTGCATTACAATATCCAACTTCCCCATTCGTCATCATCTGTAGGGCTGCTCCGTAATTATTTGGGAAGCCAATAGGTCGCATTTGAATCTTCGGCTTAGCGCTTTCTGATTCGCAATATATCTCAACCGTATAGGCATCGCTTATTAGATTCATTGCTGCTGGGTTATTACCTAATTGATACTTGAAGAAATTATTCTTATCTCCTTGAAATATAGCTTCATGCGATTGTATTTCCTCATTCCATTGAACAGGCACGTTACCTACCATTTCCACTGGATTATTGCGGAAGTTCAGCGCATGATTAATAGCACCTTTATCTGTGAAATTGCAGTCCAGAACCAAATCATCAGATAATGTCGGAACCGGTTCAGTAAACTGTTTGACATAAGGTGTATAAAGTGCTTTGGCCGCTTTTTGCGATAGTGCGCCATTATATATGCGGGCAAAGACAAAAGTTGAGGCTGAACTGTTCTCGCAACTGGTAATACTGCTGTTTGAAGAACAATCACCACCAAGGCAAATCCACATGCCACGTTTACCAGTTGTTGAACCACGCTTTGGCATTAGTAAATCTGTACCACAACGTGTACTGGTGTGTACTAAAGTCCCGTTAATAAAATAGCGCATGATATGACTGGTTCTGTCCATAGTCAACACTACATGGTAGAACTTTCCTGGAATCATTATGGAATCACCGGTGAAATCCTTAGCACTGCTCTGATATTTTGTTGTGTGGGTATATGTGAATGTATTTGCATAGCGAGAGTTGTGGAAAGACCATCCACCCTCCTGATCTGTGCTGAAGTAACAAGTACGGTCGCAAGTTCCTTGAACATCAGACAATGATTCCAAACGTACCAGTACTTCCCATGTCACATTACTATTCAGGGCATCTGTCAGTTCTGTTTCGCTGTCGTAGTTTACATAGAAATAATCCGAGGCAACGGAACGTGAACAACCCAACCATGTGTCATGTTCTGCATCGTATAACGTTGTAGCTTTTCCGTGCAAATCAACCTTAGTATCATATGTCCCGTTATTTACAATACCATCAGCATTGAAAGAAAGGTCAAGAATACGTTCTGCCTCTTCGACCTCACTGGTACGATGAAGGTCGGCAGTTATAACACCTTCTTTTATTAAACCTTTACGGATATGGTCGGCAAGTAGTGTACAGCCTGCAGGACGAGGATGTAACTGGTCTATGGTATATCTGCCCCAGTCAGACCTCCAGGCCACACCTGTACAGTCAATATAATAACACCCAAAGTCCTCAGCTATTTTTTTTATGCTGGCATTACCCTGTGCCATACTCCATCCTTGGGTATTATTGTCAGAAAAACTCTGTCCACGGGGGAAGATACTCAGGCACACAATCTTGGCCTTAGGATATTTTTGTTGCAGACGGAAGAGCATCAGAGCATATCCGCCTCTGAAGGTAACAGAGTCCTTATACACAGGCCCTGTGCTGTAATTTCCCAGTTTACAACGTGCCCAGCCCCAGTCGTTAGTACCACCGGCAATGAGAATAACATCTGGAGCACCATATCTGCCAATTGAGGTAACACGATGTGTGCTCAGGAATGGTGAAACAGCCTCTCCGTTATCTGAACTGACGCGAGAACCGCTCCATGAGGAATTAACAAGAAATGTCATTCCTGATATTCTGCTCAATTGCATCCAATAGGTATCGCCCAACTGCATACCGGCTTCCAATTCTCTGTCTGCAGTGTAATAAACAGCATAGCCTGATGGCAGGAAGTCGTGGTACGTACTAATTGAGTTTCCATAGACAGCAAAGGTGACAGTATCCTTTGACTGTTCCTGCGCCATTACAGGTAAGGAAAGAAGAAATAGTAAACCCCACCCCAGCCTTTTTAGGGAGAGGAGGGGATTATGTATATTCCTGATGTATATCATAGATTAATTCTCAATTTGAATAACGCTTGGTATCTTTTCAAAGATAGCTTTCCATTTTGCTGCATCAAATTTGGGACGACGATCGTAATAATAAACTCCGTTCTTTTCCTGTTCCACATCAGTAATCTGTGTATAGCAGAAACCTACTACGTTCTTGCAGGCTTTTATGGCATCTACTTCTTTCTCCAGAATCTGGAAGAACTCGTCTTCTGTTTCTATCTGTGCGCCATATCCCCATGAGTTGCTTCGCTGGTCTTTGGGGATCCAACCTAACCCGCCAAACTCGTCAATCATATAAGGCTGACCTTCCCAATCGGCCAGGAAACTCTTTCCATTCATGTTACGGTAATGAGGAGCGCCATTTTTAAATGTGTGATTCTCCACCAGTTTGTTGTACTCGCGGCTGTAGTCGTGTACAGTCCAGATGTCTGTTTTCACATGACCATCACCACTGGCATCGTTAACAGGACGAGTGGGATCAATAGCTTTTGTAAGATTATAAAGATCTTGAACAAAACGAACATAAGTACCAGCCTGGGCTCCCCAGGTTTCATTCAGTGGTGTCCAAGTGACAATACAAGGATGGTTGCGGTCACGAACAACTAATTCAGTCCATTCACGCAAGAAATTACCTGTTGCTTCCTGATTGTTTACATTGGTACCCCATGAAGCCTGCTCGCCCCAACAGATGTAACCCAACTTATCTGCCCAATAGTAGTAACGCTCCTCGAATGCTTTTTGATGAAGACGAGCGCCATTGAATCCTACAGCCTTGCTCATCTCAATATCATGTCTGAGAGCTGCATCGGTTGGTGCTGTCCAGATACCTTCAGGATAAAATCCCTGATCAAGTACCAAACGCTGGAAGTAAGGTTGGTTGTTTAGATAGAAATAGCCATTAGCGCAATGAATCTTACGCATACCAGCATAAGAACTAACTTCATCTATCACTTTACCAGATGCATCCTTAACAGTGTATCTTACATCATAGAGATTGGGGGTTTCAGGACTCCACAGCTTAGGATTCTTGATGGGAAGCACAAAATTTGCACCATTTACGGCATTAGCAGTCTTGGTAGAAACGACTTTCTTTCCATCAAAAACCTGAATAGTAAGGGTATTCCCATTTGCTTCGCCATAGAATTCTGGACGAACAACAAGCTGCTGCTGCTCGATATCAGGGATTGCGAAAACATTTTTTAGGCCTTGCGGACTTACGGGTTCCATCCATACAGTCTGCCAAATTCCTGTTGTACGAGTATAGTCGCAACCGCCGGAGAAATAGTTCCAGCACTGTTTACCTCCAGGTTGCATGCCAGACCGAAGGTTATCTTCAACTCGAACTACAAGGTTTGCGCTCTTGCCAGCGGGAACATATTTGGTAATATTGATGTCGAAGCTGCTGCCTGTACCGAAGTGTTGCATCACCTCCTTACCATCAATATAGATGGTGGCTTCGTAATCAACAGCGCCAAAGTGCAAAAGGACCTGCTTTCCTTCCCAATCCGATGGTACGGTAATTGTACGCTGGTACCACATACAGTTAATAAAGTCTGTATATTCTACGCCACTGAGCTTACTTTCAGGGCAGAAGGGAACAAGGATTTTTCCATCGAATCCCTTACTGTTCTTAAAATCTCGATTATTACCAGACTTACCAAAATCGAAGGTATAGGTCCATGTACCATTCAAGTTTAACCACTGTGCGCGCTCAAACTGAGGACGCGGATACTCTGCGCGAGGTGTTTCAGCCTTTATGCTTGTAAAACCCAAAAGGCTCAATGCAATTAAAAGAAAATTCTTTTTCATAATATTATTGTTTATGTTTAATCCTTAAAACATTTCTCCAAAGAGGTCACCCTGTACTGGTTTAGACATTTCTGCAGATGTTTCCTTCTTGTACATTTTTTGCATTTCATTAATTGTCTTTCTAATCTTGTTGCGGAACGCAACTGGTCCCAGTACTTCTATGTCAATACCATACGACAGGACAATACGGTCGATATCGTTGCTCATGGGAACCTTAACCTGTATAGTAACATTACCTTCCTGTGCATTAATCTGGCGTTGCCTTACCTCAGGATTATTCAGTTGAGCCAGAAGCATCTGTTCCAATTCAGCAGCAATACGCAAATTAATTAAAGTAATGGGACCATCACTGAGAGCCGGAATGGCACATGTATTTTGTTGGTCTCTGGCGACATCCAGGCCCAAGGATGTACGCAACAAAGGATTCTTCCACTCTAAATTAACATATCGAAGAATACGCTTATGGCCACGACGGAAACTGGGCATCAGTCGGGCACCTTTTTTCTTAAAGAAGACAACATCGTTCTGCAGCATTCGTTTACTGCAACCCCAGTTACGGTTGACTTCTTTCAGTCTTTTATTAACATAATAGATTAAGCTACGGGTATTGCCCGTTTCGTTGGTTGAGGTACGCTCACTCATAAAAAACTCCAGGACAGGATCACGTAGTGCTTCGTCAAGGAACTGCCAACGCAGTCTTTGTAAATCGTTCTGTATCATATTATATTAATTTAAATATCACGGTAATTCTTATTTCTCGTTTATCTTTGGTGAAATTATTTAATCAGTAACTTCGGGTAATAGCCGAAGTATCCATCCTCCGCTACCTACTATCGCAGAATGCGCCCCCTCGTTATCGGCATATCCTTCCGGATATAGTACACGGGCCTGAACACCTACAGGAAGCTGTATATCCCAGGAGATTATTCCGTTTTCATCTTTGCTCCACTCACTACAGATGATACCATACGGACATTCGTGTGAGAAGCAATCCTTATTTCTTCCCTCAAGTGAGGGAATCGTAACATCTACCCTATTATAAGCTATGCTGGAAGGTGTCTGACGGATGGCGCCTCCGCACCATTCAGTTTCTTCTGTATAAAGCCAGTAAGGTTCATATGTGGTGGAATCGCCATGAAGACGACGATATTCAATCACGTCAGCCTGTAGGTTCTGCTTCTGAGCCATTTCGATCATCATGTTTATCAGTTGAGAACTTAAGGTGCTGTCCTTGCGACATTGGAACAATGTCCAACGTTTAACCATATTATAGTAATCATATAGAGATTTTACGTCACCCTCCTCCTTATATAAACTGTAAAGCACAGCTGCAGTTCGGTCCAAGGGGATGGCCAGAGTATCGTCGGGAACTGGAAGGAGAAGCTCGCCGTTGTCTGTCTGATTCATTAGTAATGTATGCAACCAGCGAAGGTAATAAAAGTAATCATGTTTCACATCGTTTTTGGAAACAGGATCGCCATTCCATTCAGAACCTTTGCGCCCAGTCTGTATTCTTTGGATGGGACTTTTAAGATACTCATCGTTGCTGAGCCATACTTCAAGTTGCCAATATACCGTGCTTTGATATGGAAAGCGTCTGCCCTGATAAAAGATTTGTATCATGTCGGTACTCTCACGTCTTTCGCTGTCCCACATCAAGGCAGGTCCTCCTTGTAAACCCTCTGATGTGCTGGCGACCTTAATTCGATAGGCTAACTGACGAATGTCATTCTCCTCGCTTTCTATCTGCCAACTGAATTGTCCCATACGCACAATGCCCTTAGGTTCCAGCATACGGTTCACTCTAAGGTTATTTAGCTCAGAAGCATGGCAAATGGCAATTCCGAGCATACATACATGCAGAATCTGTAGAAGTCTCTTTATCAACGTAAATTACTATTAGCGGTACAAAGATAGCAATTTATTTCCAATCGCAACTTCTTTCACAGAAAAAGAAGAAGAAAAAGAAGAAAACTTTTGTTGTTTCGTCGAAATGATATACCTTTGTGGAAAATAAAAATCGGGGTATCTTGATGTTAACGATAATAGTTCTCTTATTCCATGATAGAAAAATACATTATAGATCATTTGCAGGAACATGGTGTAAAACCTACATCTGTTCGCATTTTGGTATGGAAAGAATGCAGCAAGTCTCATAAGGCATTTACGCTGCAAGATATGGAAGAACGCTTGCCACAGATGGATCGTTCTAGCATTTTTCGTGCCCTCAGACTTTTTACAGAGAATCATCTGTTGCACGAGATAGATGACGGAACTGGTTTTCAGAAGTATTGTGTTTGTCGGTGCAAGAACGAGAAACACCTCAATCATATACATTTTTCATGCAGAAAGTGTGGCCACACCTATTGCTTAGAGGAATATACCGTTCCTGTTATTCCTTTACCTGACGGATACGAGATGGAAGATGTGGAATATGTAGTAAAAGGAATCTGTCCCAACTGTCAGTAGTGTTTCCATGCCATTTAACAGCTATAGAAACATTTCTGAATTGCATAAAACATCGATTTTTCAGATTTTTCAGATTTTTTTTATACAAATGTTGTGTTGTATAATTAATATTTGTACCTTTGCGGTGTTTACAAACTTAAACTCATAAATTATATGAAAGATTTACTCAACCAGATTGCTGCCGCTTATGGCGCATTCGCAAAGGACGCTGCTGCTCAGGCAGAGAATGGTAACAAGGCTGCAGGTACACGTGCACGTAAAGTATCTCTGGAAATCGAGAAAGCTATGAAGGCATTCCGTAAGGCTAGCCTTGCAGCTGCTAAGTAATTTGGCAAAAGCTCAGTAAAACAAAGGGACAGTGTTTAACACCGTCCCTTTAGTTTTTTATTAGTTTACTTATATGTGTGATCTAATATTTTTATAATGCCTTGATGCATTCAACCATCTTGTCCTTATCGCCATCGAAGTAATCTGCTAATGCATACTTCATCGCAAGGGAAGCATATTCACTACGTGAAATCTTTGACTTGATAAATATAATAATACCATTTTTAGAAGAAGTAGCGTATTTCTTTGCAACCAGAATCTTAATGAAGGTAGCCAATGTGGTATATGCCATACTTGAGCCATCTGCCTTAAAGAGTTCCAAGATGTCACGAACTTTTGATTGTTTATAACCAGACTCTTCAAGAGTCCATAATTTCAGCATAATCTCATGCTCCTTGGGAGTCAACAACTTCCTTTTCTCGGTTTTCTTCTTATTTGCCATAGTTATTCTGGTTTTTCAGTTTTACAATCTGTTATTCTGATTTGCAAAAATACTTAAAATTAAATGTTTATCCAAATAGCTCATATAAAAGTCAATTCAATTTAACATATTTTAATCAAACCGAACGAGAACATTGTTTATTCTGCAGTTTTGCGTAACGTTTCCATTCTAAAAGCACAAGGCCAAGCAACAAGCCAGTCATTAAATCTGTTCTTTTGAGCTATTGGTGGGACGCCATCTCCTTGCGCGCGAGAGAACCATGTTGAACCATAGAAAGCATCGTTCTGTGAACCTATAGGGCGGATGTGTCCATTTACTTTAAGTGTGCCGTCTCCAACCATTTGGCAGCAGTTACGCCAGATAGCCTCTGCTTTTTCCTTCCATTGTGAATCATCCGTAAGTTTAGCCAGTTCTCGCCAGTCATTTACCCATCTACAGGCAAAGGTATCAAAGTAATGGCGTTGTGTACTGACGCTGGTTGCTCCTAGGGTCTTGTAGCCGTATTGTTGGAACACATCGCCTTCTGCATAGTTGATGTTGTAATGCCATAGCCATGTGCTCAGGTAATAAGAGACATCAACGGCATCATTCAGGTATACGTCATCCTTGGTTATCTTGTATAGGCCGATTGCTGAGGTCAGCAAGGGGTATGCCGATTCTCTGTCTATACATCGGGTATCTAACGTGCCGTCTGTACTGAAACCATTCTTCTTGAAACCGTTTATATAATATATGTACGCCCGTTTGGCACTCTCCAGATACTTCTTGTCGTTATAGAACTCGTATGCCTTCAGCATGGCAGGAATAAGATAGGCACCTATTCCCCCCTCACGTTCTATGCAACGTCCTTCAACAGTCCAGCCTCTGCCATAGCATCCGTTTGGTTGCTGATCAGCCAGCATAAAGTTGCAGATTCCCCAAGCAGCACCCAAATAAGCCGTTCGGATAAGGCGTAATTTTTTTACCAATCGGTCAGCCTCAAAGAATTGTAATGCAGCTGTACCGAGATTGCAAGCATCCATAACACACTTACTCTTATTGATAACAGCATCATATTGTGTAATGAATAAACCATTAGGCAATTGACAGTTATCCGCCCAGGTATCCAAGGTGGCAAGCCCCTGATCGATGTCCATGTGGTCACCTGTTTTATTAAAATCATGAAGAACACTTACAGCCAGACTAATATTCTGTCCCATCCATCCTGCCTCATAGCAGTTACGGGTAATTTGTTGCCATTCCCCTTTCTCGTTTAGGTTTAGGCCAAGGAGGTAACCCATGTAATCGTCATTCTCAATCCATAGCGAGCGATGACAGAACTCCACACTTTGCTGCCAAAGTTTTTCTTCGTCAGGTGCCGGTAGTTTCTCGGGCTCAGCCATCAGCCAGGCCATATCCAGCAGGTGACGATAAGCATTGTGGTTGGTCTCTTTTCTTGCTACTATCAGGTACATACTTAGTTTGCGTTCTTCACCCTTCTTCATGTTGTATGTACGCTGCCAACCGGGCGCATACTTGTCTTGAGCACAATAGGAGACAGGCATTTCCTCTTCCGGCCACAACAACTGGTGGGTAATGATATTAGGCTCTGGTTGAATGCTGCATGAATAGTCGTCCTCAGCTTTCTCGGGAATATTGCCAAAGGTTGCAATAGCGAATTCTTCTCCCTCGCTGTAGATTGCACCTGGGATGGGTGTACGCTTATACGAGAAAGTATACCATTGCCTGTCGCGTTTCTCTCCCTTAGGTTCCAAGCCTTTACTTAAATGATTACCGTTATACGAAACAGCCGGAATCATCCACCATTCAGGTTTCGAGACATGCTCGAAGCTTGCAGTAAGACGAACATTCGGCACGTCGCGTTTAGCAGTGAATGTCCAGGTTATTTCCCATGTATTTTCACTTACCAGTTCCTTCTCACATTTCATCTTTACATCCAATGGAGCTGTGGCATTAACAGTACCTATAAGCTTGTTGTCTCCAGAGAGCAACCATTCATCTTTCCAGTGGATATTCTCAAGGAAAGCCACCTGGGCCAGTCCTTCCACTTGCCATGCGACAAGCAGGAGTACAAATACAAATTTAATATTGTGCATGATTTATTCCTTATCTTCTTTTTCTGCTTTTTCTTTGGCCTTTTGTTCAGCAACGGCTTTAGCACGTTGGTCTCTAACACTATACTTCTTCTTAGAGTCCTTTTCCTGTTGCTTAAGTTCTTTTTGTTTGGCTTTATCTGCCGCTGCCTGTTCGGGCGTCACTTTTGGCTTCTCAGTCTTTTTCGCTTTTTCGCTCACCTCCTTTTTGGGGGCTTCAGCTTTAGACTTCTCGCTCTTTGCTGTTTCAGCTTTAGCTTTTTCTGTTTTAGAAACTTCAGCCTTAGCCTTCTCAGTCTTTGGTGTTTCAGCTTTAGCTTTTTCAGTCTTGGAAGATTCAACTTTTGCCTTCTCTGGTGCCTTGACTGGCTCTTTAACCTTCTCCGCTTCCTCTTTTATTTCCGTTTCCGATTCATTCGCTTCGGCCTCAGCCTTCTTAGCTTCCTCCTTTGCAAGTTTGGCTTTCAGTTTATCTTCGGCTTCTTTCTCTTTTCTGCGCTGTTTCTGCTGTCGGGCAGATGCACGAAGCTCTGCTCGCTCACGTGCGCCACCAGTCTTGCTCATAATCTTAGCTTTCTCAGCCTTTTGCTTGGCTTCGGTCTTTGCAGCCTGAGCTTTCTGCTTCTGTTCAGCTTCTACCTTGGCACGTTCTTCTTTGCTCAAGTTGGCCTGAGGTTCTTCAACTTCCTGATTCTTAAGTTCAGCAGGAACGTATGGTTTGGGCTGATAGAACTTACCGCTTTTCAGGGCAGCCTTCACTCGCTGACGGTCCTTAATGGCCTGAGCACGGGATTTTTCCAGGTCACGCAGGAGCGTACGCATTTCTTTATCGACAGCTTTTTGGGCATCCCTGGCTTCTTTCTGCCTTACTTTGGTATCGGCAATCCGTTCTTTCAGGTACTTCTGAATGCTATCGGCGTTATAGATGTTAACCTTCTGCTGTGCATAAGTGGCAATAGTGCCGACGAGCAGACAAAGCAACAATAAAAGTCTTACTATTTTCATTATCCGTATAGAGTATATTATTTTAACTGCAAAGGTACGAATAAGCAAGCGGAATACAAAAGAAACAGTAAAATTTATTGTCATATCATGGTATAATTTAAAAAAGAATATTGTACCTTTGCAAAGATTAAACGAATTATCTGAAGATAAACTGATAAAATAACATCCTTAAACTATATGAAAAGATTATCTCTTCTTTTTTTTGTATGCCTTGCCTTTATAACGACTCAGGCACAACTTAAGAAGCCTTTGCCTTCCCTTCATGTCGAAGGCCGTTGGCTGGTAGATACCCACGGCAACCATGTGGTGCTGCATGGCGTAATGGACACACCTAGTATGTATTTCAACAATTATCGGTGGGGGTCACCCTGGGGCAGTAACGCTGTAGCATACGATACTAACGGCGCTTCAAAGTGTAGGGCATATTTCAAGAAACTATTTGTTGGTTTGGAGAAAGCGCATTGCGATGTGTTCCGTCTTCACATGGATCCTGCGTGGACCAACGACCCCTCTGGTTCTTATACTTATCCTGGTGCCAAGGATCAGGCTGACGGAGTCGGTGGCGAAGCCGATATCAAGAAGTTCAATCCTACCCGTTTAAGAAATTTCCTGAAGACCCTTTATTTCCCGCTGGCAAAGGATGCCATCAATCATGGCATGTATGTTGTGGTACGCCCACCAGGCGTATGTCCTGGCGACTTGAAGGTTGGCGATTACTATAACAACTATTTGATGACCGTATGGGATATCTTCACACAAAATGACTCTATCAAAAAGTATGCCGGTCAGATTAGCATCGAGTTGGCCAACGAACCTGTTTCCCTAAAAAATGCCGAAGGTCAGGACGACCCTGCTGCTCTGCACGATTACTTCCAACCCGTCGTAAACAAGATTCGTGAGAATGGCTTTACGGGCATCATTTGGGCACCCGGAACAGGATGGCAGGCCAACTACACCAGCTATGCTTCGTACCCCATAGAAGGTTCGGATATCGGTTACGCCGTACACGACTATACCGGTTGGTACGGTTGTAGCGACAGTCACCCTGACCCACAAAGCAAAATCAATCAGTTCCACAAGCAAGTTCCTGTGGTAGACTTTGCACCTGTCATTATTACCGAGGTTGACTGGAGTCCCACAAATCCTGATAAGGAAGGTCATTATAACGAACACGGAGACTGGGTTCAACCCAACTACGGTACATGGTCAACAGGTTCTACTTCAAAATGGGGAAAGGCTTACAAGGCCTGCCTCGACTACTACGGAAACATCTCCATGACCCTTTCCGGCACGCATTGCCTCTTAGATGTTGACCAACTGATAGCCGATGGAACTGTTACGCCAGCCTTTGGAGGACTGGAGGAAGCTTGTGGTAAGGCCTGTTTCGACTGGTATGCCGAATATTATAATGTTGATTACGCTCATCCCGATTACAAGGTTGCTTCTATGGGCGACCAAGGCAACGGAAAGTACAAGAACCCCGTGGTTATGGCCGACTTCCCCGATCCCGATGTGGTTCGTGCCGGTGATACCTATTATATGGTTTCAACCACAATGCATCACTTCCCTGGTGCTACCATCCTTAAGTCAAAAGATTTGGTGAATTGGGAATACTGTGCCCAGCCTTTGGCGCAATTGTCAAATTCTGATCGTTATAGCCTGCTGAACGACAAGAATGCTTATGCAGCCGGTATGTGGGCTTGCTCCATGGCTTATCACGATGGTACGTTCTATATTCTGATAAATGGTAACGATGCAGGTGGCTTCGTTCTTTCTACTACGAATCCAGAGGGTACTTGGGATATGAAGAAACTTTCACGCATCTATTACGATCCTGGTATGCTTTTCGATAATGGCAAGGTATATGTGGCCTGTGGCATTAACGACATCAAGATTTGCGAGTTAGATGAGAAATTCAACTTCAAGCAAGAACGTTCCGTTGTTAAACGCGAAGGTACAGGTCTCGAGGGATGCCATCTATACAAGATTGGCGAATATTATTACATCTATGCCACTTATGGCGGATGGCCTAGCGGTCAGGTTGCTTTCCGCTCCAAGAATATCTATGGTCCCTACGAAGAGAAGGTGCTGGTTGAGAAAGTTATCAACGACAGACCCAATACCATTCATCAGGGCGCCCTCATAGAAACTTCAACTGGCGAGTGGTGGACAATCATGCAGCAGGATGTAGGCTGCCTTGGACGCTTCCCTAACCTGCAACCTGTAAAGTGGACTGACGACTGGCCCATAGTTGGCAACAAGGGAGTACCTTACGAGAGCACTACAAAGCCAAAGACTGGTGCTGCAACCAAACGTCAGCCCCTCCCCACCAACGACAACTTCCGTACCTACCCGTTGGGTATGCAATGGCAGTGGAACCACAATCCAGACGATGGTACTTGGTCGTTGTTCGAGCGCCCCGGATGGTTACGTCTCAGGACATCCACAACGGTGTCTCGTCTCACCCAGGCCCGCAATATGCTCACCCAGCGTATCTTTGCCTTCGAGAAATCTGCCTCCATGGGAACCATCCGTTTGGATGCCAGCAAACTGCAGGAAGGCGATTATGCAGGTATCTGTATCTTCCAGGACCCATACGCTATGCTTGCCGTCCGTGTCGAGGATGGGCAGAAACAGTTGGTATGGCGACAGGATACATTGCGTATTCATGAAAACTTTACTCCAAAAGAACAAACACAAGCGATTGATATAGAAGATGTTGTATATTTACGTGCAACAGTCTCCTACTCTACCAGCAAGACACAGTTCTATTACTCTTTGGATAACGTCACCTATAAGCCCATCGGCGGCGAGACCTCATTAGGCTTCAGCCTAACCGTCTTTGTCGGAGCCCGCTTTGGTCTCTTCTGCTATGCTACAAGCGAGGACAGCGAAGGGTATGCTGATTTCGATTGGTTCACTACCGAGAAGGATTACGATGAATCCTATTATTTCCCCGAGTCCTTCGCAGGTTACAATCAGGAAATGCTGACGGCCGAGTCCATTGTTATGGAAAAGGATAGCTATGAGGTTATGATAGGCAACAGCACGCCGTTTATACTTAAGGCTACCTTCCTTGACGGTCATACCGAAGATGTAGCAGCTCAGGCACATTATTCTATTAGTAGTGATAATGTCGTCACAGCATCACGTGGCCGTCTGCGTGGCCTGAGCGAAGGAGAAGCGCTGGTAGATGTCTCCTATAAGGATCCCATGGGCCATGTGCTCACAACCAGTTTCACCGTTCGCTCCACCTATTTTCCCTTCGCTAAAGAATATATAACTACCAACTTCTTTGCAGAAGGAACCTATACCGAGAAGCTGCGTGCCTTCAAGCCTGGACAATACGGACAGATGGGATGGCAATATACCGACGGAGTCGATTGGAGTGCCTACAAGTACCTTGTCATTAAGCTTAATCGTGAACAGAAATGTAATGCTCACCTGAATATCTTCACTGAGAACAGCATCTGGAGCGATTGTTGCGAATCACCTGCTTTCGACAAACAGATGCAGGTTGTGATTAATCTCCAGGAAGCAAAATATACCTCTGGCAATAAGACAGGTCAGCCCCTCGACCTCAAGAACATCCATATAGTCAGCTTCTGGGGGAACGGAAAGGGAAATGTTGTCTTGGACGATATGTATCTGACCAACAACGACGATTATTCACGCGACAACCCCAACGCTGTCTTTGTCGAGGACGCTACTCCCTCAATGGTCAATGTGTATGGTATAAACGGAATCTGCCTGCGTCAACAAGTACCTTCTGACCAAGCCCTTCAAGGCCTTCCTTCCGGCATCTATATCGTTAATGGTAAAAAGAAGGTTGTTAGGTAAAAAAAGGGATAAAATTAATTATGATGAATGATATTGTTTTTTGGGGTTTTGGCCTTGATGCATGGATAACCATCGTCACTGTGCTGGGTATGTTTACGATATTGCTGACAACAAAGTGGCGCAGCGATGTGGTATTTCTTGGAGCCATCGGTGTGCTTTATGTCACTGGCGTGCTCGATGCCAAGGATGCCTTCTCTGGTTTCAGCAGTACATCTGTGATTACTGTTGGTGTGCTATTTGTGGTTGTAGCAGGACTTACCTATACTGGTGTGCTACAATGGATTGTGAAGCACTTGCTCGGTACCCCAAACAGCTACGGAAAGGCCGTAACTCGACTGATGTTGCCTGTGGCCGTTCTCAGTTCGTTTCTTAGCAATACAACAGTCGTGGCACTCTTCGTAAACGTTGTCAAGATGTGGTCCAAGAAGCTCGGCATTTCACCATCCAAACTACTCATCCCTCTGAGCTATGCTTCTGGAATGGGGGGTATCTGTACGCTTATTGGTACACCTCCAAATCTCATTATTAGTGGTCTCTACGAAGAAAAGACAGGAGTTGCCATGAACGTACTGACAACCACCATCCCCGGACTTTTCTGTCTGGCTGTCGGCATACTATCGGTCATCGCCTTGCGCCGTCTGCTTCCCAATCGTAAGGCTCCCGAGAGTGCTTTCGAATCCACGGGCGACTACACAGTAGAGTTGCGGGTACCATCTGACAATCCGTACATCGGTCAGACTTTGGGCGAGGCAGGGCTTTATCACGTCAACGGTGGCAGCCTGATAAAATTATATCACTTTGACGATGTTCCTGCACCCGTCTCAGAAGACGAACCGATTATGGGTGGCGACTATATGGTGTATGCAGGACAGATCGACGAAATCATCGAGATGGCCAAGAGTCATAATTTGGTAAGTGCCGACCACCATATTTTTACCATGAACGAAATCGATAAGAATACCAAGCTATGCACGGCATACGTAAACTTTGGCAGTAAGCTGATAGGAACGACCATCGGAAACAGCTCTTTCGAGAAAGATAATAATGTTATGCTGGCGGCCGTTTCACGACTTGGTGAGCGCATTCAGGAAGCACCCCGAAAAGTCGTATTGCAGGCTGGCGATACCTTGCTGTTGATCTGTCCTAAGAATCTTGGTATTGATAAGACTTCCCTGAAGGGCGACCTCTGTTTCTTCGACTCAGACAATGTACCCAATATCGGACAGGGCACGGTCATATCCATGGGTATCATGATATCAATGGTAGTCATCTCAGCCCTCGGCATCATGCCGCTGTTGCAATGTGCCTTCCTGGCCGCCGCAGCAATGCTTGTATTTCGCTGTTGTAACATGGAGCAGGCCATGCGGGCCATTAACTGGGACATACTAATGGTATTCGCAGGTAGTGCTGTCTTAGGACTTGCCATACAGAAGACGGGTATTGCAGAGTGGCTGGCTAACGGCATCCTCAATGTCTGTGGTACCAATCCGCTCATTGTAATGACTGCCGTTTGTCTTGTGGGTACTTTCGTAACAGAGTTTATCTCGAATACAGCAGCCGGTGCCATGTTCTTCCCCATCATGTACGAGGCAGCCTTGAAGTTGGGATACGAACCATTTCCCTTCCTTGTCGCTCTTATGATTAGTGTCAGCAGCAGTTTTGCCACACCTATCGGATCGCCCACCCACATGTTGGTGTATGGTCCTGGCGGTTATCGTTTCAGCGACTTCATGCGTATCGGTCTCCTTATGAACATCATCATTTTGGCAGCCAACATCTTTATCGTGAATATCGTATATCCCCTAACCCCATTGTAATTCGGATTTTCTCAAATATATTTGGAAAATCTCTCACTTAATCGTACCTTTGCAATGATGATGAAGAAGAAACATTTTTTTATGCGGTTGTTGGCTGGGGTACCATTACGTATTCTGTACCTAATTAGCGATGTGGCCTTCCTTATTATATATTATGTAATAAGGTATAGAAGACATCTGGTCAGAGAGAACCTTCGTTGTTCCTTCCCCGATAAGAGCGAAACGGAAATAACTCGTATAGAAAAGGCGTTCTACCACAACCTGTGCGATATCTTCATCGAGGCTTTTAAATGCCTGAATATATCAGACGAAGAAATGCGCCAACGTGTGGAAGTCGTAAATTATATATTGCCTGAACGAATTGCTGCCGAGGGTAAGAACGTCTTCATGCTGCTGGGACATTGCGGCTGTTGGGAATGGGTTCAGGAAGTTTGTACCCGATACGAAAGGCCCCAAAAGAACTGCGAGGTGTATAAGCAAATCTCCAACCAGTATTTCTCTTCGCTGATGCATGCGATACGAAGCCGTTGGAATACACAGCAGATAGAGATGAAGCAGACCATACGCACCATGTTGCAGTGGAATAAGGAGGGGGAGCCTTTCCTATGCGGATTTCTTATGGACCAACGGACCAGCACAAAGTTTCACGATACAATCACTTTCATGAACCAGATAACGTGGTACACGCCTGGTGCTGAGGAGATAGCCAAGAAGGTGAATGCCGAACTGGTTTATCTGGATATAGAAAAGACAAGTCGCGGACATTACAGACTGACATTTGTTGAAATTCAACCCAATGAGGAGGAACTGAAGCGTGACCATCCGATCTCCTCTGCCTTTTGGCGTTTGCTGGAACAGACCATTCGCCGACAACCGGACATCTGGCTTTGGTCACATAACAGATGGTATAAATGGGACTTGAATATGTCTTTCGGGGCCAGGATAAGACAATTCTTCAAGGGTAACAAAAAAGCATAAACACCATGATTTCTGTCATTGTTCCCATATATAATGTTAAATACTATTTGCCTCGTGCGTTGGACAGCATTATCTGTCAGACCTTTCAGGAATGGGAGGCAATACTGGTGGATGACGGCAGCACGGACGGGAGCAGTCTGATAGCAGACGAATATGCAAAAAGGGATGCAAGATTCAAGGTTATTCATAAACCCAATGGAGGACAGTCAGAAGCACGTAATTGGGGGATGGAACAAGCCAATGGCGAGTATATGCTTTTTCTGGATTCGGACGATTTCCTGCACCCTCAGCTAATGGAGCTGTGCATGAAAGCCATACAACGTGATAATTCGGATTTAGTGGCCTTTACCTACGACCGTACCTATCGCACACTGGGGCTTGTCAGTCATTTCTTCCGGCTGAGCGATCCTACACCACACTTTAAGTATTACAAACAGCCCTCCTATCTGGTAACAGATAATATATATGCGTACGCTACAGAATATTCGCATCCCAAGGATATAGACAAGCGTTGGGCGGTAAAACATTGTCAGGTATGGCGCTGTATGTATAGAACAGAAGTCATTCAAGGTATAAAATTCATCCACGGTATCTTATACGAGGATCTCCCCTGGTGGGGCGAGGTGCTGCTTTCTGTCCAAAGATGTACCATTCTGAATCTTCCGCTTTATTTCTACTACCCTACTCCCAAAAGCAATATTATGTCTGCCGACCAGACAAAAAAAATAGAGAGTCTTAGGCGAGCGATAGAGGCGAGTAAGAATGTATATGCTTATGCTCCAGATGAGAAGCTGAATGCCTGGAAGCGTAACTTCCTGCTCCCCTTCGAAAGAAAACTGAAACAAAAAGAAGCAAAACAGTAAACTATGGCGTGTGACATCTCGGTTATTGTTCCCATCTACAATGTTGAGAAGTACCTTAGAAGGGCTCTGGACAGTTTGTTGGCCCAAACTCATAGCAGTTGGGAAGCTATACTGATTGACGATGGTAGCCCTGATTCCTGTGGCATAACCGCTGATGAATATGCCGAACGGGATAATCGCATTAAGGTTATCCACAAAATTAATGAAGGGGTATCTGCAGCGAGAAATGACGGAATGAAACAGGCTTGCGGAAAGTATCTGCTCTATCTGGATCCTGACGATTTCTTCCACCCTCAGCTGATGGAAATATGCTTTAAAATGGCAGAGAAGGAAGAAGCGGATATGGTCATCTTTACCTATCACCATTACTATCGGACAATCAACAAGATACGCCATTTCCTGCATCTGTCGGACAGTAAGCCTTCGTACAAAAAATACGGGGATATCAACTATGTGAAAACAGACAACATCTTTGATTATGCAACAGAATATGCTCATCCTAAGGACATCGACCGACGCTGGGCGGTAAAGCATTGCCAGCCCTGCTTCAGGATGTATCGTACCGATGTTATACGGCATATTTCCTTTTTAGTAGGTATCAGATTCGAAGATTTCCCCTGGTGGAGCGAAGTCTTGTTGGCAGTCAGTAAATGCGTGATACTGAACCTTCCCCTCTACTATTACTATCCCAATCCAAAGAGTTTCCTGTTGTCGTCGGATGTCAACAACTTGGCAGACCATCTAGAGAAAAGTATCGTAGCATCAGAAAAAATATACGAAAAGGCTCCGGCAGAGAAGCGCGAAATCTGGGAGAGACGGTTCCTTACACCATTCCAACATTATCTGGAGAAAAAAAGGAAGAATCTAAAGAACCGCAAATAATTACTTAAACCTTTCCGTTGACAAAGTAATCAGCGAATGTGTCTGGAAAAGGATGCTGGGCAGAAGCAGACTTGTATTCCAGTTTTTGGAACGCTCCCTCTGATGTAAGTCGACTGCATAATGCAACATCGAAAAGCTCTTCCCAATGTCCCCCCCATCTAATGGTATGCGTACAGTTATGGCATACATGTGGCATCTGGGCATACATTGAAGAGAGCTGGTCGTTATTAATAACAATATGCCTGAAGAGGCGGTGGGGCAGAAAATAATCGAAGGCCTTGGAATGGCGTTCCCAATAGACACGAAGAATATTCCTCCAGGCTCCGATAACAGGATGGTGTGCAAAAGCACGGATAAAGCAATTCTGGATAAAGGGACTGTATTCTTCCTTGTCACCTGTGTAGAGAAAGAACGGTTGCCGCGAAATAAACTTTGGCATAGGATGACACATATAGTCTGTGGCATCCATCCAATAACCGCCATATTTCCACAGAAGCTCTACACGACAGATATCCGTAAAGTGGCAGGACTTCATTCTTCCGGACTTCCATTTCTCCCACACGATATCAGGCAGGTCTATCCAACCTCTAATACTGTCTGCGTCTAAGATTATCAGTTCCTCGGTACAGTTGCGGCGAATGCTTTCCCAGCAAGACTTGACAATCCTGGGAGCGTTCTGTTCGCCCTGTAGCCACATAGAGAAGATGTATTCTTTCGATGAACGTTCCGGATCAGCATCCTCAGGAACAACAACAGGAAGGTCCTTTACGTATGCCTCGCATAATGCTTTCATGACTTGGTTACGTAAAGCCCTGCGCTCTTTCCGATTCTTCCAAAAAGGAACAAGAAGGTGAGCAAGAAACGCTTTCCGAAGTATAAAAAGGGCGTTGTTCATATTCCCTTAAAGAATATTCTGAAATCTATCGGGTAACTTAACAACAATCTTCAGCTCGTACATCGCAGGCTTGTTCCAGGCATAAGGCGGACGACACCACGTCTGACAGATACGGGCAACACGTGTCCAACGGTCAAATTCCAGTGCTTTCTTCTCCGTAGCATACCTGATTGTACGGCTACGCTTAAAGATATGCTTCCCCCATCCCTGTGCCACACGGTCTGAATCGCCCATTCTTTCCTCCAGAATCTTCATGTCGGAATAACCGAAATGCAACAGATAGAGGTCGGGGGCTATATGGAAGTTGTGTCCCTTGATGCGATGGAAGCCACTACCCCATTGGCAAGGCTCTGCGATAATAGATGGCTTGGTGTAACGTGTACCGATCTGTGCATAATGTCGCTGACGAAGGAATAAAGCATCCTGTGAAAGGGGACTCTCCTCACCAATCTTCTGGCCGAAGTCAAGTCCTAAGGGAGAAAGGCTGATGTCGATGTTCTGCGACGAGAGGAACTCTCCCAGACTAACTCCCAACTTAGGGTCAACAACGATATACTCATCGGCATCTGCACCTATAACTAAATCATATCCTTCGACAAAGAGAGAGGATGCTCTCTCAGATAAGAACTTCAGACGTCCCTTCTCAGCCGTCACCACCTGATTGCCTATTTTGGGATGCACATAGACATTCGTCCCTTGGCAGAAATCGCCAATGGTCTGGTCTTCACCATCGTAATATATGTAAAGGTTCTCTTTTCCCAGTTCATGTCCGTAATACTCTACCCACTTGCGCAGGAAAAAGTCGTCATTACGGGCCATGGTGAGTGCTGCAATCTTTTTCAATTTCTTCGTTTTTATTTACAAAGATAGACAAAAATCTGTCAATGAACAAATAAAAACATCCTTTAAATAGATTTATCCATAAAAATCACTATCTTTGCATATATTTATATAATGAAGTTATACCAGATGTATCCAACCGAACCAGACATTTGCGACATATTGCGAAGGATAATCGAAGAGCAGCTGACTCCGTTAATTGATTCGGATTATATTTACCTTGATTTGCCCTATTACAGCAACATTGGTGATGCCCTGATCTGGATGGGGACAGAGCACTTTCTGAAGATTATTCCGCATAAATGTTTAGGAAGGCATAATATCGATACATTTGATTTCCACCCTTTACCCTCCGATACTGTCATACTCCTGAATGGCGGAGGAAATTTTGGTGATATATGGCGTCAGCATCAGGATTTTCGCCTTCGGGTAATACAACAATATACAGAGAATCCCATTATTGTACTACCTCAGACGGTCTTTTACGAGTCGGGGGATATTCTTACTGCTGATGTTCAAAAAATGAATCGCCACAATCACCTTACCATATGTGTTCGTGACACTCATTCTATGGAATTGCTGAAACAAAAAGGATTCTCAGGCCAGTTGCTGACCATCCCGGATATGGCATTCTGCATAGACAGGGAATGTCTCCTTACCAACAAGAGCGGTATCTCCAAAGATACATTGTTGCTGCTTAGGAAAGACAAGGAATCACCATTGGGGAATATCAGGGAGGACATAACATCCGCAGATTTGGATATCAAGGACTGGCCTAATCTGAATAAATCCCTTCGTACAGCCCTAAGATATATCAGGAAACATACTGCCACCGAGACAGACAACTACTTTCAGACCAACTATCTGCCTGAGCGCATCAAGGAAGGTGTGGAGTTTGTGTCAGCATACAAGACGGTTTTCTCAACCCGGCTGCACGTCGTAATCCTACGGCTGCTTTTAGGGCTACCGGTAAAAATAATCAATAACTCCTACGGGAAGAACCTGGATTTCTACGATACTTGGCTGAAGGATGCCACACTGGTCAGTATCCTTTCCGAAGAGAAGAAAAAAAAGCTTAATCGGCAAGTTGACTTCTACCAACGGCAAAGCAGGAAGCGAAGATGCAGAAGGATCCTTCATGGAGTCCTCTATCCTGTTCTGGTACTTGTTGCTGTACTTCTGTTCTATTATATCACCCATTAAAGAAATAGCCAATCGAGTCGTATGTCAGACATGCTTATCTCTATCATTGTCCCAATCTATAACGTCCAAGACTATATCACAGAATGTCTTGAATCGATTGCCGCACAGACTTGCACCGACGGCGTAGAATGTATCCTGATTGATGATTGCAGCGGTGACAGCAGTATGAAGTTGGCAAGAGAATTCGTGGACAATTACAAGGGAGACATACATTTTAGGATTCTTTCGCACGAACATAACAGAGGACTTTCGGCAGCTCGTAACACGGGAATAATAGAAGCTGTAGGCAAGTATGTATATTTCATCGACGGTGATGATTACATTTTTCCTGATTGCCTGAAGCATCTCGTGGAAGTTGCACTAAAATATCCGGATGTGGAAATGATAGCAGCAGGAGCCAAGATAACGGATAAGAAAAAAGCGAAGTACTTTACTATGGAGAAAACCTTCCCCGACTATGCCAACAATCCCCAATGGATTGCCAGAACGCTGCTGATGAGAGGAGGACAGAAGGGTATTCCTGTAACGGCATGGAACAGGTTGGCCAGGAAGGATTTCCTGTTGCGGCATCAGCTTTTCTTTATGGAAGACCTGATTCACGAAGATGAATTGTGGAATTTTATGTTAGCACAGAAACTTTGCAGCATAGCATTCTGCAAACACGATACCTATTACTATCGGATAAGGATGCAGAGCATAACAACAAGCTACAAGACCAAAGACGAAAGAGCCCTTGTAAGCATACCTTTATGGCATGAGGTCTTAAATCGTTTCTCACCCGATATGCAAAAGGAGGAAACGCACGCACTATGGCAAATTATTAATGATAGCAGTCCATCGTGCTACGACCCAAAGGTAAGAAGAGAAACTCGGGGAATCTTGTGGCATCTGGTAAGAAAAAAGTTATGGCCTGTCTCTTACCTGATTTTCATTTATCTGATACCTTTTGTGTTTTACATCAAGTTCATTAGGAAACAAGTAGCACATCTATCTAAAATAGATGTAGATTCCTACAGTTGCTGCATATCGTAGAGGCGCTTATAATACCCTCCTTTGGCTATAAGTTCGTCGTGCTGACCGCTCTCCACGATTTCTCCTTCATACAAGACATGAATAACATCTGCGTTCCTGATAGTGGAAAGACGATGAGCAATAGCAATGGTGGTACGACTCTTCATCAGTCGTTCCAAAGCCTCCTGCACCAAGCGCTCGCTCTCTGTGTCCAAGGCCGATGTTGCTTCATCAAGAATCAGTATGGGGGGATTCTTTAGGATGGCACGGGCTATACTTATACGCTGACGTTGTCCGCCTGAGAGACGTCCGCCCCGGTCACCGATCATCGTGTCATAACCATGCTCAGTTTCCATAATAAAGTCGTGCGCATTGGCAATCTTAGCTGCCTCTATCACCTGCTCCATGCTGGCATTATCCACACCAAATGTAATGTTATTATAGAAGGTGTCGTTAAAGAGGATAGCTTCTTGATTTACATTACCTATAAGCGCTCGTAAATCACTGATTCTTAATTTTTTGATATTCTTTCCATCAATAAGAACTTCACCTTTCTTTACATCATGGAATCGGGGTATTAAATCAACCAATGTAGATTTGCCGGAACCGGATTGTCCCACCAAAGCAACGGTTTTTCCTTTGGGAACAGTCAGGTTAATATGCTTCAGGACATCCTTACCCTCTGTGTAACAGAACGAGACATCACGCAGCTCAATCTCCTTCTCGAATGCTGTCATTGGTCGGGGATTCTCAGGCTCCTTAATAGGATTAACGGCTTTCAGGATAAAATCAATGCGGTCCATCGAGGCAAGTCCCTGTGGTATCTGATAGGTGGCTCTCGAGAACTCTTTCAGCGGGTTAATGACGCTATAGAGGATAACCATATAGAAGATAAAGGTGGAGGCATCTATGAGGTTCGAATTGTTCAGAATAAGCGAACCGCCAAACCACAACACTACCGTCAGGATAATAGTTCCCAGGAACTCACTCATCGGATGAGCGGCTCCCTGACGGATAAGCATAGCATTCATGTCTTTACGGTAGGAATTGTTTGTCTGCAGGAATCGTTTCTCCATCTTCCTTTCTGCTATGAATGCCTTTATGATGCGCAGACCGCCCAAAGTCTCGTCAAGTTGAGCCATAATTCCACCCCATTGGCGTTGTACCGATTCTGACTGGCGCTTCAGTTTTCGTCCCACAATACCCATAAACCATCCCGCTACAGGAGCCACAACCAATACAAAGAGAGTCAGTTGCCAGCTTACAGCAAAGAGGGTTACAAAGCATACCAGAATGGCAATAGGCTGACGTATAAGCATATCAACAGAGTTGGTGATAGACATCTCTACTGCCTGTACATCGGCACTCATACGGGCAATAATATCACCCTTACGTTCTTCCGAGAAGAAACTTAGGGGCAGCTTCATAACCTTATTATATACCGCTGTACGTATATCACGAACTACCCCGGTACGGAGTGGTACCATAATGGCCGATGAAGCGAAATAGCCTGTTGTCTTCAGTCCCGTCATCACAATCAGCGCCACACCCATGATGACTAATGTCAGGAAGGCTCCATGAGTATTTATCAGTTCCTGTACCCAAGCGTATGCGTTATTGACAATCAGGTCCTTGCTGAGAGTATTCCAAGCCCATTCTTTGTATTCATACACCGTAGTATCGATTTTAAACAGTATGTTCAGAATGGGAATAAGCAGGACGAAAGAGAAAACATTAAGCCATTGTGAAACAAAGTTCAGAACTACAGACCATACCAAATACTTTCTGTATGGCCTGAGGTAACGCGACATGATGGACAGGAACTGTTTCAGCATAGTCTGTTTACTTCACGAATTTTACGCCTCCTTGTATATAGACACCAGGATGAAGTTTCTCTGTGGGTTGGCAGAGACGTCCGCCCAGGTCGTAAACTTTAGGTTGCTTCACCTCGAAACAATCCACCTTATTCATTCCGGTAATGATGTTATCGGAATCGCTATACAGGGTTACAGGCCGATAGCTGGTATATGTTGCCAAATCCTTGTTGATGGTAATACCCTGCAGCATACCTGTCTGGTTGTAGTTTTTCATAGAGAGGACTACCCTATCAGGATAGACATACACCATTAGTGCCTGAACAACTGTAGGCATATCTGTCGGGTCGCCCTCGTCTATACTGTTGTAATAGTAGCGCATGCTGCCCATAAAGGCACTAAAGAAGCTACCTTCTCCCTCCTTGGCTTCTGGTTGTTCTTCCAACATCCACAGGCTTGTCTGGATGTCAGAGGCTTTCATGCTGAGTGTTGCAGCAGGAATACCGTCTTCGCCCATTTGGGTAATCTGCTTTCCTACCAGGCGCTGCGAACTGTTTCCGTCGCTGTAATGCTCGTTGGTAACTGCGTAATAGGTGCTGGCATCCTTAGCATTCTGACCGACAAACATGTAGGTTCCGCCTGGCTCGAGTGTAGCATCCCGTACTAACGTAACCTGTCCGCCCTCTTCATCCGTTACCTTATATACATAGGTGGCAGCAGAAACTGTATTCCCGCTAAATCTGCCACTGGTGCTACTGTACAGATATCTGTCTGTCCCATTCACGATGATACCGTAGTAATTATTGCCCTCGGTCTTCTTGAAGATGCTGGCAGAAGGTTGGTCGAGAGTGGTCAGATTGTAGGAATTATAGCCCAGGTAAGTGCCGTCCTGCTTGCTGCGAACATATAGCCTGATATTAATCTCTTTGGGGCCTTCTGCATCTTTAAACTCCCAGATGCAACGGGCCATAGAACTGGCAGAAGCCTTAAAGCTTGGCGCGGGTTCTCCCTTCTGCAGATTGGTGATCTGCTTACCTAACAAACGTTGTCCGCTGGAGCCGTCGCTATAGTGTTCGTTGGTTAAGGCATAGAAGGTTCTGTTATCCTTGGCATTCTGCCCTACTATCACATAGTGCCCGCCATTCTCGGGCAAGGCATCTCTGGTTAATGTAAGTGTAGTTGCTGACGTATATTCCACACTATAAAGATAAAGCTTAAGCGAACTGTTATTGCCGCTATATCTTCCACTACTGCTGCTCAGAATATACTTACCACAACCTTCAGGAACGGTTCCATCCGGTTTTATGCTATACGTGTACTGACCGCTGTTACGAGCTATGGTACAGGTACTTGGCGTGCCGAGGGTACTTAGGTTGTACTCACCCCATCCCAGATAGGTGTTGTCCTGAGTGCTGACGATTTGCATCTTCTTGTAGATAGCAGGATAAGGTCCTTCTTCGTTGGGAATAACAGGCCCGTCAACATGCTGCTCGTCTGTTGTGCTGATAACATTACCGTTTATATCATATCTGGTAACACGCTGACTGGTCTTCTCTCTGGTATAGGCGCCGTCCTTACCATGGTCATGACCGTACAACATGATTAGGTTGGGATGCTCGCAGAAAGCTTTCTTCAGCGTAGTATAGGCAGCTCCCGTATTCATACCCTTACCGCTATTCAGACTATTGGAGTCGGGAAAGGGAATATGCAGGCAGAAAAAAACGGTACGATTGGGGTCGTCGGCATAGATCCCATCCAGTTTCTCCTTTACCCACTGAGCGCTCTCAGGGCTATAGGTATAGTCCCAAGCCGACTTCCAGAAATTCTTTCCACAGTTCAAAATGATGAAATCCAATCCGCAGAGTCTGTAATGAAGAGCGGCCAGTAGCGTCTGTGTCCCGAGGGTTCCATTGTCGGCCTCCTCATAGAACAGATCCGATTCGTCCAACTCTCCTACATCGTCTTTCATGGGAAAGCGGTAGAAGTCGCCTGCGCAGTAAGGCTTGGGTATCTCGTCGAAGTTAGCCACTTCGTAGTCGTGGTTACCGGTCACCCAAAGCACATTCTTGGCTTTACCTTCCGAAAAGACATCACGGGTAACATTGTTTATCACGCGACGTACCTGCATCGAGTTGGCCTCAGCTATGGTCTTGTCGCTTTGGCAGTCGCCTCCCAGCACTATGACGTCCACATCCTCCTGCTCCTTCATCTGACGCAAAGTCTGGATGAAACTGGAACGTACGGTAACATCCTTAATGAGACCGCTGGTGGGCGTAAGCATCGAGTGCATAGCATGCACGTCACTAAGGCAACCAATAGTAACCAAAGGTTTTTCGGTCTCGTCTGTAGTCTGTGCCCATAGCGAGAAGACCGTCAGTACGACGAACGTGATGAACAAGGTGAGTCTTTTCATGATATACTGTTTTTTAGTTTCTGCGAATATAGGCAATGGTATCGCCCTTGCTGACTTTGCTGCCCTGACTGGCGCATACCTCAACCAGCTTGCCGCCTAATGCAGCCGGAATCTCTGTTATCTGGCCATACTGGTTCTGCAGGTAACAGAAGCGGTCGCCCTCTTTGTACTCCTTGCCTACCATTGGGTCGATACTCTTTACGCATTCTGCGTCACCGTTGATTTCCCACATTACGGTTCCGTTCTCAGGAGCTGTAATGGCATCGGCCTCGGCGTGCTTGTAAGCAGCAACCTCTTCCAGCGACAGACCGCTCTTCTGCATCTCCTTATCCTTGGCAGCCTGCAGGTCTTTCAGGAAGCGCTCCTTGGCCACACCGCTCTTGTAGTCACGATACTGACTCTCGTGCATGGCAAACTCGAAGAGTTCCTCGTCATCTTCGCCACGCTCCCAACCATTCTTCTCCATTTCCTCGATGAAACGAGGCAGGTCATCCGGGTAGTTGCTCTGTGGGTCAGCTGTTGTAAACTCGAAGCCCTTTTCTTTGGCCAACTCGATAATCTCAGGAGCTACTTCGCCAGGCAGCTTTCCGCTCTTGCCTAATATCATGCCCCATATAGAGGGATCCATCATACTGTAACGGGGCTTGCCCATCGATTCCGTAAGGAGGTTCATCAGGGCAATATTCTTGACATACTGCGAGAAGGGAGTTACCAATGGAGGATAACCGACACGAGGCCATACGTAGGCTACTTCGTTGAAGAGGCGAACCAACAAGGCATCCTCGCTAAAGGGCTCCTCGCCCTTGTTCTTGCGGTTGTTGTTGATAGCATCCATTACACCTTTCAGGTCGGCCATCATACTTCCCATCATACCGCCGGGAAGACCGCAACCCAACAAAAGTGAAGACATCAGCTTATTGGATGGATTCATAAAATAGCCCAAGAAGTCGTCAATGAACTCCTGCGTCAAATTACGTGCCTCCATATAGGCTTCCATATTGATTTCGGGAACATCGAACCCATAGTTCTTCAGCATACTCTGAACAGAGATGATGTCTGGGTGAACCTTTCCCCAGGAGAGAGGCTCGATGGCTGTATCAATCACATCGGCACCATTCTTACATACTTCCAGGATGCTGGCCATAGACAAACCGGGACCACTATGACCGTGATACTGTATGATGATTTCGGGATGTTTGTCCTTAATCATCTTCACAAGCTTACCCAACATGGCAGGCTGACCAATTCCGGCCATATCCTTCAAGCAGATTTCGGGGGCGCCGGCCTCAATCAACTGATCAGCGATATTGGCATAGTACTCGGCTGTATGGATGGGACTGGTGGTGATACATAGGGTAGCCTGAGGCGTCATACCTGCCTCGAGAGCATACTTGATAGATGGAATTATATTGCGCACATCGTTCAGTCCGCAGAAGATACGAGTGATATCCACACCCTGAGCGTGCTTTACCTTGTACATCAGACGACGTACATCGGCGGGAACAGGGAACATTCGCAACGCATTCAGGCCACGGTCCAACATGTGGGTCTTGATGCCTACTTCGTTGAAAGGTTTGGTGAAGGCACGTACGGCCTTATTGGGGTTCTCGCCATATAGCAGATTCACCTGCTCGAAGGCACCGCCATTTGTCTCTACTCGGGCAAAACAACCCATTTTTATAATAACCGGGGCAATACGCTCCAACTGATCTTTACGAGGCTGAAACTTTCCGCTCGACTGGAACATGTCTCTATATACGAGGCTAAACTGAATTTTTCTCTTTTCCATTTTATACCTATTTAATATAGTTGTATCTTTCAAAATGCAAAATTACGAACAAAAGAGCAAAAAAGCAAATTAATTTTGTTTTGTTCACATATTAAGCATATCTTTGTACCAAAATAAAAAATATAGGATGAAAAGATTAATGTTTTTTGTATGCCTGCTATGTGTAACATCCCTTCAGGCTAAAAAATGGAGATTAAACGAAGTAAAGGACATCATCAGAAAAACTAATACCTACTGGCAGGCGAATAACCCTGCCGAGGTTCGCGCGTTTTGGGATAATGCTGCCTATCATACAGGTAATATGGAGGTGTACAAGCTGCTACAGGACCAGAAGATGTTGGACTATAGCCTTCGTTGGGCAGAGCATAACCAATGGATGGGAGCCACGGAACCAGACGCGGCCAAATGGAAATACAAGAACTATGGCGAGGGACAGGATTATGTGCTCTTTGGTGACTGGCAGATCTGTTTCCAAACCTATATAGACCTCTTTTATTTAGGTCCGGAAGAGAAAAAGATCTATCGTGCCATCGAGGTGATGAACTACGAGGCTGACTCCGAGGCACACGACTATTGGTGGTGGGCCGATGCACTTTATATGGTAATGCCTGTTATGGCAAAGATGTACAGGTTGACAGGCGATGTTAAATACCTGAATAAGCTATACGAGAACATCCTTTATTCAGACAGTATTATGCTCGACAAGGAGACAAACCTCTACTTCCGCGACGGAAAATATGTCTATCCTAAACACAAGACGGCCAACGGAAAGAAAGATTTCTGGGCTCGAGGCGACGGTTGGGTATTGGCAGGACTGGCCAAAGTACTGGATGATATGCCCGAGACTTACGTACGCCAGCCTTTCTTTGTAGAGAAGTTTGTCAAGCTGGCCCAGGCAGTAAAGGACCTTCAGCAACCCGAAGGCCATTGGACCCGTTCTATGATGGACCCGGCACAAGCTCCTGGCTACGAGACCAGCGGAACAGCCTTCTTCTGCTACGGATTGCTTTGGGGAGTAAATCACGGCTATCTGCCTAAAAAGGAATATCTTCCTACTATCCAGAAAGCTTGGAACTATCTGGTTACCATAGCCTTACAAGAAGACGGTAAAGTAGGTTATGTACAACCTATCGGCGAAAGGGCCATTCCTGGTCAGACCGTTGATGCCAACTCACAGGCCAATTTCGGTGTGGGTGCTTTCCTGCTGGCAGCCTGTGAATATGCAAGACACCTTAAATCAAAACAATTACATTGGTAAATACAAATGAGAACACTTGCATCTATCCTGCTTCTGGCATCTCTGTTGATTGTGCCGGCACAAGCCAGAAAGACAAAGACTATAGAACAATCCGACCGCCAATACTGGTGTTCGCTGGCCTATAAGATGGCACAGCCTGTACTCGAGAATATGGCTAAGGGCGAACTGCAGAAGAATATGAAGACGGAATTCTCGCCTTCGTTCGACAATCGCGACCGTAGCGTTGTCTATATGGAAACCTTTGGCCGTCTGATGGTGGGAATTGCTCCCTGGCTTACCCTACCCGATGATAACACAGAAGAAGGTCTGCAGCGCAAGCAACTGCGCGAGTGGGCCCTGGCTGCATACAAGAATTCTGTTGACCCCTCATCTCCCGATTATCTTTGTTGGGGTAAGTCGGGCCAGAATCTGGTAGATGCCGCTTTTATCGCAGAATCTTTCCTGCGTGCCTGGGATACCCTTTGGATGCCGCTCGACAACGAAACCAAGCAACGATATATCAAGGAGTTTCAGGCCCTTCGAAAGATAGATCCGCCTTATTCCAACTGGTTGCTCTTCTCGTCAACCATCGAGAGCCTGTTGGCAAAGGCCGGAGCTCAGTTCGACGAATATCGTGTGAATATGGCGTGCCGAAAGGTGGAGGAATGGTACGTAGGCGACGGATGGTATGCCGACGGCCCCGATTTTGCCTTCGATTACTACAGCAGCTACGTCTTCCATTCAATGTATCTCGAGACCCTACAGGCAATGGTGGATGCTAAACGCAGCTCGCGAATCGACTATCAGAAATATTATTCCCGAGCGCTGAAACGTGCCCAGAAGTTTTCCATCATTCTGGAACGCTTCATCTCGCCAGAAGGTACTTTCCCTGCCTTTGGCCGTTCTATTGTATATCGCTTAGCTGCATTGCAACCCCTTGCCATGATGGCGTGGTATCAGGCCTTGCCTAAGGAGTTAAGCAACGGACAGGTTCGTGCTGCCTTGACTAAGGTGCATCATCGTATGTTCGATGCGCAGGAGAATTTCAACGAAGGTGGATTCCTTACCATCGGATTCTGCGGTTCCCAACCTGATGTTGCCGACTGGTACACCAATAACGGTTCGTTGTATATGACTTCCATGACCTTTATGCCATTAGGTTTACCTGCTGATCATCCATTCTGGACAGATGCACCTCAGCCTTGGACACAGGTAAAAGCCTGGGGCGGACAGCCCTTCCCCAAGGACCATCGTTGGGTGGACGACAGTCAGATTAAGGATAAATGGTGAAAGCAATTTTAAATGAAGAGTGAAGAACCTCGAAGGGGTCGCGAGCGGAATGCGAGAAGGTTTAGCTCGACGGCCCAAAGGGGAAAGTCAACGAAGTAGCAATTTGCTACCGCTATTCTCAATGTTCAATTCTCAATTTTCAATAACTGTCAACTGTCAACTAAATAAGGACCATTTTTCCTGTCCCATGTCACCCATCACATAGCGGTGGGTACCTTCGAACTTGCCTACCTTGATTTTCGTTTCGTTTTGCTTTTACTTTCAACATAGTTGTTTCAATTTTGTGGACCCTTCCCCAACCCCTTCTCTTGTAGGGACGGGCGTAATTAGATTCCAGAAGTCTTTTATCCCTCCCCTAAAGGGAGTTAGGTGGAGTCCAGTTAAGGTTTAGTTTGCAATTCATTTTCTTTCTCTCTCTGAACCGGTTCTTTGCTGTCAAATTGAGGAGGATGAACTTCTTTAGTTAGGCATTTTTTCCCACTTAGTTAAGGAGTAATTCTTATCCCCCTTTTTTGACACTGCAAAGGTACGACAATTTCAAGGTACGTCAAAAATATTCATACCATAAAACGACATTTTGAAATGTATAAAACGTACTTTTGACGTATTGGGTATTTGAGTGCATTACAGATTACAGTTTCCAAAAAGAAAGTGGAATTTTAACTTTTTAACCTTCAAAAGGTATACGGATTTGAGATCAATCGACAAAACATCAAAAAAGTATGTAATAATATAACCATTTCGAATAAATCTTGTATCTTTGCAGAAAAATATTGTACTTTGTGAAAAGAATCTTGAGAGACATTCTAAGCCAGATAAAAGATGGGGAAGAAGGATTTCTTTCAGTTTAAACAGTTCCATATTCATCAGGAGCATGCTGCCATGAAGGTGGGGACGGACAGCGACTTGCTGGGTGCTCTGGCTGCTGGCGGCAAGAGAATACTGGACGTCGGCACAGGCACTGGCGTATTGGCCCTTATGATGGCACAACGTTTCTCTGATGCAGCCATAACTGCCGTTGAGATTGACGACAACGCGGTGCTGGATGCACAACGTAATTTCGAGGAATCGAGGTTTGCTGACCGTATAACATTGGTACACGATTCGTTCCAACATTTCTTAATAGGGAGGTCAACAGAAGATGTCTTGTTTGACAGCGTGATATGCAACCCGCCTTACTTCGACCGAAGTCTGGAATGTCCTACGCTGGGACGCACGCGGGCCAGACATAGCAGCAGCCTACCCTTCTCTGTATTGGCCGACGGCGTTTCCCGCCTGCTATGCGAAGGCGGCACCTTTACCGTCTGTATCCCTCCTGAGGTGCTGACCGACTTTAATGCCGAATGCTTCCTGGCCGGTTTCTGGCTAAGAGCCAATTACAATATCCAGTCGGTGCCGGAGAAGGGAACCAAGCGCCACGTCCTTATCTATCAGAAAGGTATTGCCAAGGCACCTACCCAAGAGCAGGTCTTCTGTATGCGCAACACCGACAAGACAGTCTCTGAATGGTACAAAGAGACGCTCAAGGAATTTCTTTTATAATTGGACCTGAAATACTTGTCTGTTCCACAAAAATATTGTATTTTTGTAGCCCGTTTAAGATAACTGTTTTTAGGATAAATAAAAAGAACCATTAATTATCGATTATGAAATTAGAGAATCTTCAGACAGACTTCCTTGGCACGTCATGGAAGCATGAAATCGATGTTCGTGACTTTATTCAGCACAACTACGAGCCCTACGATGGCGACGAGTCATTCCTCCAAGGTCCCAGTGAGAAGACAAAGAAGCTCTGGGACAAACTGACAGAAATGTTCAAGGTGGAACGCGAGAAAGGTGTCTATGATGCCGAGACCGTGATTCCCCAGAGTATTGATGCCTACGGAGCCGGTTATATAGATAAAGAAAACGAGGTAATTGTCGGCCTACAGACAGATGCGCCCTTGAAGCGTGGCATATTCCCGCGTGGTGGTATCCGCATGGTGGAGGCTGCATTGAAGGCTTACGGCTATGAACTGGACCCTTTAACCAAGAAAATCTACACCAAGTATCGCAAGACGCACAACGAGGGTGTTTTCTCGGCATACAACGATGACATCAAGGCTGCCCGTCATGCCCATATCATTACTGGTCTGCCCGATGCTTACGGTCGTGGGCGTATCATTGGCGACTACCGTCGTATAGCCCTGTATGGTACTACCAACCTGATTGAGGAGAAGAAGCGTTTCCATAAACGTATCGACATAAACGAGTTTACCGAGGAAATTGTACGTTGCCGTGAGGAGATTACCGACCAGATTAATGCCCTGAAGGATTTTGAACGTATGTGTGCCAACTATGGTTTTGATGTGACCAAGCCTGCCACCAATGCTCGCGAGGCTATTCAGTGGACCTATTTCGGTTATCTGGGTGCCGTGAAGGATCAGGATGGTGCAGCTATGAGCTTCGGTCGTGTAAGTGCCTTCCTGGATATCTTTATCCAGCGTGACCTGAAGAAGGGTCTTATCACAGAGGCAGAAGCGCAGGAGATGATTGACCAGCTGGTAATGAAGTTGCGAATTGTACGCTTCCTTCGTACACCAGAATATAACGATCTCTTCAGCGGCGACCCTATTTGGGCAACTACCAGTGTAGGAGGTATGGGAGTTGACGGACGCAACATGGTCACCAAGACAGACTTCCGTCTGCTCCATACCTTATATAATATGGGTCCCTCACCTGAACCTAACCTGACCGTGCTGTGGAGCAGTCGTCTGCCTGAAGCCTGGAAGAAGTACTGTGCCAAGGTTTCGATGGACACCAGTGCCATTCAGTACGAGAACGACGACCTGATGCGCTCGGAGTTGGGTGACGACTATGGAATCGCATGCTGCGTAAGCCCTATGAAGATAGGTAAGCAGATGCAGTTCTTCGGTGCCCGTGCCAATTTGGCCAAGTGCATGCTGTATGCCATCAATGGCGGTCGCGACGAGATGTCCGGCGAACAGGTAGGTCCCCGTTTCAGTCCTATCACCAGCGACTATCTGACCTTCGAGGAGTTCTGGCCCCGCTTCGACCAGATGATGAGTTGGCTGGCACGAACCTACGTAAATGCCTTGAAAATTATCCACTACATGCACGATAAGTACGACTACGAGGCATTCGAGATGGCATTGCACGATGGTGATGTTCAGCGCACACGTGCTACAGGTATCGCCGGTCTGTCTATTGTGACAGACTCTATCGCTGCCATGAAACACTGTAAGGTTCGTATTATTCGCGATGAGACAGGACTGGCCGTTGACTATAAGATTGAAGAGGGCGAGTATGTTCCCTTCGGTAACAACTACGACGAGACTGACCAGATTGCCGTTATGCTGACCGAGAAGTTCATGGAATACCTGCGTCAGCACCGCACCTATCGTGATGCCATTCCTACACAGTCACTGCTGACTATTACCTCGAACGTTGTTTACGGACGTAATACAGGTGCTACTCCTGACGGCCGCAAGAAGAGCGTTCCCTTTGCACCAGGTGCCAACCCGATGAATTCGCGTGACATGAAGGGTGCTGTGGCAGCACTGGCTTCTGTTGCTAAGTTGCCTTTCCACCACAGCAAGGACGGCATCTCCTACACCTTTGCCATCAGCCCCAGTGCCCTGGGTAAGGACCGTGAGACACAGAAAGAGAATCTGATGAACCTGATGGACGGTTACTTTACCCCAGACGGCGGACAACACCTGAACGTGAACGTCTTTGACCGCGAACTGTTGGTAGATGCTATGGAACACCCCGAGAAATATCCTCAGCTTACGATCCGTGTGAGCGGCTATGCAGTAAACTTCGTGAAACTGACACGTGAACAGCAGCTGGATGTTTTAAGTCGTACCATTAACCATTGCATGTGATTGGTCTCATAAATCAAATAGAATCCTTCGGGACCGTTGACGGACCTGGCATCCGATTTGTGGTATTCTTTCAGGGATGCCCGCTCAGATGCCAGTTCTGTCACAACCCCGATACCTGGTCGGCAGACCTTGGCAATGTGAAGAACAACGGCAAAGGAACGGGTGAGTTTACGCCGGATCAGTTGCTGGCCGAGGTGCTACGATACAAGAACTTTATCCGAAGCGGCGGAGTTACAGCCACAGGCGGTGAACCCCTTATGCAGGCAGAATTCCTGCGTGAGTTCTTCAGGCTCTGTAAAGAAGAAGGCATTCATACGTGTCTGGACACCTCGGGTGCCATCTTTAACGAGAAGGCAAAGGCTGTTATGGACTATACTGATTTGGTGATGCTGGACCTGAAAACATTGGATGACGACCTGCATAAATCCTATACCGGTGCTACACGCGAGGACAACCACCGCTGGATGGAACATCTGCAGGAAATAGGTAAACCCACATGGATCAGACACGTGGTGGTTCCTACCATAACGGATAACGAAGAGCGTCTGCAGGCCGTTATCGATTACATCTCGCACTACAGTTGCATAGAACGCATAGAACTGTTGGGCTACCACATCATGGGTGAAGCCAAATACAAGAATCTGAATATCCCCTACCCTTTGGCAGGTATTCCACCCCTACAACCCGAGCGACTGGAGGAAATCAGGGAGATGTTTCGCAAAAAGCTGAACATTAAGGTATTGTAGCGGTCTTATTGTAGCACAACAAGACAAAATAACAACACTTTTTGTATGAGTATTGCCGAATATAATACAATTTGACATTATTTTTTGTACAATTAACAATATTTTATTATCTTTGCATCCTAAACAAACCATTACAAACCGGAAATGCAAAGAAAAACGACGCTTTTAAAGCATTACACCTTAACAATGTTTACTACCCTTCTGTGGATTCCCGCCATGCTGGAGGCACAGACTATGAAAGAATGGGATGATGTTTCGATATTCCAGTTGAACCGTGAGGTTAGCCACGACCTCGCTATTCCTTTTTCCTCGGCAGAATCCGCCAAAACATTGGACCTTACAAAATCCCCCTATTATTTAAATCTCAACGGTACATGGAAATTCCATTGGAGCGGACTTCCCACAGGTGTTCCTGCCAACTTCTACGCCAGCAACTACAACGATGCCGCATGGGACAACATTACGGTTCCCTACCCATGGCAAGTATATGCTGTAAGGAATGGAAAGAATTGGGATAAGCCTCTGTATGTCAACACATCGTACCCTTTTGCCTATACAGATACTTATAGTGTAATGGCTGACCGATGGGGCAACTGGACGTACAGTGGAAATATGAAGAATCCCGTTGGCTGTTACCGTAGGACCTTTACCTTACCGGAGGGTTGGAAAGACCGTAAGACATTTATCCGATTCTGTGGAGCGGGACATGCTTATTATGTTTGGGTGAACGGAAAGTTCGCAGGATATGCAGAGGATTCTTATCTGCCCAGCGAATGGGATATTACCGACAAGGTACAAGAAGGCGAGAATACGGTCGCCGTACAATGTTTCCGCTTCTCCAGTGGCTCATTCCTCGAGTGTCAGGACTATTGGCGACTGACCGGAATCACCCGAGATGTGTATCTCTACTCTACTTCTACCGAATATATAAAAGATTTCTTCTTTACAACCGTTTCGTTGAAATCCGGAAACACTGCTGCATCAGCTAAAGTGCAGTTCGACATAGTCTCGACAGATGTGAACGGCCTGACATTACAGACCACCATCAGCGACGGTGCCCATGAACTAATACTGACGGGCAAGGAACTGACTGCCAACAGCGGCACACAAACCATTAGCGTAGAAGGGATAGAACCCTGGAGTGCAGAAACACCCAGATTGTATGACCTTACTTTGACTCTTAAACGTGGTGAGGAAGTATTGGACCTTCGCAGTTGCAAGATAGGTTTCCGTACCGTAAGCATCCGAAATGACGGAGCATTACTAATTAACGGCAAACGGGTAATCTTCCACGGTGTGGACCGGCATGATTTCAGTCAGGAGACAGGCAGAACGGTCAGTAAGGAAGAAATGCTGCAGGACGTAATGACCATGAAACGTCTGAATGTAAATGCTGTGCGTACCAGTCATTATCCCAACAATGCTTACTTCTATGAGCTATGCGACAAATACGGACTTTACGTTTTGGCTGAGGCCGATGTGGAGTGTCACGGCAATATGGGACTGAGCAGTGTGCAATTGTTCAGGGCTCCTATGGTGGAACGTAACGAGCGCCAAGTCCGGACGCTTCGCAATCATGCCTGTATCTTCGGCTGGAGTGCCGGCAACGAGAGTGGTGGCGGCAACAATTTCCAGTATGTGATGGAGGCTATCAAGAAGTTGGATGCCAGTCGTATCACCCACTATGAGGGTAACAGCACTTGGAGCGATGTAACCAGCACCATGTATGGTTCCTACAGCAACATGCTCAGCACAGGCGTAAGCCGTCTGAAAGACTACAAGAGCGGAAAGAAACCGAAACCACATATCCAGTGCGAAAATACGCATTCGATGGGTAATGCAATGGGTAACCAGAAAGATATGTTCCGCGATATATACGAACCCTACCCTGCCATGACCGGTGAATTTGTATGGGACTGGAAGGATCAAGGCTTGCGTATGCCAGTAAGTGGCAAAGCAAACCAGTTCTACTGGGCATACGGAGGTGACTTCGGCGATATCCCCAACGACGGTGCCTTCTGCTGTAATGGTGTCGTATTGCCCGACTGTACGCCCACAGCCAAGAGCTTCAATATGAAAACCGTTTACCAGCCTCTTGACATAATCATGAAGGACAGCCTGGCAGGCACCTTCTGGCTTAAAAGCAAACTTCAGCAGAAGAACCTGACGGATGTTGATGTACATTACAGCATCCAGCAAGACGGAATAGAGATAAAGGGCGGACTTCTGCCCGATATAGACATAGCACCATACGACAGTATTCTGGTGAACATCCCTATGGATGATGTCAAGATGCTTCCTGAACACGAATATTATATAAGGTTCAGTACCACGCAACGTAAGGCAACACCTTGGGCAGAGGCAGGAGATGAAGTAGCTGTTTCTGGTGCAGAACTGAGAAAAGCGACATCCCGGGACATCTACCAGTATCAGGGAACAGACACGCTGAGCCTGACCGCAGGCAGTACCACTTGTACTGTAACGGGAAAAGATTTTACCGCAACATTTTCGCAAGGCACCCTATCGAAGTACATCTACAAAGGCAGCACCCTTATAAGCACACCCCTGAAACTCAACACCTTCCGCGCTCCTACGGAAAACGACCATGTGCAGGAAGGTAACTGGGAGGCATTGGGTATTCGTTCGCTTACGCTGACAAGAGGAAGCTTCGATATCGAGAAGGACGAACAGCAGAAATGGGCAGATATTCAGGTTACCAATAAATATAAGACCAGTACCAGTGCCATTACCTTTACTGTAAAACAACGTTTCCGCATCTATCCCGATGGCACGATTGCCGTAAGCAACATTATAACACCTAATGTGGATGGGCAGATTCTGCCCAAGTTAGGTTTCCGCATGGAGATGCCTAACGCCTGTAGACAACTGACATGGTTCGGAAGAGGACCGTTGGACAACTATGCTGACCGTAAGGATGCATCTTTACCTGGCATTTATCACAGTACTGTTTCTGAACAGTGGACCAACTTTATCCGTCCTCAGGAAACGGGTAACAAAGAAGAGGTACGTTGGCTGGCCGTTCAACAACCAACAGGCAAGGGCCTTGTATTCTCTGCCATGCAGCAAATGGCGACAACAGTCGGTAATTGGCGTGCTGAGGAAATTTACACAAGCAGGGGCAATCGTGTGAAACATCCTTACGAGATGACAACCGTTAAGAATACCGTTGTGTGTCTGGACGCATGGAACAGAGCACTCGGTAACGCCTCCTGCGGACCTGATGTAATGACAAGATATGAGCGAAAGAATGCACAGACAGCTTTCAGCTTTGTGATCCAGCCCATTGACAGTTTGCTTACAGATCAGGAACTAACTACCTTAGCATGTATTACGGCTCCTATCTGCGAGCCTGTAATAATAAAGACTGACCGCAATGGTTACGCTCTTCTGAGTACCTCTACACAAGGTGCTACAATACATTATAAAAAAATAAGCAAGGATGGCACCGAGGAAGAAGGCACACTTACGGAGCAGAACAACACCCCTATAGATATGCGTATGGGTGGAACTATTACGGCATACGCTACCCGTGAAGGACTGACAGACGGTATAGAGACAACGCAGACATTCGGACTGTATGTTGACAAACGCGACTGGAGCATCGTATCATTCGACAGTCAGCAAGGCGGCAGAGAGATAGCCACCAATGCTATAGATGACGACGAGAATACCATCTGGCACACTATGTATAATCCTAACACGCCGGACTGTCCTCACGAGCTCGTCATCGACATGGGGCATACATACCTCGTTAACTCGTTTAGCTACAAAGGACGTATGGACGGCTCAAACGGTCGGGTTATCGACTACGAGGTATATTTCAGCAATCATCCGAGGATTTGGGGCGAACCTGCAGCAAGCGGAAGTTTTCGTGATGTAAGTGATGTGCAGACCATAGCTATAACAAAGAAGGTAGAAGCCCGCTATATGCGCTTTGTTGCCAAGTCGGTAGTGAACAACAATAAATATGCTTCGGCTGCCGAACTTTATATAGGTGCCGAGGATATGGTGGAAGACAGCCCCTCAAAACTCACCCCCATTATTTCCTCTCATAAATACCGCATACGCGAAGTAAACAGCGGCCTTTATCTTCATTATCAGACGCATGCCAATGAGGGACACTTCTGTTTGGGCAAGTACGACGAGAGCGACAACACCTATCAATATACCTTCACGCCAGTTTCTGGTTTCTCGGCACTATACAAACTAAAAGGCGGTACACATTATATGTGTGTCGATGGCACCACAACCTGGCGCATTATAAGTACCACCAAGGCTCCGACTGATGCCAACGGTTACATGCAATTGGAACAGTTAGACAACGGAAGAGTTCATCTGCGTGCTGGATGGCAAAAGAGTGACCATGTGGGTTTTGACAGTAAGACATCCGGCTCGTACATCTATGCCAACAAATCAACTCCAGGGGTATTTATCCTGGAGGATATTACCCTTGAGAAGGAGACAGACATCAAAGATGTTAAAGCATGCGATGAAATAGGGTTACTGCAGAGCGAGGGTCAGTTATGCATCATCTCTCCGGGAACCTGTACCCTTAGTGTGTACAACACCGCAGGTCAACAGATAACGCATCTAAGTTTGGCCGGTAGCTGCTATTTACCCCTTGCCTTACCAAAAGGAACATATATCATCAGACTCTGTTACAAAGATGAGAGCAGAATTATGAAGATACAGAAGTGACGAAAACGAAAACTTTAATCGGTTAGCGGTTAGTGGTTAGCGGTTAGCGTATAATGTTCAATGTTCAATGATTAGTAAATTTTCAACTTTCAACTTTCAATTTTCAACTTGAAAACCAAACGACTAAATAAAAAATATGATACAGATAATTTATGTTACCGATGCTGGAAGAGAAATAGCACAACGTTTGCTTTCTGAACTTCCCGAGTCTCATTTGCTTCCTGCAAAAGCTTTCGTGTCTAACACTTTCTCGCGCAACGAAGCGCTTATCTTCATTGGCGATATGGGCGTTTGCGTGCGTACCATAGCACCTTTTATGAAAAGTAAGAAAACTGATCCCGATGTAATATGCGTTGACAGTTCAAGCAACTATGTGATTAGCGTATTGAGCGGACGAATTGGCGGAGCAAATAAACTTACGCGTCGCATTGCCCGTATTTTAGGTAGTGTACCCGTAATTACCACAGAGAGTGACAATGACGGGTTCTGGGGGCTGGATACATTGGCACCCCACTTTGGCTGGCAAGAAGAACACAGGGACGGACGAATGAACCACATCATTTTCCATTTCGTAAACGGCAGACCTACCGTTCTGAAGTTGGATGTTCGCGGTGGTAGAGGTGTGGATTATCTGAAACGAACGAAGCCTGCTCACGTCTCTATGTATGACCCTGATGCTGAGACAGAAGCAGAAACCCTGCTGTTGGCTGTCAGTCCATTCTGGAATCCAACCGTTCAGCAATTCAGCAAATCCGTTCTGTACCGTCCGCCCGTATTACATCTTGGCATAGACTGTGTGCGCGAATGCCCTTCAGGAGAATTGCCCCGAAAGATTCGTGAACTTATTCACCAGCATAATCTTTCCGAGAAGAGTATAGCCACAATAGACACTACAACACAATGTGCCGACGAGATGCTGGTACAATCTCTTCTTATGGCTTTCCCATGGGCAAAGCTTTCTGTTCATGAACTGGACGGAAATGCGAGCAGCGTTTGTGAAAGCTGTGTATCGGAATACGGTCCCCTATTAATGGAAATACAAACGTTGGACGATATATGTTCAATCAGTATCTCTATAACACGCGAGGCTCAATTAGGCGGTCATGTGGAGTACGTTGGAGCCGGTCCAGGCGATCCCGATTTGGTTTCCGTCCGTGGTATGCAATTCCTCCAACAGGCTGACCTTATCCTTTATCCCTCTGAGACTGTCTCTGAACGTCTTACCCACTATGCCAAGAAAGGCTGTATGGTACGTTCAACAGAGAATATGGAGCCAGAAGATGTTCTCCTCTTCATGCAGGAATATTATAAGAAAGGGTTGCAGATAGTTCGTCTGCTTGCCGGTGCTCCGACTCATAACGCAACATTTACAAAAGAAAAGAAATTACTCGAGAAGGCTGATATGCGTTATCACCTTACGCCAGGAATAAAATAGCATTATTATTGTGTATTTTCAAGGAATTATCATAGCAGTCGCCACTTTTCTAATAATTGGCGTCTTTCATCCCATTGTCATTAAGGCAGAATACTACTGGGGCGTTCGTTGCTGGCCATTCTTTGCCATGTTGGGCACTCTATTGCTCACAGGTTCTCTCTTCGTCTCTAATACGCTCATTGCAGCTATTCTGGGTGTGACAGGCTGCTCCTGTCTGTGGAGTATCCTTGAACTGTTCCAACAACGCGAACGTGTCCGTAAAGGTTGGTTCCCAAAGAATCCAAAAAGAAAAGGCGGTGAATAATTATCAGTCGAGGAAGGTGTGTCATTAATCTGTAAAGGTAAAAATCAATGGTGTTAAACGTATTGTTTGTTCTTCTGATGGCCGTATGGGATGGCAAAGCCTTTCCCCTACCCTTGGACACCCTGCACTCCTACGACACATACGCAAAGGAGAGAAAGGCACGTACAAGTCGGGTACTTGCCAAGGAGATACAGCTTAATGTCCCAACCACAACAGGCAAAAGAGCTGTAGGTTCGCCAAACGATCCCGACTATGCTATCTTTGGAACTGTGGATTATTCCATTCCTATGGAAGACAAGAACCTTCAGCCGTTCGACCGTATAGCACTTGAAGTCCTTCCGACAATCAATGGAACAGGCATTGTAAACCTAAACCTTCAGCTGAATAATGCCACACCGGCTCAGGTGGGAGCGCATCTCATAAACCTGATTCCCAATAAATGGAACAGTATTGTCTATGAGTTAGGAGAGCTACCGCGCGAAAAGGTAAAAAGCATAAGGATTTATACTGACATCAAAGGACGCCAGCCCATTTCCGGAACAGACTCCGTTCATTATATTATCCGTAATCTGCGGGTGGAACAAACGGGGTATCAAGCCAAAGAACGAGGATGGGAGCCAGAGGTTAATATGATTTCCTATTCCATGAGCGGTTACCTGATACAGGGACACAAAACGGCAGTAGTGAATGGTTCGCATATCGGCAAGCCCTTCAGCATTGTAGATACAGAGAAGGGGAAAATCCTGCTTGACGGCAAAGTGACATCATCAGGGGGAAGTCTTGACAATCTGGGAGTAATTGACTTTTCTTCCCTAACCCAACAAGGTTCTTACCGCATAGAAGTTGATGGCTTTCATTCAGCATCATTCCCCATTGGCAATGACGTATTCCAACCCTCTGCATGGCGTGTTCTGAATTATATCTTCTGCCAACGATGCGGTTATGAGGTGAAAGGCATTCACGATGCCTGTCATTCTGACCTCTACGCCGATTACAAGGGCCGCAGTTTCTCCTATGGCGGAGGTTGGCACGATGCAGGCGACCTCTCGCAACAGACGCTCCAGACAGCTGACGTTGCCTTTGCCCTCCTGGAGGCTTCCGAAAGATATAAACATATAAATAAGGATTTGTCTGAACGCCTGAAGCAAGAAGCCTGCTGGGGACTGAAGTTTATCCTGCAATGCCGATTAGGTGACGGTTATCACGCCTCCAGTTTAGGTTTGTTGCATTGGACGGATAACAAGTCAGGGACATTCGACGATATACATACTGTACGCAAGCAGAACCACGCCTTCGATAATTTCCTGTATGCTGCATACGAGGCATTTGCCTGTCGTATTTTAGGAGAGAATCATCCGTTGTATCTGTCGTTATATTCTGCTGCAAAGGAAGATTTCGAGTATGCAGCCATTCAATACAATGAAAAGGGCATTCTGCCATATGCCCATATCATGGAACACACCTATAATACAGCACCTTCGCTCTTTACAGCGACTGCTTCATGGGCTGCTACACAACTTTATATTTTAACTCATGAAACATCCTATGCACAGAAAGCTGCACAATACATCAGCTATACACTACAATGCCAAGAGACCAAAGGAGAGAAGCCTGAGTTGAAGGGCTTTTTCTATCGAGATGAAAGCCGCAAGTCTATTGTACACTTTATCCATCAATCAAGAGAACAACTCTTTTCCTTAGCGCTGACAGACCTGTGTAAGTCGCAACCATATAACAAAGAAATAAAGCGATGGAATACTGCCATAAAGCTATACGCTAAGTATCTTGGAAGTCTGATGCCATATACATATCCGTACGAGATGGCATCTTCTGGTACTTATCTTACTGACGAATATACCGACGAGAGCGGTTTCCAGTCGTTACATATCTTTGCACCAGAGAATGCCAAAGAACTATATGTTCGTCAATTACGTGAAGGTGGCGTACAACTGGATAATCGCCATTTTGTAAAACGTTTCCCCGTCTGGTTCAACATCTTTAATGGAAACGAAGCAATTATCCTCTCCACAGGAAAGGCGGCTGCTGTATTAGGAAGGTTTCTGGGAGATAAGGAACTGATAAACTATGCACAGAGTCAGCTTTACTGGACAGTAGGACTGAATCCTTTCTGCCAATCCCTAATATATGGCGAAGGCTACCGCTACCCTTCTATGGATAGTTTTTCTTCGGGCGAGATAACAGGTGAGATTCCTGTCGGTATCCGGTCCTGGAAGAATACAGACGAACCCTATTGGCCGCAAACCAATAATGCCTGTTACAAGGAAGTCTGGCTTACCTCGGCAGGTAAATGGCTTTCGCTGATTGCCGAATTCTAAATAATCAATAAACTTAAACTATTATAGACAACATGAAAACATTCTTTCCGTTCATTTTCTGGTTCTGTGCCACCCTCGGTGTGCAGGCACAGACAGAACCCTATCAGAACCCCAACCTTAGTGCTCATGATCGTGCTGTAGATTTATGTTCCAAGCTAACCTTAGAGGAGAAAGCTCAGTTGATGCTCGACGAAAGTCCGGCCATCCCCCGTTTGGGAATAAAAAAGTTCTTCTGGTGGAGCGAGGCCCTGCATGGTGCTGCCAACATGGGCAATGTTACAGTATTCCCAGAGCCTATTGCGTTATCTGCATCTTTCAACCCGGATATGGTTTACAAATGTTTCGATGTAGCCTCTACTGAGTTCCGTGCCCAGTACAACCACCGTATGCACGACTTAAAGGGCGAAGACGAGAAGTTCCACAGCCTCTCTGTTTGGACTCCCAACGTAAACATCTTCCGTGACCCAAGGTGGGGGCGCGGTCAGGAGACCTACGGTGAAGACCCATACCTTACAAGTGTTATGGGAACGCAGGTAGTACGCGGTTTGCAAGGTCCGGAATCGTCCAAATACCGTAAGCTATGGGCCTGTGCCAAACACTATGCCGTACATAGCGGCCCGGAATACACCCGTCATTCTGCCAATCTGAACGATGTGTCCCCCCGAGATATGTGGGAGACTTATATGCCAGCCTTCAAGACGTTGGTGCAGGATGCCAAGGTGCGCGAGGTGATGTGTGCCTACCAGCGTTTGGACGACGACCCGTGTTGTGGTTCTCAGCGTCTGTTGCAAACCATCCTACGCGACGAGTGGGGTTTCCAATACCTCGTTGTCAGCGACTGTGGTGCCGTAAGCGATTTCTATACCAGTCATAAGTCTTCATCCGATGCCGTTCACGGTTCAGCAAAAGCAGTTATAGCAGGAACGGATGTGGAATGCGGTTACGGCTATGCCTACAAGAGTATTCCTGAAGCCGTAAAACGCGGTTTTATTACTGAGGCTGAAGTTGATAAGCATGTAGTACGCCTACTGGAAGGGCGTTTCGACTTAGGTGAGATGGATGATCCTTCACTTGTTGAGTGGTCTAAGATTCCCTACTCGGCTATGTCAACCAAAGAGTCAGCCAACTTATCATTGGACATGGCTCGTCAGACTATCGTCCTACTGCAGAACAAAAACAACATACTTCCATTAAAGAAAGGAGAACGCTTGGCCGTTATAGGCCCGAATGCCGACAATGCTCCCATGATGTGGGGAAACTACAACGGAATGCCCAACCATACAATAACTATTTTAGATGGCATTCAGGCTAAACAAAAGAAGTTGTTCTACGACAAAGGTTGTGATTTGACATACGACAAGGTGATGGACTGTCTGATGGCCTCGCAATGTTCTTTCGAAGGCAAGAAAGGTCTTAAGGGAACCTTCTGGAACAACAGGAAGATGGAAGGCCAGCCTGTTACCACACAGTATTATACCACCCCGTTAGCTGTTACTACAGCCGGTATGCATAACTTTGCTCCAGGCGTTCAGTTGGAGGACTTTTCTGCCAAGTATGAGACAACCTTTACACCTAAAGAGGCAGGTGAGTATGTAGTGAACGTAGAGGGATGCGGACACTTTGAACTATTCATTGACGGAGAGCGTAAATTCCGTCATCATACCTGGCGCACCACACCCAACCGCATTGCTATTCAGGCAGAAGCCGGTAAAAGCTACAACATAGAGGTACAGTTCTCGCATATTCATACTTATAATGCTAACCTAAAGATTAATGTAGCAAAGGAGTTTCCTATTGATTATCAACAGATTATAAGTCAGCTAAAAGGTATAAATAAAGTCATCTTCGTCGGTGGTATCTCTCCAGCTCTCGAAGGTGAGGAAATGCCTGTTAATATTGATGGTTTCAAGGGAGGCGACCGCACTCATATTGAGCTTCCTGCGGTTCAGCGCAACTTCCTGAAAGCATTGAAGGAAGCAGGGAAACAAGTTATCTTTGTCAGTTGTTCCGGCTCATGCATCGCTCTTCAACCCGAGACAGAAACCTGCGATGCCATCGTTCAAGTATGGTATCCCGGTCAGGAAGGCGGAACCGCTGTGGCCGACATTCTCTTTGGCGATGTGAACCCAAGCGGAAAACTTCCTGTTACATTCTACAAGAACAGCAGTCAGTTGCCCGACTACGAAGATTATTCCATGAAGGGTCGTACCTATCGCTACTTCAACGATGCCCTCTTCTCCTTCGGTTATGGCCTGAGCTATACCAGCTTCTCGTTAGGAGAGCCTGTTGTATCAGGGTTGACTGTTACCGTTCCCGTTACCAATACAGGCAAGTTTGACGGAACTGAAACCGTACAGCTTTATATCCGTAACCTACAAGACCCCGAAGGTCCGCTGAAGAGCCTTCGTGCATTCCAACGTGTAAACGTGAAGGCAGGCAAGACTGCAACGGCTGAGTTGAAACTCACGGACAACAGCTTTGAGTTCTGGGATCCTGAGACCAACACCATGCGTGTAAAATCAGGGAAATACGAGATTCTTGTGGGAACCAGTTCACAAGACAAAGACCTGAAGAAACTGAGTATTAGCATTTAACAAGGTTGTTCTATGAGACATCTGACATTATTGGCCGCATTGGCTATCGTTGTTCCGACAAGAGCACAGAACCCCATCATTCACGACCAGTTTACAGCTGACCCTACTGCCCGTATCTTCAATAATAAAGTATATCTTTTCCCTTCGCACGACATACCTGCACCTGTAGGACAACGGCAAGATTGGTTCTGTATGGAAGACTACCACGTCTTTTCGTCGGAAAACCTGACAGAATGGACAGATCACGGTGTTATCCTTTCTCAGGAGAATGTTCCTTGGGGAAAGCCTGACGGCTATTCCATGTGGGCACCTGACTGTGTATTCAAGAATGGCAAGTATTACTTCTACTACCCCAATGCTCCACGCGAAGGGAGAGGCTTTGCCATAGGTGTAGCCATTGCCGACCAACCAGAAGGACCTTATACACCAGAGAAAGAATCAATCAAGGGAGTCGGCGGCATAGATCCTTGTGTGCTCATAGATGACGATGGGGCTGCATATCTATACTGGAGCGGTATGGGAATACGAGGCGGTCGTCTAAAGGATAATATGACGGAGTTGGAGAATGGCAGTCAGGTAATGGAAGGATTACCCGAGGGATTCAAGGAAGGGCCTTTTGCCTTCAAACGAGAAGGCAGATATTATCTCACTTTCCCCTGGGTACGCAAAGACCAAGGGACAGAAACGCTTGCCTATGCTATGAGCAACTCTCCGCTGGGACCTTGGCAGTTTAAAGGACTTATCATGGAGGAACACGATAACCGTTGTTGGACAAATCATCATAGCTTACTGGAATTCAAAGGTCAATGGTATCTGTTTTATCATCGCAACCACTATTCGCCTCAGATGGATAAGCGTCGTTCGGCCTGCATCGAAAAGGTTTCCTTCAATGCCGACGGAACAATCCAGGAGGTGAAACAAACGCTACGCGGCGTAGGTATCACCCATGCAGCCGAAAGAATAGAAATAGACAGATACAGCTCTGTTAGCGATGGTGTTACTACTGACTTCAACGATACCACAGCCACTTTCAACGGCTGGCATGCCACATTGCAGAAGAAAGGCTCTTGGCTGAGATACAACGATGTGGACTTTGCCGGCATTTCCGACAGCTACGTTATTGTTAAAGCCAAGGCTAACAAAAATACCAGTTTCACTATCCGAGATAAATCGGAGAAGGGCAAGGTAATGGCAAGGCTGACAATAACTGTTGAAGGAGAAACGGGACCTTTCCGTCGTGATATGAGAGGACAATGGATGACGCTTACTGTTCCAGTTGAATACATTCCCAAAGGGATAACTGACTTATGTGTTGTATGCGAAGGAACGGAAGTAAGCATCGACTGGTTGCAGTTCAAGAACCGGACAACCTACATGAAAACAGCCACAAAAGGAAACGCACAGCCAGATAACGAGGGGTTTATCCGCAGATGGATGTTGCTGGAGCCCATCAAACAGGATATCCGTTCAAATACTATCTTCACAAACACATGGTTGCGTGAGGCCTTTAGCAAAGAGTACTTCAATGACCAGATGACCATTTTGCCCAAGGACGGACAGAAGGTAAAGGTTGGAAAACAGAAACTTGCCTGGCACCTGTTGGACAGCGAGACATACAACGTAAGACTTTTCCGTTTTGCAGAGAAATGGGGTCAGCAGACATACGGTTCTTTGTTCTGGGCCGTTACGGTTATCGATTGTCCTGAAGAAATCCGCAATGTACGATTGGCAGCAGGCAGCAACGGCGCCTCTATGTGGTGGTTGAATGGCGAGGAAGTGTTGTTGCTTGAAGGCGACCGTCGTATGGTCGAAGATGATGGCATGTCGCAACGGATAACCCTTAAGAAGGGACGCAACATCCTCCGGTGTGCTGTCATTAACGGTCCTGGGTTAAGCGATATGTGCGTCCGTTTCTTGGATGAGAAAGGCGCTCCAATTACCAGTTATTCATTGAATCTTGAAACATTATGAAAAAGATATTCCTGTTATTCTTCACTCTTCACTCTTCATTCTTCATTAGTCACAGCGCGGCTCAAGTAGGTGCACCCTATATCCACGATCCGTCAACCATTGCTGAATGCGAAGGCAAGTATTATACTTTCGGAACAGGAGGCGGAGGACTTATCAGCGAAGACGGATGGTCCTGGCATGCTGGTGCCGAACGTCCTGGCGGAGGAGCTGCGCCGGATGTCCTGAAGATAGGCAACCGCTACCTTGTTATATATGGTGCAACAGGAGGCGGACTGGGAGGCGGACATAACGGACGCATCCTTACCATGTGGAACAAGACGCTCGACCCTAAGTCACCCGACTTTAAGTACAGCAACCCTATTGAAGTCGCATCAAGTGACGGGATGGAAGACTGCGATGCTATTGACCCCTGTTTACTGCTCGATCCGTCAACAAATCGTCTGTGGACAACATACGGTACCTATTTCGGCACTATCAGGTTGATAGAACTGGATCCTAAAACCGGGGGACGTGTGAAGGGAAATGTTGAGAAGGACATTGCCATCGACTGCGAGGCAACAGACCTTATATGGCGCAACGGCTGGTATTATCTGCTGGGCACACATGGCACCTGCTGCGATGGTGTGAATTCAACCTATAACATTGTTGTGGGTCGTTCACGCAATGTGGAAGGTCCCTATATAGATAATGTAGGACGCGATATGTTTCACGGAGGAGGCCGCATGGTCATTGCTGCAGGCGACCGCAAGACTGGTCCCGGACACTTCGGACGAACCATCATCGACGAGGGTGTCGAGGTGATGTCTTGCCACTTCGAGGCTGACTTTGATATGAACGGGCGCAGCGTTTTAGGTATCCGTCCTTTGCTTTGGAAGAACGACTGGCCTATGGCAAGTGAGCCCTTCAAGGGCGGAACCTACGAGATTGAGTCGGAGCGTCGCGGCTACTCTTTGGAACTGACAGTCGATTTCGTTCGCATGGAGCAGGAACGTCAGCGTTTCTGGCAGATTGACCCTAACGAACCCGTAAAGGTTCTACCTAATCAGAAATTAGAGGATGTTATCGGCACATGGCCCAAGGGCAATATTCCTGTGCGTTGTAGCGATTATATGTTCCGCCCATGGCAACGCTGGACCATTACTCCCGTTCCCGAGGCTGGTGGCTATCTGGGTGGTCCTTACTTCCGCATTGTCATCGAGGGAACAGAACGTGCACTGACGGCAACTGCCAATCTGGAGGTGACAACAGTACCTTCATTCACAGGTAAACCCGAACAACTGTGGCGCATCGAACAACTTACAGATGGCACTTACCGCATCATGCCGAAGGCTATCCCCGGCCAACAGGGACTAAATACACGTTATGTGCTGTACTCCATTGCCGACAGCACCCCCACGTTGGCTCCTTACTACTTCTGTACCGACAATGCGAAATGGAATTTCCGTAATCATTAAATACCAAAATCATATAGCATTATGAAACGTCATATAACTACGAGCCTTCAGGTTCTAATGCTGTTAATTATGTCCGGCACCCGTTTGTCAGCTGCCGTAGATGAGAATTTCTACATCTTCCTGTGTTTCGGACAATCCAACATGGAAGGTGCTGCGAAACCCGAAGCTGCTGACCTGGCCAGCCCTGGGGCGCGTTTCCTGTTGATGCCTGCTGTGGATTTCCCTGCCACCGACCAGCACCCTGCTCGCAAGATGGGCGAATGGTGCGAAGCATCGGCTCCCCTTTGCCGTCCGAATACGGGCCTCACACCTGCCGACTGGTTCGGCCGTACACTCGTTGCTTCGTTGCCCGATAATATCAGGATTGGTGTTATCCATGTGGCCATCGGAGGTATCGACATCAAGGGATTCCTGCCAGACAGTATTCAGAATTACGTTGAGAAGAAGGCTCCGGGTTGGATGAAAGGTATGCTCCAGGCTTACGGCAACAACCCCTACCAGCGCTTGGTAGAACTGGCCAAGAAAGCACAGAATGACGGTGTTATCAAGGGCATCCTGATGCATCAGGGTGAGACCAATACAGGCGACCCGAAGTGGGCCGGCATGGTGAAGCAGGTCTATGACAATCTCTGCTCCGACCTGCAGCTAAAGCCCGAAGAGGTGAACCTATACGTTGGAAATATCGTTCAGGCTGGCGGAAAGGGTGTCTGCATTGGTTGTAAGAAGCAGATTGACGAATTGCCCCAAACCATCCACACCTGTCAAGTCATTTCGTCCGACGACTGTTCCAACGGCCCCGACCGCCTGCACTTCGATGCTGCCGGCTATCGTGAACTGGGATGCCGCTATGGCGAGGCTGTTGCCCGTCAACTTGGTTTCGAGCCCAAGCGACCCAAAGAATTCTCAAGTCTCAGTTTTCAATTTTCAATTCCCGAAGATGCCGTTACTGCCGAGACCGCGATTCCAGGCAACGACTTCCCCAAAGTGGATAAGGAGCGCCGTGCCTACTTCCGCATCCAGGCTCCACAGGCCAAGAAAGTCATCGTTGATATCTGTGGCAAGAAGTACGACATGCACCCCGATGGCAAAGGCAGCTTTATGGCTGTATCCGACCCCCTGCCTGTGGGCTTCCATTATTATTTCATGAATATCGACGGTGTAAACTTCGTAGATCCTGCCAGCGAAACTTTCTTCGGTTGCAACCGCGAATCAGGTGGACTTGAGGTTCCTGAAGGTCCCGAGGGCGACTATTACCGTCCGCAGCAAGGCATCCCTCATGGTCAAGTACGTAGCATCTATTATCCGTCTTCTCACGATGCTCAAATGGTTAATGGAACATCGTCAAATGATAAATGTGTCTGGCGTCACGCTCTTGTCTATACACCTGCTGAATATGAGAAAGGCAAGAAGCGCTATCCTGTGCTCTACCTGCAACACGGCATGGGCGAAGGCGAAACCAGTTGGATGATTCAGGGCAAGATGCAGCACATTATGGACAACGCCATTGCCAAGGGCGAAGCCGTACCGATGATTGTAGTGATGGAGAGCGGCGACATCAAGGCACCCTTCCGTGGTGGCAACAATCAGGCAGGACGTAGCGAATACGGCGCATCATTCTATCCCGTGCTGTTGAACGACCTGATTCCATACATCGACACCAACTTCCGCACTAAGGCTGACCGCGAGAATCGTGCTATGGCCGGACTCTCATGGGGAGGCCACCAGACCTTCGATGTCGTTCTGCAGAATCTCGACAAGTTTGCCTGGATGGGGACCTTCAGCGGCGCCATCTTCGGCCTCGATGTAAAGACTGCCTACAACGGAGTCTTTACCGATGCCAAAGCATTCAACAAGAAGATTCACTATTTCTATATGAACTGGGGTTCTGAGGACTTTATCAAGAGCCAGCCCATTGTCGATAGCCTGCGTGAGGTTGGCATCAAGGTAGAATCCTCTGTCTCTCAAGGCACCGGCCACGAGTTCCTCACCTGGCGTCGAGGCCTCCACGAGTTCATCCCGCATCTGTTCAAAAAATAGAGCAGAAAAAACGACTTCCTATATCAGACCGCAGATTTCCTCCAGGAATTTGCGGTCTGTTTCGTCGAAGGTTGCCAAATGCTCGCTGTCGATGTCGAGAACGGCAATCACCTTCTTGTTATCTTCGTGGGAAAAGACAGGGACAACAATCTCGGAACGCGACTGACTGCTGCAGGCAATATGTCCGGGGAATTGTTCCACATCAGGCACGATAACCGTTTCTGCCCTTTTCCATGCTGTTCCGCAAACACCTCGTCCAAATGCAATATGCATACAGGCTATGGGACCTTGGAAAGGGCCTAATACCAACTCGTCACCTATCACGCGATAGAATCCCGTCCACCAGTATCCCATCGTCTGATGAATATCTGCGGCTATGTTGCTCATAACAGCAATCATATCTTTCTCGCCGTCGATGAGCGCCCTGATGTCTTCCACCAGTTCCTTATATTTCTCTTCTTTTGTCATAGCTACAACATATAATTAATCATCGATGCAAGCAACCCAAACCTTGTGCGAACCACTTCCTTTTTCTTTGATTCCAGAGGTTGGGTCAGCAGTCAGACGACTTAGTTCCCTCGAGGCTGATGAACGGCTCAGGCCATTTTCATTTGCATATTCGTCGAGTG
>Ga0247608_10000167_pt1 | contig 123586 bp, 103 predicted proteins | sample 176DNAGHGlowgp2_FD_193490 | JGI IMG/M metagenome (GOLD analysis project Ga0247608, IMG submission 193490) | Sheep rumen microbial communities from Palmerston North, Manawatu-Wanganui, New Zealand - 1766 DNA GHGlow gp2 | ecosystem: Host-associated > Mammals > Digestive system > Stomach > Rumen...
TCTGGGGATTGCCGCGACCAGACTGCTTCTGCGGGTTGAGGGTGACCTGACCGGCATCGCCCTTCTTGACGGGCTGAACCTTGACGGTATCCTTGATATACACGATGCTGCCCTTGGGGCCGGGGATGGCGCCGCGAACGGCGATGAGGTTCAGCTCAGCGTCGACCTTGACGACGTCGAGGTTCTGAACGGTGACCTGCTCAACGCCCATGTGGCCAGCCTGCTTCTTGCCCGGGAAGATACGGGAAGGATCGGTGCTGGAGCCCATGGAACCGGCGTGACGGTGAACGGGGCCGCCGCCGTGGCTGGTGGGGGTACGGCCCTGGCCGAAGCGCTTGATAACGCCGGCGTAGCCCTTGCCCTTGCTGATACCGGTGACGTCGACCTTGTCGCCCTCGGCGAAGATGTCGGCCTTCACGGTGTCGCCGACCTCGAGCTTGGAGCTGTCGGCAAGGCGGAATTCCTTGAGGTGCTTGACCATGTCCACGCCGGCCTTCTTGAGATGGCCCTGCTCGGGCTTGGTGAGCTTCTTCTCGGCCACTTCTTCGTAGCCGAACTGGACGGCGTCATAGCCTTCCTTGTCCTTGGTCATCTTCTGGACGACCGTGCACGGGCCGGCTTCGATAACGGTCACGGGGATGACCTTGCCGGCTTCGTCGAAGATCTGCGTCATGCCGACCTTCTTGCCGATGATGGCTTTCTTCATATTTTTTCCTCCTTGGTTATTGGTTGCCTCGCATTCGGCTTTGCCCAGAGGCTGGCAACTTAACCCGTCCGCAAACGCAAGCTGCGAACTGTGGGTCATTTAATAAAGTATTCCTCTTTGGCGTCCCTTTTAAGGGGAGCTGCCGCGCAGCGGCTGAGGGGTTTTGTGTGGGCCCGGTTGTGAACCGGGAACTGTTTGCCTTATCAGGCAGACGGTGGTGAAGACACCCAGAGCAGATTCCGAAGGGATTTTTTGTCGGGGCAAGGCGCTTTCCCGCAGGAATACTTTGTGTATTTCAAGGGGAAGCAACACAGCCGCGGCGGAAAATCACCGGAAGATGCCGAGGGGGATTCACCGGAGTTTGCCATTAAAGCTTGATCTCGATTTCGACGCCTGCGGGAACCTCGAGGTTCATCAGGGCTTCCACGGTCTTCTGGGTGGGAGCGACGATGTCGATGAGGCGCTTGTGGGTGCGGCGCTCGAACTGCTCACGGCTGTCCTTGTACTTGTGGACGGCGCGCAGGATGGTGACGATCTCGGTCTTGGTGGGCAGGGGGATGGGTCCGGAGACCTTGGCGTCGGTGCGCTTGGCGGCCTCGACGATGGTTTCGGCGGCCTTGTCGATGAGCTGGTGGTCATAAGCCTTGAGGCGGATGCGGATCATGTTCTTTGCTGCTGCCATGGGTGTTTTTCTCCTTTTCGTACGTTTTTTGTGACGGCATTGGCTCCGTCCTTATGCGTACGGATGAAACCTTTTGTAATCCCTATACACACAACCGTGCGTATCAGGCCGCGTCCGAAAAACAAACCGGCTTTTTCTGGCCGGTTCGCACTCCCTACGCGCGATATACGCGTGTGTCGGAGAGGTTTCAGCCGCCCGATTGCGTACCGGGAAATCCGGTACCGGACATACTCCACGGAAGTTACCTCGTCTCCGAGCAATCTCCCGCTTCATCGCATAATACGTCTGTGCTCCGCACAGGCGCTTATGTATAATAACAGGGCGGTGAACATAAGTCAAGCAAAATTTCGGCTTTTTGGCAAAATTTTTTCAGAAATTTTTGTTGGGATTACCAAAGCCCCCAAATGGGGCGGCGCGGATGCCTTTTCCCGTATTGCCGGGGGTCTTTCCCGGCCCGTCCGCTTGCGCGCGGGTGGGAAACGTGGTAAGATAAGCCCCAGCAAAACAAAGGAGGGACGAAGCTATGAACTATCAGGAAGCGCTGGCCTATCTCAATAACGTGGAATTTTACGGCTCCAAGCCGGGACTTAAGCGCGTCGGGGAGCTGCTGGAAAAGCTGGGCAATCCTCAGAAGGGCATGCGCTTTATTCATATTGCCGGCACCAACGGCAAGGGAAGCTGCGCGGCCATGACCGCCTCCATCCTCAAGGCGGCGGGTTATAAGACGGGGCTTTTCACCTCCCCCTACCTCTACCGCTTCAACGAGCGCATGCAGATGAACGGCAAGCAGATCGATGACGAGGTGCTGGCCGAGCTTGTCACGCGCGTAAAGCCGATTGCCGAGGCCATGGACGATCACCCCACGGTCTTTGAGCTCATGACCGCGACGGCCCTTCTCTGGTACAAGGAGGAACAGTGCGACGCCGTGGTGCTGGAGGTGGGTCTCGGCGGGCGCTTTGACGCCACCAATATCATCGACGCGCCCGAGGCCGCCGTCATCATGAACATCGGCCTCGACCACACGGAGATCCTCGGCGACACCCTGGAGCAGATCGCCTTTGAGAAGGCGGGCATACTCAAGCCCGGCACCGAGGCGGTGCTTTTCCAGCAGGGCGAGGGCGTCACGAACGTGGTGCGGCAGCGCTGCGCGGAGCTGGGCGTGCCGCTGCATATTGCGGACTTCTCTCAGATCAAAAGCGAGTTTGACTCCGTCTACGGCCAGAGTTTTACATATAAAGGCGAGAGCTATGCCCTGCCGCTTCTGGGCGCGCACCAGCTCAAAAACGCGGCGACGGTGCTGGAGCTTGTGGAGGTTCTGCGCCGCAAGGGCTGGAAGCTGGAGCAGAGCGACGTGGAGCACGGGCTTTACGCGGTAAACTGGCCCGGGCGCTTTGAGCTTCTGAGCGAGGAGCCGCTTTTCGTCGTGGACGGGGGTCACAATCCCCAGTGCGCCGAGACCGTGGCGGAGAATCTGGAGCGCTACTTCCCTGACAAGCGCCGCATCCTGCTGCTGGGCGTCCTGCGGGACAAAGACTACGCAGGTCTTACGGAGATTCTGAACCGGGCTGCGGACGAGTATATCTGCATCACGCCGGAAAGTCCCCGCGCCCTCCCCGCCGAGGAGCTGGCGGCGTTTCTCAGCCGTTACCTGAAGCCCGTCTCCGTCTGCGGCAGCATCAAAGACGGCGTGAGCCGCGCCCTCGACCGCTCGGATGAGGGGAGCGTGGTGTGCGCGGTGGGTTCGCTCTACTCGGTGGGCGAGATCCGCGCCTGCTTTGAGAGATATTGAATATCATACTATAATAATAAGCTCCCGGAGGGCGGAACGAACGTTCCGCCCTCCGGACATTTCTGTTTCGATCAGTAGTTGAAGGTATGCGGCAGAAGCTCGGAGAGCTTGTAGCTCACATAGCGGTCGCCGGCCTTGGCGCACAGCACCTCCATATCCGGCGAAAACTCGGCCAGAAACTGCCGGCAGGCGCCGCAGGGGGTGCACCAGTTTTCGCTGTCGGCATAGATGGCGATGCGGCGAAACTCCCTGTGCCCCTCGCTGACCGCCTTGCAGCAGGCGGTGCGCTCGGCGCAGATGGTGCTGCCGAGGGCCGCGTTTTCCACGTTGCAGCCGGTGAAAACCGTGCCGTCCGTACACTCGAGCGCCGCGCCCACGGCGAAGCGGGAATAGGGGACGTAGGCGTTCAGAGACGCCGCCTTCGCCTTCGACAGGAGTTCTCTGTCAGTCATGTTCTTTCCTCCCTTAATCTAATAGAATTTCCCAGTGCTGGAAGTCGTACAGGGGATTGCCGACATTGGGGTTGAGGCCGCGGATCACGCCGCGGTGGACGATGAGCTGCTGGCTCTCAAAGCCGATGGAGATGAGCGCGCCGTTGGTGTTGATGTAGTCGCAAAGCTGCTGGTACACCGCGGAGCGCTGCGCCGCCGCGCAGGAGAGATAGTTGTTGATCATGACCACATAGCCTGTGTCGATGCTGCGCGAGTAGTTGAGGTCGCTGTCGGGATCGAGAAGCTCGGTGAGGTCAAAGTTGTTGCGCAGCTTCACCTCGCCGTAGTACATGTCAAAGTCCCCTTCCTCCAGGGCGGTGAGGTACTCGTCCCAGGTGAGCTCGCGCACGGTGACCTTGAGGCCGATGGTCGCCATATCCTCGGCAAAGCGCCGGGCAACGCCCGCCTTGGCGCTGGAGTCGGAGCAGACGATGAAGTTGACGTCGATATCCTGGGCGGTGCCGGACATGTATTCGAGCATCCCGTCGTCGTCATAGTCGCGGATGCCCGCGTTTTCCAGCACGATCCGGCAGGTGTCGAGGTTATAGCTCAGGGCGGCGGCATAATCCGCCGGGTAATCGGCGCAGGCCGGGTGCATGGGTACGGCGGCGGCGACGGCGTTGCCGTGCATGAGGTTGTTGGCGAAGTTCTGCCGGTCGAAGGCGTAGACCATCGCCTGCCGGAAGCCGCTGTAGCGGCCGATGAGCCCCTCCTCGTTGAACATGATGTAGTGGAGATTGGTGGTGTTGAAGTTGCGGATCTCGTTGGAGGAGGAGTAGCCGATATTGGTATAGCTGGAGGGGTCGTTTGTGACTGCGTCGATGACGCCGTCTTCAAAGGTGGAGAGGATCTCGTCGGCGGTGGAGTAGCTCACCAGGTGGATGGTCTTGATGGGAAGCTCGTCATAGCCGGGGTAGCCCTCGTAGGCGACCAGGGCCTTGCCGAACTCGCCGTAATCATAGGGGCCGGAGCCCATGGGGGGCTTGTCGTCCATGGTGCCGGACTTGATGATGGGGATGTTCAGGAGCTTGGCAAACTGGGTGTCCCCGATGCCGAGGGTGACATAGAAGTGGTTCTCGTCATAGCCCGAGCCCTGGTAGCTGGTGAAGCGGCCGCGGAAGCGATCCTGGGTGGCCACGGCGCGCTCCAGGGAATAGCGGATGTCCGCGCCGGTGACGGGGGTGCCGTCGTGAAAGACGTGGCCCGGCTGGATGGTGAAGGTCCAGTAAGTGGCCGTGTCGTTGGGCATGCCCTCATCCAGCACGTTCGGGATGACGTTGAAGTTGTCGTCGAGCTCCACCATGTTCTCATACACCAGATCGCACAGGAGCTGGTTGGAGTGGTTGGTGGCGAGGATGGGGTTCAGGCTGAAATCCTCGTTATAATTCAGGGAGAAATAGTTGTCGGCGGCTCTGGCGCGGGTTACGTCCTTGCCCTTGGTGGATTCGGGGATCAGCGAATTGGGGTCGGCCCCGGCGCCGCCGCCGCAGGCCGAGAGCAGCAGCACGGACGCCGCCAGGAGAAAACACAGAAGCTTTTTCATCCTTTTCTTTCCTCAGAGCATGATGACGGACGCCTGGGTGCCCCGGCGGCCCTTGGTATAGCGGTGCGACCAGTACTTGTCGTGGCTGCAGAAGGTGCACTCCGGGGAGATGTCGATCTGCTTTTCCGGCACGCCGAGCCGGGTAAGCCGTCTTGCGTTTGCGCCCTTGAGGTCGACCATGGTCTTGCCGTCCTCCCGCCGGCGGAAGAGGCCCGCCGTGTCGCCGCAAAGCCAGGCGTCGACGGCGTCGGGCACATCGTCGTCCGTCTCGAAGCAGCACTGCCCGATGGCGGGGCCGACGGCGGCGTGAAGATCGGGGATCTCCGCCCCGAGCGCGCACATGGCCTTCACGGCGTTGCCGAGGATGTCCGTCGTGGCGCTGCGCCAGCCGCAATGCACCGCGCCGACGGCGCGGTTTTTCTTGTCCCAGAGCAGCACCGGCACACAATCGGCGGTGAAGCAGAAGAGGGGCAGGCCCCTTTCTGCCGTCACAATGCCGTCGGCCTCATAGGGCGTGGGGCCGAGGCAGATGTGCCGATCCGCCGCGGTGACGGTTCGGATTTCGTTTTTATGTACCTGATTGGTCACACACGCGCCGTTTTCGTCCACGCCGAAGAGGGCGCAGACCCGGCGGTAGTTCTCCCGCACGGCGTCCGGCTCGTCCCCCCGGTTGGAGCCGAGATTGAGCGTGGCAAACTCGCCCCCGCTCACCCCGCCGAAGCGGGTGGTGAAGGCATGCTTTGCGCCGATCACATCCGAGCACATGGTAATCAGGCCGTTGTGGTTTTCTTCAATGAACATGGTTTGTCCTCATCAGGTCAGGCGGAACCCCTGCCGTTCTTGACAAGGAGCCCCACAAGGATATATAATACAGATATAAAAGGTGCTGCCGGTAAACGGCTCAGCCCCTCATAGTGTGTTTGAAGTAATCGCCGTACTAATTGGAGTTGGGACGGCGGTTACTTCTTTTTTGCCTGCATGACCAGGCCGATGATACCGATAATCACCATGCAGAACTGAAACAGCTCTGATAATGTAATCTGCATACGCATCACCCCTCCTTTCAGAGGGGCAGAAGTCACCCCTCCGGGAATGGAGGAGCTTCACCGCCTACCGTTATGGCAGCACCCGTAAACACTATACAGGTTTCCCGTCTTTTCGTCAAGCGGTGAAGACTGCGTCGAATTTAACTTACTTCTCGTTCCGTCCGCAGCACTCTTTGTATTTGAGCCGTCTGCTGCCGTCGGGCTTCATCTTGCCGCAGGGGCAGGGATCGTTGCGGCCGGGCTTGGGGATCTTCTTGACCGGCTGCTTTTTGACCGGCTCGTCCCCGCCGACGTTTGCGGCGGCGTTTTTGGCGACGGCCTTGCGCTCGATGGGGGCTTCCCTGCGGATGCGCACGGTGTAGAGGCGGCGCACGGTTTCCTCGCGGATGCCGTGAACCATGGCCTCGAACATATCGAAGCCCTCCTGCTTGTAGGCGTCGATGGGCTTTACGGAGCCGTAGCCTCTCAGGCCGATGCCGCGCTTTAATTCGTCCATGGCGTCGATGTGATCCATCCAGTACTCGTCCACCACGCGCAGCATGATGACGCGCTCAAGCTCGCGCATCATGGGGGTGCCGTTGGGCGCGGGGCCGAAGGCGTCCTCCCTGGCGGCGTAGACCTTTTCGGCCAGCTCCTGCACGGCAGCGCTGAGCTTGTCTGGCTTTACCATGCCGCCGAAGGCGTCGAGCTTGAAGAGGCCGCGCGGCATGAAGAGCTTTTCAAAGGGCTGGAGCGTGTCGTCGAGCTGCTGCTGGCTCTCGCAGACAGAGCCTGCGAGGCCGTCGGAGACGGTGGAGGAAATGAACTCGGAGATCATGCCCATGATCTGCTCGTGCAGATCCTCTCCGTCGAGCACCTTGCGGCGCTCGCCGTAGATGATCTCACGCTGCTTGTTCATGACGTCGTCGTATTCCAGCACGGACTTACGGGTCTGGAAGTTGCGGCTCTCGACGGTCTTCTGGGCCTGCTCGATGGCGCCGGAGAGCATCTTCGCGTCCAAAGGCGTGTCGTCGTCGACCTTGAGGGCGTCCATCATGTTCATGACGCGCTCGGAGCCGAAAAGGCGCATGACGTCGTCCGTCATGGCGAGGTAGAAGCGGCTCTCGCCGGGGTCGCCCTGACGGCCCGCGCGGCCTCTGAGCTGGTTGTCGATACGCCTCGACTCGTGCCGTTCGGTGCCGAGGATGAAGAGACCGCCCACTGCGCGCACCTTTTCGGCCTCGGCCTCGGTGTCCTTTTTATGTGCCTCCATACGCTCGCGGAACATCGCGCGCGCGGCGAGGATGTTTTCGTCCTCGGTCTCGGCGTAGCCGGTAGCCTCGGCGATCACGTCCTCCTCAAAGCCGGCCTTGCGGAGATCGGCCTTGGACAGAAACTCCGCGTTGCCGCCGAGGGTGATGTCCGTGCCGCGGCCGGCCATGTTGGTGGCAATGGTGACGGCGCCGAGCTTGCCCGCCTGGGCGACGATCTCGGCCTCCTTCTCGTGGTACTTGGCGTTGAGCACCGTATGGGGGATGCCCTTTCTTTTTAAAAGAGAGGAGATGTATTCGCTCTTCTCGATGGACACTGTGCCAACCAGGACGGGCTGGCCCTTTTCGTGGCAGGCGACGATCTGTTCGACGATGGCGCGGTTTTTGCCCGCGTCGTTTTTGAACACCACGTCCGGGTGATCCTGGCGGATGACGGGCTTGTTGGTGGGGATCTCAATGATGTCCAGCTTGTAGATGGCGCCGAACTCCTCCGCCTCGGTGGCGGCGGTGCCGGTCATGCCGGAGAGCTTGCCGTAAAGACGGAAGTAGTTCTGGAAGGTGATGGTGGCAAGGGTCTTGTTCTCCTGCTGCACATCGACATGCTCCTTGGCCTCGATGGCCTGGTGCAGACCCTCGGAATAGCGTCTGCCCAGCATGAGGCGGCCGGTGAACTCGTCGACGATGATGATCTCGCCGTCCTTGACGATGTAGTCGATATCCCGCTTCATGATGCCGTGGGCCTTGAGAGCCTGGTTGATGTGGTGGGAGAGGGTGGCGTTTTCCATGTCCGCGAGGTTTTCAAGTCCGAACGCCCGCTCGGCCTTGGCAATGCCGCGGGCGGTGAGGGTCGCGCTGCGGGCCTTCTCGTCCACCACGTAGTCGGCGTCCAGCTCCTCGCTCTCCTCCTCCTTCTCGTCGACGGAGGCGTAGACCACCTTCTTGAGGCGGGAGACAAAGTCGTCCGCCTGGCGGTAGAGGTCGGTGCTCTCGTCGCCCTGGCCGGAGATGATGAGGGGGGTGCGCGCCTCGTCGATGAGGATGGAGTCCACCTCGTCCACGATGGCGAAGGAATGGCCGCGCTGCACCATGTCGGCTTTATAGAGGGCCATGTTGTCGCGCAGGTAGTCAAAGCCCATCTCGTTATTGGTGCCGTAGGTGATGTCGCAGTTGTATGCCTCGCGCCGCTGGTTGTTGTCCAGGCCGTGGACGATGAGACCCACCGTGAGGCCGAGGAAGCGGTGCACCTTGCCCATCCACTCGCTGTCGCGGCGGGCGAGGTAGTCGTTGACCGTGACGATATGTACCCCCTCGCCGGTCAGGGCGTTGAGGTAGGCGGGCAGCACGGCGACGAGGGTCTTGCCCTCGCCGGTCTTCATCTCGGCGATGCGGCCCTGGTGCAGCACGATGCCGCCGATGAGCTGGACGCGAAACGGCCGCATGCCGAGCACGCGCCAGCTTGCCTCGCGCGCGACGGCAAAGGCCTCGGGCAGGAGGTCGTCAAGCGTCTCGCCGTTTTGGTAGCGGGTTTTAAATTCGTCGGTCTTGGCCCTGAGCGCCTCGTCCGAGAGCGCGGCGGTCTCATCCGCGAGAGCCTCGATCTTATCCGCGATGGGCTTGATGCGCTTGAGCTCCCGGTCGGAGTAGGTGCCGAATAATTTGTCAAACAGTCCCATTTATTTCTTAACCTTTCCTGTTTTTGCAAACGCCCTCTCCGTCACGACGCTTGCGGGGGGCGCGTCGCGCCACCTCCCCCGAAGGGGGAGGCAAGCCTCGGCTCCCCCTTTGGGGGAGCTGTCACGGCGGTTTGCCGCCGTGACTGAGAGGGGTGTATTTGCAGATACCAATTCATAATAGACTATATCACAAGAATATGAATAAAAAAAGTCTAAATCTGTCATCTTGTCCTTTGGGGGCTCTTGTGATAAAATACGGATTTGTGAATTGTTTTTTGGGGGAGAGAAAAGCATGGACCGTATCGGCTTTGACAATGACAAATATCTGAAGCTCCAGTCCCAGAACATCCGCGACCGCATCGGCAAGTTCGGCGGCAAGCTGTATCTGGAATTCGGCGGCAAGCTCTTTGACGACTACCACGCCGCGCGCGTGCTGCCGGGCTTTGAGCCGGACAGCAAGGTGCGCATGCTCCTGGAGATGAAGGACGAGGCGGAGATCGTCATCGCCATCTCCGCCGACGACATTGAGCGCTCCAAGCGCCGGGGCGATCTCGGCATCACCTATGAGGACGACACCCTCCGCCTCATCGACGCTTTCCGGGGCATCGGGCTCTATATCGGCTCTGTCGTCATCACGCACTACCGCGGCCAGGCCATTGCCGACGCCTTCCGCAAGCGGCTCGAGGCGCTCGGCATCCGCACCTATCTGCACTACATCATCCCCGATTACCCGGCAAACGTGCCGCTCATCGTCTCGGAGGAGGGCTTTGGGAAGAACGACTATATCGAGACCGAGCGCAGCCTCATCGTCGTGACCGCCCCCGGCCCCGGCAGCGGCAAGATGGCCACCTGCCTGAGCCAGCTCTACCACGAGAACAAGCGTGGCATCAGCGCGGGCTATGCCAAGTTTGAGACCTTCCCCGTCTGGAACCTGCCGCTCAAGCATCCGGTGAACCTGGCCTACGAGGCCGCGACGGCGGACCTGGACGACGTGAACATGATCGACCCCTACCACCTTGAGGCCTACGGCGAGACCACCGTCAACTACAACCGCGACGTGGAGATCTACCCCGTGCTGGAGGCGATCTTCAAGTCCATCTACGGCGAGAGCCCCTACAAGAGCCCCACGGACATGGGCGTCAACATGGTGGGCTTCTGCATCTCCGACGACGAGGCCTGCAAAGACGCATCCAAACAGGAAATCATCCGCCGCTGGTATGCCGCCGCCGTGAACGCCCGCAAGGGTCTCAGCGAGCAGAGCGAGATGCGCAAGATCGAGCTCATCATGAACTCCCTCGGCATCTCCTCGGCAGACCGCCCGGTGGTCAAGGCGGCGCTCGACAAGGCCGAGGCGACCGGCGGCCCCGCCGTCGCCATTGAATTAAACGACGGGCGCATCGTGACGGGCAAGACCACGTCCCTGCTCGGCGCGTCCTCCGCCGCGCTCATCAACGCCCTCAAGGCACTCGCGGGCATTGACAAGAAGCTCGCCCTCATCGCCCCGGGCGTCATCAAGCCCATCCAGCACCTGAAAGTGGAGCATCTCGGCAACCACAATCCCCGCCTGCACACGGACGAGCTTTTGATCGCCCTCACCATCTGCGCCGTCACGAATCCCATGGCAGACCTCGCCATCGACCAGCTTGCAAAGCTCAAGGGCGCGGAGGCCCACTCCACGGTCATCCTCTCCCATGTGGACGAGGATCTCTTCAAAAAGCTCGGCGTGAACATCAGCTTCGAGCCGAAATACCAGGCCAAGAAGCTGTACCACAAGTAAGAAAAAGCTTACCTCCCTTTGGAAAAAGGGAGGGGGGATCGCTTGCGGCGGTGGGATCGATCAGACAACAGCGCAAGGCAGTCGATCCCTCAGTCACCAGTGTGCGCACTGGTGACAGCCTTCCTTTCGCAAAGGGAGCTGAGAGACTGTCAAAAAACCTTGTGACAACGCACGATAACAGAGCCGCAGGGGAGCTCGAGGGGGCAAGGCCCGCCTCGAATACAATAAACCGCCGTCTGAAAAGGCTTGATTTTTCAAGGCTTTTCAGATAACAGCATTTTGCCTCAAGCAAAATGCTCGGCGGCGAAGCGCAGGCAAAAAAGTCCATATAAGGACTTTTTTGACAAGCTGACAGCGCCCTTTCGCAAAGGGAGCTGAGTCTATTGAAAACTCCCGGCTCAGCCGGAGAAAGAGAAGGAAAACAACCATGAAAAAGGGAAGAACGATCGCGCTGCTGCCGATTCTGGTGTTCTTGGTGCTGTATCTGGGCCTTGGCCTGCTGTTTGAGTACGGGATGAAGATCCCCATGGGCTTTTACAATATCCCCATCGTGGTGGTGTTCCTGGTGGCGCTGCTGGTGGCCTGCCTGCAGAACAGGAGCCTGAGCTTTGACAAGAAGCTTGAGCTCATGGGCCAAGGCATCGGCGACAAGAACATCGTCACCATGATCCTCATTTTCATGTCTGCCGGCATCTTTGTCGGCGTCGTCGGCCGCAGCAGCGCCGAGAGCGTGGCCTACTTCATGCTGTCCATCATCCCCGCGCGCTTTGCGGTGGCGGTGCTGTTCGTGGTGAGCTGCTTTGTCTCCACCGCGATGGGCACCTCTGTGGGTACCATCACCCTCATTACCCCCATCGGCGTCGCGGTTTCGACGGCCTCCGGCGTATCTCTCCCGCTCTGCATTGCCTCCGTCATGGGCGGGGCCATGTTCGGCGACAACCTCTCCTTCATTTCCGACACCACGATCGCGGCCTGCCAGGGCCAGGGCTGCGAGATGAAGGACAAGTTCCGCGAAAACTTTGCCATTGCGCTCCCCGCGGCGATCCTGACACTGGTGATGATCCTGGTCATCAGCCTGAAAAGTGACATCGCCCCGATGGAGCTGCCGGAGTATAATCTCATCCAGATCATCCCCTATGTGCTGGTGCTCGCGGGCGGCATCATCGGCATCAATGTGTTTGTGGTGCTCCTGATCGGCATTGTCTCCGGCTCAATCATCATGCTCGCAACCGGGGCAATCCCCGCGACCTCGCTGCTCGCCTCCATGGGCGCGGGCGCGGCCGGCATGTTTGAGACCACGATGGTTGCGATCCTCGTCTCCGCCATCTGTGCGCTCATCCGCGAGTACGGCGGCTTCGACGCCCTGCTCTACGGCATTCAGAAGGTCTTTCGCGGCAAGAAGGGCGGCCAGCTCGGCATGGGGCTTCTGGTCGGCGCGATGGACATCGCCACCGCGAACAACACCGTCGCCATCGTCATGGCAAACCCCATCGCCTCCCAGATGGCGCAGAACTACGGCATCTCCCGCCGCAAGACCGCGTCCATCCTCGACACCTTCTCCTGCATTTTCCAGGGCGTGATTCCCTATGGCGCGCAGATGCTGGTGGCCATCTCCGCCGCAAACGAGCTGGGGCAGAACGTCTCCGCCTTTCAGATCATCCCGAATCTCTTCTATCCCTTCCTGCTGCTGATAAGCTCCCTGGTGTTCATCTACATCATCCCGGAGAAAAAGTAAAAAGCATAACCATTCCGTCCCTGTCATTCTGAGGAACAAAGTGACGAAGAATCTTATCCTTTTGCTTATTCAAAAAGTTCCTTCGCCTGCGCTCAGGAGGACAGGCAGGGTCGGTAAAATGCGCAAAGCTGGTCGAATCCGCATGGATCCGACCAGCTTTATTTTTCTTCAATGTCCCTCACCTGTACCGTTCCGCTCTCCACCGAGAATTTCACCGTAAGGCCGGCAAAGTCCATCGCGTAGACGCGCTTTTCATCGTGCTGATAGCGGGGGCGGGGGTCGTTTGCCAGCACGCCGCGAAGGGCGGCGCGCTTCTCCGCCGGTATAAGTGCCTCCAGCGCCGACGGGATCTCCACCGCGAGCGTCTCCCCCGCGTCCGGGGCAAAGCCGCCCCGCGCCGACGGCTTACAGTCGGCATAGGGAACATAGGGCTTGACGTCAAAAATCGGTGTGCCGTCCATGAGGTCGGCCCCACGCACGATAAGTACCGTCCCGAGGCCGGGGCGCTCCTCGGCGCGCATAAACTCCACGCAGCTCAGCCCCAGGGAGTTCGGCCGGAAGGGAGAGCGGGTGGCGAATACCCCCATGCGCACATTGCCACCGAGGCGCGGCGGGCGCACCGTGGGGGAAAAGCGCTCCGTGAGCGCCGCGGAAAACTGCCAGATGAGCCAGAGATGGCTGAAGCCCTCGATTCCCCGCAGAGCCTCCGGGTCGCGGTATTCCGGCTCAAAGACGATCACGCTCTCCAGCTCCGGCACCACGCCCGCCTGGCGCGGGATGCCGAACTTCTCCGGAAAGTCGCTTTTCATATGCGCAATGGGGCGGATCTCAGCCATGGTCAGTTCTCTCCTTCTACGATACTTGACGGACAGACGGGAAACTTGTATAATTTTTGCGGGTGTTGCCACAACGGTAGGCGGTAAAGTTCCTCCATTCCCGGAGGGGTGACTTCTGCCCCTCTGAAAGGAGGGGTGATGCGTACGCAGATTACATTATCAGAACTCTTTCAGTTCTGCATGGTGATTATCGGTATCATCGGCCTGGTCATGCAGGCAAAAAAGAAGTAACCGCCGTTCACCTTCCAAAGTCACGGCGATTACTTCGTCCAAACTGAGGAGCTGAGCCGTTTACCGGCAGCGCCTTTTTATGATTCTATTATATCGCCCTGCCTGTATTTTTGTCAAGCGCTGCGGCCCGGATTGCTCCGGGCTTTTTTATTTGCCTGCGAAGCGGGCGCTACGACTCCAATTTCCACTTTTTTCTTTATCCCACAGCTCCCAGGGCGCTGAAGGAGATGGCGTTGACGAGCATATGGAAAAAGATGCTGCACCAGATGGAGTTGCAGCGCTCATAGCACCTTGCCAGCAGCAGGGATACCGGGATATATTGCAGGAGAAAGAGCCAGTTGACGGGACTGAGCAGCGCATAGGGCACCACATGATAAAGCGAAAAGCAGAGCGCCGAGACAAGATAGGCCGCGCGCCGGTCTCTTCTTTGGATGAGGCCGAAGAGCCCCGCGCGGAAGATCATCTCCTCCACCACCGGGGCGAGGAAAATGACCGCCGCCTTCACAGAGCGCATGTCCATCGCCGCCACTTCCATGACGGCGATGTTGTTGGGGTTTTCCGACTCCGGCAGCAGCAGGAACAAAAGCCCCAGCAGGAAGTTAAAGCAGAGCATCAGCAGATATCCGCGCAGGATCTCCCGGATGCAGGGGAAAGGCGCGTCAATCAGCGCGTCAAAGTCCCGCCGCAGAAAGCCGAAGGCGGCGGCGACCATGTATACAAAGCCCGTGAGATAGTACAGCAGATCCGCCATGGGCAGGGACACGATCCCCTTCTCGGCAAGCATTGTGAAGCCGAGCTGCAAAACCAGCAGATGTATCGGCAGATAGCCCAGCACCAGGATCGCCTCGCGCTTATTCAGCGCGCTCGTAAAGGGCCGCGGCCAGACTGTCACAGACTCCATCAGGCCCTCGCTTTCTTCTGCAGGGAGTAGAGCAGATTCAGCGCCTCAATGGGCGTGAGGGTGTTGAGATCCGTGTCCTGCAAAATCTGCCGCACCTCGTCGCTGCCGACGTCGGCAAGGCTGATTTGCCCGGACTCCTGGCGCGCTGTCGGCAGGACGGAGACAGGCCCCTCCGCTTCAAGCTCTTTGAGATAGCCCTTGGCCTTGGTGATGAGCGTGTCCGGCAGGCCCGCAAGCTTTGCCACCTCGATGCCGTAGCTGTCGTCGGCGGCGCCGGGGACGATCTTGCGGAGAAAGACCAGGTCTCCTCCCTGCTTTTTGGCGGTGATGTTGTAGTTGCGCACACCCTGCACTTCCCCCTCAAGGGCGGAGAGCTCGTGATAGTGCGTGGCAAACATGGTCTTGGCGCCGAGCTTTCGTTTGTCGGCGCAAAATTCCAGCACGGCCCGCGCAATCGCCATGCCGTCAAAGGTGGAGGTGCCGCGCCCGATCTCGTCGAGTATGAGAAGCGACTGGGCCGTCGCGTGCTTTAGGATGGAGGCCGTCTCGCTCATCTCCACCATGAAGGTGGACTGCCCGGAGGCCAGATCGTCGGACGCGCCGATGCGGGTGAAGACCCGGTCGACAATGCCGATGAGGGCGGACTTTGCCGGGACAAAAGAACCCATCTGCGCCATCAGCACGATCAGGGCCGTCTGGCGCATATAGGTGGACTTGCCCGCCATGTTGGGGCCCGTCACGATGGCGACGCGGTCGTCCGCGTCATTTAAGAAGGTATCGTTCGGGACGAAAAGCACGTCCTTCATGCTCTGCTCCACCACCGGATGGCGGCCCTGGACGATATGCAGGGTGCGGGAGGTGTCGATCTCCGGGCAGCTGTAGTTGTTGCGCACGGCGACCTCCGCGAGAGAGCAAAGCACGTCGAGCCGCGCAACCGCGTCGGCGGCCTGCTGCACCCGCTCGACCTTTGCCGCGACGCTGTCGCGCACCTCACAGAAGTAGCGGTACTCGAGGTCGTTGATGCGATCCTTCGCGGTGAGCAGGGTGTTCTCCAGCTCCTTGAGCTCCTGGGTGAAGTAGCGCTCGTTGGAGACCAGGGTCTGCTTGCGGATGTAGTCCTCGGGCACATTCTCAATCCCCGCAGACTTCGGCACGTCGATATAATAACCGAAGACCTTGTTGTAGCCGACCTTGAGCTTTTTGATGCCGGTGCGCTCCCGCTCCCGGGCCTCGAGATCCTGCACCATCTTCGCCCCGTTGTCGCGCACGTTTCGGAGCTTGTCCACCTCTTCGGAATAGCCGGGGCGGAGGATGCCGCCCTCGCGCACGGAGAAGGGGGGCTCGTCACAGATCGCGCGGTCGATTTCAAAGCGCAGATCCTCAAGCGCGTCCATGGCTCCGATGTCTTTAAGCTCAAGGCACTTAAAGTCTCCAAGCAGCTCCTTGACCCTTGGCAGAGCCGCGGCGGAGAGGGCCAGGGCGCGCAGGTCGCGCCCGCCCGCCGTACCGTAGACGGCGCGGCCCACAAGGCGTTGCATGTCCCCCACGCCGCGCAGGGTCTCGCGCAGCTCCGAGCGCTTTACGTTGTCCTTGCTAAGCTCCGACACGGCGTTGAGGCGGCGGCGGATCGCCACGGCGGACAGGAGCGGCCGCTCCACCCAGGCGCGCAGGAGCCTGCCGCCCATGGGGGTGCGGGTGCGGTCGAGCACCCAGAGAAGGCTGCCCTTCTTCTCCCCGCTGCGCAGTGATTCGGTCAGTTCGAGATTGCGCCGCGTCACGTAGTCGAGCTCCATAAAGCGCCCACCGAAGAACACGTCGAGGCGCCTTATATGGCTGAGGTCGAATTTCTGGGTGCGCTGGATGTACTCCAAGAGCGCCCCCGCGGCGCAGACCGCCCCCGGCTGATCGCCGAGGCCTGCCGCGTCGATGTCCGAAAAGCCGAAGCGCTCGCACACTCTGGCGGCGGCGGGCATGTATTCAAAGCTCTCCGCCCCCTCTTCCGGCATGGCGGCGAGCTTTTTGGTCACAAAGTCCCAGATTTCCCGCTGCTCCTTCGCCCCGGGGGACAAAAGCGCCTCGCGCGGAGAGAAGCGGCCGAGCTCGTTGATGAGATGGGAAACGGCGTCGTTTTCAAAGGCGGCGCAGCAGAATTCGCCCGTGGACACATCGCAGAAGGCGGCGCCCCCTTCGCGTCCCGCGAGATACACGGCGGCAAGGTAGTTGGACTTTCCCTCCTCGAGCATGGAGCTCTCCGTCACGGTGCCGGGGGTGATGATGCGGATCACGTCCCGCTTCACAAGCCCCTTGGCGAGAGCCGGATCCTCGGTCTGCTCACAGATGGCGACCTTGTAGCCCTTGGCGATGAGGCGGGCGATATAGGCCTCGGCGCTGTGGTAGGGCACGCCGCACATCGGGGTGCGCTCGTCCGGATCCTCCACGTTCCGATCGCGGGTCGTGAGGGTGAGATCCAGCTCGCGCGAGGCGGTCTTCGCGTCCTCGTCGAACATCTCATAAAAATCCCCGAGGCGGAAGAAGAGCAGACAGTCGTCATACTGCTGCTTGATCTCCTGATACTGCCGCTTCATGGGGGTCAGCTCTGGCATAGTGGTTTCCTCTTTCTGTCAGGATTTGCCTCCCTTTGGAAAAAGGGAGGTGCCCGAAGGGCGGAGGGATCGATCAGGATTTGCATAAGGTTCTGTTTTAGCTGGTACAGATTGGTCGATCCCTCAGTCATGGCCTCGCGTTAGATCGGCCATGACAGCTCCCTTTCGCAAAGGGAGCTATGTGCATTTATTCCACGACTTTCCCGTACAGGGCCCAGGTATTGCTCGCCGTGATCTTCACGTCGATGAACTGTCCGATGAGGGACTTGTCGCCGCGGAGGTGGACGAGCCTGCCGCCGTTTGTGCGGCTGGAGAGGTTATACTCCTCTTTGCCGGTCTCGCCGTCGACCAGTACGCGCACGGTCTTGCCCTCGTACTCCTTATGCTTTTCGCCGGAGATGCGGTTAGCCAGTTCGGTCAACTGATCAAAATGCACCTGCTTTTGCGCCCGGGTGTAGGGGTCGGGCATGGTCGCCGCCGGGGTGCCGACGCGCTTGGAGTAGATGAAGGTGAACATGGCGTCATAGCGCACCTCTTCGCAGAGGCTCAGCGTCTCGGCAAAGTCCTCCTCCGTCTCGTCGGGAAAGCCCACGATGATGTCGGTGGTGATGACAAGATCGGGCATATAGCGCCGCGCGATCGCCACCTCGTCCAGATACTTTGCCCGGTCGTAGTGGCGGTTCATGCGCTTCAGGATGCGGTCGCTGCCGGACTGGACGGGCAGGTGGATATGGTGGGCGCATTTCTCGCACTCCGCCATGGTTTTGAAGAGCTTTTCGGTGGCGTCCTTCGGGTGGCTCGTCATGAAGCGGATGAGAAAGTCGCCGGGGATGTCGTTGATCTGTCGGATGAGATCGGCAAAGTCCACCCCGCAGTCGAGATCCTTGCCGTAGGAATTGACGTTCTGGCCGAGAAGGGTGATGTCCTTATACCCCGCTTCCACAAGCTGCCGCGCCTCCGCCACCACGTCCTCGGGCCGGCGGGAGCGCTCGCGCCCGCGCACATAGGGGACGATGCAGTAGGTGCAGAAGTTGTTGCAGCCGTACATAATGGAGAGCCACGCCTTGACCTTCCCGTCGCGCCGGAGGGGGATACCCTCGGCCACGGCTTCGGTTTTGTCGATGGCGAAGACGCGCTTGTGCTTTTCCATCACCGATCTGAGAAGCTCGGGAAAGCGCCAGAGCTCGTGCGGGCCGAAGACCAGATCCACTACGGGATAGGAGTGCTTGATTTTGTCGGCCATGTGCTCCTGCTGCACCATGCAGCCGCACACCGCCACGATCTGCCCGGGGCGGGCCTTCTTGGCGTGGGTCAGCGCGCCGACATTGCCCAGCACGCGCATCTCGGCATGCTCGCGCACGGCGCAGGTGTTGATGACCACCACGTCCGCCTGAAATTCGTCCATCGTAAAGCCGTAGCCCATCTCGGCAAGGTAGCCGCGGAGCTTCTCGCTGTCGGCCTCGTTCTGCTGGCAGCCGTAGGTGTCCACCATGGCAAGCGGCCGCTGCCCGTCGGCGGTGACGCGCTCAAAGATCTCGGCGCAGATCGCCCGCTGGGCCTCTATTTTTTCATTGTCAATGACTCTTCTCTCGATCGGCATGGGGGGGATTCTCCTTGTTATTTCTGCTCATAGACTCCAATATCATAAAACGTCTCAGCGTTTTATTTTAACATATAGACTATAGAAGTTTCAACTGAAAACATGTATAATAAGGGAAATGAAAAAACGCCTCCCCTGAAAGGGGAGGTGGCATTCGGCGTCTCCCGCAAGCCGGATGACGGAGGGGTCGGACATTGTACAGTCCGGAACTGACCCCTCAGTCACGGCCTCGCGGGGGATCGGCCGCGGCAGATCCCCTTTCAGGGGAGCCTGTAAGGAAGGTGATTGGATGCCCGAAATCAACATACTCTCCCCGCATGTGGCGGATATGATCGCCGCGGGCGAGGTGGTGGAGCGCCCCGCCTCCGTCATCAAGGAGCTGATGGAAAACGCCTTTGACGCCGGGGCCCACAGCGTGAGCGTGGAGATCCGCGACGGCGGGGCCACCTATATCCGCGTACAGGACGACGGGAAGGGCATGGCCCCGGAGGACGCGGGCATTGCCTTCCTGCGCCACGCGACAAGCAAGCTCCACGACGAAACGGGCCTGGAGGCCATCGGCACCATGGGCTTTCGCGGTGAGGCGCTGGCCGCCATCTCCGCCGTGAGCGAGGTGGAGCTCACGACCCGCCGCCCCGGTGACGACAGCGGTACGCGCGTCACGCTCTCCGCCGGGGATATCCAGGACATGGGCGAGACCGGCTGCCCCGCGGGCACCGTGATGCAGGTGCGCTCCCTCTTTTTCAACACCCCGGCCCGCCTCAAGTTTCTCAAATCCGACCGGGCGGAAGCCTCCGCCTGTGTGCAGACCGCCCTGCGCTGCGCCCTCGGAAGGCCAGAGGTGTCCGTGAGGCTCCTGCGTGACGGGAAGGAGGAGTTTTTCTCCCCCGGCGACGGCAGGGCGGAATCCTGCGTCTATGCCCTTTTAGGCCGGGATACGGCGAAGGATCTGCTGCCGATCTCGCTTGAGGACGGGGACATGTCCGTCTCGGGCTTTGTGTCCTCCCCCGCCGCGGGCCGCGGTAACCGGGGCATGCAGTTTTTTTACTGCAACGGGCGCTTTATCCGCTCGGCCCTTTTGCAGTCGGCGGTGGAGCAGGCCTACAAAAACACGCTGCTTGTCGGGCGCTTCCCGGCCTGCGTGGTCTACTTGAAGCTCTCCAACGCCGCGGTCGACGTGAATGTCCACCCCGCGAAGACCGAGGTGAAGTTTTCGCAGGAAAAGCGCGTCTTTGATCTCGTCTATCACGCGGCGCTCGCGGCGCTCACGAAGGAAGACCGTACGGGACTCGAACCCGTACAGGAGGTTCGGACTCCCGCGCCCGCGAAGGTCTATACGCCCGCGCCGACCGCGAGACCCGCAGCCCGGCCCGACTTCTACCGGAGCATGTCCGCCGAGACCTTCCGCGCCCAGAATTACAGCGTGAAGCCCTCCGCCGCGCCGCGGCGCGAGGAAGCGGCGCCTGTTCTGCGCAGCTACGAGCAGCCCTATCAGACGCGGCTGGATCTGACGCCTGTCAAGATGCCGGATTCGACAAAAATCGAGGCCGACCGCCCGGATCCATCTGGTAAAACTGTGGAAAACTCTGTTCAAAGTGTGGAAAATGAGGCCCTTCCGGACTACAAATTGCTGGGGGAGGCGCTGAAGCTCTATATTCTTGTCGAGACCGGGGGCGAGCTGCTGCTGATCGACAAGCACGCCGCGCACGAGCGCATGATTTTTGACCGCCTCAAGCAGCAGGATCGCGCCGTCATGGCCCAGACGCTCCTGGAGAGCGTGACGCTGCGCCTTGACGGGGAGGGTCGGGAGCTGCTGGAGGAAAACGGCGAGCTTTTATCCGAGCTCGGCTTTGAGATCGAGGCCTACGGCGAGGACGACTATATCCTGCGCGCCGTGCCGGCGGACATGGAGCCCTCGGACGCCCGCGCCGCCGTGGAGGAGATTCTGGAAAAGCTCAAGGGCGGCAAGGCCCCGGATCCGAAGGCCGCGCGGGACGAGATCCTGCACACGGTCGCCTGCAAGGCCGCCATCAAGGCGGGCTACATCACCGACCGCGCCGAGCTTGAGCGCATCGTGAAGGCGGTTCTCTCCGGCAGGGTCAAGTACTGCCCGCACGGAAGACCCGTCTCCGTGGTGCTTTCACGGCGGGATCTGGATAAGCTCTTTAAGAGGATCGTATAAGAAAGCCGAAAGGAGGCGGCCTTATGTCCGACAACCGCATCCTCGTCGTCGCGGGGCCGACCGCCTCGGGAAAGACGAAGTTCGGCATTGAGCTTGCAAAGCGCTGTCACGGCGAGATCGTCTCTGCCGACTCCATGCAGCTTTACCGGGGCATGGACGTGGGCACCGCCAAGGCCACTCCGGCCGAGCAGGCCGAGGCCGTACACCACATGCTGGACGTTATAGATCCCGCGGAGGCCTACTCCGTGGCCCGCTATGTGGATGAGGCCGGGCGGGTCTGCGACGAGATTCTCGCGCGCGGCAAGACGCCCGTCGTCGTGGGCGGCACGGGTCTCTATATCGACTCGCTCATCGCGGGGCGGGACTTTGCCGACAATCAGGAGGACAGGAGTCTTCGCGCAGCGCTCGAAGCCGAATTTGACGAGCGCGGCGGGGAGGCGATGCTTCAAGCCCTCGCCGCCTTTGATCCCGAGCGGGCCGCGAAATTAAACGCCGGGGACAGGCGGCGCATCGTGCGGGCGATCGAAATCTACCGCCTCACGGGAAAGACCGCCACCGAGCATGACGCCGAGACGCGCCGCCGCCCGCCGCGCTATGACGCGGCGCGCATTGTACTGGATTTCAAAGACCGCGCCGATCTCTACGACCGCATTGACCGGCGCGTGACGCAGATGGCGGCGGACGGGCTCTTTGACGAGGTGGAAAAGCTTCTCGCCGCAGGCCTCCCCGCAGACTGCACCGCCATGCAGGCCATCGGCTACAAGGAGGCGGTGCTTGCCCTCCGGGGCGAGATCAGCCGGGACGAGGCTCTGGATCTCATCCGCCTGGGGAGCCGCCGCTACGCCAAGCGGCAGATCACCTGGTTCAAGCGCTGGGAGGGAGCCCTGCGCATCCTCTGGGAGCGCGAACCGGATTTTGAAGCCGCCCTCCATTTTTCGACAGCGTTTTTACAAAGCCGCGGGTATCATGGGGATTACGTGTCAACACACGCAATACTTATGACGGAGCGGTGAATATGGGGCCGCTCCGCAAATAAAGGAGTGGCTGAAATGCAGAAAACGCAAAATCTCCAGGATCAATTCCTCAACCAGCTTCGCAAGGAGCGCGCCGTGGTCACGATGTTTCTGATGAACGGCTTCCAGCTTCACGGCGTCGTGCGGGGCTTTGACGGCTTTACGGTGGTGCTCGATTCCGACGGGCGGCAGCAGCTCATTTACAAGCACGCCATTTCCACCGTGGTGCCGCCCCGTCCCATCCCCTTCGACGGTGAGGACTGACTGGGGCGAGCGGCTCTTTTTCCACGCGCTGGCGGCCATGCTGTTTGCGGCGGTCTGCGCCTGGTGCGCCGCCGCGCTCTATACCCGGCTGGAGGGGGCGGACGCGCCGCTCCCCTCTGCCGCGCCCTCTGCCGCCCCCGTGGGGGGAAGGCTCCGGGGCGTGCTGCTGCGGCGGGAGCAGGCGGTGGAGGCCGCCGCCTTTCCGGACACGCCCGGCGGCGCGCGCCTGAGCGCCCGGGACACCGGCGGCGAGAGCGCCCTGTTCTTTCCCGATTCCGACGGCTGGAGCTTTTTGTCCCCCGAAGACAGCGAGCGCCTCACCCCCGAGCGCTTGGAGGCGCTGCTTTCCTCCGACGCGCGGGAGCAGCCGGGGAGCGCCCGCCTGGTCTACGGCTTTGAGCAGCTTTGCGCGGCGCTTTTTGAAGGGCCTGCGCCCCCCGCGCCGGGCCCCTGCCGGGTGAGACTGGAGGGCTTCCGGGACACGCTGGACGCGCGGCTTCTCAGCGTCACGACCGACGCCCTCGGCCGCGTCACACTGATCATCCGGCTGGTGGACTTTCCCCAGGAGCTTTACAATGTTCGGTTTGTGGCGGGGGAAGTGCTGGGATAATTCTAAGCTCCCTTTGGAAAAAGGGAGGGGGACCGCTTGCGGTGGTGGGATCGATTCTGTTTTGCATAAGGTTCTGTTTAGGCTTGTGCAGGCCAGTCGATCCCTCAGTCACCAGTGTGCTCACTGGTGCAGCCTTCGGCCCGGGTCGCAATCACAGATTGCTCCCCGCTTTGGCTACAAACGTGCCCCCGGCACGTTTGCTTAACGCGTCGCGCCCTTTCGCAAAGGGAGCTCAAAAGGAAGATAAATAACAAAGAAGGGTATCACAATGGGCATTGCGGAAAATCTGGCACAGGTTCAGGCCAATATCGCGCGCGCGGCGGAGAAGGCCGGGCGCGACCCGAAGGAAATTTTGCTTGTCGGGGCGACGAAGATGAACGACGCCGACCGGGTCAGAGAGGCGATCCGGGCGGGACTTCCCTGCTGCGGAGAAAACCGTGTGCAGGAGCTGCTGGAAAAAAACGCGGCCGGGGCCTATGAGGGCGCGGCGCTGCACTTTATCGGGACGCTGCAGAAAAACAAGGCCAAGTACCTGGTGGGCACGGTCTCCCTCATCCACAGCGTGGACAGCGAGGGGCTTATGGCCGAGATCTCCCGTCAGGCTCAAAAGCGCGCCCTTGTGCAGGATATTCTGCTGGAAATCAATACCGGGGGCGAGGCGTCCAAATCCGGCTTCGCGCCGGAGGAGCTGCCCGCCGCGCTCGAAAAAGCGGGGCAATATCCCGGTATCCGGGTGCGCGGACTCATGACGATCCCGCCGATCTGCCGGGCGCCGGAGGAGAATCTTCCATATTTCCGTCTTTTACGACAGCTTTTTATTGACAATGGCGAAAAAAAATACGATAATGTAGTTATGGATTTTATGTCTATGGGCATGAGCGGCGATTATGAGGCCGCCATCGCCTGCGGAGCGAACATCGTGCGCCTCGGCACGGCCATCTTCGGCGAGCGGCACTATCCCGCGCCGCAGGCCTGACACAGACCGCACACGGGAGGATTGCCATGGGTTTCATGGATGGATTGAAAAAACTGACGCAGCCGTATGACGACGAGGAGGATTTTTTTGAGGGCGCCGACCAGAGTCTCCGCCCCCAGCCGAAGGAGCAGAAGCAGGCCGTAAGCGCCGCGCAGATGGCCTTTGAGAGCGCTTTCTCCGATCCCGGCGGCACCCCCGCCCCGGCGGAGGAGGCCCAGCCGAAAAAACCGGCGGAGGGAAACGGCGGCGGCATCTTCGGGGGCTTTCGCAAGGCGGCGCAGAACGCGGCCAAGCCCCGGCGGGAGCGCACCGTCAACTTCGGCGGGAAGGACACCTCGGTCATTCTCTTCAGCCCCAAGACCTTTGACGAGGCCGGAGAGCTGGTGAGCTATCTGCAGCAGGACATGACCTGCGTCATGACGCTTGAGAGCGTCCCGGCGGACACCGCCCGGCGCCTGCTGGATTTTCTCTCCGGCATCGCCTTCGCCCTCGGCGGGAAGATCACCCCCGTATCCGCAAAGACGTATTTTATAACCCCACAGAATGTGGATATTCTGGGCGCGCAGCCCCAGCAGACAGACACAGAACCGGAGAATACCGGGCACTATTTCTGACCGGACAGGGTCAAAAAAAAGACTTGAAAGGGAGATAAAGCTATGATTACTGCACAGGACATCCGCGAAAAAGGTTTTGAGAGATCCCGCATGGGCGGCTACGATATGGCCTCCGTGGACGATTTTCTGGAAGAGCTGGCCGACGACGTCGCCGCCACCCAGAAGGAGAACGCCGTTCTCAAGAGCAAGATGAAGGTCCTCGTCGACAAGATCGAGGAGTACCGCTCCAATGAGGAAGCGCTCAACGCCGCCATTCTCTCCGCGCAGAAGCTCGCCGTTCAGATTGAGAGCGAGGCGCGCCAGCGCGCCGCCGCCACCATCGCCGAGGCCGAGCAGAAGGCACAGGAGACCATTGGCTCCATCACCGACCGCGCGAACTTTGAGGAGAAGCGCCTGGCCGACGCCAAGGCTGCCGCCGCCAAGTACATCGCCGCCGCCAAGGCCCTGTGCAACACCCAGCTCGGCAAGCTCGACGGGATTGCCAAGCAGATGGACGTCCCCGAGGCCGTTGAAGAGCCCAAGCCCGCCCCCGCCGTTGAGGCGCCCAAGGCTGAGGCTCCCGCTGTTGAGGCGCCCAAGGCCGCCGATATGGACGAGGCTGTCCGCGCCATTGAGAACAGCGCCATGAACTTCAAGGCCGACGAGAAGGCCGCGCTCGACATGGGCGAGGAGCTCACCCAGCGCCGTCCCAGACAGCGCAAGCTGGAGAACACCCAGCCCTTTACCCTCTGATAATAAGCAAGAATGATCCGGGGCGCGCGCTGAGCGCGCGCCTCTGCCTGTTATGCAGCCCTGCCTTTTACCTCCCTTTGGAAAAAGGGGCGGAGGGATCGATCAAAAACCGACTTCCCTCCTCGCGGCATAGCCGCTGCGGCCTACGCTACAAACATGCCACCGGCATGTTTGCTTAACGCTGCGGGGTGCCCCGAAGGGGCGGAGGGATCGATCTCCCGCCCGCTGCGCGGGAGCCCTTTTTTCCAAAAGGGGCTGAGATCCGTTTGGCTGCGTTCAAGATAGATATTTAGGAGTCAGAAATCACATGTCACAGGATTACAACGCCACACTCAATCTTCCGAAAACCGACTTTCCCATGCGGGCGGGCCTGCCCAAGCGCGAGCCGGAGATGCTCAAGCGCTGGCAGGAGCAGGACATCTACAACGAGATGCTGAAGAAGAACGAGGGTCACCCCCGCTTCTCTCTGCATGACGGCCCTCCCTTCTCCAACGGCAACATCCACATGGGCCACGCCCTCAACAAGTGCATCAAGGACTTCATCGTCCGCTCCTACGCCATGCGCGGCTACTGGACGCCCTACATCCCCGGCTGGGACAACCACGGCATGCCCATTGAGTCCGCCATCATCAAGGAGCAGAAGCTCAACCACAAGGCCATGAGCGTGGCGGATTTCCGCTCCGCCTGCCATCAGTACGCCGAAAAGTACGTCGGCATCCAGCGCGAGGGCTTTAAGCGCCTTGGCGTCGTGGCCGACTGGGAGCATCCCTACCTCACCATGAACAAGGGCTTTGAGGCGGACGAGGTGCGCGTGTTCGGCAAAATGTACCGCAACGGCCACATCTACAAGGGCTTCAAGCCCGTCTACTGGTGCGCCCACGACGAGACCGCTCTCGCCGAGGCCGAGATCGAATACCAGGACGACCCGGTCACCACCGTGTACGTCAAGTTCCCCATGGCCGACGACAAGGGCAAGCTGAGCCACCTGGACAAGTCGAAGCTCTTCTTCCTCATCTGGACGACCACCACCTGGACCCTGCCCGGCAACCTCGGCATCACCCTCTCCCCGGGCGACAGCTACGCCATTGTGAAGCTCCCGAGCGGCGAGATGCTCATCATGGCGGAGGCTCTTGTCGAGACCGTCATGAAGGCCGGCAAGGTGGAGAGCTGGGAGATCGTGGAGACCCACGAGGGCAGCTTCTTTGAGACCATGCTGGCCCGCCACCCCTTCCTTGACAAGACGAGCCTGCTCATGACCGCCGACTACGTCACCATGGACTCCGGCACGGGCTGCGTACACACCGCCCCCGGCTTCGGCGCGGACGACTACAACACCTGCATGCGCTACGGCCTGGAGATGGTCGTGCCCGTGGACGATCAGGGCCGCCACACCGCCTACGCCGGCAAGTACGCCGGGCTCACCACCGAGGAATCCAACCCCGTCATCTACGCCGATATGAAGGAATCCGGCGTCCTCTTTGCCAGCGAGAACATCACCCACAGCTATCCCCACTGCTGGCGCTGCAAGAATCCCATCATCTTCCGCGCCACCCCGCAGTGGTTCTGCTCGGTCGACTCCTTCAAGGAGGACGCAGTCCGGGCCTGCGACAATGTAAGGTGGCTGCCCGCCTGGGGCAAGGAGCGCATGGCCGCCATGATCCGCGAGCGCGCCGACTGGTGCATCTCCCGCCAGCGCCGCTGGGGTCTGCCCATCCCCGTGTTCTACTGCGAGGACTGCAAGAAGCCCGTCTGCACCGACGAGAGCATCGAGCAAGTTGCGAAGGTCTTTGAGGCCGACGGCTCCAACGCCTGGTTTGAGCGCGAGGCCTCCGAGCTGCTGCCGAAGGGTTTTACCTGCCCCCACTGCGGCGGCACGCACTTCACCAAAGAGACCAACACCCTCGACGGCTGGTTCGACTCCGGCTCCACCCACTATGCCGCCATGAAGCGCGACCAGGGCTTCTGGCCCGCCGACATGTATATGGAAGGCGGCGACCAGTACAGAGGCTGGTTCCAGTCCTCCCTGCTCACGGCCGTCGGCGCGCTGAACCAGGGCGCCCCCTATAAAGAATGCCTGACCCACGGCTGGACGGTCGACGGCGAGGGCAAGGCCATGCACAAGTCCCTCGGCAACGGCGTTGATCCCGCCGATATGATCAAGGAATTCGGTGCCGACATGATCCGCCTCTGGGCGGGCTCCGCCGATTACCATGTGGACGTGCGCTGCTCCAGAGAGATCTTCAAGCAGCTCAGCCAGAACTACCTCAAGTTCCGCAACACCGCCCGCTACTGCCTCGGCAATCTCGAGGGCTTTGACGCCGATCACCTGGTGGCCCCGGCGGACATGCTGCCGCTCGACCGCTGGGCCATCACGAAGCTCAACGAGCTTATCGAGACGGTCGGCAAGGCCTACGACGATTACGAGTTCCACACCGTTTCCCACGCGGTCAACGATTTCTGCGTGGTGGAGCTGTCAAGCTTCTACCTCGACATCATCAAGGACCGCCTCTACTGCGAAGAGCGCGACGGCCTGAAGCGCCGCAGCGCCCAGACCGCGCTGTTTCTGATCCTCGATACCCTGACGAAGATGTTTGCCCCGATCCTCGCCTTCACCTGCGACGAGATCTGGCAGGCCATGCCCCACCGCGCCGGGGACGATAAGCGCAACATTCTCTTCAACTGCATGAACAAGCCCTTCGCCGACTACGCCCTTTCGGCGGACGAGATGGCGAAGTGGGACACCCTCATCTCCCTGCGCGACGACGTCAACGGTGTGCTTGAAGCCGCCCGCGGCGCCAAGCGCATCGGCAAGCCCCTCGAGGCCGCCGTGTATCTGCGCGCGAAGGACGACGCGGCAAGAAAGGCGCTTTCCGACGTCGCCTCCATGAACCTGTCCGAGCTTTTCATCGTGTCTCGGTGCCTTATCGCAGACGACACGGCCGACGACGGTCATGTCAAAGGCTGCGGCGCGAAGAATCCGGGTCTGGAGATCTCCGTCTCCGAGGCGCCCGGCGTCAAGTGCCCGCGCTGCTGGATGCACTCCGTCAACGCCGATCCCGAGACCGGCCTCTGCCCGCGCTGCAAGGCAGTCGTCGCAAAGCTGTAAATCGGCACAAAGCCCCCTTTGGAAAAAGGGAGCTGTCACGAAGTGACTGGGGGATCGATCCCTCCGCCCCTTCGGGGCACCTCCCTTTTTCCAAAGGGAGGTAAGCACTATTCCACCGCGCCGGAAACGTTTTCCGGCAGATAGGAGTTACCATGCTGTATTCAATCGTCGGCCTCCTGGTCATCATTCTGGATCAGGCCGTAAAATTCTGGGTCTCCGACACCCTCTTCGGCACGGACGTGGTGCGCTTCATTCCCGGGGTGCTGAGCCTCGTGAACGTCCACAACGACGGCGCCGCCTTCAGCTTTCTCAGCGGGCAGGGCGCGCGCATCTACTTCATTGTTGCCACCGGCATTTTTGTGATCCTCGTGATCATCGCCCTGGCCACCAACTTCATCCGCGGCAAGTTCTCCCGCTGGTGCCTGGTGCTGGTCGCGGCGGGCGGACTCGGCAACATGATCGACCGCGTGATCTACGGCTACGTCCAGGACATGTTCAAGGTGGAGCTGTTCAACTTTGCAATCTTCAACGTGGCCGACGTGTTCATCACGCTCGGCGCCATCTTCTTTGCCCTGTCCATGTTCTTTGAAAAGCCCGAGAGCGATCTGAACGACGTGCTCTACGAGCAGGACGACGAGGAGGAGGAGTCGAAGAAGAAAAAGCTCTCCCGCAAGGAGCGCAAGGCCGCCAGGGAGGCCGAAAAGGCCGCTGCCGCTGCCGCTGCCGCCAAGGCCGGGGAGCCGCTCCCCGCGCCCGCCGTGGAGAGTCCGAAGGGCTCTGTGCGCGCCGCCCGCAAATCCCGCCAGGATAAGTACGAGCAGGAGTATGAGCAGTACAAGGCCCAGCAGCGCGCCGCCATGGAAAAGAAGGCCGCGGCGAAGAAGCAGCCCGACGCCTTTGACAGTCTCCAGGCCGCGCAGCAGAAGCCGAAGGCCGCGAACGGCCCCGACCCCTTCGACGCCTGGGAGCAGGCGAACGAGCGCGCCGAGGCGAGCGAGGCCACGTCCTACGCCGGCCGCCTCATGGACGCGCCCAAGACCGTGAGCAGCAGACCCGCTGCCGCGCAGCCCGCGCCCAAGCCCGCCGCCGAAGCGCCCAGGAGCGCCGAAGCAGCGACGCCGACGCCCGCGCCCGCGCCCAAGCCTGCCTCGCCCGCGAGCGAGGAATTCAGTCTGGACGACATCCTCGCGGAATTCAAGTAATGGACGAAGAACGGATACAGATAACAGCCGAGGAGAGCGGAGAACGGATCGACGCTCTCCTCGCGCGCACATTTCCGGCCCTGTCCCGCAGCCTCATCCAGAAGTGCATGGAGGCCGGGGCCGTGACCGTGAACGGCAAGGCGGTCAAAAAAAATGCCCGCGCCGCGGCGGGGGATCTCCTGCTCTTCAGCTTTCCCGAAACGGCGGAGCTGCCCATCGAGGCGCAGGAGCTGCCGCTCGACGTGGTGTATGAGGACGACGACCTCATCGTCGTGAACAAGGCGCGCGGCATGGTGGTGCACCCCGCCCCGGGCCACCCGGACGGGACGCTGGTCAACGCCCTGCTCTGGCACTGCGGGGACTCGCTCTCCGGCATCGGCGGGGCGCGGCGGCCCGGCATCGTGCACCGCATCGACAAGGACACCTCGGGTCTGCTGGTGGCGGCGAAGAACGACTTTGCCCACCAGGGTCTCTCCGCGCAGCTGAGCGACCACAGCCTCTGCCGGGAGTATCTTGCCCTCGCCTGCGGGAGCTTCCGGGAGGATTCCGGCACGGTCGACCGCCCCGTCGGGCGGCATCCGACAGACCGCAAGCGCATGGCCGTGGACGTGAAAAACGGCAAGAGCGCCGTCACCCATTGGGAGGTGCTGGAGCGCTGCCGGGGCTACACGCTGCTTTGCTGCCGTCTCGAGACCGGGCGCACCCACCAGATCCGGGTGCATATGGCGAGTATCGGCCATCCCCTGCTGGGGGACGGGCTCTACGGCGCGAAGTGCCCGGACAGGGGGCTGGAGGGTCAGTGCCTGCACGCGCGGCGCTTACAGCTCACCCACCCCCGCACGCGCGAGCGCATGCAGTTTGAAGCGCCGACGCCCGATTACTTTACCGGGATTTTGCAGAAGCTCAGTTCAGTTTGAAGGAGGTATTGTCATGAAAAAGTCTCCCCTCTTCTGGATCCTCATTGCGGTGGCGGTGCTGGCGATCGTGCTGGTGATCCGCGTGGTCGGCGGGGCCTTTTCCCTGGTGAACAGCGCCGTCAACGCCGTGATCGCCATTGTGGTGATCCTCGCCCTTGTGATCATCGTGATCTGGATGTTCTGGTACGCAAGGAAAAACCAATAGGCCGCAAAAAAGCAGCCCCCGCGAAAGCGGGGGCTGCTTTTCCCGCCTGCTTGCCTCCGGGGTTTTCGCGGGCCTTTGGGGGAGGTGCCCCAGTGCTCACACTGGGGCGGAGAGGGTTGCGCGCAGTGCAGGACGGAACAAACCCCTCAGTCAGCCTGCGGCTGACAGCTCCCCTTTCAGGGGAGCCAAGGCGGGCGCTGCTTTTTTTGTCCGCTTGCTTTTCTTTTCCCGCTTTCCGTGATATGATGGGGCGGCACATGATAAAAAAGGGGATGGGAGCGCTTGCGTTTTCGCAGTCTTTTTGAATACCGGAAAAACAGCATGGCCTTTGCCATTTTGCTGATCCTGCTCTACCACAACAAGGGCGCGCTGCCCGAGGGGCTTTTGAAGCAGGCCGCCGGGTTCTGCTATGTCGGCGTGGATCTTTTCTTTTTCGCCTCCGGCGTCGGCTGCTTCTTCTCCTATACGCGCGGCCGCGACCCCGTCGGCTTTCTGCGGCGGAGAGCAGAGCGCGTCCTGCCGGCGTACCTGCCCTTCATCCTGGTCTGGCTCGGGATACAGGCTCTCGGCGGGGGGATGACGCTCCCGGCGGCGCTTGCCAATCTCTTCGGCGTGCAGGGCTTTCTCGCGCTCACGCCCGCGTTTAACTGGTACGTCTCCGGCATGTGGCTGAGCTATCTGCTGACGCCGTGGCTGGCCCCCCTCGCGGAAAAATGTGACAGCCGCCGCTCTGTCGCCGCGGTGCTGGCGCTGCTGCTCTTCTCCGTCGCCTTCTGGGGGGACCGGCAGCTCATCATTATCTTTACGCGCCTGCCCGTCTTTTTTGTCGGCATGCTCTTTGCCGCCGAGAGCAACAGGCGCGAAGCGCTCACAAAGACGGAGCTTGCGCTGCTTTTGGCGCTCATCCCGGTCGGCGCGGCGCTTCTCTGGGAGAGTCCGCGCTTTTTCCCCGAGCTCATGTGGGACTGCGGCCTCGCCTGGTATCCGATGCTGCTGATCGCGCCGGGGCTGTGCGTCCTGGCCGCCGCCGTGTCCGCCGCTCTTGACCGGTTCGGGGCGGGCCGGGCGGTGAACCGCGCGCTGGGCGCGCTCGGCGGGATCACGTTTGAAATTTACCTTGCGCATTTTCTCGCACTGGAAAAACCGCCGTTGCTGTTTCTCCCGCTCACGGCGCTCGGAACCGCACTACTGGTCGCCGTGTCCCGGCTCCGGGAAAAAAGAAAACAAAAATGATCGGCAAAGCTGCCGATCATTTTTTTTCTCCCGCGGGGATGTACTCCCGCTCGACATACTGGGGCGTCGCGTTGACGCACATGAAGACCCGCCCCACATACTCGCCCACAAGGCCGAGCAGCAGCAGGTTCAGCCCGCCGATGATGAGGATGAGGATGGTGGTGGTCGTCCAGCCCATGGGGGCGAGGTTCACCGTAAAGCGGCGGATCAGCACCACGAGGGCATAGAGAAAGCCGACCAGCGCGAGGAAGGCCCCGGTATAGGTCGCAATGCGCAGGGGCTTGACCGAGAAGGAGGTAAAGCCGTTCATCCACAGGCCCAGGAGCTTTGCGAGCGTATAGCCCGAGCGGCCCTGCTCCCGTGCCCGGTGCGCGACCGGCACGTTGCAGATCCGTTTCGTGGAGCGCAGCACCAGCCCCATCACATAGGGGTAGCAGTGCTCATAGCGCAGCATCTCGTCCACCAGAAAGCGCCGGGCGGCAAAATAGCTGGTGAGCTCCAGTTCCTTCGGCTTTCCCAGCATGATCTCGGTCATGCGGCGGTTGACATTGCTCCCGAACTGGCGAAAGCCGGACTCCTGCTTGTCGGCGTAGGAGGCATAGACCACGTCGTAACCCTCCTCCAGCTTTTCAAGGAGCTTTCCCACCTCGTCGGCGGGGGTCTGCCCGTCGTCGTCGAGACAGACGATATAGTCCCCCTTTGCCTTGCGCATGCCGCACATGAGCGCCGCATGCTGCCCGAAGTTCTTGGCGAGGTCGACCGCGGCGATGTGTCTGTCCTTCGCCGCAAGCGCCCGGATCACGGCGAAGGTGTCGTCCGGGGAGCAGTCGTTGACCAGCACGATCTCATAGTCGTACTGTGTAAGCTTCCCCATGGCTTCGCCGATCTCCGCCGTGACCGCGCCGACGGTCTTCGCCGAGCGGTAGCAGGGGATCACAAAGGATACAAGCTTCATTGAATCAACTCCATAAGTCCGGCCTTTTGCAGCAGCGCCTGCATTTCGTCCTGGGTCTGGGCCGTGAGGATATAGTAGCCGTAGCGGGTGGAGCTGTCGCGGATCTCGCGCCCGTCGATGGGCAGGATCTCGCTCACCCGGTAAAGCGCTTCGGGGTTTTCCCGCTGAATGCGCTCCAGCGCGTGAAGATCCGCCGCGCTGAACAGAAAGCGGATCGCCGCGACGCGCTTTTCGCCCGTGGGTTCCAGCCCCGGCTCGACGCCGCAGGCCGTCTCGATCACGGCGCGCACAAAGTCCACGCCCGTGGACAGCCGCACCAGATCCGAGCCGATGCAGTCCCCGCCCATACGCGCGCCGCACTCGATGAGGCGGATATCGCCCTTGTCATCGACCTTGAGCTCGGTGTGCGAGGCGCCGTATTTTACCCCCAGGCTGTCCAGCACACGGGGGACGAGGGCCCGGATCTTCGCCAGGGTCTCCGCGTCCATGTGCTTCGGCGGCTGGAGGTGGCCGGTCTCCACAAAGAGCGGCGCGCCGGTGGTGAACTTCTCCGTTATGGCGAGAAAGTGGTGCTTTCCCTGCCAGGAGAGGTATTCCACGCTGTACTCCCGCCCCTCGGCAAATTCCTCGGCCAGCACCTTTTTTTCAAAGGATGGCTCGCGGGCCAGGGCCACGGCGCCGGGCAGCTCTTCGGGATCGGTGACCTTGTAGATGCCCCGACTGCCGGAGCGGTCGGTGGGCTTGACGATCAGCGGATACGAAAGCCCCAGGGCGTTAAGATCCATGCACTCCTCCACCAGAACGCTCCTGCAGGAGGGGAGCCCCGCCTGTTCAAAGGCCCGGCGCATGAGGTGCTTGTTGGTGGCGCGCATCGCGCTGACCATGCCGTTTCCGGTGAGGCCCAGCCCCTCGGCGACATAGTTTACCGTGATGGCGGCGAGGTCGGAGGCGATGGAGCACACGCCCGCGGGCCGGATGGCGCGGGCGATGTCCAGGATGCGCTCCTTTTCCACGATGCTTATGGGGTAGAAGTAGTCCGCCGTTTTCTCGCCCACGTCGCCGCACTGCCAGGCAAAGACGTGGGTGGTATAGCCCATGGCCTTCGCCTCAAGGATGAGCTGGTTTTGAAAATCATTCGCGCCAATGATGATAATAGAAGGTTTCATAATAATCACATTCCTTATCGGCTCCCTCCCAGAGGGAGCTGTCACAGCTGATCTCACGCGAGGCTGTGACCGAGGGATCGAGCGTCCTGCACGCGCTCAAACAGAGTCTTGTACAATGATTGTTCGATCCCTCCGGCCTTCGGCCACCTCCCTTTTTCCAAAGGGAGGCAGAATCAAAAGGTGAACACCAGGATCCCCGCAAGAATGATGCCGAGGGCCAGGAGCTTTTTCTTTGTCACCCGCTCGTGAAAGACCGTGACGCCGAAGATCGTGACAAAGATGTACGAAAAGCTCTCAAACGCGGGGGACATGCTGAGCGGCAGCTTTTTATAGGCGAACATGGTCAGCAGCATCGACAGGGCCAGCAGCCCGTAGCCGCCGATGACGCCGGGGTTTACATACTCGCGTACGAGGTTTTTGTGCGCCCGCCCGGACTCCCATTTTAAGAGCGTCTGACTCACGGAGGCGACAAAGACGCTGAACACGGCCAGCAGCATCGAGGGGATCATCTCACGCGTCATGATCCGCCTCCTCCCCGTCGGTCAGGACAAAGAGTATCACGCCGAAGACCACCAGTACGCACCCGGCGATCTGCTTGAGCCCCACCTGCTCATGAAAGAGCAGCGCCCCGAAGACCAGCGACCACACCAGGGTCACGGCCTTGTTGGTGTAGGCCACGGTCAGGGGCAGACGCTTGAGGATCTGCTGCCAGCCGAGGGCGTAGATCCCGAGCAGCAGAAACTCCCCCCCAAAAAAGAGGCAGAAGCGCAGGCTCAGAAATTCCTCCCCGGCGGCAAGCTTTGACAGCACCGTCGTCCCCGCAAAGAGCAGCAGCAGCGCATGCAGGGCGAGGAAGATGCGGGGATTGAGCTTTTTCATCCCCTCAGCCCCGCTTTCGGATGACCTGCCGCTCCACATACTGGGGAGAGGCGTTGATGCACATGTAGATGCGCCCGATGTACTCGCCGATCATGCCGAGCACCAGCAGGATCACGCCGCCCAAAAGCAGCATCAGCGCCATGGTGGAGGCCCAACCCTCGGGGATGGAGCTGTCCACAAAGTGCTTGACGATGATGACGATGAAGTACACAAAGCCCAGCAGGGCGGCGACGCCGCCGCACCAGGTCGCAATGCGCAGCGGTTTTACCGAAAAGGAGGTAAAGCCGTTCATCCAGAGGGAGAAGAGCTTGACCAGCGTGTAGCCGCTCTCGCCCTCCTCGCGCGCCCGGTGGGTGACCGGCACGGTGCCGATGCGCCGGGTGGCGCGCAGGATCAGCCCCTCCACGTAGGGGTAGCAGTTTTTATAGACCAGCATCTCGTCCACCACAAAGCGGCGCATGGCAAAGTAGCTTGTGATGGTGAGCTCCTTCGGCTTTCCCAGCATGATCTCGGTCATGCGGTTATTGACGACGGTGCCGACATTGCGCCAGGCGGCGTGCTGCTTGTGGGCATATTCGGCGTAGACCACGTCGTAGCCCTCGTCCAGCTTTTTGAGGAGCTTGTCCACCTCATTGCCGGGGGTCTGTCCGTCGTCGTCGAGGCAGACCACGATTTCCCCCGCCGCATGTTTGAGCCCCGCCATGATGGCGGCGTGCTGGCCGAAGTTTTTGGCCAGATCCACGGCGGTGATGTTGTCGTTCGTCTCCGCGAGTTCCCGCAGCACCGCAAAGGTGTCGTCCGGGGAGCAGTCGTTGACAAGGATAAATTCCGAAGTGTATTCCGGCAGCTTCTCCATGGCGGTTCTGAGCTCTTCCACCACGCCGCCGATGGTGTGGGCCGAGCGGTAGCAGGGGATCACAAAGGACACAAGGCGCATAGTTTATTCCTCCTCCGCCAGTCTCGCCATAAAGACCACGTCGGTAAATTTTCCGTCAAGCTTTACATAGTCGCGAAAGACGCCCTCGGTCTGAAAGCCGGCCTTCTCATAGCTGCGCCGCGCTACGTTGTTGTCGCCCAGCACCTTGAGAGAAATGCGGTGCAGGCGCAGGACATTGAGGCCGAAGGCCGTGAAGAGCCGCGCCGTCTCGGTGCCGAGGCCGCGGCTTCTGGCCCGGGCCTCGCCGATGAAGATGCCGTACTCGGCGGATTCGTTCTTCTCGTCCACGTCGCGAAAATACACGCTGCCGACGCTTTTGCCGCTCTCGCGCTCGACGATGATATACTGGATAACCTTGCCGGTCTCCACCTTGTTTTTGAGCCAGTCCCGGTGCATTTCGGGGGTGAAGGGCTCCCGGAAGAGGAAGTATTTCCAGACCTCCGGGTCGTTGCGCCAGCGGACGATGTCCGGCGTGTCCGCGTCCGTGATGGGGCGCAGGCTGAGCTTTTCCCCGTTGATGACCGGAAGCTCGGTCGTTTGCAGATGCAGCATGCTTATTCTCCGTAAAACGCGCGCACGGCGGCGATGACCTTCTCCTGATCCTCGCCTGTCAGACCGTAGTAGAGCGGCAGGCGCACAAGGCGGTCGGACTCTGCCGTGGTATAGCGGTCCTCGCCCGCGAAGCGGCCGAATTTAAGCCCCGCCGGGGCCGAGTGCAGCGGCACATAGTGGAAGACGGCGAGGATGTCCCGCTCCCTCAGGAAGCGGATGAGCGCCGTGCGCTCTTCAAGGGAGGCGCACTTGAGATAGAACATGTGCGCGTTGTGGACACAGCCCTCCGGGATCACCGGAAGCTGCACCTTTCCCGCTGCCTCCAGATCGGAGAAGGCCTCGCGGTATCGGTTCCAGCTATGGAGGCGGTCGTTGTTGATCTCGTCCGCCATCTCAAGCTGCGCCCAGAGGTAGGCGGCGTTTAGCTCGCTCGGCAAAAAGCTGTCGCCGATGTCCACCCAGGTGTACTTGTCCACCTGGCCGCGGAAGAAGCGGGCGCGGTTGGTGCCCTTCTCGCGCAGGATCTCGGCCCGCTCCACATAGGCGGGGTTATTGACCAGCACCGCGCCGCCCTCGCCCATGGAGTAGTTCTTCGTCTCATGGAAGGAGTAGCAGCCGAAGTCCCCGATGGTGCCGAGGGCCCTGCCCTTGTAGGTGCTCATGACGCCCTGGGCCGCATCCTCCACCACCAGCAGATGATGCCGCCGGGCGATGTCCAGGATGGTATCCATCTCACAGGCCACGCCCGCGTAGTGCATGGCGAGGATGACCTTCGTCTTGTCGGTGATGGCGGCCTCGATCTTCGTCTCGTCGATGTTCATGGTGTCGGGGCGCACGTCCACGAAGACGAGCCTCGCCCCGTAGTTGACAAAGGCGGTGGCGGAGGAGGAGAAGGTGAAGCTCGGGAGGATCACCTCGTCCCCGGGCTGAAGCTCGCACAGCAGGCTCGCCATATCCAGGGCGGTGGTGCCGGAGGTCGTCAGCAATACCTTGTGGGCGTCGAAGCGCTTTTCCAGCCAGGCGCTGCATTTTCTGGTAAACTCCCCGTCGCCGCAGATCTTGTGGGAGGCCACGGCCTCGGCGATATATTTCATCTCGTTGCCCGTGCAGGGGGGTACGTTGAAGCAAATCATGGGTTCGTTCCTTTCTATTATAAAACGTGAAAAAGTGTTCAAAACAGTTGTCTTTTTATTATATCAACACAAGCGCGGTTTTACAAGGAGTTTTTCAGGCAAGGAGCGCCGCAGCGCAAAAACCACATTTTTCGGTCGGCTTTCCATTTTCTTATACAACAAAAAACGCAAAATTATTCACGCGCTCTTGACAAACGCCCCGGCGCGGCTATAATGAGGGCAATTGAACAGAGCATGATAGAGGCGCGGCAGACATCAGTAGCCCCAGGGTAAGCGACGGGAATCGCCGGGGTGAAAGGGGACGCCGCCGAAGGACGTCGGCCCTTCCCGGGGCGATGCTTCTGGGCCGGAGGAAAAGATCCTCCGGACTGTCGCGTTAGCGGAGAGCTGTCAGACCTTCCGGGGAGAATTTCAGGTCATGGACGGCATCGGCGCTGTTCATGATTTTTTTCTCGCCTTTTGCGAGGATTTATCGGGAGGAATAAAAAAACATGGCTGGAACCTTCTGGGCGCTTGTGCCCCCCATCGTGGCCATAGTCCTGGCCCTCATCACCAAGGAAACCTACTCTTCGCTCTTCATCGGCATCGTGGTCGGCTCGCTCTTCGTGGGCGGCTTCGACCTCGTCAAATCTCTGGACGTCATGATCAACGACGGCTTCATCGGCGCCATTGCCGACGGCTGGAACGCGGGCATCTTCATGTTCCTTGTCCTGCTCGGCATCATGGTGGCCCTGGTCAACGCCGCCGGCGGTTCGGCGGCCTTCGGGCGCTGGGCCGTGAAGCATGTGCATACCCGCGTGGGCGCCATGCTTGCGACCTTCCTGCTGGGCGTGCTGATCTTCATCGACGACTATTTCAACTGCCTGACGGTCGGCTCGGTCATGCGCCCCGTCACCGACAGCCACAAGATCTCCCGCGCAAAGCTCGCCTACATCATCGACGCGACCGCCGCCCCCGTCTGCATGATCGCCCCGGTCTCCTCCTGGGCGGCTGCCGTTTCCGCCACGGCGCAGGATCTGGACTCCGGCATCTCCGGCATCCAGCTCTTCATCCGGGCCATTCCCTATAACTTCTACTCCCTGCTGACGATCGTCTTCGTCATTGCGCTTGCGCTCATGGGCTTTGACTACGGCCCCATGGCGCGGGCGGAGCTGCGCGCCGCCAAGGGGGAGACCGGCTCCCTCGGCAATGAGAACGAGCAGAACGTCCCCGGCGCGTCCATCTGGGACATGCTGATCCCCGTCATCGCCCTCATCGTAAGCTGCATCGCGGGCATGATGTACGTCGGCGGTTACTGGTCCGGCGCAAGCCTCATCGACTCCTTCGCCGATACCGACGCCTCCGTCGGCCTGCCCTGGGGCAGCATCATCGCCGTTATCTTTACCTTTATCTATCTGCTGTGCCGCCGCGTCATCACCTTCAAGGACGCGACCGGCTGCATCACCAAGGGCTTCATCGCCATGGTGCCCGCCATGCTGATCCTGACCTTTGCCCTGACGCTCAAGAACATCACGGGTCTTCTGGGCGCGGCCGACTACGTCGCCGGTCTGGTGGAGGGCGCGGCCGCCGGTCTGTTCTCCATGCTGCCCGCCGTCATCTTCCTCGTGGCTCTGGGTCTGGCCTTCTCCACCGGCACAAGCTGGGGCACCTTCGGCATCCTGATCCCGATCGTCCTGCCTGTCTTCAAGAACAGCCCCGAGCTTCTCATGATCGGCATTTCCGCCTGCCTTGCGGGCGCCGTCTGCGGCGACCACTGCTCCCCCATCTCCGACACGACCATCATGGCCTCCGCCGGTGCAAACGTCGACCATATCGAGCATGTCTCCACGCAGCTCCCCTACGCCCTCACCGTGGCGGGCATCAGCTTTGTGTGCTACATCATCGCGGGCTTTGTGAGAAACGCCGCCGTCTGCCTGGTGGTCGGCGCGGCGCTCGTGATCGGCACCCTCTTCGTCATGCGCTCCCGCCAGCGCAGCGCCAAGGCCTGATACTCTCCCCTGCCGCCGCGCGCGGCGACGACAGGCCAATAGAGAAATACCCCCGCGGCACATGCCGCGGGGGTTCATTCTTTCTGTCTTTCTGTTTTCCGATCAGCCTGCGGGATAGGGATTGACCCAGGCGCTGGAATAGACGTGCGTGGAGATCACCGGGAACTGCTCCTCGGAGGCGGTGAAGGCCGGGGCGGGAAGCGTATCGGAATAGCTGGAGAGGTTGGCCTTGTCCACATAGAAGTTGTCCGCGTGGTAGAGCGTGAAGTCCATGCCCTTTTCCATGATGACCACCGCCAACGCGCGGAAGGAGATCGGCTGCTCAAGCGGGAAGCTGTAGGTTCTGGCGTCGGCGCTGGCCTGGAACTGCTCGATCTGGAAGCGGCCCAGCTCGATCCACTCGCCGTTCAGATCCTGCGCGAACAGGCCGTACTGGCCGAAGGGCCAGCCGCTGAAGTCCATGATGGCAAGCTCCATGGTGATGAGGCTGCAGTCCACCACGGGGGCATCGAGGTAGAAGGGCATGCTTTCACGACCCCTGATCGTCTCATAGCCGCCGAGCTTGCCGGCAAGCAGCGCGGCGTTATCCCTCCAGTGGAAGGCGGCGAAGCGCGGCTCTTCGGTCTTTTCTTTGGCGCCCTCAAAGCCGGCCTCCTCAGCCTGCTTGTAGTAGGTGTACGCCTTGTCCAGATTTCTTACGCCGGCGGTGCCCTTGTCGTAGATGGTGGCCAGATCCATCAGCACGGTCTTGTTGCCGGCCTCGGCGGCCTTCTCAAACCACTCCAGGGCGCTTGCAAAATCGCGGGTGATGCCGGCGTTGTAGTTGCCGCGGTAGTATACGGTGCCGACGGTGGCCATGGCGTCGGCGTCGCCGCCTTCGGCCTTCTGCAGCATCTCCTCAAATTCCTCGGCAGATTTCACTGCCGGGGCCGTCGCCGCATACGCGCTGACGGACAGGCTCAGCAGCACACACAGCGCCAGAAGAAGGGCAAAAACTCTTTTCATAACAATTCTCCTTTATCTGTCTTTTATTATATTTTATCTTCTGCCATGCTCCTCGAGCATTTTGTCCTTGAGGGCCATGAGCTTCGGGGACAGATCCACATAGTAGCTGTGGGGGTTGTCAAAGCGCTTGACCTCGGGCCAGAGCGTGGAGATCTGGTAGCCGCAGTTGGTCTTGATCTCCTTGAGGGTGGGAAGCTGATACACAAGCTCGCCGTTTTGGAAGATGGGCACCTGCAGCTCCACGGCGCGGAAGTTTTCCATGGTCTTGCGCTTCCAGCGCTCGGAGGGGTCGCAGATTTCAAGGGGCTTCGTGTCGTCCACGATCTCGTCGCGCATGCAGATATAATCGGCCTCGGCCATGCCGGTCTCGCGGTTGAAGAAGCGGTAGACCTTCTTGAAGCCGGGGTTTGTGATCTTGCCGACGTTCTCGCTGACCTTGATCTTGGGGGTGATGCTGCCGTCGTCGTTCTCCACGGCGCAGAGCTTGTACACGCCGCCGAAGACCGGGCAGCTCTTGGAGGTGATGAGCCGCTCGCCCACGCCGAAGGAGTCGATCTTCGCGCCCTGCTGGATGATGTTGGCGATGAGCCGCTCGTCCAGCGAGTTGGAGACGGTGATGGCGCATTCGGTCCAGCCGGCGTCGTCGAGCATCTTGCGGGCTTTCTGGGTGAGATAGGCCATGTCGCCGGAGTCGAGGCGGATGCCGCACTTGGTGATGCCGAGGGGCTTGAGGATCTCGTTGAAGGCGCGGATGGCGTTGGGTACGCCGGACTTGAGCGTGTTGTAGGTGTCCACCAACAGCACGGCGTTATTGGGGTAGCTGCGGCAGTAACTGCGGAAAGCGTCAAGCTCGGTGTCGAACATCTGCACCCAGGAGTGGGCCATGGTGCCAGCGGCGGGGACGCCGTAGACCTGGTCGGACACGGTGCAGGCCGTGCCGGCACAGCCGCCGATGAAGGCGGCGCGCGCACCGGTGACGGCGCCCGCGATGCCCTGGGCACGGCGCGAGCCGAACTCCAGCACCGTCCTGCCCGCGGCGGCGCGGCAGATGCGGCTGGCCTTGGTGGCGATCAGGCTCTGGTGGTTGAACTCCAGCAGCAGATAGGTCTCGATGAGCTGGGCCTGGATGGCGGGGGCGCGCACGGTGAGCACCGGCTCCATCGGGAAGATGGGCGTCCCTTCGGGAATGGCCCAGATGTCGCCCGTGAATTTGAAGTTTCTGAGATAGTCCAGGAAGTCTTCACGGAAGATGCCGCGGCCGCGGAGGTAGGCGATATCCTCCTCGTCAAAGTGCAGCTTCTGCACATAGTCCACGATCTGCTCCAGACCCGCCGCCACGGCATAGCCGCCCTCGTCGGGAACGTTGCGGAAAAACATATCAAAGTAGCAGATTTTGTCCTTCATGCCGTCGGCAAAATAGCCGTTTCCCATGGTCAGCTCATAGAAATCGCAGAGCATGGTCAAATTGATGCCGTTTGCAGTTTTCATTACATATCTCCGATCCATAAATTTGCTCCCTTTGCGAAAGGGAAAAACAAAACTATACAATATATTATATCTCCTTCCGCCATGGCGCGCAAGGCAAATATGTACGCATTTCAAATTTTGAATCCCATTTAATGGAAAATTTTTGGAAGCGGTTGACTTTCGTGCTTTTGTGCGGTATGCTTTTGTAAAATACTGTTAAGGTGGTGCGCCATGCTTAAAACGCTCTTTACGCCCGGCAGGACAGAGCTTGCCGGCAACCATACCGACCATCAGAACGGCCGTGTACTGGCCGCCGCCATAGACCTCGGCATCAGTGCCGAGTTTGAGGCCAACTTCGGCAAGGCCGTGCAGATCAGCGGGCCGGAGCTGGAAAGCTTCGGCGTGCGCATCGACCACCTCTCTCCCCGCACGACGGAGTTCGGCACGTCCAAGGCGCTGGTGCGCGGGATGCTCTCCGCCTTTTCGGAGCTGGGGCTCAACATCGGCGGCTTCAACGCCGTCATCCGCAGCACGCTCCCGCCCGGCGCGGGGCTGAGTTCCTCCGCCGCCTTCTCCGTACTGATGGGCAAGATCCTGAGCGAGCTTTTCAACGACGGAGCCGTGCAGCCCATCGTCATCGCGCGGGCGGCCCAGGAGGCGGAAAACCGCTTTTTCGGCAAGCCCTGCGGCCTCATGAGTCAGCTCACCTGCGCCCTCGGCCAGACCGTGTATGCCGATCTCGCCCTGCATGAAATTGAGCCCGTGGTGGCCGATTTTGAGGGCATGGGTTTGACGCTCTGCCTCACGGACACCGGCGGCAGCCATGCCGGGCTTGCCACCTCCTATGCCCGCATCCCGGCGGACATGGTGTACATCGCCAACCTCTTTGACAAGGGCGTGCTGGGCGACGTGGACCCGGCGGAGTTCCGGCAGAAGGGCTGGGATCCGGCCAACCGGCCTGTGCGCCGCGCGATGCACTTTTTTGACGAGAACGAGCGCGTGCTGCTCATGCGCGACGCGCTGAAAAACAGGGACGGGGAAGCCTACATGCGGCTGATGAACGAATCGGGCCGCTCGTCCGAGGTGCTGCTGAACAACATCGTCACCAGCGCCACGGGGGATCTGAAGCTCCAGGAGGGTCTGGAGCTGAGCCGCAGGCTCCTGGAGGGGCGCGGCGCCTGGCGCGTACACGGCGGCGGCTTTGCCGGCTGTGTGCAGGCCCTGATGCCGACGGCGCTCTTTGACGATTACAAGAGCGAAATGGAGAAAAGCTTCGGCAAAGGCAAGTGCATGAAGATCAGACTTTTATAAAACCGCATCGCCTCCCTCAGCCGCCTGCGGCGTAAGGAGGGAGGGGGACTGCTTCAGCGGTGGAGGGAGATTTGATCTCCCTCAGTCACGGCGCGGGCGGACACGCGCCGTGACAGCTCCCTCGGAGAGGGAGCCATAAAAAAATTCTTGACATTTCTCTTTATCTCTGTTATATTATCTGAGCGCTCCGAAGACAGCAGGTGGGTTCTGCCCGTAAATCCTGCCGAGGACATCAACATGATTCTTGATTGTTTTTGTGTCCTTGCGTCGAAAGATGCGGGGGCTTTCTTTTTGGGCGCGGAACTCATTCGTGTGGAGGTGAAAAACACACATGCCTAACGCAAAGGTTCTCAGCGAAAAGCAGGCGATCGTCGATGCTCTCGTACAGCGCATTCAGAACGCGGGCGCAGGCGTCCTTGTCGATTACCGCGGCATCACCGTGGCAGAGGATACCGAGCTGCGCGCAGAGCTGCGCAAGGACAACGTCGAGTACTCTGTCGTCAAAAACACGCTGACCAGAAAGGCTCTGGACAAGCTGGGTATGAGCGGCCTGGACGAGGTCCTCAACGGCACCACCTCTCTGGCCACTGCTGAGCAGGACCCCATCGCTCCCTTCCGCATCATTGCTGATTACAGCAAGAAGCTGGGCGATCGTTTCAATGTCAAGGCTGCCTTCATGGAGGGCAAGATCCTTTCCGACAATGAGATCGAGATGATGTCCACCCTCGGCTCCAAGGACGCACTGTATTCCAAGGTCCTGGGTACCATGATCGCACCCATCACCGGCCTGGCCGTTTGCCTCGGTCAGATTCTCGAGCAGAAGGGCGGCTCCGTAGAAGCCCCCACAGAAGCCGAATGATCGGCTCCCAAAAAGAATAATATTGGAGGAAATTATCAATGAGTGAAAAAATCGCTGCCATGATCGAAGAGATCAAAGGCCTGACCGTTCTTGAGCTCAGCGAGCTCGTTCACGCCCTGGAGGATACCTTCGGTGTCTCCGCCGCCGCTGTCGCCGCCGGCCCCGCTGCCGCTGCCGGCCCCGTGGTCGAGGAGCAGACTGAGTTCGACGTCGTGATGACCGGCTTCGGCGCTGCCAAGCTCGCCGTCATCAAGGAAGTCCGCGGCATCACCGGCCTGGGTCTGGCCGATGCCAAGAAGCTGGTCGAAGGCGTTCCCGCCAAGATCAAGGAAGGCGTTTCCAAGGAAGAGGCCGAGGCTGTCAAGGCTCAGCTCGAGGCTGCCGGCGCCACTGTCGAGCTCAAGTAATTTATACAGGCTCGCAAAAGTACAACAAAAACTCCGTCTCAAACGAGGCGGAGTTTTTTATATTCTCTCATACGTTGCGAAGCGGTAGCGGGTGCCGTTTTCCTCCTGCCACGCGCCCGCCTCGCGCATGCGAAAGGCGGGGGATGCGTCGAGGTTTTCAAAGTAGCTGTCGGATTTCGGCGCGGCGTCGATCTGCGTCACGTGCACCAGATCGATCCAGGGCAGAAGCTGCCGGTATACGGACGCCCCGCCGATCACGAGCGCGCGGGGGTATTTTGCCGCGAGTGCGACAGCCTCCTCCGGCGAGTGGGCGATCTCCGCCCCCTTTATTGTGAGCGCCTGTCGGGTGACGACGATGTTCTGCCGACCCTTGAGCGGTCTGCCGCCGGGAAAGTCCGCGAGCGTGCGGCGGCCCACGATGACGGCGGCACCCATGGTCAGCTCCTTGAAGTGCGCCCGGTCGGCCTTCAGGACGACCTGCTGCGTCCCCTCGCTGCCGATGCCCCAGTCGGAGAAGACGGCGACAATGGCCTCCATGCCCGCGCCCCCTTACAGCGCCACCGGGATCTTGCCGGTGAAGTCGGAATATTCGTAGCCCTCCATGGTGAAGCTGTCGCGGGTGAAGCTGTAAAAGTCCGTGACCGCAGGGTCGAGCCTGAAGGTCGGGGCGGGCTTGGGCTCGTTTTGGATGATCTCCTTCACCATGTCCACATGCCGGTCATAGATGTGCGCGTCGGCGATGACATGCACGAACTCCCCGGGCTTGAGGCCGGAAACCTGCGCCATCATCAGCGTCAGCACCGCATACTGCACCACGTTCCAGTTGTTGGCGGTCAGCATGTCCTGGCTGCGCTGGTTCAGGATTGCGTTGAGCCGGTCGCCAGTGACGTTGAAGGTCATGGAATACGCGCAGGGGTAGAGCGCCATCTCGGACAGATCGGCGAAGGTATAGAGGTTTGTCATGATGCGCCGGGAGGCCGGGTTGTGCTTTAAGTCCCAGAGCACCCTGTCCACCTGATCCATGTCCCCCTCGGGGTAATGGTGCTTCACGCCGAGCTGGTAGCCGTAGGCCTTGCCGATGCTGCCGCTCTCGTCGGCCCAGGCGTCCCAGACCCGGGTGCGCAGGTCATGCACGTTGTTGCTCTTGGCCTGCCAGATCCACAGCAGCTCGTCAATGGCGGACTTCCAAAAGATGCGGCGGATCGTGAGGATGGGAAATTCCTCCGCCAGATCATAGCGGTTCACCACGCAGAATTTTTTGATCGTGTGGGCGGGCGTGCCGTCCTCCCAGCGGGTGCGCACGGCGCGGTCGGTGTCCCAGGTGCCGTGCTCCAGAATGTCCTTGCAGTTTTGGATAAAAAGTTCATCAGCTCTGCTCATGGTTCTCCCTCGCTCCGTTTGATGTTTCCCTTGATGGGAACATTGTACCATGAAAAACGCGGCGTGTGAAGAGTCAAGTTCAAGCGCTTCGCCTCTCCGCTTTCCACTTTTCACTTTCCACTTTCTTTCTCACCTTCTCCGCCCTTCCCGCATAGTTTGACATTGGAGGTGGTGCCTATGAAATTTGCGGTGATCGGCGGCGACGCGCGGGCTGGGTGGCTCGCCGCGCAGCTTGCGGCGGAGGGGCACTCCGTGCGCAGCTATGCCCTGGAAAAAGCCGCGCTGCCCCAGCGGATCGTCCAGTGCGGCAGTGTGGAGGCCTGCGTCTACGGGGCGGACTGGGTGATCCTCGGCGTACCGGCGGAGAAAAACGGGGCGGTGTCGACGCCGCTGTCCATCCAGCGCATCCAGACGGAGGATCTGCTCACGGCGCTCTGGCCGGGGCAGACGCTCTGCGGCGGGCGCTTCAGTCAGGCAACGTCCCTCGCCGCGGTGCGCGCGGGACTGCAGGTCTGCGACCTGATGGCGAGGCGCGACTTCACCGTCGGAAACGCCGCCCTCACGGCGGAGGGGGCGGTCGGGCTTCTGATCGGGGAGAGCCCGCGCAGTCTCTGGAAAGGCAAAGCCCTCGTGACCGGCTGGGGGCGGATCGCCTCGCAGCTTGCCCCGCGGCTCAGAGCGCTCGGCTGTGAGACCCGGGTCTCCGCCCGCAAGGCCGGAGATCGGGCCGAGGCCGAGGGTCTGGGGCTTCAAAGCTGCCGCATGGAGGAGATCGCCGACCTGGCGGGGGAGCTGGACTTTCTTGTCAACACCGTGCCCGCGCAGGTGCTGAGCCGGGAGGTGCTGGAGCATATGCGCCCGGACGCCGTGCTGCTGGAGCTGGCCTCCGAGCCGGGCTTTGACAGGCAGCTTGCGGAGGAGCTGGGGCTGCGCGCGGTGTACGCGCCGGGGCTTCCGGGGCGCAGCGCCCCCTGCGCCGCGGCGGGGCTGATGCGGGACACGATTTTCGCCGTGATCCGGGAAAGGGAGGAAAAGCATGGAACATAAAAAACGCCTGGGGCTCGCCCTGTGCGGGTCCTACTGCACCTATGAGCAGGTCTTCCGCGAGGCGGAGGCGCTGCGGGAGCGCTACGACCTCGTCCCGCTGATGAGCGAGACCGCCGCCGCAACCGACACGCGCTTCGGTACGGCGGCTTCGAACCTTGCGCGGCTCGAGGCGCTCACCGGAAAGCCGGTGGTGCACAGCATTGCCGAGGCCGAACCCCTCGGGCCGAAGGCGCCCATGGATGCGCTGCTGATCGCCCCCTGCACGGGCAGCACCCTGGCGAAGCTCTCCCTCGGCCTCACGGACAGCGCGGTGGCCATGGCGGCGAAGGCGCACCTTCGAAACGGCAGGCCGCTTGTGATCGCCTTTTCCACAAACGACGGGCTCTCCGGTTCGGCGGAGAACATCGCGCGGCTTTTAAACCGCAAGCACGTTTACTTTGTCCCCTTCCGCCAGGATGACCCGGAGAAGAAGCCGCGCTCCCTCCAGGCGGATTTTTCGCTTCTCGCCGCGACCGTCGAGGCCGCGCTTCGCGGCGAACAGCTCCAGCCCATCCTGAGATAAAAAGACGCCCTCCCCTGTTCGCTGACAGAGGAGGGCGTCTTTTATGTCTTGCCGAATTCCTTCTGATACAGCCGCACGAGATGGGGGCTGCCCCAGCAGAGGAAGAGCGCGATGGCGGAGCCGACGGCGGTCTGCAGGATCTGGAAGGGGAGCTTGGCGGCGGCGTAGGCCGGGGTGCTGTAGACGAAGGCGCGGCCCAGGGTGTAGCCGATGAAGGTGATGACCCAGCCGACCGTCGCGCCGATGAAGGAGGCCTTGCGGGGGCTGTGCTTCATCCAGCGGTGGACGAAGAGGGAGATCACCACGGCCTGCAGGCCGTGCACGGCGAGGGAGACGAACATGGGCGCGGGGTAAAAGAGCATGTCGCCGATGAACGCGCCGACGCCGCCCACCAGAAAGGCATAGAAGGGCGTGAGCAGGATGGCGGCGGTGACGATGACGACGTCGTTCAAGTACATGTGTCCGCCGGGAACCGGGACGGAGAGGACGCTGGTGCTCATGATGATGTTGAGGGCCATGAGCAGGGCGGCGACGGTCAGGTCTTTGGTGCGGATCGGGTTTTCATTCATATGGGGTCACCCCTTGACAAATTCTATGGGGGCATTATAATGCTGTTCTGGACTTATGCATATCATCAGTTACGTAATTTTTTATAAGGCCAGATTGGAGGCACCGCCATGAATTACGTGATCGACCGGACAGCCGCAGCCCCGGCGTACATGCAGCTTTACCGGCAGCTACGGGCGGACATTGTGTCGGGTGCGCTGCCGCTGGGGGCGAAGCTGCCCTCGAAGCGGACGCTGTCGGAGGAGCTGGGGGTGAGCCTCATCACCGTGGAGCATGCGCTGGCGCTGCTCACGGACGAGGGGTACACGGAGACCCGGCCGCGCAGCGGCGCCTATGTGAGCTTCGGCGGGGAGCGGCGGCGGGAGACGCCGGTGCCGGCGCCGGCGCAGGAGGGCGCGGCGGGGAGCGCGCCGGAGGACTTCCCCTTTTCGGCGCTGGCGAAGACGATGCGCCGGGTGCTGACGGAGTACGACCGGCGGATTTTACAGCGCTCGCCGGGCAGCGGGCTCATGGAGCTGCGCGCGGCGATCGCGGCGTACCTGGCGCGCAGCCGTGGGCTCACGGTCTCGCCGGAGCGCATTGTGGTGGGCGCGGGCGCGGAGTATCTCTACGGGCTGATTGTGCAGTTTTTCGGGCGGGAGACGCGCTTTGCGCTGGAGGAGCCCAGCTACGCCCGCATCCGGCAGGTGTACGAATTGAACGGCGCGGTGTGCGAGGGGCTGCCGATGGGGCCGGACGGGATCGTGAGCAAGGCGCTTGCGGAGAGCCGCGCGGGAGTGCTGCACGTGACGCCCTTCAACAGTTGGCCGAGCCGGGTGACGGCGACGGCGTCGAAGCGGCACGAATACGCGGCCTGGGCGCGGGCGCGGGGGAGCTACATTGTGGAGGACGACTACGACGCGGAGCTTGCCTCGGTGACGAAGCACATTGAGACGATCTGCTCGCTTGCGCCGGAGCGGGTGTTATATCTGAACACCTTTTCGCGCAGCTTTGCGCCCTCGATGCGCACGGCGTATCTGGTGCTGCCGGAGTCGCTCGCGGCGCCCTGGCGGGAGAAGCTGGGCTTCTACTCCTGCGCGGTGCCGGTGTTTGAGCAGTACGTGCTGGCGGAATTTTTAAACAGCGGCGAGCTTGAGCGCTACATCAACCGCCGGAGGCGAAAACTGCGGAACAAGGGAGAATCTTGACTTTCTCTTTGTAATTTAGTAGAATATTTTTGCCCGAAAGGGTACGATGAAGAGCGTTCATACAAACACGCAGGCGGTTGGCTCCATCCCTCCGAAAGGGGGTGGTGCGTATGCGTCTTACCTTTCACATAAAGAAGTGGACTGTCACGATCATCGTGCGGAAGACTTCCCGAAAGGCAAGGTCACAAAGCGCAAAAAAAGCAACCGCCACTCCCCTAAAGTGACGGTTGTTTTTGTGGCCTTGCCACAATCATAACATAGAGCTTTGAGGAGCTAACCGTGTGCGTGGTTCGCTCTTCATTGTTATTATAGCCCAAGCGGGCACTTTTGTCAACAACGGCGGATCCGGATGGATCCGCCTTTTGTGTTGGGTTGGAAACCCTCTCCGTCACGGCGGCGAGCCGCCGTGCCACCTCCCCCCAAGGGGGAGGCGAGGCTTGGCTCCCCCTCCGGGGGAGCAGTCACCAGTGCGGGCACTGGTGACTGAGAGGGGTCGTTATCCTCTGTTCTTCCGCTTGCGGGCGGAGGTGAGGATGGTGGTCATGCCCACGAAGGACACGAGGCACAGCGCCGACCACAGACCGAGGTTGGACATATCGCCCGTGCGCGGGCTGGAGCTGGAGTTGGTGAAAATGATGTCATAGTGTTCCGCATTCGTAATGGGGCTGATCCCTGCGGTACGCTCGTTGCCGCCGCTTACGGTGAACAGCTGTGACCCATTATAGTACACGTAGCCGTAGCTGTTGCTGGCGGGTCTGACCGTGATCTTGAGGTCGGTACTGGCGCCCTCGCGCACAAGCCAGGCATTGGTTCCGTTAGCTTTGATGATCGTCTTGCCGTTTTTATCTCTGATGTTGGAGCTGGTCGTGAGGGTGGTGTTGCCGTTCTTTACCACAACAGTGCCGGAGCCCGTGCTGGAACTGCTTGAACTGCTGGAGCTGGAACTGCTCGAACTGCTCGAACTGCTGGATTTGCTGCTGGAACTCGTGGTAGTCTGGGTGACACGGTTGGTGATTTCGTAATCCAGCGTGTACCAGTTTGTAACGACAACCGTGGCAACCAACACGCCATTGTTATAGAACCTGTAAGTACCCTGCGCGAAGAAGGGGAAAGCTTTGACACCATCCTTGGTAATGAGCTTGCCTGCCACCGGCGTTCTGGAAGCCGGATCGGTGGAGTTGAAGGAATAGGTCATGTTATCGGTGAGGCCGAAGAGGTAATCGCCATCATCATCGGGAAGGTTGTTGATAATGTCGATTTCCTTGTAGGTCTCCTCAATGGTAATCTCCTTGGAGTTGATACTGAGCTTCGTATCCGGGCTTGCGCCGGGAGCCCTCACACGGCAGGTGATTTTGTGGCTGAAATCTTCCGTTTTGACATCATAGGTCTGCTTTGTCGCTCCGGGAATCTCCACGCCGTCACGCAGCCACTGATACTCATAGGGTCCGAGGAACTTGGTTTCATTTGAAACATCAGCGGTCAGTGTTTCGCCGACATAGCCTTCATCCGCAAGATCTGTCACGCTGCCGGTGATGGTCACGGTGCCCTCAAAGGCAAGCTGATTCCAGACGGCGTAGATCGTGGTGTCCTGGGGGAAGCCGCCGACTACTATTGCTCCATCGGTATACTTTGCCTCTGTTGCGCCTGCGCCCATCGCCCAGCCGAGGAATTCATGGCCTTTCCGCGACAGACCTAAAGTGTCTTGCAGCGCCAGTTTATAGTCTTTGTCCCGCGCAATATTTGCTCTTTTACCTGTTGCAGTAGAGCCGCTGAACGTACCGCCGTTGGCATTATAGACAAGCTCAATGGTATCACCGTAATTGGCTGTGAGCTCAAGATCATCTGTCAGGATGACCTTCTGCTGGTTAAAATACTTCTTACCATCGTTGCCATCCCAGTATGCAAAGGTTTGACCGGCCGGTGCGGTATATTTCAGCTCAGTCGCAAACCCCTTGAGCTTTTCTTCCACACCCTCGGGAATTTCCTGCTTCTGATAAGTGCCGATGCCAACGCCGGGATAGTAGTGTACATTGACAACATCAACCCATTGCGCTTTCAGCGTGATATCCGTATTGTAGTTCGCAGGAACCGGGATTGTCTTTCCTTGTGCGTCAACCAGGTACGGAATATCGTCGCCGGGCTGATAAATATGATCGGTTGCCACATCCTTCCAGCCGCCGAAGATTTTGTCAGAACTCGGTGCATTATATGCGCTTTCCTTTACCGTTCCGGTGGCACCCATCGCGTAGTGATCCACTGCCATATCCGAACCGCCGCCGCCGTTTTTGTCATAGGTGACGGACCATTCTTTCTTGACCCACTGGGCATAGAGAGTCAGAACATCGTCCGGCGTGATTTCGCCCTCATTGGCGTATTTGACTCCGTCGTCTTCCGGCTTTGTGTTCCAGTGGTCAAATGTATAATTTGCAAGCTTAAAAGTGTTTTTATTGAGTTTCGTTTTCTCGCCAAAGACGATTTCCTGCGGCTCCATTTTTCCGGTAGCGTCTTTATCATTTTTGTCAAAGACAATCGCTACCTTCCACTGGGCGTAGAGGGTGAGATCCTTGGTAAAGTCTGTGGCAGGGATCGTCTCTCCGTCTTCATAGGATTTACCATCCTGATCCTTCCAGCCCACAAATGCCGCATGCGTAGTGCTGGACAGAGTTCTTGTCATTTGACCATTGTTCTTTGTCAACGTGAGCTTGGTTTCTTCTCTGGTGTTGATTGTCTGCTCAGGGATGGAGCCGCTGCCGCCGTTGGGGTCGTACTTTACTTTGAATTTAAGCTGCTTCCACTGGGCATAGAGGGTAATATTATTCTTTGCATCCTCTGCGGAAATATTGTCGCCATCCGTATAAGACTTGCCCGGTCTGCTTGTGGTCGGTTCTTTTATTGTGTTCCAACCGGCAAACTCATAGTCGGTACGGGAAATCTTAAAAGTACCCGTCGGATCTTCATTTTTATTCAGAGGAAAGGCCTTTCCCTTGTCAAAATCCTGCGCTTGCATACTTCCGGTGCCGTTGTTGGCATCGAAGGTAACTTTTAATTTGATCGGTTTCCACTGTGCATAAAAGGTTTTAGGTTCACTGAAATTGTAGGGCGCTTCATCGGCAATGAGCGTTGCCCCTTCCGCAGGAGTTTCAACCTCGCTCCACCCGGCAAACTCCTTGTTGTCAGGTGCGGTGAATCCCAGCGTTTCGATTGCGGTCAGCTTGGTGGGATTATCCTTTGCCTCGCTCTGATACTCCTCTTCCTCAGAGGTGCCGTTATTGGGCTTGAAAGTGACCTTCACTAAAGGCCTCCAAACCGCATAGAGATCAATATTAGCTGTCACATCCGTGGCGGGAATGGTCTCTCTGTCACTTGTGTATTTTACGGAAGCGTCTGCCGCGTCACTGACTGCCCATCCTGCAAAGCCATAGCCAGGATATTCAAAACCAAGCTCTTCCAGTGTCAGAAGCTCTGCTTCCTTATTTCTCTGTGCAGTCTCCTGCTTTGTCTCGCCGACAGCAGCTTCCGCGTTTTTATAGTAACTTATGATGATGTTGTCGTCTTCAAACTGAGCATAGAGGACTGTATCCTCTGTAAATTCGTTTGCAGGGATCACTCCTCCATTATCATACACTGTTCCTGTGCCGGTGCTTGCGACAGTCCAGCCTTTAAATCTCTTTCCGTCCGGAATGGCATAATAATCCTCGATCTTTTCAAGCTGAATCGGGCTGTTTCTGTCTATGTTTTCCTTTTTTGGTATTGTGGTTCTGTCGCCGTTGATATCAAATATTACCGTGATGTTCGTCTTTGCCCACTGGGCGTAAAGCGTTATTACACTGCTGTCGCCCGGTACTGTAATTTCTGCGCCGCCGTTGTAGTCTTTACCGCTTCCATCAAATTTTGTATTCCATCTTACGAATGAAGCCCCCGCTGCCTTTGGCGTAAATCCGCTTCCATCAGATAATGTTACATTTGCACCTTCATAGGTGTGCAAGGATTCAATAAAACCGGTACCGCCGTCGTTTGATTTATAATCTATTGTTACATTTTTTGCCCATTGTGCATACAGTGTTTCTGTTCCTCGGTATTCAAAGCTCGAATTTCCTTTAAAATATTCACCGTGTCCATCCTTATCCGTGCACCATCCAAGAAAATGATAGTTATCGCGCACAGCCGAGGGTATTATATCGGCATTTCCAACTGTAACGCTACGCTCTATTTTATCTACCATTACGTGAGCATCATTTTCGACTTTGCCGCCGTTGGCATCCAGTGTAAGAACGCAAGGGTCACCAGCCGCCCCCAGCATTGGGGTTTCATTCGTGCTGAGAGTACCGCCGAGGGCGGTTCTGTCCAGCGTCACGACAGGGGAGAAATGCTTAAGGCAAACGACAACCTTGTCGCCCTGGACGCTGTAGGTGGTCACGCGCTCCCACTCGCCGGTCTCGCTGTTCTGGTGGTAGACCTCGATCTCATGGCCTTCCTCGTAGGTGTCGGGCAGGGGCATCTCGAAGATGACGCCGCCGCGGGCCGCGACCTCTTCATTGCTCATTCTCTCGCCGTTCTCGTTGAGCGGGGTGACATTCTGCACCACCATGGCGGAGGGGTCGAGCTCGGTGAGCCCCTGGGCGTTCAGGACGTTTTCAAAGCTGCTGACCGTCTCGGCAGAGGCTTCGACCTGCTGGGTCTCAACGTCGGCATTGATCTCGCGCCACTGTGCGTACAGCGTGACGTCGCTGTTGACCTCCACGGCCTCGCCGTCGAGGAAGCGATCTTCGCCCATGGCGGAGCCGTCCGCCGCCACGTCCCAGCCGAGGAAGAGGTAGCCGTCGCGCGTAAAGGCATTGGCACTCAGCGCCTGGACGCTGCCCTCGGCAAAGGCCTGGGGCTCCATGCTGCCGCCGGTCGCGCCGTTGCCGTCAAAGGTGATGGTGACGGTGTTGACGGGGGCCGCCTCGGCCGCGGGCTCCGCGTTCTGCTGCTCGGGCTCGGTATTCTCATTCGCCGTCCCAAGGGTCTCGGGCTCGGTGGTCTGATTGTCGGTGGTCTCGGTTTCGCTGCCGGCCGTCTCGGTGATCTCGGTTCTGTCCTCGCTCGGCGCAACGTAGCCCTCGGGCATGGCGATATGGCAGAAGACGCACTCGCCGTTTTCGTACTTGTGGGGAACCATGTCGATCCACTCGGTATGCTCCTCGCCGCAGACGGTGCACTTCGCCGTCTTCGCGCCGGTGGAGTAGCAGGTCGGCTCCATGGTGACGACAAACTCGCCGTACTTGTGGGCGGCGGGGATAGACTCCTGCTGCTTCTCGCCGCAGACAGAGCAGGTGCGCTCCTGCGTACCGGAGGCGTAGCAGCCCGGCTCCTCGATCACAACGAACTCGCCCCACTTGTGGGCGGCGGGAATGACCTCGGTCTCCTTGAAGCCGCAGACCGTGCAGACATGCTCCTGCTCACCGTCGACGGTGCAGGTGGCGGGCCTGGTGACCTTGAAGGCGCCAAAGCGGTGACCCAGGGCCGGAATGGCCTGGATCTCCTTCTCGTGGCAGACGGAGCACTCGCGCTCCTGCGCGCCGTCCTCCGTGCAGGTGGGGGCCTTCGTCATGGCAAACTCGCCCCACGCATGGCCGAGGGCGGGCAGGACGACGACGTCCTTCTCGTCGCACACCTCGCACACGCGCACTTTTTCACCGGCCTCGGTGCAGGTGGGCGCCTTGGTCTGGGTATACTCGCCCCAGCGGTGGCCCTTGGCCGGGATAACCTCATAGTTAAAGTACTCGCCGCACACGTCGCAGTAGCTGTATTCCTTCCAGCCGTCGCTTGTGCAGGTGGCCTCCTGATGGTCGACATGGATATAGTGGTGCCCCTCGCCGCCGTAGGAGAACTTGTACTTCTCATCCAGAAGGAGAACGCGATCCTTGACGACCTGCTCCCAATCCGCCTGCTCGCCGCTGTTCTTGCGGTTGTTGAGCTCTTCATACATGGCGTCAAGGGCGTTGGCGTAGGCCTCTTCCGCGCTCTGCTGGCAGACCGAGCAGGATTTCCAGTACTGGTACGCATGCTCGCAGTCGCCCTCATGGATGAGGTACTGCTCATCCACCACGTTCATGAAGCTGTGGATGCCCGTGGCCGGGATATATTCCATGCTGAACGTGGCGCCGCAGATCGGGCAGTAGGTCTGATTGAAGCCGTTGTCCACGCAGGTGGGATCCTGGTGATCCTCCGCCATCTCGTGCACATGCGCCTCCGCATGCGCCGCCAGCGGCACCAGCGACAGGCACATCAGCGCCACCAACACCAGTGCAAGCACTCTTACAACATTCTTTTTCATGGCACGAAACCTCGCGTTCTGGAGAAATTTTGTTAACATTCGTAACTTTTTTGATTCTTTCGCAAGTTTTATTATAGCATACCAATTCCCGCCGCGCAAGGCCTTTTGTTGACAATAATTGATAATTTATGTTAACCGTAAGCTCCCTCTCTGAGGGAGCTGTCGCGGCGCGTGTCCGCCCGCGCCGTGACTGAGGGAGTCCGACTCCCTCCACCGCTGAAGCGGTCCCCCTCCCTCAAGCGCCGCAGGCGGCTGAGGGAGGCAAAAAAAAGAGCCCTTGCGGGCTCTCTTTTATTTGACGATGTACTGCGTGAGATCCAGCTCCTCCAGGCCGTCGGCAAAGACCGGGGGATGGGCGGCGTAGTAGTCGTCCAGATCCCTGGTGATGCGCTCCTGCGCGTAGGCGACGCGGGCAATCTGGGGCGTGCCCATGGGGCTGAAGAGCAGGCTGTCCGCGTTCAGCGGCAGGCGCATGATGATGTGGAAGCCGTAATCGGACTGCACGGGGTCGGAGACCTCAAAGGGCTGCTGCGCCGTGAGTGTGTCCTCAAACACCTTCACCATCGTGCCGGGAGTGAAGGTGTAGCCGTCGGGATAGGCGGTCTTGCCGGTATCCTCGCAGTACTGCTCCTTGAGCTCTTTGAAGCGTTTGAGCAGCTCCTCGTGATCCTCGATGGCGCGCAGCTCCTTCACAAGCGCGTTTGCCTGCTCGAGCTTCTTTGCGACCTCGGCCTCCTCCAGATTCTTGCCGGTCATGGGGTCGATGGTCATGAAGAGGATGTGGTGGGCGGAAAGATAGCCGTGCTCCTCAAGATCGGCAACGACGTCCGCCGCCGCAACTTTCTCGCCCTGGGCGCCGTAAAGCTCCTGCGCGAGCAGGGTGTAGAGATCCAGCGCCTCGCTGTAGAAGCGGAAGGCGCGCACGGTCATGTGGCTGGTGTTCTCCAGCTCCGCCGCGAGGTCGGCCACCGTGGCCTTCTCGCCCAGGATCTGGTGGGCCATGGTCTCGGGGTCAAGGTTCTTCTGCGTCTCTTCGTCCAGGCTGATGCCCTTCTCCTTCGCCATGGCCTTGATGGCCATGAAGCTTGCGAGGGTCTCGTTCGTCTCCTTCACAAGCCCCTGGGCGTAGGTGTTGCCGGTGCCGTCGCCCATGGAGCCGGCCCAGTCCGCCGCCACGCCGTAGTAGGCGCCCATCTGGCGGAAGTAGTCCTCATACTGCAGGCCGTTGGTGCGCAGCCAGTCGGCGTACACGTCCCAGTTCATCACCTCGTCCTCAAGGGTGATGGCGGCGGTGTCGGCGGGATAGAGCGCGCGGATGGCGTCATAGTCCAGGGTGTGCACCGTGGGGGTCTCGACGGGCTTTGCGGTTGCTGTCGGCGCGGCGGCGACGGCTGCGGGCGCGGCGCTGTCCCAATGGGTATAGGTGACCACGGCTCCGAACAGGACCAGCACGGCCACCAGACCGAGAATCATTTTTTTCATGGCGTTGTCTCCTTGGTAGTGGAAATGTTCGTAAGATACTATAACACGCAAATGTGAACGAAACAAGCATGTTCTGCCGAAAGGCATAAGCTCCCTTTTTCCAAAGGGAGGTAAAAGCGTTTAGCCCGCCCAGTCGGCGGCGAACTTTCGCGCCTCGTCGATGACGCGGTTTTTGTTCTGGATCTTCACGCTGAGACAGGGCTTCGACCCGGCCTCGACCCGGAGGCGGTTTTTGTACTCCGGCCGCGCGTAGAGGGCGGAGACCTTCTCCATGTTGAAGTCCGACACCGTGAAGCGCAGCGTCCCGGCCTTCTGGGCGATGTCCGTGATGCCGGCCCTGCCCGCCTCGCCGCGCAGAAGGGCGACGTGGATCAAAGCGTTGACCCCCGGCGGGGTCTCGCCGAAGCGGTCGATGAGTTCGTCGGTGAGGTCGTCCGCCTCCGCCTCCGTGCGGATGAGGGCGATGCGGCGGTAAATGTCCATGCGCTGCTCGGCGGACTCGATATAGCGCTCGGGGATGTTCGCCGCGACGGCGAGGTCGGCCGAACACTCGGCCCGCTGCGGCACCTCGATGCCCCGCGCCTCAAGCACGGCCTCGTTCAGAAGCTTCATGTACATGTCGTAGCCCACGTCGATCATGTGGCCCGACTGTTCCGCGCCGAGAAGACTGCCCGCGCCGCGGATCTCGAGATCGCGCATGGCGATCTTCATGCCGGAGCCGAAGGCGGCGAAGTCCCGGATGGCGTTGAGGCGCTTTTCCGCGACCTCGGTGAGCACCTTGTCGCGCCGGAAGGTGAGGTAGGCGCTGGCGCGGCGGGTCGAGCGGCCCACGCGCCCCCGGATCTGGTGAAGCTGCGCAAGCCCCAGCTTATCCGCGTCCTCGATGATGAGGGTGTTGACGTTTGGAATGTCGATGCCGGTTTCGATGATGGTGGTGCACACCAGAACCTGGGTCTCGCCGGTGACAACGGACTCCATCACCGAGGCCAGCATGTTTTTGTCCATCTGCCCGTGGGCCACGGCGACGGTCACATCCTCCAGCATTTCCCGCAGGCGCACGGCGGTGCGGTCGATGTCGTCGATGCGGTTATGGAGGTAATACACCTGCCCGCCGCGCTGGATCTCGCGCCGGATGGCGTCTGAAACGATGCCCCAGTCATGCTCCAGCACGAAGGTCTGCACCGGCAGGCGATCCTCCGGCGGCTCCTCGATATTGGACATGTCGCGGATGCCGGACATGGCCATATTGAGCGTGCGCGGGATGGGCGTGGCCGAGAGGGTCAGCACGTCCACGCCGCGGGATAATTCCTTGATATGCTCCTTGTGGGTGACGCCGAAGCGCTGCTCCTCGTCCACCACAAGAAGGCCGAGGTTTTTAAACTTCACGTCCTTGCCCAAAAGCCTGTGCGTGCCGATCACGAGGTCGAGCTTGCCGCTCTCGAGATCGCGCAGGGTCTTCGTATTCGCAGCGCCCGTGCCGAGGCGGCTCAGCACCCCGATCTCCACCGGGAAGCCGAAAAAGCGCTGCAGGGCGGTCTGATAATGCTGCTGGGCGAGTACCGTGGTCGGAACTAAGATCGCGGCCTGTTTGCCGTCCAGCACACACTTCATCACCGCGCGCAGGGCGACCTCGGTCTTGCCGAAGCCCACGTCCCCGCATAAAAGGCGATCCATCGGCACGGAGGACTCCATGTCCGCCTTGATTTCCGCCACGCATCTCAGCTGATCGTCCGTCTCGGTATAGCCGAAGTTTTCCTCAAATTCGCGCTGCCACTCGCTGTCCGGGGCAAAAGCGTGACCCGGCAGGCGCTGGCGCTGGGCGTAGAGCTGGATGAGGCGCTTGGCCATGTCCTTGGCGGAAGCCTTGGCCTTGCTTCTCGTTTTGGCCCACTCGGCTCCGCCCATTTTGCTGAGGCGCACGGGCTTTTCCTCGCCCGCGCCGGTGTACTTGGACACCATGTCAAGCTGGGTCGCGGGGACATAGAGCGTGTCGCCGCCCGCGTAGTCGAGTTTGATATAGTCCTTGTCGAAGCCGTCCACCTGCATGCGCACGATCCCGGCGAATTTGCCGATGCCGTGGTTTTCGTGCACGACGAAGTCGCCCGGGGAGAGGTCGGAGTACGACTCGATGCGCTGCCTGTTGGGGGGCAGTTTTTTGCCCGCCTTCGCCGCCTTGCCGCGGGCGCGCACAAGCTGGGCGTCGGTCAGGACGGTCAGGCGGAGCCCCGGGTACTCAAAGCCCGCGGACACCGCGCCCACGGCGATACGGCACTGTCCCGGCTCCGGAAGTCTTTTGAGCGCGGGGTCTATGAGCGCGTCGACGCCCTTGTCATGGAAAAACTCCTGCAGGGTCTTGGCGCGCCGCTCGTCCCCCGCGAGGACGACGACGCGGTAGTCCTGTTTGAGATAGGCCGTCACATCGTCGCAGGCGGCCTGGGCAGAGCCCGCGTAGCTGGGGAGCTGCTTTGCCGCGATGCTGGTGAGGGTCTTCGGCGCGACCGGGCCGCGCCCCACGGTAAAGGCGTCGGCCATGTAGAGCGGAAAGTCCGGCAGCATTTTGAAAAGCTTCTCGGCGGACAGGCGAAAGCCGTCCGCGCTCATGGCGATCATGCCGCGCTTATTTAACTCGTTGATATCCTCCGCGAGCTGCTTTTCAAAGGCTTTTGCCCGCTCGCTGCAGCGGCCGGGCTGGTCGAGGAAGACGATGGCGTTTTCCGGGATATAGTCAAAGCCCGTCGCCTCTTCATATAATATAGGAAGATAGCGGTCGGCGTCGGAGAGGGTGAGGCCGTTTGCGAGCTTCTCCGCGTCGGCGCGGAGGGTCGCGGCGAGCGTCTGGGCGCTCTCGCCCCGGCGGCGCTTCACGTAATTGTCCGCAAAGCGTTCGATCTCCCGCGCGACCGCCCCCGCCCCGCCGGGCGAGAGACTGGGCAGAGCCTCAAGCGCGGGCAGGATGCGGCAGAAGTCCAGGGGATCGCCGCGCCGCTGGCTCTGCACGTCAAAGCGGGCCATGGAGTCAATGTCGTCCCCCCAGAACTCGATGCGCACAGGCTCAGAGTCGGCAGGGGAGAAAAAGTCCAAAATGCCGCCGCGCCTGGCGTACTGGCCGGGGCCCTCCACCTGCTCGCACCTGGTATAGCCGCAGCGGACAAGCGCCTCCTCCACCTCTTCGGGCGGGCAGGCGGAACCGTCGCGGATCTCAAAGGCCGCGCGCTTAAGAAGCGTCGGCGGGAAGCAGCGCTGCATGAGGCCGGAGACGGAGGCGACGGCGATCTCCCCCTCGCCGGAGGCGAGCTTATAGAGCGCCGCAATGCGCTTTTGCTCGGCGGGGCGAGAGACCGCCTCGGCGGGGTAGAAGACAAAATCGCGCATCCCGAGGACGGTGATGTCCCTGCCCGTCATGGCGGCGAGATCGCGCGCGAAGCCCTCGGCCGCGGTGTCGTCCGGGCAGATGACAAAGAGGGGCATTTTGAGCTTCCCGTACAAAGCCGCCGCAAGATTGGCACGGTGTACCGGGGACAGGCCGGAAATGAGCGCGGGAAGTCCTCCGCTCTCGAGCAAGGTGGGGAGGGCGGCGGCTTCCTTGTGGGTCAGTATTTGATTGATGAGTTCATTCATGTAGTTACCTTGTTTTTCACAGCGCCTGGGCCTTGCAGAGCGCGGCATAGACGCCGTTTTTCGCCATGAGCGCGTCATGGCTGCCCTGCTCGACGATATGCTCATCCTCCACGACGGCGATGCAGTCGGCATTTTTCACCGTGGAGAGGCGGTGGGCGATGATGATGGTGGTGCGGCCCCGGCTGAGCTCATCGAGCGACGCCTGGATGCGCTGCTCGGTGACGGTGTCGAGGGCCGAGGTGGCCTCGTCCAGCACCAGGATCTTCGGGTTTTTGAGAAAGACGCGGGCAATGGAGATGCGCTGCTTCTGCCCGCCGGAGAGCATGATGCCCCGCTCGCCGATATAGCTGTCGTAGCCGTTCGGCATCTGCATGATCTCGTCGTGGATCTCCGCGCGCACGGCGGCCTCGACGATCTCTTCATCGGTGGCGTCGGGACGGCCGTAGCGGATGTTCTCGCGCACGGTGCCGGCGAACATGAAGACCTCCTGCTGGATGACGCCGATGTTGCGGCGAAGACTCGCCTGCGTAACGGCGCGCACATCCTGCCCGTCCACGAGCACCGCCCCATCCGTCACGTCATAGAAGCGGGGGAGGAGGTTTGAGATGGTGGTCTTGCCGCCGCCGGAGGGGCCGACCAGGGCCAGGCACTCGCCGGGCTTTACATGCAGGTTCACATGGCGCAGCACCGGCAGGCCGTTTGCGTAGGAAAAGCTCACGTCCCGGTATTCCACCTCGCCTCTCACCTCGCCGAGCGTTTTGGCGTCCGGCGCGTCGGTGACGGCGGGCTCGGTATTCATGACCTCCAGGAAGCGGGAGAAGCCCGCCATGCCCTGCATATAGGTCTCGGAAAACTGAGACAGGCGGCGGATGGGATTTACAAAGGTCGTGATGTAGAGCGAGAAGGTGATGAGATCGACATAGCTGAGCTCCCCGCCCATGATGAGAAGGCCGCCCACGGCGATGACCGCCACCTGCGCAATGCCGGAGGAAAACTCCATGCCGCTCTGAAAGCCCGCCATCGCGCGGTAATACTCCACCTTGGCGCCCCGATAGAGCTTATTTGCGGCGTCGAACTTCTCGCTCTCCTTCTCCTCGTTGGCGAAGGCCTTGGCGGTGCGGATGCCGGAGATGGAGGATTCGATGGCGGAGTAGATTTCGCCCGTCTTGCGCTTGACCTCGATATTGGCTCTGCGCATGCGCATGCGCTGGGTGAGGGTGAACCAGACGCTCACCGACAGCACCAGAAAGAGGGCGAGGGCAAGCCGCCAGCTGATGGTGAGCATGACGAGCATGGAGCCGAAGAAGGTGAGCACGCAGATCAGGAGATTTTCCGGCCCGTGGTGGGCAAGCTCCGTCACGTCGAAGAGGTCGGAGGTGATATGGCTCATGAGAACGCCGGTGCGGTGCCGGTCGTAGTAGGAGAAGCTCAGGCTCTGCATATGCTCGAAGAGGTCGCGGCGCATGTCGGACTCGGTGAGTACGCCCATGCGGTGGCCGTAGACCACGATCACATAGTTGAGCGCCGCTTTTAAGACATATGCAGCCGCCATCAGCAGCATGACCGCGAAAAAGGCGGTATACTGCTTTTCCGGCAGAAGGGTATACATGCTCTTTCTGGAGACGTAGGGGAAGATGAGATCCACCAGCGCCACCGCCACGGAGCAGGCCATATCCAGCGCAAAAAGGCCCCTGTGCCGCCCGATGTATTGGGCGAAGATCTTCAGGGGCGGGGCTTTGTAGTTGATGGGGTTGTTGGTCATAGTATACTCTTCCTTTTAAGCTCCCTTTGTGAAAGGGAGCTGTCAGCGAAGCTGACTGAGGGATCGGCCGGTCTGCACACGCTCTCATCGAACATTGTACAGATTTGTTCAATCCCACCACCGCAAGCGGTCCCCCTCCCTTTTTCCAAAGGGAGGTAAAAGATTCACGCAAGCTTTTCCCGCTCTGCGACCGCCATGGCGTCGCAGCGGTTGTTGTACGCATTGTCGGCGTGGCCCTTGACCCAGTGGTAGTGCATCTCATGCTGGCTGGTGAGGTTTAAGAGCATCTCCCAGAGGTCGGGGTTCAGGGCGGGCTTTTTGTCGGACTTGATCCAGCCCTTTTTGCGCCAGCCCCAGGCCCAGCCCTTCTCCAGCGCGTCGATGACGTACTTGGAGTCGGAGTAGAGCTCGACCACGCACTTTTCCCGCAGCTGCAGCAGGGCCTGGATGACGGCGGTGAGCTCCATGCGGTTGTTGGTGGTCATGACCTCGCCGCCGGAGATTGCCTTCTCCGTGTCCTTATAACGCAGAATCGCCCCCCAGCCTCCCGGCCCGGGGTTGCCGCTGCACGCGCCGTCGGTATAGATTTCAACTGTTTTCATAGAATTTTCTTCCTCTTTGGCTCCCCTGAAAGGGGAGCTGGCACGGCGCGTGTACGGCTGCGCCGTGACTGAGGGGTCGAACCCCTCCGGTTTCGCCGCCGGCGGCTCAACCACCTCCCCTTTCAGGGGAGGCAAGCCTCAATGATAATCCTCCGGGATCTCGAGCTTTTCGTACTTTGCGCGCAGGATTTTGTACTCCTCCCGGTCGATCAGGCCGTTTTTATAGAAGCCCTCCACCTGTTCGAGATACTTTTCCTTCCCGCTGTGATGCGCGCAGGAGATGACCTCCTCCGCCTCGTCCCTGTGCTTCGGGACGGGGATATGCCCCGGCTTCACCGCGGTGGGCCGGGGGAAGGGGCGGTTGAGCGGCACGGCTGTCTGCTTCTTCTCGCCGCCCTTGTTTGCCTTTGCCTTCGATACTACAATGACAATGACCGTGATGAACACAACGACCATCACAGAGATCACAATAACGGGCATATCCTCCTGACTGAATCTTGTCGAGAACAGATTGAACAGGAGTATCCCCACAAGGATTGCCAGGGTCACGACGCCGGAGCCCTTGCTGTTTTGCTTGTTGTTATTCATGGAAGTGCACCTCCTTGCTCGGCTCCCCTGCAAGGGGAGCTGTCAGCGCCGTTTGCGGCGATGACTGAGGGGTCTCATCCTTCCCGCAGCAGACCCCTCCGGTTTCGCCGCGGGCGGCTCAACCACCTCCCCTTACAGGGGAGGCAAGCTTATTCTTCCGGTTCTCCGGCGCCGCTCTCCGCTTCGTCCTCCGCTGTCTCGTCCTCGTTTGCGGCCTTTTCGGTGCACTCAATCGAGATGACCCGGCTGGTCTCGACCAGGCGCATCAGGCGCACGCCCTGCGTGGAGCGGGAGAGAAGACTGATTCTATTGACCGCCATGCGGATGATGGTGCCGTCGTCGGTGATGATGAGCAGATCCTTGTCCCCGGTGACGATCTTCACGTCGGCGATGAGGCCGGTCTTGTCGGTGCAGTTGTAGTTTTTCACGCCGATGCCGCCGCGGCCCTTGACCGCGTATTCACTGAGCGCGGTGCGCTTGCCGTAGCCCTTTTCGGTGACGGTCAGCACCTCGCCCCCCTGGCCGGAGGCGCCGGCGCCGACGACATAGTCGCCCTCTCTGAGGCGGATGCCGCGCACGCCCACGGCCATGCGGCCCATGGCGCGCACGTCGGTCTCGGCAAAGCAGACGGACATGCCGTTTCTCGTGGCGATAAAGATATCCTCATGCCCGCCGGTGGAGAGGACGGAGATGAGCTCGTCCCCCTCGTCGAGGGTGATGGCGCGGATGCCGTTGGTGCGGATGTTGCGAAGCTGGGTCTGCTCGACGCGCTTGACGGTGCCGTTTCTGGTGACGAAGAAGAGATAGCTCTCCTCCTCCATGCCGCGGCCCCGGATCATGGCGCTGACCTTCTCCGGCGCGTCCCCGTTTTCCACGGGGATGATGTTCACGATATTGGTGCCCTTTGCGCTCCTGCCCGCCTCCGGGATCTGGTAGCCCTTCTTGATGAAGACGCGGCCCTTGGAGGTGAAGAAGAGGATGTAGTCATGGGTGGAGGCGGTGAAGACGGTCTCCACATAGTCCTCGTCCTTGGTGGCCATGGCGCGGATGCCCCTGCCGCCGCGGCCCTGGGCGCGGTACTCGGAGACGGGGGTGCGCTTGATATAGCCGCCGTGGGTGAGGGTATAGACGCAGTTTTCCTCCTCGATGAGATCCTCGATGTCGATCTCGTCCTCCACGTCCTGGATTTCGGTGAGGCGCCCGTCGCCGTACTTGTCGCGCAGGGCGATGAGCTCGTCCTTCAAAACAGCCTTGACCTTCTCGGGATTGGCCAGCAGCTCGCGGTAATAGGCGATGCGCTCTTCAAGCTCCTTATATTCGTTCTCCAGCTTCTCGCGGTTGAGACCCTGCAGGGCAATCAGGCGCATGTCGCAGATGGCCTGGGCCTGCACGTCGTCCAGGCCGAAGCGCTCCATGAGTCTTTGCTTGGCGTTGTCGTAGCTTGTGCGGATGATGTGGATGACCTCGTCGATATTGTCCTGGGCAATGAGCAGGCCTTCCAACAGGTGGGCGCGCTCCAGGGCTTTTTTGAGGTCGAACTTCGTGCGCCGGACGATGATCTCCTCCTGGAAGGTGAGGTACTCGTCCAGAATATGGCGCAGGGAGAGGATGCGCGGCTGGGTCTGGTTATTGACCAGGGCCAGCATGTTGATGGAAAAGCTCGTCTGCATGGCGGTCTGGGCGAAGAGCCGGTTCAAGACCACCTGGGGATTGGCGTCGCGCTTGAGCTCAATGACCATACGCATGCCGTTGCGGTCGGTCTCGTCGCGCAGATCGGAGATCCCCTCCAGGCGCTTGTCGTGCACCTGGTCGGCGATGTTCTTGATGAGCTGGCGCTTGTTGACCTGATAGGGAAGCTCGGTCACGATGATGCGGGTTCTCCCCTGGCCGAACTCCTCAAACTCCGCGCGGGCGCGGACGATGATCTTGCCGCGGCCGGTGAGATAGGCCTGCCGGATCCCGCTGCGGCCCATGATGATGCCGCGGGTGGGGAAGTCCGGACCGGAGATGTGCTGCATGAGATCGGAGAGCGTGGCCTCCGGGTTCTCCAGTACGCAGACGCAGGCGTTGATGACCTCGGTGAGGTTGTGGGGCGGGATGTTCGTCGCCATGCCGACCGCGATGCCGGAAGACCCGTTCACCAGCAGGTTCGGGAACTTGGAGGGCAGCACGCGCGGTTCTTTCCTCGTCTCATCGAAGTTGGGATCCCAGTCCACGGTCTCCTTGTCGATATCGCGCAGCATCTCGTTGGAGATCTTCGCCATGCGCGCCTCGGTATAACGGTAGGCGGCAGGGGGGTCGCCGTCGACGGAGCCGAAGTTGCCGTGGCCGTCGATGAGCATGTAGCGCATGGAAAAGCTCTGTGCGAGGCGTACCATGGCGTCATAGACGGAGGCGTCGCCGTGGGGATGGTAGCGGCCCAGCACGTCGCCCACGCAGGTGGCGGACTTCTTGAAGGGCTTGTCGGCGGTCAGGCCGTCCTCATAGAGCGTATAGAGAATGCGCCGGTGCACCGGCTTTAAGCCGTCGCGCACATCCGGCAGGGCCCTGCCGACGATGACCGACATGGCGTAGTCGATGTAGCTGGTCTGCATCTCGCTGACCAGTTCGGATTCGGTAATGGCCTGATTCGGGAACGCAATGTCCTCAGGCTTGTAGTCTCGTTTATGTGCCATTCAAATACTTTCCTCCTTATAAGCTCCCTTTGTGAAAGGGAGCTGTCACAGCCGATCTCCCGCGAGGCCGTGACTGAGGGATCGGCCGGCCTGTACAGCCTCCGTATGATCGATCCCTCCGCCCCTTTGGGGCACCTCCCTTTTTCCAAAGGGAGGTGCCCCAGGCTCCCCTGAAAGGGGAGCTGGCAGCCGTCAGGCTGACTGAGTGGTTCCGATGGGATAACCCCTCCGCCCTTCGGGCACCTCCCCTTTCAGGGGAGGCAAGGGGGGCATATCAAATATCCAGGTTCACGACGTATTTTGCGTTCTGCTCGATCCACTCACGGCGGGGCTCCACTTCCTCGCCCATGAGGATGGTGAAGACCTGGTCGGCCTCGATGGCGTCGTTGAGAGTGATGCGCCGCAGCGTCCTTGTCTCGGGATCCATGGTGGTCTCCCACAGCTCGTGCGGGTCCATCTCGCCGAGACCTTTGAAGCGGGAGATGTCCACCTTGGCGTTGGGGTTGTCGGCTCTGAGCTCGGCGGAGATTTTGTCGCGCTCCTCGTCGGAGTAGGCGACCTTCTGGGTCTTGCCGCGCGTGAGCTTATAGAGCGGCGGCACGGCGGAATAGACATAGCCGCGCTCGATGAGCGGGCGCATGTAGCGGAAGAAGAAGGTCAGCAGGAGCGTGCGGATATGGCTGCCGTCAACGTCGGCATCGGCCATGATGATGATTTTGTGATAGCGCAGCTTCTCGATATTGAACTCGTCCCCGATGCCGGCGCCGAGCGCGACGATGAGAGGATAGAGCTTGTCGTTGCCGTAGATTTTATCAGCGCGGGCCTTCTCCACGTTCAGCATCTTGCCCCACATGGCGAGGATGGCCTGGAAGCGGGAGTCCCTGCCCTGGATGGCGGAGCCTGCGGCGCTGTCGCCCTCGACGATGTAGATCTCGCAGAGGCTGGGGTCGCGCTCGTTGCAGTCCTGCAGCTTGTCCGGCATCTGCCCGGACTCAAGGCCGGTCTTTCTTCTCACGGAATCTCTCGCCTTGCGCGCGGCCTCGCGGGCGCGGTTTGCCATGAGGGCCTTGTCCAGAATGGCCTTGGCGACCTGGGGATGCTCCTCAAAATAGGTGGTGAGCTGGTCGTTGACCAGAGAGTCCACGAGGGTGCGGATGTAGGCGTTGCCGAGCTTCTGCTTGGTCTGGCCCTCAAACTGCGCCTCGGGGAGCTTGACGGAGATGACGGCGGAGATACCCTCGCGCACATCGTCGCCGGAGACCTTGTCGTCGCCCTTGATGATGTTGTTTTTCTGGCCGTAGGCGTTGATGACGCGCGTCAGGGCCGTCTTGAAGCCCGTCTCGTGCATGCCGCCCTCGGGGGTGTGGATGTCGTTGGCAAAGGAGACCAGCGTGTCCTTAAAGTCGTCGTTATACTGCAGGGCGATCTCGGCCACAGCGTCGCCCTTCTCGCCGGAGATGTAGATCACATCCTCGTGGATGGGGGTCTTGTGGCGGTTTAAGTAGCGCACGAATTCGCGGATGCCGCCCTCGTAGCGGAAGCGCTGGCTCTGCTCCTGTCCCGGGCGCTGATCCTCGATGGTGATGGCGAGGCCTGCGTTCAGAAACGCCTGCTCGCGCATGCGGCGGCGGAGCGTATCATAGTCGTAGACCGTCTCGTCGAACATCTCGGGGTCGGGCTTAAAGCGGACGGTGGTGCCGGTTTTGTCGGTCTCGCCCACGACGCGCATGGGCTCGGTGATGACGCCGCGGGAGAACTTCATGACGTGGCGCCTGCCGTCCTTGCAGACCTCGACCTCCAGCCACTCGGAAAGGGCGTTCACGACCGAGGCGCCGACGCCGTGCAGGCCGCCGGAGACCTTGTAGCCTCCGCCGCCGAACTTGCCGCCCGCGTGCAGCACGGTGAAGACCACCTCGAGGGCGGGCTTGCCGGTCTGCTCCTGAATATCCACGGGGATGCCGCGGCCGTTGTCGGAGACGCGGATGATGTCGCCCGGCTCGATGACGACTTCGATATGGGTGCAGTAGCCGGCGAGAGCCTCGTCGATGGAGTTGTCCACGATCTCATAGACCAGGTGGTGCAGGCCCGACGCAGAGGTGGAGCCGATATACATGCCCGGCCGTTTGCGCACCGCCTCCAGGCCTTCCAGCACCTGGATCTGCGAAGCGTCATATTCCTGGGTCACTTTTTCAATATTGTCTGACATAAAATTCTCCGTTCTGAAGAAAGAATATATAATTGAACCCTCTCCGCCCTTCGGGCACCTTTCCCAGAGGGAGAGGCAAGGCTTGGCTCCCCCTCCGGGGGAGCTGGCACCGATGCGCGCACCGGTGACTGAGAGGGCATCACTCCACGCTTCTTTTCAAAAGCGTTGCGGTGTTCATCTGGCTGAGGATCAGACAGCGCTTTCCGCCGCCCTCGGTGACGACGAAGGACTTGGGGATATCCTCCGCGGCGTTTTCGACCTCGCCCGCCTTTTCGCAGGCAGAGAGAAACTTTCGCGTCAGGTGGGACTGGCTCGTAATGTCAAGATCGAAGATGCCCACGATCTCATCGTCCCGCACGACGCGGCCCTTGCCGAGATGCAGATATCTCACCGGATGCGCCCCCCCTCCACGAAGAGGACGCGCCCGCCGGTGCGCTTTGAGATTCCCTCATCCTCACAGCAGGTGATAAGAGTCTGGCCGCCGCCGATGCGGTTGAGCACAAACTCCTGTCGTTTTTGATCCAGCTCCGACAGCACGTCGTCCAGCAGCAGGATCGGGTACTCCCCGCTCTCTTTGAGGAAGATTTCCCGCTCGGCAAGCTTGAGGGACAAGGCCGCCGTCCGTGTCTGGCCCTGGGAGGCGAAGGCGCGGGCATTACGGCCGTTGATGTCGATTTCCAGATCATCCTTGTGCGCGCCGGTCAGGCACTGGGCGCTGTCGAGCTCCGCCTGACGGTGGCGCTCCTGATGCTCGCAGAGATCATAATAGATTTCCTTGGCCGGGGCGAAGGGGTCGCGCACCGTGCTCACGGTCTTGTATTGTACGCGCAGCTCCTCCAATCCGTCGGAGAAGTCCCGGTGAATGGGGGCTGCCGCCTCGCCGAGGCGCAGGGCGAAGGCTGCGCGGTAGCGGATGAGCTGCGCCGACGCCCGCGCCATACCGTCGGAAAAATCATCCAGCGTGTCGAGCAGGGCGGGCTTGTCGCGCCAGTCCTTGAGGATGCGGGTCTTGTTCTCATAGAGGCGGTTGAAGTCGGACAGGATCTCGGCATAGCGGGGCCGGATCTGACAGATGGCGTTGTCCATGAGGCGCCGCCGTACCGCCGCGCCCTCCTTGATGAGGTTCAGATCATCCGGGCAGAAGAGGACGGTGTTCACCGTGTCGCTGAGCTCCCCGGCGTTTTTCTTTACGGAATTGACCAGGATGCGCTTGGGTCTGCCCGGCGTGAGGCGGATATTCACGGTCTGCTCCCGCCCGCGGCTGTAGATGTCGGCCAGTATATCCGCAGAATCCCCGCCGAAGCTCACAAGCTCCTTGTCAAACCTTGTCCGGAAGCTCCTGCCCATAGAAAGCATGTACACGGCTTCGAGCAGATTGGTCTTGCCCTGGGCGTTCGGCCCGCAGATGACGTTGGTGCCAGCGTCAAAGTCCGCCGTCTCAAAGTCGTAGTTGCGAAAGCCGTTCAGGGCGATACGCCGGACGATCATGCTTTCACGATCTCCAGCAGCGTCCCCTGGAAATCGACCTTGTCCCCGGGGTAGATCTTCTTCCCGCGCTGGGTGCAGGTCTCGCCGTTGACGCCGACAAGGCCGTCGGCAATGACCATCTTGGCCTCGCCCCCGGTCCCGACCAGCGCCGCAAATTTCAAGAGGGCGTCGAGTTTAATAAATTCGGTCGTTATCTCAATTCGTTCCATACAAATCCTCTTTCCTTATAAGCTCCCTTTGTGAAAGGGAGCTTATACAGCCGATCTCCCGCGAGGCTGTGACTGAGGGATCGTCCGGCCTGTACAGCCTCCGTATGATCGATCCCTCCGCCCCTTCGGGGCACCCCGCAGCGTTAAGCAAACATGCCGGTGGCATGTTTGTAGCGAAGGCCGCAGCGGCTATGCCGCGAGGAGGGAAGTCGGTTTATGATCGATCCCTCCGGCCTTCGGCCACCTCCCTTTTTCCAAAGGGAGGTAAAAGCGTGCTGTTAAGCGTGCAGTCTCACCGGCAGCACCATGTAAGTAAAGTCCTCGCTGCCGTCGGCGGCCTTGATGATGCAGGGGGAGGCGGCGGTGTTGACACAGAGCTTCAGCTCGTCCTTGCCGGCGGCCTTGAGCGCATCCTTCATATAGCGGTCGTTGAAGCCGATGAGAAGCCCCTCGCCGTTGCCCTCGCAGGTGCATACGTCCTCGGCGCGGCCGATGGGGGTTACGCACAGGCAGTCGATGGTGCCGTCGCCCACGGTCATGCGCACGGGGCTGGAGTTTTTCTCGCTCACAATGAGCGACACGCGGTCGATGGAGGCCATGAACTCAGCCCTGTCCACCTTGATCTCATACTTGAAGGTCTCGGGGATGGAGCGGCGGTAGTTGAGAAATTCGCCCTCGAGCCGCCGGGAGATGACCACGGTATCACCGATCTCAAAGGAGATATGCTTTGCGCCGACGGAGATCGACACCTCGCCCTCCTCCTCGTCAGTGCAGATCTTTTCCACGTCGCTCAGGGCGCTGCCGGGCACGACGAAGGTGCAGCTTTCAAGCTTCGAGTTCTCCAGTTTCTCGGTTCTTCTGGCGAGACGGTAGCCGTCCACGGACACGAGCGTCAGGCGCTGCTCCTCCACTTCAAAGAGGGTGCCGGTATAGACGGGGCGCACCTCGTCGGTGGAGACGGCGAAGATGGTCTTGTTGATCATGTCCTTCAGAATATGCTGGGGGAGACGGATGGAATTGACCGTGTCGAACTGCGGCAGCTCCGGGTAATCCTCCGCGCTGATGCCGAGGATGTTGAACTGGCTCTTGCCGCACTTGACGGAGATATTGTCCTTTTCATCGGAGGAGATGGTGACGATCCCATCCGGCAGGCGGCGGATCATCTCGCCGAAAAGTCTTGCCCCCACGACCACGACGCCGCGCTGGGATATATCGGCCTCAATGCCCGTGACGATGCCCTTTTTGAGATCGTAGCCCTTGACATAGAGCTTATCCTCGGCGCTGATCTGCAGACCCTCCAGCGCGGGGATGGGGCTTTTGGATGCGGCGGCGCGGGAGGCAATGCCGCAGGCCGTCTGGAGCAGATATTTTTCACAGCTGAATTTCATAGGTCGTTCCTCCGAATCTATTAAAATTCTCTTTCAGAAAGAAAGATAGAATATATTTTTAGTAGCAATAGTAGTAGGCAAAAAAATTGTGGAAAAGCGGCGCAAAGCCTTGATACGGCTGCCTTTTGCCTGTTGAAAAAAATGTGGACAAAAAATTATCTTTCCACAGCCCCTGCGGACAAAAAATCTTTCCACAAGACGAAAAATTTTTTCCACAGGTTCATTGTGGAAAACCCGCGGTCTGTGCATCCGGCCCTTTTCGCTTCTAATCTCCACTTTCCACTCTTCAATTTTCACTTTCCGCTTACCCTTCCCGGTCGCTTGAGTTGATGTTGCTGGTCACGTCGCGCACGACGGTGGCGGTCTTCGGATCGGTCTGGATGAGGTTTTCGATCTTGCGGATGGAGCTTAAAACCGTGGCGTGATTTCTGCCCTCATACATCTCGCCGATACCCTGCAGCGAGAGATCCGTGAGCGTGCGGATGAGGTACATGGACACCTGCCGCGCCATGGCGGTATTTTTCGAGCGGCTCTGTCCCCGCAGCTCCTCCTCGCTGATCTGAAAGTAACGGGCGGTTTCGCGGATGATGATCTCGGGCGTGGGGGTGAAGATGCCCTCCTTCAAGACGTCCTTGATGGCGCGCTTTACAGAGTCGATGGTGATAACCTCGTTTAAGATCTCCTTGTAGGCTGTGAGCTTTTTGATGACGCCCTCAAGCCGGCGGATGTTGGAGGTGATGTTGTCGGCGATGTATTCCACCGCGTCGTCCGAGAGGATGAGGCCGAGCTGGGCCGCCTTGTTGCGGGTGATGGCCATGCGCGTTTCCAGATCCGGCGGCTGTATATCCGCCATCAGGCCCCACTCAAAGCGGGTGCGCAGGCGGTCGTCCAGCGTGGCCATATCCAGCGGCGGCCGGTCGGAAGTGATGACGATCTGATTTCCGGCCTCATAGATGCTGTTGAAGGTGTGGAAAAACTCGTTCTGCGTCTGCTGCTTGCCGGCGATGAACTGGATATCGTCCACCAGGAAGAGATCCACGTTGCGGTACTTGTTGTGAAAATCCTCGGTCGTGCCGTTTTTGATGGCGCGCACGAGCTGATTGGTAAACTCGTCGCCCTTGATGTAGACGATGCGCTTTTTAGGTTCCCGCTCATGGATGGCGTTGCCGATGGCCAGCAGCAGATGGGTTTTGCCGAGACCGGAGTTGCCGTAGATAAAGAGGGGATTGTAGGTTTTGCCCGGGTTTTCGGACACGGCCACCGCGGCGGCATGGGCAAAGCGGTTGGAGTTTCCCACGATGAAGTGGTCGAAGGTGTAGCCCGCCATCTCCGGCAGGGAGTTTGCACTGTCGGGATGACTGGGCGGCTCACGCAGAAGCTCCTCCTCCGTGAAAACCTGCACCTCAAAATCCGAGGCAAACAGATCATAGAGCGCGGCCCTGATGCGGTCTGTAAAGCGCTTTTGAATGATCTCCTTCTTTAATTCCGAGCTCGTCTGCAAAACCAGGCGGCAATCGTCCAGCTCCATGGGCACACAGTCTTGAAACCAGGTCTCCATGGCCGTGGGCGTGAGCTGCGTGGCCAGGATGTCCAGAATCTTCTGCCATATATCTTTGACGGAATTTACCAAGTTAAAAACCCTCCCTCGCAGCTGTTTTGAAAGCGTATATTTTAACCAATTTATTATACCAGATTTCAGCTGTTTTTTCAAGGGTTATTTGAAGGACTAAATATAAATAATGTAGAGATTCAAAACAAAAAAATGGAGCCCTAAGGCTCCATTTTTTTAGGGCAATACCGCACAATGCGGCAAGAGCAGATTCCGAGAAAATTTGGGTTCTGATGATGGCACTTTTTTGCAGATGTACTTTGTGTACCTCAAGAAAAAGTGACGAAATCAGGGCACAAATTTACCGGAAGATGCCGCAGGCGTATTGTGCGGTGTTGCCTTAGAAGTCCGCGTTGCCGGTGGTTCTGGGGTGCAGCTCCACGTCGCGGATATTGCTCACGCCGGTGAGGTACATGACCATGCGCTCAAAGCCGAGGCCGTAGCCCGCGTGACGGCAGGAGCCGTAACGGCGCAGGTCAAGGTACCACCAGTAGTCCTCTTTATTGAGGCCAAGCTCGTCCATTCTCGCCTCCAGCACGTCAAGGCGCTCCTCGCGCTGGCTGCCGCCGATGATCTCGCCCACGCCGGGCACCAGGCAGTCCGCCGCCGCGACGGTCCTGCCGTCATCGTTGAGGCGCATGTAGAAAGCCTTGATGTCCTTGGGGTAGTCGGTGACGAAGATGGGCTTTTTGAAGACCTGCTCGGTGAGATAGCGCTCATGCTCGGTCTGCAGGTCGATGCCCCACTCCACGGGGTAGTCGAACTTCTGGCCGCTCTTTTTGAGGATATCGACAGCCTCAGTGTAGGTGATGCGTCCGAAGTCGTTGGAGACGACGTTGTGGAGCCTGTCAAGAAGACCCTTGTCGACAAAGGCGTTGAAGAACTCCATCTCCTGGGGGCAGCGCTCGAGGGTGCGGTTGATGATGTACTTCACCATCGCCTCGGCGGTGTCCATATAGTCGCCCAGATCGGCGAAGGCCATCTCGGGCTCGATCATCCAGAACTCGGCCGCGTGGCGCTGGGTGTAGCTGACCTCGGCGCGGAAGGTGGGGCCGAAGGTGTATACGTCGCCGAAGGCCATGGCGAAGTTCTCGGCATTGAGCTGGCCGGAGACGGTGAGGTTCGTGGCCTTGCCGAAGAAATCCTGGCTGAAATCGACGCTGCCGTCTTCCTTGAGCGGGGGATTCTTGGGGTCGAGGGTCGTGACGCGGAACATCTGCCCTGCGCCCTCGGCGTCGGAGCCGGTGATGAGGGGGGTGTGCACATAGACGAAGCCGCGCTGCTGGAAAAATTCATGCACGGCCTGGGCGGCGACGGAGCGCACGCGGAAGATGGCGGAGAAGAGATTGGTGCGCGGGCGCAGGTGCTGGATGGTGCGCAGAAATTCCACGCTGTGGCGCTTTTTCTGCAGGGGGTAGTCGGGGGTGGAGACGCCCTCGACCGTGATGGTATCGGCCTTGAGCTCAAAGGGCTGCTTGGCGTCCGGGGTGAGCGCCAGTGTGCCGTGAACGATCAGGGCCGCGCCCACGTTCTGATGGGCGATCTCGTCATAGTTGGAGAGCTTGCCGCGCTCAAACACGACCTGCAGGGATTTGAAGCAGGAGCCGTCGTTGAGTTCGATAAAGCCGAAGTTTTTCATATCGCGCACGGTTCTGACCCAGCCGCAGACGGTCATGGGCTGATCGGCAAAGGATGCTGCATCGGCGAAGATGCCGGCAATTTTCTGACGCTTCATGGAAACGCTTCCTTTCTATGTGCAAAAGAGTTTATACAAAAGTCCCAGATATTATATATAGATCGAAAAGGGATTGCAAGAGCTTTGATCAAAAGATGAGCTTCACGGGGCAATGGATATTCCGGATCTCGATGTCCGTGTATTCGCCGCCGGCCTCGCCGTCTCTTGTCCAGGCCACGGGCCGGTCGAAGTGGAAGCGGGCCTTCTTTGTGTGCAAGATCAGGAGATTGGCGCTGTCGAAGCGCTCTGTCAGGACGGAGTTGACAACCTCGGCAAAGGAGGCGAGATTGCCCGGATCGCGCACCAGCACCAGCTCGTTGACCCCGTCGCCGAGACTTACCATCGTTTCCGGCAGGCGCACGATGCCCGCGACCGAGGTGGAGTTGGAGACGCTGCCGTACAGCACCTTCCCCTCAAAGACGCCGCCGTCGTATTCCACGCGGGTCTGAATGGGGGTGATATACGGAAGCTGCTGCATGCCCTGGAGTACATAGGCCAGGTGGCCCAGCATTTTTTTCTGATCCTGGGGGGTGGCGTAGCTCACCTCGGTAAAGGCGCCGAAGGCCGCAATATAGGAAAAATAGTCCGACTCCCCGAAGCCGCCCACGTCGAAGGGGTGGGGCGTGCCGACCAGCAGGCGCCGCGCCGCGGCGAGAACGTCGTTTTTCGGAAGACCCAGGGTCGTGGCCACGTCGTTTGCCGTGCCCATGGGGAAGTAACCAAGCGGCGGAGGATTGTCCAGGCGCATGAGTCCGGCCATCACCTCACTGAGCGTGCCGTCGCCGCCGATGCAGGCAACGGTGTCATAGTCCTTGGCAAACTCGGAAGCAAAGCGGGTGGAGTCCCCGCGGGCGGAGGTAAAAAACAGCGTCGTGCGCCAGCCGCCCCGCGCGAGCAGGGCCATGGCGTCACCGAAGCCGTTTTTATATGCGCCGCGCCCCGCCATGGGGTTGACGATCAGCATCAGGGATTTGGTCATAAAGAAACCTCGCTTTACAAAGCGTAATGACGTATATACGAAGTGTTATAGATTATAGCGAAAAGTCAGGGGAGAGTCAACGGATTATCAAAAATAAGGGGCTGTCTCAAAACGTTTACCGTTTTGTCATCCTGAGGAACGAAGTGACGAAGGATCTTTCTTTTGAAGGTTTTCGCAAACTTTCCGAGAAAGATTCTTCACTTCGCGAACATTAGAGCTTCTTAGCGGCTTGCCGCTTAGAAGCTCTATGCCCTTTAGGAGAATGACACGGAGTTTTGAGACAGCCCCTGTCACGGACGATCTCACGCGAGGTCGTGACTGGGGGATCGATCCCTCCACCGCTTCGCGGTCCCCTCCCTTTTTCCAAAGGGAGGTAATAAGAAAAGCCAAAACCGGGAAGTTTCCTTCCCGGTTCATTAAACCATATTGGATGGCTCAGGCCAGCTCGTTGAGCTTGGTTGCCATTGCGGACTTCTTGTGCGCTGCGTTGTTCTTGTGCAGCAGGCCCTTAGCAGCCGCGCGGTCGACTGTCTTAACAGCAACTTTATAGGCATCGACGGCATTGTCCTTGTTGCCTTCGGCAACAGCTGCGTCAAATTTCTTAACCATGGTCTTGAGCTCGGTCTTGTCAGCACGGTTCTTGGCTCTGAGTTCCTTGGACTTAATGTCTCTCTTTGCAGAAGATTTAATGTTGGCCATGTTTCAATCGCCACCTCCTCCTATAAAATTGAGTTACATAACTTAACTCGCGTTTAGTAAGTATAGCAAAGAAGATGCCGAAAAGCAAGTGTTTTTTCAAAAAATTTTCCACTTTTTTTGAAGCCCCGTGCAGGACTTATTTCTTGTACCAAAACGGGACAAACTATACTATATCTTGAGAACCGGAAGGGAGAGCGTCATGAAGAACCGGATGCAAAACGTGCGAACTGACATGGCCGAAGAACTGCGCCGCAGACACGCGGGGGAAATGCCCGGCGTGAAGTGCGAAGCGCAGACTCTGCACGGCCTCTCGGTTTTTGCCCTTGAGGTAATGAACGCCGAGGGGGAGGCGGCGCTTGGCAAGCCGCGCGGACATTATTATACGCTCTGCCTCCCCCGCTTCTTCGACCGGGGGAGCGAGCGCTTCTCCGACGCGGTGACGGCGCTGTCCGAGCTGATCCGCCGCTGTCTGCCGGAAGAGCACGAAAACGTTCTCGTCGCCGCGCTCGGAAACCCTGATATCACGCCGGACGCCCTCGGCTCTCTTGCGGCGGGATCGGTGCTGGTGACACGGCATTTAAAAGAGAAGGAGCCTGACAGCTTTTCTGACTTCTGTTCTCTGGCTCTCTGCCGCCCGGGGGTATTGGGCACCTCCGGCCTGGAATCCGCCGAACAGATCCGCGTGATGTGCGAAGCGATCCGACCACAGCTCACCGTGGCGATCGACGCCCTGGCGGGAGCGGAAGCGGACGCTCTCTGCCGCAGCGTACAGGTCTCCGACGCGGGCATTTCTCCCGGCTCCGGCGTCGGCAACGACAGGAGGGAGTTGAGCCGGGCGACCCTCGGCGTGCCGGTTGTCTCCCTCGGCATGCCCACGGTGATCGACGCGGGCTTTTTCGGCGAAGAGGCCCTCTCCGGCATGTTTGTCACGCCGCGGGATATCGACAGCCAGGTGCGCGCCGGCGGCAGACTGATCGGCTACGCGCTGAACCTCGCCCTGCACCGGAACCTCACGATTGCGGACGTGGACGCGCTTGTGGGATAATAGAAAGTGAAAAGTGAAGAGTGAAGGTAAGGTGCGGCTTCGCCGCAATTGAATTTGGCTTTGCACTCAGATTTGTGAAACGCCGCCTCTATGGCAACACCGCACAATACGCCTGCGGCATCGTCCGGAAAATTTGAGCCCTGATTTCGTCACTTTTTCTTGAGGTACACAAAGTACATCTGCGAAAAAGTGCCATCATCAGAACTCAGATTTTCTCGGAATCTGCTCTTGCCGCATTGTGCGGTATTGCCCTGGGGCTCTTTGCTCCTTATTATAATTATTTTCCAAAACGGACACCACAACTACACGCATCCTTTGTTTGTTTCACGTGAAACAAACGCATTTCTATATGAGCTTTCCACTTTTCTCTTTTCACTTCGGCCAAAATTGTTTCACATGAAACATTGCAAAGTGAAAACGATACTGTTATAATGTCGGGGCAATACATAGAAAGGACAAACGTGGTCCTATGGCAAAAATCATCGCAATCGCAAATCAAAAGGGCGGCGTCGGAAAAACCACCACCTGTGTCAACCTCGCTGCAGCCCTGAGCCTCATGGGAAAAAAGGTGCTGCTGGTGGACTGCGACCCGCAGGGCAACGCAAGCTCCGGCATGGGCGTGAGCAAGGCGACCCGGCCCAACACCTACGACATGCTGATTTCGGACAAGACCGCCGCAGAGTGCGTGGTGCAGACCGAATACAGCGACGTGATCCCGGCCTCCAAGGAGCTGGCCGCGGCCTCGGTGGAGCTCATCCACGCAGATCGGCGCGAATATGTCCTCAAGGACAAAATCGCAGCGCTCTACAGCGAGTATGACTACATCTTCATCGACTGCCCGCCCTCTCTGGAACTGCTGACGGTAAACGCCCTGGTCGCGGCGGACAGCGTACTGATCCCCATGCAGTGCGAATATTACGCGCTCGAGGGCATCGCGGATCTTCTGACCAGTATCCGCATGTGCTCCAAGAGACTCAACAAGCGCCTCGGCATTGAGGGCATCGTGCTCACCATGTACGACTCCCGCGCCAATCTCACGACCCAGGTGGCAAACGAGCTGAGAAAGCATCTGGGCGACAAAGTCTACACCGAGGTCATCCCCCGCAGCGTCCGTCTCTCGGAAGCGCCGAGCCACGGCATCCCCGGCGTGGTCTACGACCGCGTCAACCGCGGCAGCAAGGGCTACATGGCGCTGGCCGTGGAGTTTCTGAGACGCAACGAGAGATAAACGCTTCTCCAAAAAAGAAAGATCGTCTAACGGAGAAAACAGCCTCCCCTGCGAGGGGAGGCGGCATCCGGCGTCTCACGCAAGCCGGATGACGGAGGGGAGTGCGGCAAGACAAAACCAACCCCTCAGTCTGCGCCTCACGGAAGATCGGCGCAGTCAGCTCCCCTTGCATGGGAGCCGATAAGGAAGGAGATTGTATGCCCAAGGAAAAAAAGGGCCTCGGTATTGGGCTGGACGCACTGTTCGGCGTGGATGAGACCGAGGAGAGCGAACTGCAGACCCTGCCCATCGCTAAGGTGGAGCCGAGGCTTGACCAGCCGCGTGAAATTTTTGATGAACAAAGCCTGCAGGAGCTGGCGGATTCCATTGCCCAGTACGGCCTGATCCAGCCCATCACCGCGCGGAAGCTGGACAGCGGCTATTATCAGATCATTGCCGGCGAGCGCCGCTGGCGGGCCGCGCGGCTCGCGGGACTCACGGAACTGCCGGTTCGCGTCATCGAGGCGGACGACCGCCGCACCGCCGAGCTTGCGCTTGTGGAGAACCTTCAGCGCGAGGACTTGAACCCCATCGAAGAGGCCCGGGGCTACCGGGCGCTGATCGACGAATACGGTCTGACCCAGGAGGAGACGGCAAAGAGCGTGGGCCGCTCCCGCCCCGCCGTGGCAAACGCCATGCGTCTTCTGAGTCTCTGCCCCGCCGTTCTGGAGATGGTCGAGAAGGGCCAGCTTTCCGCAGGCCATGCAAGAGCGCTGGTGCCGATCCTGGACGACAAGCTCCAGACGGCCGCGGCGAAGGAGGTCGTGGACAAGGGGCTCTCCGTACGCCAGACCGAGCAGCTTGCCGCCCGTCTCATGAAGGAACCGAAGCAGCCAAAGCCGGAGGAGGGCATCAAGGTCGATTACGCCGCCGAGGTGGCAAACCGCCTGAGCCAGAGTCTCGGCCGCAAGGTCAAGCTCATCGACGGCAAAAAGATCGGCCGCATCGAGATCGAGTTCTACGGCGCGGATGACCGCGAAGCGCTGATCGAAGCGCTGGAGAGGCTGAAATAAAAGATTACCTTCCTTTGAAAAAAGGGAGGAGGACCGCTTGCGGTGGAGGGATCGATCATCGACTCGGTGCAGACCGGTCGATCCCTCAGTCAGCTTCGCTGACAGCTCCCTTTCACAAAGGGAGCTTATAAAGAAAAGTATTTTTTAAGGAAAGGGTAAACATACATGCTTGACATCAAATTTGTCCGAGAGAACCCGGAGATCGTCAAAGAGAACATCAAAAAGAAGTTCCAGGATCAGAAGCTCCCGATGGTGGACGAGGTCATCGAGCTTGACCGCCTGAACCGCGCCGCCATCACCGAGGCAAGCGACCTGCGCGCGAAGAAGAACCAGCTCTCCAAGGCAAACGGCCCCCTCTTCGGCAAGCTCAAGAAGGCCGCCGAGGAAGAGAAGGCCGCCATCCAGGCACAGATCGACGCCAACATGGCAGCCGTCAAGGCAAACGACGAGCGCCTGGCTGAGCTTGAGCGCCTGGAAGGGGAGTACGCCGAGAAGATCCGCCACCTCATGCTGAACATCCCCAACATCATCGACCCCTCCGTCCCCATCGGGCCGGACGACTCCGCCAACGTCGAGGTCGAGCGCTTCGGCGAGCCCGTGACACCCGACTTTGAGATCCCCTATCACACCGAGATCATGGAGAGCCTGAACGGCGTGGACATGGACGCGGCGGGCCGCGTCTCCGGCAACGGCTTCTATTATCTGATGGGCGACGTGGCGCGCCTGCACTCCGCGGTGCTGGCCTATGCGCGCGACTTCATGATCAATAAGGGCTTCACCTACTGCATCCCGCCCTTCATGATCCACGGCAACGTGGTCGAGGGCGTCATGAGCCAGACCGACATGGACGCCATGATGTACAAGATCGAGGGCGAGGATCTCTATCTCATCGGCACCAGCGAGCACTCCATGATCGGCAAGTTCATCGACCAGATGATCCCCGAGCAGAGCCTGCCCCAGACCCTGACGAGCTATTCCCCGTGCTTTCGCAAGGAGAAGGGCGCCCACGGCATTGAGGAGCGCGGCGTCTACCGCATCCACCAGTTTGAAAAGCAGGAGATGATCGTGGTCTGCAAGCCCGAGGACTCCATGGCCTGGTACGAAAAGATGTGGCGCTACTCGGTCGAGCTCTTCCGCAGCATGGAAATCCCCGTGCGCCAGCTCGAGTGCTGCTCGGGCGACCTGGCCGACCTCAAGGTCAAGTCCTGCGACATCGAGGCATGGAGCCCCCGCCAGCAGAAGTACTTTGAGGTCTGCTCCTGCTCCAACCTCGGCGACGCCCAGGCGCGCCGCCTGAAGATGCGCGTCAAGGGCGAGGACGGCAGGGTCTACCTGCCCCACACCCTCAACAATACCGTCGTCGCGCCCCCGCGCATGCTGATCGCGTTTCTGGAGAACCATCTCCAGGCCGACGGCAGCGTCACCATCCCCGAGGTGCTGTGGCCCTACATGGGCGGCACGAAGGTCCTCACGCCGAAAAAATAAGCTGCCTCCCCCGGAGAGGGAGCCAATAAGCAAGCCCATAAAAAATTTTAGATAAAGGAGAAATGCCCCATGAAAAAGTTCCTGGAAGAGTTCAAAAAGTTCATCTCCCGCGGCAACGTGATGGATATGGCCATCGGCGTTGTCATCGGCGGCGCTTTCGGCGCCATCACCAGCTCCCTGGTGGCCGACGTCGTTACCCCGCTGCTGGCTGCCCTGTTCCAGTCCCCGAACACCGACGCGCTGAACATCACCCTGCGCGCCGCCGCTGACGGCCAGGAGCCCATCGTCCTCGGCCTCGGCACCTTCCTCGGCGCGGTCATCAACTTCCTGGTCATCGCCTTAGTGCTCTTCTCCGTCATCAAGGCCATGAACAAGGCCAAGGAAATGAGCGAGAAGCTCCTGAAGAAGAAAAAGGATGAAGAGGAAGCCGCCGCTGCCGCAGAGCCTCCCAAGCCCACCACCGAAGAGCTCCTCACCGAGATCCTGGCCGAGCTCAAGAAGAAAAAGTAAAGAACATACAAAAAGCGCGTCCCGCACGGGGCGCGCTTTTTGACGGAAAATTACCAGCCCAGCAGATCGGACACCGCGTCGGCGGCCTCGCCCATGGTTTTAAGCGTGCGGCCGATCATGGTCTGCATGCCGCTTTTCTTCGGGCGCATCGCAAGCATCGCCGCGCCCCCAACCGCGAGACCCAGGCCCATACCGACATAGAAATTGCGCTTCATCATAAAAAACAACCTCCTTGGATAAGTTATTGTTAGTATGTGCGCAAAGCACTTGCTGTCACCATGCAATTTGTGGTAAAATAATAAATCAGATATGATCAAACCCAGGGGGAGGAATTGTCTATGGTCGTGAAAATACTGGCGGTGGGGGATGTGTGCGGCCAGCCGGGGCTGGACTGCCTGGAAAAACGGCTCAAGCCCTTCCAGAAGGAAAACGAGATCGCTTTCACCGTCGTCAACGGCGAGAACGCCAACGTCGTGGGCATTACGCCCAGGCAGGCGGATATGATCTTCCGCGCCGGGGCCGACGTTATCACCCTCGGCAACCACACCTGGACGCGCACCGAGCTCCAGCCCTATCTTGCCGAGCGCACACGCATCCTGCGCCCGGCAAACTACGGCCCCCAGTGCCCGGGCCGCGGCATCGCGGTCTATCACCGGGACTTCGGGGATGTGTGCGTGTTGAACCTCCTGGGCCGCTTCACCCTCGACACCAACACCGATAACCCCTTTGTCATTGCCGACGGCTACATGGCGGAGATCCGGGAGAAGATCATCCTTGTGGACTTCCATGCCGAGGGAACCAGCGAAAAGCGCGCCATGGGCTTTCTGCTGGACGGAAAAGCCAGCGCCGTCTGGGGCACGCACACGCACGTGCAGACCTCGGACGCCGAGGTGCTGCCCAAGGGCACGGGCTACATCAGCGATCTCGGCATGACGGGCTCTGTCAATTCCGTGCTTGGCATCGACCCGGAGCAGAGCATCGGCAAGTTCATGGGCGACCCGCCCCGGCGCTATGAGTCGGGCAAGGGGCCGACCAAGCTGGAGGGCTGCGTGTTCACGATCGACACCGAGACGGGACGCTGCCTGAGCGCGGAGGGGGTCAGGCTGAGATGAGCGCGATCAAAATTCTTCACGCCGCCGACCTGCATCTGGATTCTCCGTTTGAGGGGCTTCCCGCGGGCAAGGCCGCACTCCGGCGCGAGGAGCAGCGCATGCTGCTGACCAGACTCTCCGAGCTTGCCCGGCAGGAGCGGGTGCAGGCGGTGCTGCTCTCGGGCGATCTGCTGGACAGCGAACACAGCTACTTTGAGACCGGGGAGGAGCTCAGCCGCTGCCTCGCCGGGATGGGCGCCCCGGTGTTCATCGCCCCGGGCAACCACGATTACTATACCGACAAATCCCCCTGGACGCGCCTCAAGCTGCCGGGGAACGTGTACCTGTTTACCGAAAACCGCATCCGCGGCATGGAGCTGCCCGCCCTGGGCATCCGGGTCTACGGCGCGGCCTTCAATGAAAAGCGCAGCGGCCCCCTGCTCGCGGGCTACCATGCCGAGCGGGTGCCGGGGATCAAAAATCTCCTGGTGCTGCACGGCGAGGTCGGCGCCCGCGCGGACTCCCCCTATAACCCCATCAGCGAGCAGGAGCTGAGAGACTGCGGCATGGACTATGTCGCCCTCGGACACATCCACAAGGCCAGCGGCCTGCAGCGCGCCGGGGATACCTGGTACGCCTGGCCCGGCTGCCCGGAGGGGCGCGGCTTTGACGAGACGGGGGAGAAGACGGTGAACCTTGTCACCCTCACGGACACGGGCTGCGAGCTGGAGACGCGCTCGATCGCTCTGCGCCGCTATGAAGAGCTGCGCGTGGACGTGACCGGGGCGGACCCCCTGCTCGCGGTGCACACCATGCTCCCGGACGAGACGGTGCGGGACATTTACCGCATCACCCTCACCGGCGAGACGGACGAGGCCCCGGACTTAAACCGCCTGCGCCTCAACCTCAGCGAACTCTTTTTTGAATTGCAGCTTCGTGACGAGACGCGCATCCGCCGCAGCGTCTGGGAGCGGGCGGGGGACGACACCCTGCGCGGCCTGTTTTTGAAGAAGCTGCGCCGGGAATACGAGGCCGAGCCCGATGAGGCCGCGCGCCGCGCCGTCGAGCAGGCCGCGCGCTGGGGTCTTGCGGCGCTCGACAGAAGAGAGGAGGCGGTACGCCATGATGATCCGTAAATGCACAGCCTCCTTCGGCAAGCTCAATAACGAGACCCTGACCTTCCGCGACGGGCTCAACGTCATCTACGCCCCCAACGAGAGCGGCAAATCCACCTGGTGCGCCTTCATCCAGGCCATGCTCTACGGCATCGACAGCTCCGAGCGCGTCCGGGCGGGGTACCTGCCGGACAAGCTGCGCTACGCCCCCTGGTCGGGCGCGCCCATGGAGGGGACGATGGATCTTGTGGCCGACCGCTGCGACATCACCATCACCCGCCGCACCAGGGGCAAAAACGGCCCCATGCAGGAGTTCTCCGCCGTCTATACCGGCACCAGCGTCCCGGTCAAGGGTCTCAACGGCCAGAACGCCGGTGAGATGCTGACGGGCGTGTCCAAGGACGTCTTCCGCCGCAGCGCCTTCATCGCCCAGGGCAATGTCGGCGTCACCGGCAGCCCGGAGCTTGAAAAGCGCATCAGCGCCATCGTCACCACCGGCGAGGAGAGCGGCTCCTTCACCGAGGCGGACGAGCGGCTTCGCGCCTGGCAGCGCCGCCGGCGCTATAACCGCAAGGGTCTGCTGCCCGCGCTCGAGGGCAGGATGGACGACGCCCAGCGCAGGCTTGAGGAGATGAGCGGCACCGTCCGCAGCGCCGAGGAGCTGGAGGACAAGCTGGAGCAGCGCCAGCTTGAGTGCGAGAAGCTGGAGCAGCAGGTGGCCGAGGCCAGACGCCGCCAGCGGCGCGAGGCGCTGGATCGCCTGAACAAGAGCCGCAGCGCCCTGCAGGAAAGCTCCGACCAGCACGACGAGGCCATGGAGGCTCTCTCCCAGATCCGCGAGGAGCTGCGCCATGACCGCTTCGGCCTGCGGGAGCCGGAGCAGCTTGAATACGAAATATCCCAGGATTTGGAAACCCTGTCCGCCCTGCGCAGCAGCTCGGGTAAGCAGGCGAGCGTCCTGCTCACGGTGCTGTTCGTGGCCCTCGCCATGGCGGCGGCGGCCCTGTACGCAAACTTCCAGAACGTGGTGTTCATCGTGCTTGCGGGCGTTTTGTGCGCCGCGGCGATCGTCTTTCTCTTCCGCTTCAGCCGGGATCACCGGAACCAGGAGGCGGCGCGGACAAGGCGACAACAACTGTTGGAAAAATACCACGCCCAATCCGCCGGGGAGATCCGCGAGGCGCTGGAGGAGCATCGGGCTCTCTGGCAGCGCATGCTGGAGGCCGAGGAGACCGAGCGCTCCTTCCGCGGCAGCTTTGAGAGCGCGCGCGGCGCGCTCAGCGAGATGGAGGAGACCGCCCTCAGGGAGCTGGACTTTACGGAGGAGAGCTCTGAGGCGGCACGGCTTTCGCGCCAGCTTGCAGCGGGGCGCGCGGAGATCGAGGCGCTGTCCCGCCAGCTTGCAAACGTGAACGGACGCCTTGCCGCGATGGGGGATCCCCTGGTGCTTTCAAGCTCCCTTGCCTATATGAAAAACGAGTATGACGAAATCAGCGACGAGTATGACGCCATCTCCCTGGCTCTCGACACCCTGCGCAGTGCGGACGAGGAGATCCAGCGCCGCTTCTCGCCGGAACTGGGGCGTGTGGCCTCGGGCTACATGTCGGCGGTCACGGGCGGGCGCTACGCGGACGTACTCATTAACCGCGACTTTTCCGCCATGACGCGCGTGAGCGACGACGCCGTCTCCCGCAGCGCGGAGTATCTGAGCGCCGGGACGCTCGACATCATGTATCTCGCCGTGCGCCTTGCCGTGTGCGAGCTGGCCCTGCCCGAGGGCGAGCCCTGCCCCCTCATTCTCGACGACGCGCTGGTAAACCTGGACGACGAGCGGCTTGAGCAGGCCATGAAGCTCTTAAACGAAATCGCCAAGGAGCGCCAGGTCATCCTCTTCAGCTGCCGCCGCCAGGACAACGCCCTGCCGGAACACAAGGAGACCGTTGAGGAAAAGGCTGAGGAAGCGGTCACGGCGAAGGAAGAAGAGAACGTTGAAGAGAAAGTAGAAAGTGAAGAGTGAAGAGACGCGCCAAGGCTTCCCTTTCCTCCGCCCTCTTGTCGGCATCGTAGTGCCGGTCTTCGCGCTGCTTGTCTGCCGGTGGCTCCTGCGCGGCGGGGGACTGTACTGCGTGTTCCGGGAGCTGACCGGGCTTTATTGCCCCGGCTGCGGCTCGGGCCGGGCGGTGATCGCCCTGCTGCACGGGCGTGTGGGCGCGGCCTTTAGCCATAACCCGCTGGTCTTTCTCCTGGGCCTTCCCTGCGGGGCGCTTCTCATGTGGGAGTATCTGCGCTTCGTGTTCCCGGGTCTGAAACTGAAAAAGCCCGTCCTTCCAAAGTGGACGGGGGACGCGGCGCTGATCCTGCTTTTTGCCTTCTGGCTGCTGCGAAACCTCCCGGGCTGGGAATTTCTCGCGCCGTAGGGTTTATAGTATCCCTATGGCGGAATCGCAAGACGCGAGCTGCTCAATGCGCCCCCCATTCTTTCTTTTCGGCTCTTGCCCGAAAAGAAAGAACGCGCCGCGCCCGGTGTAAGAAAGAAAAGGGCCGCTGAGACGCGACGGATATTTTTGCCGGTTGCGAACCTGCTCACCCGCGACTGTCGAACGTTTCTCCGAATCGTGTCGCAGGTACGATACGCGATCACGCAGCCGTCCGCGCACGGCGCGCTGCATTGTGCGTCAACCACCCTTTGAAAGGCCCTCTGTCTCGGGAGGTTTTGCAAGGAGCAATTGAAAAAAGCAATCGGGCCGGGATTGACAATCCCGCCCGACTGCCCTATAATAACAGTGAAGAGCGAACCACGCACACGGTTAGCTCCTCAGTTTAGGTTAATCTTGTGGCAAAGCCACAAAGTCAATCGTCACTTTGCGGGAGTGGCGGTTGACTTTTTTATGGGCTTTGCCTTTCGGGAAGTCTTCCGCACGATAATCGTAACAGTCCACTTCTTGATATGAAAGGTAATCCGCATAAGTACCACCTCCTGTTCGGAGGATGGAACCAACCGCCTGCGTGTGAATGTTCAACTCTTCACCGTCCCCTTTCGGGGTACCTATATTTTACATAAGCTGTCTGAATTTGCCAACAAAACTAACGATATTAATAAACCTGCCGCTCAAAATCGAGGCGGCAGGTTTTTCATACGTGTCACTTTCTCCGGACTATTCCATGATCTTCATGACATTGGCGAAAGCCGGGGATTCGTGCGTTTACAGGATGATTACGCGATGGGCTGGAAGGTGACGTACACCACCGCGTCCATGGCGGGCATGACGAAGGTCTGGGTCTCGGTGATGTCATAGCTTGCCGAGCCGTCGATCATGCTCCACACAATGCTGGCAAGACGATAGCCGGGGGCGGGGGTGGGAACGACGCGCACAGTGGTCTGCGGGTAGACGTTCATGGTATCGCCGCTCTCGCCGCTGTTCAGCAGGAAGGCCGCGCTGCCGCCCTGCATCGGGGCAAAGCTCAGGCGATACGCTCTCTGCGGTACGCCGCCGCCGATGTATTCCCAGGAATTATCCGCGCCGGGAATGTTGAACACGAGATCGACGAAGCTGCCCGAACCGCCGCCGGAGGTCTTTTTCTCGCCGCCGTCGGGCTTTTTCTCTTCCTTCCACTGGGCCTTGAGGGTGAGGTTGCCGCTTATTTCCACCTCCGGCCCGGGTCGATAGGTTTTCTCGTCGCTGCCCAGCCAATAGTCAAAGGTCTCCCCCTCGGGGGCGGTAAAGCCGCAGCTCTCGACCTTGTATATGTACTTCCCCTCGTCGTTTTTTGAAACCGTTGTGGGCTCCATCGTTCCCGAACCCCTGTCGGGATCATAGGTCACGGTGTAGCTGGCGGGAGCGTTCTTGACACAAGTAACAGTAAGTAGATAAGGCATACCTGGGCCGCCACCCGGGGTGCCATAGCTGCCCGACAGAGTTCCATTTCCAGTATGATATACGCAAAAGATAATAAATTTTGAATCAGGCGTACGTTCGACATCGGAAACTATGCCAGACGGGGTCGGATCTCCCCAAAAAGAATCGAAATCCCCACCAAGAGCCTCACCCGAAATATATAGCTCGTAGCCGATAGGGTAGTTAGAAACCGTAACTATTGTTTTGCTGCCATCCGTAACTGTGAGGGTGTATGTATCAGCCGCATACGCCGTCATCCCCGGCAGCACGCCGACAAGCAGCGCCAGCGTGAGCAGCAGGGACAGAATTTTGATGCTTTTCTTTCTCATTGTATTTTCCTCCATAGTATATTTTACACGCCGCACGCGCGGCGGGTTGGACGCTTCAAGCTCCCTTTGTGAAAGGGCGCGACGCGTTAAGCAAACGTGCCGGGGGCACGTTTGTAGCCAAAGCGGGGAGCAATCTGTGATTGCGACCTGGGCCGAAGGCTGTCACAGCCGATCTCACGCGAGGCTGTGACTGAGGGATCGAGGGTCAGCCGCTTGTCGGGTCGATCCCTCCACCGCTTCGCGGTCCCCCTCCCTTTTTCCAAAGGGAGGTTAAAGAGGGCGCGCAAAAAGGGCGCAGCATATCCTAAATTGGATATACTACGCCCTTAATAAGACTTGACAGAGAGAGGCCGACAGCGCAGACTTTAACGAACGAACGAACGAACGAACGAACGAACGAACGAACGAACGAACGAACGAACGAACGATTATTGCGCCGTGCGGTCATGTCTGTCAACCCCTTTCGTTAAGTTTACATAACAGCAATATACTGTGCCATCATAATTTTATAGGCACAATATACACGAAACAGCCGCGTTTTGCAAGAGGAATCTGTCACACCGGGGCGCGAGGGCTTTACAACGCGCGAAAAAGGCTTTATACTGGCAGCAACACAACAACGGAGGCAACAAAGAAAGGTGATGAATATGAAGCCTTGTCCAAACTGCGGCGCTCCTGCGGAGGAGGGCCAGAAATTCTGCGGCGAGTGCGGCGCACAGCTCAATTGGGAAGAGCTGCCGCCCGAGCCCGTCTATACCGACAATGAACGCCTGAAAAACGACCCCGCGCTCAAAAAGCCCGTCACAGGCCCGAAACCGAAAAAGACGCGGAAGGTGCCGGAGCTCACGCTCGAACCGGATCTCTGGGGCGCAGGCTCCGCCGCTGCGGCGGCGACAGCCCCCGCGCCGGAGGAAAAGAAGGAGCCGGAGCTGACCCTGGAGCCGGACTCCCTGACCTCTTCTGCCGCCGCGGCCGCGAAGGAAGCCCCGCAGGCGCAGACGGCGGAGCCCACCGGGGAGATCGCAAAGCGGACGGAGGAGCGCGACTATGAGCAGCCCGACGCCGAGTACCACGGCCCCGCCCGGGGCGGTCAGAAGCACTACACCAGCCGGCAGAGCGAGACCCGGCAGACGGAGCTGCCGCATGATTACACCATGTCCCGCACCCCGCCGGAGCAGCAGCAAAAAACGCCGGACGAGACCCTCATGCTCATCTGGAGCATCATTCTCTCCTGCTTGTGCAGCGTCTGCGGCATCGTGGGTCTTGTGAAGACGATCAAGGCCCGCAAGACCATGGACGCGGCCATGAAGTACCGGCTTTTAAGCTCGGCCAAAATCTGGCTCATCGTCGGCACGGCTCTGCACGTCCTGCCCTTCCTCGCAGAGCTCCTTTAAATGACGATCCGGCGGCCCCAACAGGGGCCGCCGGAGTTTTTCATATCACATTTTCTCAGGCGCGGAGACGCCGATCATGTCGAGCGCGATGCCGATGACGCGGCGCGTGCAGTCGCAGAGCTTGAGGCGGGCTTCCAGCAGCCCCGGCTCCGCGTCCTTGATGCGGCAGACCGTGTAGAAGCGGTGGAAGCGCCCGGCAAGGTCGGCAACAAACTTGTTCACGCGGCTGGGGTCGTAGTCGCGCGCTGCAAGACGGATCTCGTCCGGCAGGGCGGCGAGCTGTTTGATGAGCTCCTTCTCCGTCTCGTCGGTGAGAAGCTCGGCGTCCGCGCTCTCGGGGACAGCATGTCCCTCGGCGGCAAGGTTTGCAATCAGTGTGCAGATGCGCGCGTGGGCGTACTGTACGTAGTAGACCGGGTTTTCGTTGTCCTGGCGCTGGGCAAGCTCCAGGTCAAAGAGTACCGGCGACTCGGGACGGGAGTTGAAGAAGTAGCGGGCGGAGTCCACCGGGATATCGTCGAGAAGGTTCGTCAGCGAGATGGCCTTGCCGGTGCGCTTGGACATGCGCACCTCCTGTCCGTCGCTCATGAGCTTGACAAGCTGCATCAGCACGATGTGCAGGCGGTGCTCCCCGTCAAGACCCAGCGCGTCCAGCGCGCCCTTGAGGCGGGCGACGTGACCGTGGTGATCCGCGCCCCAGACGTTGACCGCCATGTCGAAGCCGCGCGTCTCCAGCTTGTTGCGGTGGTAGGCGATGTCGGCGGCAAAGTAGGTGTAAAAGCCGTTGGCGCGGCGCAGCACGTCATCCTTGAGCTCCAGCTTTTCGATCTCCTCGGGCTTTTTGCCGGCCTTCAGGAGATTCTCGCTCAGGATCTGCGCAGTCCGGAGCCACAGGGCGCCGTCCTTTTCGTAGGTGTAGCCGCGCTCGGTGAGCTTGGCGACGGTGTCGGCCACAAAGCCGCTCTCATGCAGGGAGCTTTCAAAGAACCACTCGTCGTAGTTCACGCCGTAGCGCCTGAGGTCGGACTGCATCTTGGGGATGTTGCGCTCCAGGCCGAACTTCGCCATGTCCGCGTGGCGCTCCGCGACGCTCTTGTCGAGGTAGCTGTCGCCGTACTCGGCGCGGAAAGCCGCTGCCAGCTCCTTGATATCCTCGCCCTGGTAGCCGTCCTCGGGAAAGGCGACGGCGTCCTCGCCCAGGATCTGCTGGCGGTAGCGCGCGTCGATGGAGGAGGCGAACTTCTCGATCTGGTTGCCGGCGTCGTTGACGTAGAACTCGCGCCACACATCGTAGCCCGCGCGGTCAAGCACGCTTGCCAGCGCGTCGCCCAAAACGCCGCCGCGGGCGTTGCCCATGTGCATGGGGCCCGTGGGGTTTGCCGAGACAAATTCCACCATCAGCTTCTGCCCGTGGCCCTCGTCCACGCGGCCGTAGTCCGCGCCCTCGGAGACCACGCATTTGAGCACGTCCGCATACCAGGAGGGAGCCAGGCGGAAGTTAATAAAGCCGGGGCCCGCCACCTCAACGGAGGAAAACCAGCTCCCCGCGAGATCCAGGTTCTCCACCAGCGCCTCGGCAATTTTGCGCGGGGCCATGTGCAGGGCGCGCGCCCCGGTCATGGCGTGGTTTGCGGCATAGTCGCCGTTCTGGGTGTCCTTGGGGATCTCCACCGTGCCGTTCAGTTTTGCCCCTGCGGGGAGCTGTCCCTTTTCGACCGCCTTCTCGCAGGCGCTCTGCAGCAGGGCGCCGATGCTGTCCTTCGCGTTCTGGATCATATTAGCCATTGCTTCTGTCTCCCATCTTCTTCTGTTCTTTCACTGTCAGCTTAAAGCGGTTGCGGCTGACGAAGGCGTGCTCCAGATCGAGCACATAGTCGATCTCCACATGGCCGCCGTGTTCGTTGAAGCGGCTGGAAAGACCGCGGGTGTTCATGTGCATGGTGGCCGAGCCCACCGGCGTGTCGTAGAGAAAGGCGTGTTTCTCGCCGGGGCTGAAGATCATGCGGCTCGTGACGGTGCCGTTGCGGTCGACGACCACCTTGTCCGCGCTCACCACCACGTTTGTCTCGGTTCCCTCCATGCCGGTGACTTCGCTCTCCTGATAAGTCAGGGACGCGGTATTCCCGTCGAAGGTATAGCGGCCGTCGGTGGTGAAGTCGATGGAATCCTCTTCCCCCTCGCCGTAGCCGTAGAGGCTGCGGATATAAATGACTACGTCTTTTGTCATATCAAATCTCCATGATAGGCGCCTGTTCGGCGTGAACAGGGCCGAGTTGTAAGTAAGGTTCGGCAAAGGTCTCGAAGGCGCGCACGTCGCCGCTGACAAAAAAGCGCCGTTCAGCCCGCTCCCCGCCGGTGAGAGCGTTTTGCACAAGGTAGTCCCGCACTGCTGCGGCCCCGCAGTCGGCGGCGGACAGGAGCTTCACGTCCCCGAGATAATCCCGGATCGCGTCCTCGATAAAGCCGTAATGGGTGCAGCCGAGCAGCACGGCGTCGAAGCTGCGCTCCCGCATGGGCGCAAGCGCGCGCTGCACGCAGTCGATAATCACGGGATCGTCGCGACGGGTGTGGCCGGCTTCAATGGTGGGCGCAAACTCCGGGCAGGGCACACCGACGATCTCCCGCTTCATGCCGCATTTTTTCCACAGGGCGTCGGTAAACTCCCCGCTGGAGATACTTGCCGCCGTGGCGATCACGGCGAGAGGCCCGTCCCCCGGGACGGCGGCCATGGCGTCGAGCGCGGGGGCCAGCACCCCGAAGGCGGGGATGGGGTAGGCGCCGATCTCTTCCTTTGCCGCGCTTGAGATGGTGCCGCAGGCGGCGAGAATGGCCTTCACGCCGAAGGAGGCCAGATAATCCATGTCCTGCACGGCGATGCGGCGCAGCTCAGGAAGCGGACGCGGGCCGTAGGGCATGCGCCCGGAGTCTGAGAAGTAGACAAAATCCTCACCCGGCAGCATGCGCATCAGCGCGCGCAGCCCGGTCAGGCCGCCCACGCCGGAATCGTAAACCCCGATGGGCCGTTTATCCATCACTGTCGCCTCCCATGATTGAAATGTTTTGCTGAACTAATAATATATATCATGGAAGGGCAGATGGCAAGAAAAAAATTGTATCCTTTTCCTGTGGAATTGTCCTTGCTGTTCTGCTATAATACGATGAATGAAAAATACGACCGCAGCTCGATCCTGTTTTCTCACAAATGCAAAGCGTTGGCTTTGCATTTGAAAGGAGGAGCAGCGTAATGAGCGAGCCTTCGCCACGCCTGGCGGAGGCGAGGGATATGGAGCTTGCGGCGACGTGGGGAGGGGAGCTTCATGAACATCGAACTGAGCGAAAAGGAATACCGGCGGCTGCTGGACATGGTGTATATCGGCAACTGGATCCTGAACTCGGCCCGCGGGGACGACCGCTTTGAGGACTATGATCTTCTGCAGGAGAAGCTCTTTGCCCTGGCGCCGGGGCAGGGGATGCGCTCGCTGGTGCAGCGCTGGCACGGGCACATTTTCCCGTCCCAGGCCTATGAGGACGGCGGCATCCACGAGGCCATCGCCGATTATGAGGACGCGGTTTTCTTCAACATCCTGGCTGAGGAGCTGGCCCGGCGCGATCTGGGCCTCGAGGACAGCGACCCGGAGGACTTCACCGAGCTCAACGAGCGCATGGAGGAATACATGCAGGAGTTTGAGAAAAACGGTTTAAGCACGATTAATATTGATCTGTGACCCTCTCAGTCAGCGCCGCAAACGGCGATTGGGGGAGGGGGACCGCTTCAGCGGTGGAAGGGGTTTTCCAATCAGGCATCCAAACGGACGTCATATGACTCCCTCCGCCCCAGTTTGCGAACTGGGGCACCTCCCTCAGAGAGGGAGGTAAAAACGAAAGGAGCTTGCGAGGCTCCCGTCTCCTTTACAAACGCAAAGCGCAAGACTTTGCGTTTGAGAGGACGAGCAGCGGAGTGAGCGAGCTTTCGCGTTGCCACGCGGAAGCGAGACGAAAGGAGCTTGCGAGGACGACATGCACGACGAACTGACAAGAGAAGACATCAAAAAAATGCAGGAGGAGCTGGACTACCGCCGGCTCGAGCTTATGCCCGGACTCATCGAAGAGGTCAAGCGCACCCGCGCCTTCGGGGATCTGAGCGAAAACTTTGAATACAAGGCCGCCAAGCAGGCCCAGAACAAAAACCGCAGCCGCATCCGCTATCTCGAGGGCATGATCAAGACCGCCCACATCATCGACGACCGCTCGGCGGCGGACGAAGTGGGGCTTTTCGACAAGGTGGAGATCTACATTTCCGAGGACGACGAGACCCAGACCATCCAGGTGGTGTCCACCGTGCGCACAGACCCGCGCAAGGGGCTGATCAGCATGGACTCCCCCTTCGGCAAATCCGTCCTCGGCAGAAAGGTGGGCGACGTCATCACCGTACACGTAAACGATTCCTACAGCTACGAGGCGGAGATCCGCTCCATCACCAAGGGCAAGGACGACGGCTCCGTGCCGCTGCTGGGATACTGATAAAAAAGTGGAAAGTGAAAAGTGGAAATATGGTGTCCGCTTCACGGACAAATAAAAAGCGCACGGCTGAGATGCCGTGCGTTTTATATTTCCGGCCCGGTCAAAAGACGCGGCCTGCTTGGATGCGCCGCGCCCGGTGTAAGAAAGAAAAAGGCCGCTGAGACGCGATAGGCATTTTTGCTGTCTCCGGGCCTTTTTTCCCGCGACTATCGCACATTTCCCTTGTCGGGTTGCAAGGACGATACCTCGTCGCGCAGCCGTCCGCGCTCGGCGCTGCCTGCGTCCTCGTTCTGCCTGTCAATCCGCGGCTCCTTCACTCCACTTTTCACTTTCAGAAGTAGAACCAATCGTACCCCGCGTGTCCCGGGCGGCTCAGGCAGTAGACGCCGACGACGAGGTGACCCAGCAGGAGCGTGAGCCCCACGATGGCCTTGACTCTGTCCGCGCGGCGCGTCCACTCGGTTTCTTTGAGGCGGAGAAAAAGCAGGGTGATCGCCGTGCCGAAGACCGTCGTATAGAGCGCGAGGCTGCCCCATTCGTAGTTGCCGTCGTTTGCGCGAAAGCCCGTCTCGGTGAGAAGCAGCGCCTCGAAGATCGCAGCGCCCAGCACGCCCCAGAGAATGCGGAGGTGTCCGCGCTGCGCCTTTTCCCGCACGCCCTGCACCGCGTGGCTCCAGATCGGCAGAAGCAGACCCCGCAGATACATCACAAGCGCCGCGAAAAGTCCCGCGAGCGTCCAGGTGCGCAGGGCCACGCCCGAGTGCGCGCCCGCAAAGTCCTCGGCATAGAGGGCGCTGGAGCTCCACACAAGAGCCAGCAGCGCCGGGATGAAGGCAAGGCCGATCAGAAGCTCGTTCTTAAAGCCCCGGGCGCGGGTTTTCACAAAGTCCCACACCAGCATGCAGAAGACCGCCGGGGCGAAGGCGCCGAGAAAGCTCGGCTTAAAGAGCGTCGAGAGCAGCAGCCACAGCATGAGCCCCAGCCAGTCGGAGAGCCGGAGCTGCCCGCGGCGATCGTCCCAGAGGGAAAAGAAGCAGAGCAGCGCCAGGGGGATGGGCGTACGGCTGAAGAGCAGGGTCATATTGTGCAGGACGTTTCCGTTAAAGACGCCGAGGTACATCCCCGTCTGCCCCGGGAAAACCCACGGGCCGCACAGATGCGCCAGCAGCGCCGCAAGATACGCATACTCCCCCTCAAGCCGGGGAAACAGGCGGCGCAGGAAAAGCCAGAGCGTCCCGACGCCGAGAAGCTGATTTGCCGTCAGCAGCAGCGACAGGGCGGTCTCCGCGCGCTTATCTCCGAGGGCGCCCCATAAAAGGCGCACCAGCCAGGAGGCGAGGCCGTAATCGCTGTGGCCGAGGGCGAGCTTCACATGCGCCGGCATGTCCGAGAGAATGTAGTCTGCGCACATGAGATAGAAGATCCGCTGCCAGCGCCAGCACAGCGCCGCGGTCAGCACCGCGCAGAAAACCAGGCACAGGCGCCGCGGCAGGCTTGCTTTTTCGCTCATGGCTTATTCCTCCGGTTTCGGCGGGGTCTTGTCGATGCCGCCGAAGTAGTGGCTGCGCTCTGCGTCGCTCAGGCTGAAGCTGCGGCAGAGATTGTCGATGTTGGCCTGGCACCAGTCCCGATCCTCGATCATGCTCCGCAGATCGCCCAGGGCGCGCTCCCAGGATTTTTCACTCGAGCCGATGCGCCCGTAGTCGCGCGGGATCTCGGGGCGGATCTCGTCTGCCATGCGGTCAAACTCCGCAAGCACGGACTCGTTTGACAGGGGGCCTGCCAGAAGCTCGGCTGCGCGGGTGAGGAACTTGTCGCGGAAAAGCTCGTTTTTCATCAGCGGCACCGAGAAGGTCGCCACCTGGATCGTGTTTGCCGCGTAGCTGTTGAGCAGGTGGCTCTGGATGCTGTCAAAGCTGCGGAAAGCGGCGTCCAGATCGTAAAACAGCAGGTGCCACTTGCCGTCGGCCTGGTAGGAGCGGGCATAGCGGAGGTTGCCGCTCGTCACGTCGGTGTTGGCGCAGAAGCCCTCCAGGATCAGCCAGTCGATGAGGCTGTCGATGTTCACAGATTTGCAGAATTCCCGATAGCTCTCCTCAAGCGCCATGTCGTGCTTGTTTACAAAGTCCACCGTCGCCATATAGAAGTCCGTGCCGTAGGGGGCGGGAGCCTCAAAGCACTCCACGCTGCTCTCCTCCACCTGCGCCACGTTCGCGTAGAGCGAGGCGTTGGGCCGCTCCTTGATGGTATAAATGCCCTGGTACTCGCCGTTGAGGTAGAGCACACAGAAGAGGCTTCGCTGGTTGATGGCGGCGGTGTCCGCCTTTTCTGCGAGACTCTGGGCCAGCTCATTGCGGATGACCGTCTGGTACTGATCCTGCCCCGCCCGCAGCAGCAGCGCCGTGAACGAGGTCGCCCCGCCGCCGTAGAGGTCGCACTCGAGCGTCGGATCCCCATAGGCCCCGCTGATGTGCACGGCGAGGTTTTTCTTAAACAGCACCAGGCTCGTCTCGCCGTTTAAGGTGACGCCGCAGTTGATGTTGAAGTTCTCCCCGTCCTCGCGGTAGAGGGCGAGGCTGCCGGGCATCTCATAGAGCTTGCTGCCCGCGCCGTAGATACCGGAAAACTCCCGGAAATCCTCTGCCACAAAGCTTGCCACCGGCAGCGTATGCCCTTCGTTCAGGATAAAGCTGAGGGCCAGCGTCCGGCTGGGGACGGCGTCGGGCTCAAAGCGCTTCACGCTCACCACGCAGGTCTTGTCGATCTCGATGGGGCCGGTGTATAGCTCGCTCTCAAGGGTAGGGGCGGAGCCGTTGATCGTATAGCGAAGCTCCCCTTCGCCCGTGTCCTTGAGCTCAAGTGTGACGGTTTTGACCCCCTCAAACACCCCGTCGGGGGTGAGGTTCACGGGCTTTGCGCTCACTCTGCGCAGACCCCCCACGTTTGCCCTCTCGGGCGTCGGCACGGTGAAGTAGAAAAAGCCGGGGGCGTTGTCCATGCGGCCCATGCTGCCGCCGGTGGGGATGTCCCGCAGGCCGATGCAGTCGATAAGCTCCCCGTCCGCGTCCGTGATATAAAGCTGCTCATGCGCGGCGTTCAGGGAGAAGCCCGTGCAGGGCGTGTAGCTGTAGAAGTCGGAGCCGGGTTTTTCGCACACGAAAAGCGCCATTTCGCCGGGCTTGAGCTCCTGCGCCGGCATCTGCCAGAGGAAGGGGTTCTCCCCCGTGTCGGAGAGGTAGTAGTCGGAGAGCGTCACCGTCTCGTCGGAGATGTTCTTGATCTCCACCCAGTCGCAGTCGGTGGAGCTGCCCGCCACGTTGATGCCGAGGTTTTTGACCGCCGCCTCGTTCACCACCAGGGGGCCGCGCGGCTTGAGCGTGCGCTGCCAGGCAAGGTAGCCGTCGGCGGTGTTGGGATATCCCGGCGTGGGATAGAGCGTGGGGCCCCAGTTCCCCTCGCTGTCGAGCGCCATGGCCACATCCGCCGCGCAGCCGCCGCAGGCGGCAAAGTCCACCGCGATGTTGGAAGCGTCATAGAGATATACGCAGTCATATTCCGAGAGGCCGAAGTCCATGTGCAGCTCGTCGCCCGCGCGGTTTTTCTTGGAGGCGTAGACCAGCAGGCACGCGCCGGGCTTCAGCTCCTGCTCGGGGAAGGTCCAGCCCCAGCGGCGCGCGCGGTCGGCAAGGCGGCAGCCCTTGAGCTCGATCGTCTCGTCCGAGAGGTTTGTGAGCTCGATCCAGTCGGAGAAGTCTCCGTCCTCGTCCCGGAGGACGCTGCGGTTTTTCTCCATCAGCTCCGTGATGCGCAGCTTCCCCATCAGGGACGACACCGGCGTCGGCGTCGGCACAGGGGTCGGCGCAGGCGTCGGCGTGACCGCCGGGGCCGAGGCCTCGGCAAACACGGGCAGCTTCTGCTCAAACAGCACCGCCGCAGCCATCACCGCCACAAGCAGCATGGCCAGCAGTACCAGAATGGAATGATTGCGCTTCGGCATGGGAAACCCTCCAAAATCGGTAAAGCCGACAAAATAACAAAGTAAATCAAAATATTATACCGCCGGAAGGGGACATCTGTCAAACACAAAGCTTGTGCAAAAGGAAGGGAGAGGGTATAATGAAAAGGAAAAGTGCAGGTTTTGCCTCCCCTTTCAGGGGAGCCTGTAAGGAAGGGGCTCCCTCAGTCACCAGTTTGCGAACTGGTGACAGCCTTCGGCCCAGGTCGCAATCACAGATTGCTCCCCGCTTTGGCTACAAACGTGCCCCCGGCACGTTTGCTTAACGCGTCGCGCCCTCAGAGAGGGAGCCTGTAAGGAAGAGGTATTAATATGAAAAACATCCTCATGCTGGGAACCGGCGGGACCATCGCGTCCGAAATGACGCCGGAGGGTCTCGCGCCCGAGCTCACGCCGCAGCAGCTTCTGCGCTATGTCCCGGCAATCCGGGATCTCTGCCGCGTGGACTGCGTGAATCTCTTTTCCCTGGACTCCACCAACATCACGCCCGCCCACTGGATCCGTACCGCCGCCGCCATCCGCGAAAGTTACGACGAGTACGACGGCTTCGTCATCAGCCACGGCACCGACACCATGGCCTATACCGCGGCGGCGCTGAGCTATCTTGTGCAGGGGGCGGACAAGCCCATCATTATCACCGGGGCCCAGAAGCCCATCAACTACGACTCCACCGACTCCAAGCTGAACCTGACCGACGCCTTTGTATGTGCTGCCTCGGGCGAACTCGCGGGGGTGAACATCGTCTTCAGCGGGCGCGTCATCCTCGGCACCCACGCGCGCAAGACCTGCTCAAAGAGCTTCGCCGCCTTTTCCAGTATCAATTACCCCGACGTGGGGATCCTGCTGGATCATCGCCTGGTGCGCTACATCGCGCCGGACGCCTTTTACGCCCCACGCTTTTTCGACGTGCTGGACGAGAAGGTGGCGCTTGTGAAGATGGTGCCGGGTCTCGACCCCGCGGTGCTGGACTTTCTGCTTACGCGAAACGACGCGCTCATCATGGAGTGCTTCGGCGTCGGGGGGCTGCCCGCCTATGAGGACGACCGCATCCTGCGCCTGGTGCAAAAGCACACGGCGGCGGGCAAGTTTCTCGTCGTTACCACCCAGGTGCAGAACGAGGGCTCGGATCTCTCGGTCTATTCCGTGGGCCACAGCCTCAAGCAGAATCCCCTGGTGCTCGAGGGCTACGACATGACAAGCGAATCCCTCTACGCCAAAATGATGTGGATTTTAGGTCAGACGAAGCAGCCGCGCGAGGTGGCAAAGCTGTTTTATACACCGGTTGCGCACGACATGCTGCGCGGAACGTGAACCAGTTTGGGGTTTGGAGTTATGGAACAAAAATCGGAAGTTACTGCGCGTATCGACCAAATTGAGGCCGAGGTCTATAAATTATTAAAACCCCACGGGTTTCGTAAGCACGGGCGAACGCTGCACCGTTTTGTGGATGGGGATATTTCGCAGGTCATCAGCTTTCAGTGCGGGCAGGCTTATCTGAATATGACGCACCTGATGACCGTGAACCTCGGCATTCGTGTGCCCGAATGCTTTGAACGCGCGTTTATGCCATCTTCACAGATGAAGAAATACTACCACGAACACGAATGCAATATTCGCTCGCGTTTTGGGGAAATCGACGGCGGTGAGGTCAGGGTCTTCGACCTGCGCGGCGACACGGACGCGATCACAGCAGAAATCGTGCGGGACATGGAAACCAAGGTGCTGCCGGTATTCGATGTCCTCAGCTCCCGCGACGCGATCCTCCTGCACAGACGGGACTATCCGCGCTTTGACACAATTTATGATCATCTGATCCTGTTGGAGGAGGCTATGATTTATGGCCGCCGGGGCCAGACGGATCAGGCAAAGGCACTGTTTGAGCAGTATTATCAGGGTGTGCTTAAACAATATCAGCAGAATGGAGACGCAAAACACTTGAAGGGACATCTCAGCTATCTGGACGAGCTTGCCGGGAAGCTTGGGCTGAGATAAAGGTAAATTATATGCAGACAATCATCGTAATCGGCGGCGGGGCCTCGGGCATGATGGCGGCGCTGACCGCCAGTGAAAAGCCCGATCACCGCGTCATCCTCATCGAGCGGCAGCAGCGCGTGGGGCGCAAGCTCCTTGCCACCGGCAACGGCCGCTGCAACCTCACCAACACCGGCGCCACAATCGAACATTACCACGGGGAGAACCGGGACTTTGCCGCCCCGGCCTTAACGGCGTTTTCCCCGGCGGAGGTACTGGCTTTTTATCGAAAGCTCGGCCTTGTGACGAGAAAGGAGTACGGCGGGCGGGTTTACCCCCTGTCGGATTCCGCCAACAGCGTCGTGGACGTGCTGCGCTTTGCCCTCGAGGCCGGGGGCGTGGAGGTGAAAACCGCCTGCCCCGTGCGGGAAGTGAAGCGCGAAAAGGCGGGCTTTCTCGTCATGACGGACGACGCGCGCCTGCATGCCGACAAGCTCGTGATCGCCTGCGGGGGCGCGGCGGGCGAAAAGCTCGGCGGCGTGATGGACGGCTATACGCTTCTCGGTCAGCTCGGCCATAAGCGAACGGCGCTCTATCCCGCCCTGGTGCAGCTTCTCACCGCGCCGGACTATCCCCGCGCCCTCAAGGGGGTGCGCGCCGACTGCGCCTTGCGGCTTCTCGCGGGCGGGGAAGTTCTCGCGCAGAGCGCCGGGGAACTCCAGTTTACCGAGACGGGCGTCTCCGGCCCCGCGGTCTTCGATCTCTCCCGCGCCGCCGCGACGGGGGGCAAGGGCCACGTCCTCTCGGCAGACTTTCTGAAAGACTTCGACGAGGCCGCCGTCCTCGCGTTATTGAAGCAGCGGCAGGGGAGCCTGCCCGATCTCCCGGCCGCGGACATGCTGACGGGTATCGTCCACAACCGCCTGGGAAAGATGCTGGTAAAATACGCCGCCCTCGACGCGAACGCCCCCCTGCGCGCGCTCGACGGGTCGGCGCTCAAAAAGCTTGCGCGCGCCTGCAAGGACTTTCGCCTCGACGTGCGCGGGACGGAGGGCTTTGACAAGGCCCAGGTGACGGCGGGCGGCGTGAAGACCTCCGGCTTTAACCCCGAGACGCTCGAGAGCTGGTTTGTCCCCGGCCTCTTCGCCTGCGGGGAGGTGCTGGATATCGACGCCGACTGCGGGGGCTTCAACCTCCAGTGGGCCTGGGCCAGCGGGAGACTGGCAGGGAGGCTCGGCACATGATCCTGATACGAAATCTCCGCCTGGAGCCGGGTGAAGCCCTGGACGCCCTGCGGCAGAAGGCGGCAAGGAAGCTCCGCGTCCCGGAGGGGGAGATCACGGAATGCTTTCCGGTGAAGCGCTCCCTCGACGCGCGCAAGAAAAACGACATCCATTATACCTGCTCCGCCGCCGTGAGCCTGCGGCGCGGGGAGGAGAGAGCCATGCAGAGAGCGGGAAAGGACGCCGCGCCCTACACCCCGCCTGTCTATGAGATCCCGCGTGTCGACGGCAGGGAACGTCCCGTGGTCGTGGGCTTCGGCCCTGCGGGCATGTTCGCGGCGCTGGTGCTTGCAAAGGCCGGGGCAAAGCCGATCGTCCTGGAGCGCGGCCAGGCGGTGGAGAAGCGCTCTGCCGCGGTCGAGGCCTTCCGCCGCGGCGGGGAGCTGAATGTCGAGTCCAACGTCCAGTTCGGCGAGGGCGGGGCCGGCACCTTCTCGGACGGGAAGCTCAACACCGGCACGCACGACAGGCGCATGTTCTGGGTACTCAAGGAGTTTGCCGCCCACGGCGCGCCGGAGAGCGTGACCTATGACGCCAAGCCCCACATCGGCACGGACGTGCTGGTGGACGTGGTGAGAAACATCCGGGAAGAAATCCTCGCCCTCGGCGGGGAGATCCGCTTTGAGACAAGGCTCGACGGACTTGTGACGGAAAACGGCGCCCTCTGCGCAGCCCAAATCACCCACGCGGGCGTGACCGAAACCCTGCCATGCCGCCGATTGATCCTCGCCATCGGGCATTCCGCGCGCGACAGCTTTGAGATGCTGCACACGCTCGGCATTTCCATGGAGCGCAAGCCCTTTTCCATGGGCGTTCGCATTGAGCATAAGCAGGCGGCTGTCGACCTCGCCCAGTACGGGCGGGCGCGGGGAGAGCTCCCGGCGGCGGACTACAGCCTCAACGTCCACCTGCCGGACGGGACGAGCGCCTATACCTTCTGCATGTGCCCCGGCGGCAAGGTCTTCGCCGCTGCCTCGGAGGCGGGCGGCGTGGTCACAAACGGCATGAGCTACTCCAAACGCGACGGCGAAAACGCCAACGCTGCCCTGCTCGTCACCCTGCACACCGAAGACTTCCCCGGCGAGGGGGTGCTGGCCGGCATGTACTGGCAGCGGGAGATCGAGCGCGCGGCCTATGCCTATACCGGCTCCTATCAGGCGCCCGCCCAGCTTGTGGGCGACTTTCTCAAAAAGCGCCCCAGCACGGGGCCGCAGTCCGTCACGCCCAGCTATGAGCCGGGGGTATGCTGGGGCGATCTGCGGCAGGTGCTGCCCGCAAGGATCACCGATGTGCTGCATAACGCCATCCCGGCGCTTGGAAAAAAGCTGAAGGGCTTTGACGATCCGGCGGCGGTGCTCACCGGGCCCGAGACGCGCTCGTCCTCGCCCGTGCGCATTCTGCGGGACGAGAGCCTGCAGAGCCCGACGCTCCGCGGCCTCTACCCCTGCGGCGAGGGCGCGGGCTACGCCGGCGGCATCACCTCCGCCGCTGTGGACGGCCTCAGGTGCGCGGAGGCAGTCTTGATACAATGATAAAGCTTAGCAAAACGGAAAAATCCATATTCTTTGCCCTGCTCGCCCTGGGGCTTTTCGCGCGCGTGTACCGCTTCGGCTCCGCCCCGCCCGGGCTCAACCAGGACGAGGCCTTTGCCGCCTACGAGTCCTGGGCCCTGCTGCACTTCGGGCAGGACAGCTCCCTGCACCCCTGGCCGGTCTATCTCACCGCCTGGGGCAGCGGCATGAACGCGCTGGAGAGCTATCTGCTGCTGCCCTTTCTCGCCCTCTTCGGGGTGAAAACCTGGGTCATCCGCCTGCCGCAGCTTTTGCTGGGGCTTGCGGCCCTGCCCGCAGCCTTCTCCGTCGGGCGGCGCTTCGGCGGCAATCGCGGCGGTCTCTGCACTCTCGCCGTGCTCTCGCTCTGCCCGTGGCATGTGCTGCTCTCGCGCTGGGCGCTCGAGTCCAACATGGCGCCGAACCTGCTGCTTCTTGGTCTTTGCCTTTTCCTCAAGGGGCTGGAGGACGGGCGCTTTCTGCCCCTCTCGGCGCTTTTTTACGGCCTCGCCCTCTACGCCTATTCCGCCGTCTGGCCCGTGGCGCCGCTGCTTCTCGGACTCATGCTCCTGTACGCAAGGCCGCGCTTTGACAAGCATCTCGTTCTTGCGGGCGTGATCCTCGCGGCGCTGGCTCTGCCGCTCGTTGCTTTTCTCGCGGTAAACTACGGGCTGACGGACGAATTCAGAATCGGCCCCTTCTCGGTGCCGAAACTGGTTGCGGCGCGGTCGGGGGAAATTTCCCTCCGGAATATCCCGGAAAACCTCAAAACCATGTGGGGCATTTTAGCCCGACAGTCCGACGGACTCAAGTGGAACAGCCCCGGCGTCTACGGTCTCTTCTATCCCGTGCTGTTCCCGGCGTTCGGCGTCCTCGGCCTGGGGGCGCTCCTGTACCGGGCGGTCAAGTCTTTCCGGTCGCGGCGCTTTGACGCGGCGGTGCTGCTTCTCATCTGGCTTCTGTGCGGCCTGATCCTCTCGGCGCTCATCTCCGTAAACGTCAACCGCATGAATTTCCTGCTCATGCCCCTGGGGCTGACCATGGCGCTCGGCGCGTCGACGGCGCTCACGCTTGCGGGGCGCTGCGGCCGCGCGGCGGGGCTTGGACTTCTCGCGCTGCTGCTGGTGTTCTTCGGCTTTTTCGCGCGGTACTATTTTACCGATTATAGCGACTCTCTGAACGGGGAGTTCACCCTCGGCTGGGACGCGGCGCTGGAGGAGGCTCTTTCCCATGAGGGGACGGTCTATGTGACGCGCGCGCTTTCGTACCCGAAGCTCCTGCTTGCGGCGGAAGTTTCCCCGCAGGACTTCAACAATACGGTAGAGTACGTCGTTTACCCCGCGCAGTATCTGAGCCCCCTGCGCTTTGACCGCTTTGTGTACTGCGAGGACAGCGACCCGCCCTTTGACCCCCTGGGCGTCTATGTCCTCTGGAACGGTTCGCCCGCGGAGCGCCTGGAGCGCGCGGGCTTCACCATCCGCCGCTTCGGATGCTTCGAAGTATTGTATATGCAAAAATGACCTGCCGGATGGCAGGTCATTTTTGGTTATGCCTCCCCTGAAGGGGGAGGTGGCCGAAGGCCGGAAGGGGTTTATTCGTAGTCCACCACGTTTGCCCAGCGCAGGAGGAAGTCGCGCTCCTCCAGCTTGCCCTTGACGGACTGGGAGGCGGCCACGATGGGCATCCACTTCTGCACGTAGCTCTTCTCAATGTTGCTGCCCTCGCAGAACATGTCGAGGTACTTCTCGGCAAGGTCAGCCTCGCCGCGCAGGTGGAAGGTCAGAAAGCTTCTCGCCGCGTCCGCGGAGGCGTTGCCCTGGGTGGCGTGGGCCCAGTCGATGACGTACAGCTCGTTTTTCGGGGTCAGGATGATGTTCGAGGGGCACAGGTCGCCGTGGCAGAGCTTGTCGTGGTTGGGCAGGCCCTCCAGGCGGATCAGCAGCTCGTAGCGGGTGACGGGGTCGAGATCGGCGGTGAGGATCTTGCGGTTCATCTTGTCCTTGAGACGGCTCAGCAGCGGGCTCTTCTTCGTGTGGATGAGAAGCTGGGTGTCCACCATCATCTCCAGGTACTTGTCAGTGTTCGCGGGATCGTCGCGCATCAGGTGGGAGAGGGTCTCGCCCTCAATATACTCGGAGATAATGGCCCACTTGCCGTCGATGGTGGTGACCTCCAGAATCTTCGGCACGTTCAGACCGACGTCCTCCACGCGCGCCTGGTTGAGCGCCTCATTGAGAATGTCCGCCTTGCCGAAGCTGTGGTTGAAGACCTTGACGCACTTGTCACCGTCGCGGTAAATGACCTTGTTTTTACGTTCAGCGATCACATTTTCCAGATTCATTTTCATGCTCTCCCTTCCAGCTGTGTTTCATCGGGCTTGGGGGTCTCCTGGAACGTTCTGCCGTAATAGGCGTTGAGATACATCTGCTTGATCTCGCTCATGAGCGGGTAGCGGGGATTGGCGCCGGTGCACTGGTCGTCGAAGGCCTGCTCGACCATCTCGTCGAGCGTTGCGAGGAAGGCGGCCTCATCCTCCACGTAATCGCGGATGGTGGGCTTGATGCCGATGACGGCCTTGAGTTCGTCGATCTTCGCAATCAGGGCCTCCAGCTTTTCGCTGTCCGTATTGCCGCCGCAGCCGAGGGCGTCCGCCACCATGGCATAGCGCGCGAGGGTGTGCGGGTGGTCGTACTGGGGGAAGGTGCCCATCTTGGTGGGAGCCTCGGCAGCGTTGAAGCGCAGCACCTCGTCCATCATGAGGGCGTTGGCCAGGCCGTGGGCCACATGGTGGAACGCACCGAGCTTGTGGGCCATGGAGTGCATCACGCCGAGGAAGGCGTTGGCGAAGGCCATGCCGGCCATGGTGGCGGCGTTGGCGACCTTCTCGCGGGCCTCTACGTCGCTGCCGTCGGCATAGGCGCGCGGCAGGTAGGCAAAGAGGTTCTTGAGCGCCTGCAGGGCCAGGCTGTCGGTGTAGTCGGTGGCCATGACGGAGGCGATGGCCTCGAGCGCGTGGGACACCGCGTCAATGCCGGAGGAGGCGGTCAGACCCTTGGGGGCGGTCATGTGGTAGTCCACATCGACGATCGCCATGTTGGGCATTAGCTCGTAATCGGCGAGGGGGTACTTGATATGGGTCTTCTCGTCGGTGATGACGGCAAAGGGCGTTGCCTCGCTGCCGGTACCGGCGGAGGTGGGAACGCAGATGAGGTAGGCCTTTTCACCCATCTTCGGGAACTTGTAAATGCGCTTGCGGATATCGGAGAAGCGCATGGCCATGTCGGCAAAGTCGGCCTCGGGATGCTCGTAGAGAACCCACATGATCTTGGCCGCGTCCATCGGGGAGCCGCCGCCAAGGGCGATGATGACGTCGGGCTTGAAGGAGGCCATCTGCTTGGCGCCCTCTCTCGCGCAGGCGAGGGTCGGGTCGTTCGGCACGTCGAAGAAGCAGGTGTGCTGGATGCCCAGCTCCTCAAGCTTTGCGAAGATGGGCTCAGCCGCCCCGGTCTTATAGAGGTGCGGGCCCGTCACGACGAAGGCGCGCTTCTTGCCCATATCCTGGAGCTCATTGAGCGCCACGGGCAGGCAGCCCTTCTTGATATAGATTTTTTCCGGCGCGCGGAACCAGAGCATGTTCTCCCTTCTTTCCACCACGGTCTTGATATTCAGCAGGTGCTTGACGCCCACGTTCTCGCTCACGGAGTTGCCGCCCCAGGAGCCGCAGCCGAGGGTCAGCGAGGGCAGGAGCTTGAAGTTATACAGGTCTCCGATGCCGCCGTGGGAGGACGGAGTGTTCACCACGATGCGGCAGGTCTTCATTCTCGCCTGGAAGGCGGCGAGCTTGTCCTGACCGGTGGCGGTGTTGAGGTAGATGGAGGAGGTGTGGCCGAGGCCGCCGCCCTTGATGAGCGCGTCCGCCTTCTCCACGGCGTCGGCAAAGTCCTTGGCGCGGTACATGGCGAGCACGGGGGAGAGCTTTTCGTGGGCAAACTCCTCCGACTTGTCGGTGGACTCCACCTCGCCGATGAGGATCTTGCTGCCCTCGGGGATCTCCACGCCCGCAAGGGCGGCGATCTTCGCGGCGGGCTGGCCGACGATGGCAGCGTTCAGGGAGCCGTTGATGATGATCGTCTTGCGCACCTTCTCAAGCTCGTCTTCCTTGAGGAAGTAGCAGCCGCGCTTGGCAAACTCCGTGCGCACCTGATCGTACACGCCGTCGAGTACGACGACGGACTGCTCGGACGCGCAGATCATGCCGTTGTCGAAGGTCTTGGAGTGGATGACGGAGTTGACCGCCAGGAGAATGTCGGCCGTGTCGTCGATGATGGCGGGGGTGTTGCCCGCGCCGACGCCGAGGGCCGGGGTGCCGGAGGAGTAGGCCGCGGTGACCATGCTGGGGCCGCCGGTGGCGAGGATGATGTCCGACTCCTTCATGAGAAGTCTGGTCATCTCGCGGGAGGGGGCGCTGATCCAGCCGATGATGTCCTCGGGCGCGCCGGCCGCGACTGCGGCCTCCAGCACGACCTTGGCGGCTTCAACGGTGCTGCTCTTGGCACGGTGGTGGGGGCTGATGATGATGCCGTTGCGCGTTTTCAGCGCCAGCAGGGTTTTGAAAATGGCGGTGGAGGTGGGGTTCGTCGTCGGGATGATGGCGCACACGAGGCCCAGAGGCTCGGCGATTTTCTTCATGCCGTAGGCCTTGTCCTCTTCAATGACGCCGCAGGTCTTCGTATTGCGGTAGGCGTTGTAGATATACTCGGAGGCAAAGTGATTTTTGATGACCTTGTCCTCCACAATGCCCATGCCGGTCTCAGCGACTGCGGCCTTTGCCAGCGGGACGCGGGCCTTGTTGGCCGCCGTGGCCGCGGCGAGGAAGATGGCGTCCACCTGCTCCTGGGTGTAGCTTGCGTAGACGGCCTGCGCCGCCTTGACGCGGGCGATCTCCGCTTCCAGCGCCTCCAGTGTATCAATTACGGGATAGTCTTTGCTCAAATTTGTTCAACTCCCTTTCTTCAATAGGCATGCTTGACCCTCTCGGAATCGTCAAAATAATAACAGAATTGCATAAAAACTGCAATTATCATTCTTGCCGAAGTTTTGCGTTCTTAGTATATCCCGGAGGGCTTTTTCTTGGGCATTTTTCTATATGCCTTTTTTACCGCATCAAGCGCCCCAGCAGCGCGTCCTTGCGCACGACGCCGAAGTCGCGGGAGTCGAGCGCGGTCTCTCTCGCGTCGCCCAAGACGAAAAGCTCGCCCTGGCGCAGAATGAGCGGGTAGATCGGCCCCTCCGGGCGGGGATCGGTGCGGGTAAAGCTGTAGCTGCCGCGCTCGGCAATGCCGTTGATGTAGGCAATGCCCTCGCGCACGTCCACGCTGTCGCCGGCAGCCGCGACTACCCGCCGCACGGCAGGCGTCCCGTCCGGCAGGCGCAGGCACACGAGATCGCCGCGCTTCACTTCGCCCGTGACGCGAAGATACACCACCGGCTGACCTTTTTTGAAGGCGGGACGCATTCCGTCGTCCCCCTGCAGCAGCACGCCGAACAGCAGCCCGAAGACCACCGCCAGCAGGACAAGAACGCCCAGCGCAAGGCGGACGCGCCGCATCAGCGCCCGATACTCCCGGTCATAGCCGGATCTTCTTCCGTCCGCCGCCATGCTCAGCCCTCCGTCTCGTCAAGGATGGGAAAGGGCAGGCGGTCGAGAATGTCGCGCTGTTTGTCCACGCCGGGGTAGACTTCAAGCAGGGCAAGCCCCGTGGGGCGCAGGGTGAAGACGCAGCGCTCCGTCACATAGAGTACCTGCTGCCCGTTCCGGATCGCCCGCTCCCCGGAGAAGCTAATGCTGCGCACCTTTTCCACGATCTTCGGCACCGTGCCCTCCTGACGGATGCAGACCCTTCCGTCTTCCTCTGTGACCTGAAGACCCTTGGTGTCGAAGGTCAGGCAGAAGACCACCTTCTTCGTCGCGGCGGTGATGTTGCCGAAGCCCCCGATGCCGGAGGCCTGATCCGCGCCCCGGTGAGCGTTGACGTTGCCGAAGCGGTCCATCTCGAGCGCGCCCATAAAGCAGACGTCGAGCCCGCCGCCGTCGTAAAAATCAAACTGCATCGACATGTCGCAGATCGCGTCCGCGCCGATCATCGCGCCGAACTCCGGCCCGCCCGCCGGGAGTCCGCCGGTGCCGCCGGACTCCACCGAGAGCGTGAGATCCTGCAGGATCCCCGCCGCGGCGGCGTACTTGCTGACCTTCTCGGGGATGCCGACGCCGATGTTGATGATGTTCCCGCGCTTTAGCTCCTTTGCCGCCCTGCGCCCGATGATCTCGGCCTCGTCTCCGCGGCTCTTGCCGCTCTTGGCGTTCTCGCGCTCAAGGCGGTGATACCAGTACTGCATGTGGCTTGCCGGGACGTGGATATCGCCGGAGAGGGTGCCAAAGGCTTCGTTGTCGCGCTCCGGCTCACAGACCACCACCACGTCCACCAGCACCGCCGGGAGGATGATGTCGCGCGGGCGGCTGAAGTCCGAGCGCACCCGATCCACCTGCACGATGACCTTTCCGTGATTGCGCCGGGTGAGCTGGGCGATGGAGAGCGCGTCGATGGTGCTGTACTCCCCCTCAAAGGAGATGTTGCCCTTGGCGTCCACGGAGCTTGCCTTGATGAGGGCAATGTCGAAGGCGGGCAGACGGTAGCGGAGATATTCCTCCCCCTCAATCTCAACGACCTTCACAAGCGTGTCGTCGTGGGAGACGGCGTTGAGGCCGGGCCCCTCCACCCTGGGATCGGCAAAGATGCCGAGGCCGACCTTCGTGATGTAGCTGTCGTGGCCTCCGGCCTGGGCGCGCATCGCGTGGGACATGGGGCCGAGCGGGAGATTGTAGGCCTCGAATCGATCCTCCAGCACCAGCTTTTTGGTGCTGGGCATCGCGCCGAAGTGGCCGCAGATGATTTTGCCCACGGCCCCTTCGCGGATGTAATTTTCCGCGCCGCGGTTCGGGTCAAAGAGCCCGAAGCCTGCCGAGGATACCAGCGTCAGGTTTTTCGGGTGCCCGGTCGCGCGGAAGCGTTCGGTGATGGCGTCGTGCAGCTTTTCGGGGTTTGCCGTGCCGACGAAGGAATTCAGGCCGATGACCGCCCCGTCCGGGATGAGCGCTGCCGCTTCATCGGCGGTCAGAATTTTGAACATGGAAATCACTCCTGATTTTATTGTCTCTGTCCGAGAAAGCCTTCAAGGATCAGGCTTGCCGCGACAGCGTCCACATTTTTGCGGTGCTGCTTTTCTTTCTTTCCGGCACTGTGCAGGATGGCGTGGGCCTCGATGCTGCTGCGCCGCTCGTCCCAGAGGATGACGGGCAGACCCGTCTCTTTGATCAGCAGCTCCCGGAAGGCGCGGCTTTTCTCGGCGCGCGGCCCCTCCGTGCCGTCCATGTTTTTCGGCAGACCCAGCACCAGGGTGCCAACGTCCCGGGCCTTCGCCTCTTCGGCGATGCGCTTGGCGGCCCTGTCCATGTCCCACTCCTGCATCGTCCAGGCCTCGCCGGCCAGCATGCCCAGCAGGTCCGAGACCGCAAGCCCGATGCGCTGGTCGCCGTAGTCGATTGCCATGGTGCGCATGTGCGTCCCTCCTTGAATCATATGGCTCCCTCTCCGAGGGAGCTGTTACCAGTGCTCACACTGGTGACTGAGGGAGTTATAGTCCGATGCGCAATCGTCCGGTAGACGCAGGCGACTCCCTCCGTCACAGCCTCGCGTGAGATCGGCTGTGACACCTCCCTCAAAGAGGGAGGCAATTGCTTTTATTTCTTATGCTTCAATCTTGTAAACAGCTTCGGCGCGGCCTCGCCCGCCTTGGCGACGAGGGCGAAGGCTGCGTAGTTGAGCGGGACGCTGCCTGTGCGCATCACGGCGCAGAGCCCCTGCACCGCAGCGCCGCCGAACACGTCCCGGCTCCGCGCCTGTACGCGCTCGTTTTCCAGTGTGCGGCGGATCTCCGAAAGCTTTTCTTCCCGCGTGAGCGTGCACTTGGGGGAAAAGAGAGTGGTCATGCAGGAGAAGACCCCCTTCATGAACATGTAGCGGCAGTCTCGCTGATCCTCGGCCCCGAAGCGCTCAAAGAGTTCCTCCATGCGCTCGTCGGCCAGCACGCACACGTCGAGCTTTTTGTCGTAATACCGGGTGATGAGACTCTCCCCCGGGTGCATGATGTAGCGGTATTTGCATTCCGGCAGCACCGCGACGGCGTCGGCCTTTTCCAGACAATCGTAGATAAATAGCCGATCCTCACCCCAGCGGAAGTCCTGAAAGCGCAGGGCGTTGTCGAGGATGAGCGGGGCCCTGTACAGCTTGCCCCAGACCTGATTCAAAAGATTGGCCTTATAAAGCCGCCCCAGCGCCGCGCCCAGGGTGAGGGGGGTATAGAGTGCCGCCGGCTCAAAGTAGCGGTTCTCGCTCCCGTCCGGCTGCACGATGCTGTAGCCCATCAGCACCAGGTCGGCGTCGCCGCCGTTCTCAATGGCGTATTCCAGCGCGTCCGGGGCCAGCAGGTCGTCCGCATCGGAGAACATGAGGTATTCCGTTCCCTCGGGTACCGCCTCGAGGGCGATATTGCGCGCCCGCGCGGGGCCGCCGTTCGGCACCCAGATGGGCAGCAGCCGGGGGTCTTCTTCATGCAGACGCTCCAGGATCGCCGCCGTTTCGTCCGTGGAGCCGTCGTCCACCGCAATCAGCAGCAGATCGTCCATGCTCTGGTTCAGAATGCTGCGCACGGTCTTTTCAATGGTGGCTTCCGCATTGCAGGCGGGCATGATCACCGCCGCCCGCGGGGCTTTGGGTGTGCTGTTCATCGCGCGCTCTCCTCCTCCGGGCAGGCGGCCCAGACCTCCGCCAGAAAGCGGTAGAGGGGCATGAGCGAGAGAAAGGCGTCCGCCACGATGGCGGGCAGCTCCTCCGTGTAAGCCGTGCCCCCGAGGTCGAAGCTCTTCTCCAGCCCCACGTACTTGCGGTTATACCAGGCGTCCAGCAGGGGATCGTCATGAAGGGCCTTGGGGCGCTTGTAGGGCTGCCCCATGAGCTGCCAGCCCCCGCTCTCGGCGGCCTTCGCCATGCGCAGAAAGCGGGCGGGGTTGGCGTCGATGCTGCGGCGGTAGACCTCCATCTGGGCGGGGCTTGCCTCCCAGAAGCCCATACCGTAGGCATAGGACGAGGGGGAGACCTCAAACCAGAAGGCGGGGCCGTGCTTGGACACATCGCTTGTCCAGACCGTGAACCACAGGTGATCCTTGTAGGGCCCCCGGCCGAAGAGCCGCCGCGCGTCCCGGTAGATGCGGGAGATGTGCACAAAGCCCTCAAACCCGGGCTGACGCCGCTTCGTTTCCTCATAAGTCTCCGCCGCAAGCGCCTTGAAGGGGGTGTTGACAAAATCCTCAAACTCCTGCTTGTGGGCGAGAAACCAGGGTCGTTCGTTGTTGAAGGCAAGCTCCCATAGGAAGCCGCCGGTCTTTTCGCTGAAACCAGAAAACATGCCTGTACCGTCTTTCTTAAAATATCCGTTAGAATGTGGGTATTCTATCACAATCCCGTCCCCCGCGCAACGGTGGAGAAACAAAACAAGGCAGATCCGCGCCGGCGGATCTGCCTTGAATAATCACTGCTTGTCCTGCTGCTCCTGCTCTTCGAGCCTGTGCTGCGCTTCCAGCTTTTTCTGCTCACGCGCCCTTGCGCGGCGGGGATTGCGGATAAAGACCAGGATGCCGATACACAGCAGCGTCACCAGGATCGCCACAATGCACAGCGCGCGCACCACGGGGCCGCGCCCCGCGATCCAGAGGCTGATGACGCCCCCGATGGCGGCCACGCCGTAGAGCACCAGCACGGTCTGCTTCTGACTCATGCCGAGGGCCAGCAGGCGGTGGTGGAAGTGACCCTTGTCGGCCTGGAAGGGACTCTGCCCGTGGGCGAGGCGGCGGATGACCGCAAAGCCCGTGTCCGCCAGCGGCAGGGCAAAGGCCACCACAGTCTGCAGCTTGAACAGGCCGAGGATGGACACCGTGGCCAGAATGAAGCCCAGAAACTGCGAGCCCACATCCCCCATGAAGATCTTGGCGGGGTTGAAGTTGAAGGGGATAAAGCCGAGACACGCGCCGATGAGCGCCGTGAGGATGATGGCGGCGGAGGGCTCTGCCGTGAAGAAGAGGATCGAGGCCGCCAGCAGAAAAAACGAGCAGATGGCGGTCACGCCGGCGGCAAGGCCGTCCAGCCCGTCGATGAGGTTGAAGGCGTTGGTGCACAGCACGATCCACAGCATCGTGATCGGCACGCCGAACCAGCCGAGCTCCATATAAGTCTGGGTCACGGGCCAGGTCACGGCGTCGATCACCAGGCCGAAGCGCACGCACACAAACGCCGCAAAGAGCTGCAATACCAGCTTTACCGCGGGCTTCAGGTTCACAATGTCGTCCACAAAGCCCATGCCCGCAATGATGAACGCGCCGATCACAATGCCGTAGACCTTTTCCGACACCGGCACAAACAGCAGCACCGCGAGGAAAAAGCCCACGATGATCGCAAGCCCGCCCATACGGGGGATGGGGTGGTCGTGTACGCGCCTGTCATCCTTCGGAATGTCCATGGCGCCGATCCGCTCGGCAAAGCGCTTGACCGGCGGGGTCATGCGGTTGCAGACCACCAGCGCCACCACAAAGGCGGAAAAGAGCGCCAGCCAGGGGTTTAAGTTCGGAAACATAAGCGTTCTCCAATAAAATGGTTTTCCTTTTTACCTCCCTTTCGCAAAGGGAGCTAAGGCAGATTAAAACGGCTTCTCAACCAGCCCGATCTTCTTGTAGACCTTTCTCAGCGTCCTGCGCGCCACCGCGCTGGCCTTCTGCGCGCCCTGGGTGTAGACGTCCTGGAGATAGGCCTTGTCGGCGATCATGCGCTCGGCCTCTTCGCGGATGGGGCGGAGGTTTTCAATGACTGCCTCGCCGACGGCGGGCTTAAAGACGCCGTAGCCCTTGCCGTCAAACTCGGCTTCGATCTCGGCATAGCTCTTGCCGGTGACGGAGGAATAGATGTTCATGAGGTTTGCCACACCCGGCTTGTTCTCCGGGTCAAAGCGGACGCAGTGCTCGGTGTCGGAGTCTGTGACGGCGCGTTTGAACTTGCGGGCCAGCTCCTCGGGGCTGTCCATCAGGAAGACGCAGCCCTGCGGGTCGGACTTGGACATCTTGGACGTGGGGTTCGAGAGGCTCATGATGCGCGCGCCCACCTTGGGGATATAGGGCTCGGGCACCTTGAAGGTCTCCCCGTAGAGGTTGTTGAAGCGGATGGCGATGTTGCGCGTCAGCTCGCAGTGCTGCTTTTGATCCTCACCCACGGGGACAAAGTCCGCCTGGTACAGCAGGATGTCCGCCGCCATCAGGGAGGGGTAGGTGAAGAGGCCGCCGTTGATGTTGTCGGCGTGCTTCGCGCTCTTGTCCTTGAACTGCGTCATGCGCGAGAGCTCCCCGAACATGGTGTAGCAGTTGAGGATCCAGCCGAGCTCGGCATGCTCGTGCACATGGCTCTGGAGAAAGAGGGTGTTCTTCTCCGGATCCAGGCCGCAGGCAATGTACTGGGCAAGCTGGGTGGTGGAACGGCGGCGCAGCTGCTTGGGATCCTGGCGCACGGTGAGCGTGTGCAGATCCGCCATGAAGTAGTAGCAGTCAAACTGATCCGGCAGCTCGCTCCAGTTTTTCACCGCGCCGAGATAGTTGCCGAGGTGCAGATCGCCCGAGGGCTGTATGCCCGAGAGCATGACTTTTTTCTTTTCACTGATCGTATCCATAAGGGTTTTCCTCCCGTATTGACAAATTTCACACTTCTATCTATTTTAACAAAAGAACTGATACTTGACAACTGCCAATTTACAAAATAATATAACAGGAGAGCTTTTTACCTCCCTTTGGAAAAAGGGAGGTGGCCGAAGGCCGGAGGGATCGATCCCTCAGTCATGGCCTCGCGAGAGATCGGCCATGACAGCTCCCTTTGCGAAAGGGAGCTTATATCATCCGCACGGAGGAAGAATATGAAAGATATAAGCTGGTTCAACGACATGGAAGCGCGCATCCCGACCGGGGAGGTGCGCACGCGCTTTGCCCCGTCACCCACGGGCTATATGCACGTCGGCAATCTGCGCACGGCGCTCTATACCTATCTCATCGCCCGCCACGGACAGGGCAAGTTCATCCTGCGCATCGAGGATACCGACCAGGGCCGTCTGGTGGAGGGCGCGGTGGACGTCATCTACAAGACCATGGCCGAGTGCCATCTCGAGCATGACGAGGGCCCCGACGTGGGCGGCCCCGTGGCCCCCTATGTCCAGACCGAGAGGAGACCCCTCTATAAGGAATATGCCGAGCTTCTCATGGAGCGCGGCCACGCCTACCGCTGCTTCTGCGAGAAGACCGAGAGCGAGGAGGACAGCGGCGAGTTTAACCGGGGCGACGATCCCTGCCGTGACCTCAGCCGCGAGGAATCCGACCGCCGCGCCGCCGAGGGCAAGCCCTATGTCATCCGCCAGCGCATCCCGCACGAGGGCAGCACCACCTTCCACGATGAGATCTACGGCGACATCACCGTGGAGAACAAGAGCCTGGACGACCAGGTGCTCTTGAAGCGCGACGGCCTGCCCACCTACAACTTCGCCAACGTCATCGACGACCATCTCATGGGCATCACCCATGTCGTGCGCGGCAGCGAGTATCTCAGCTCCGCCCCCAAGTACAATCTTCTGTATGAGGGCTTCGGCTGGCCCATCCCCAAGTATGTCCACTGCTCGCCCGTCATGCGCGACCAGCACAACAAAATGTCCAAGCGCCACGGCGACCCCTCCTATGAGGATCTGATCGCCCAGGGCTACCTGACCGACGCGGTCATCAACTATGTGACCCTGCTCGGCTGGAGCCCGAGAGGGGAGCGGGAGATCTATTCGCTGGACGAATTGAAGGAAGTCTTCGACCTCTCCGGCATCTCCAAGTCCCCCGCCATTTTTGACATTGAGAAGCTGCGCTACTTTAACGCCGAATACATCCGCGCCATGAGCCCGGAAGCCTTTGCCAAGGTGGCCGAGCCCTTTATCCGCAAGTCGGTGAAAAACCCCGCCATCGACGCTGCCGCCGTCGCCGCCCTTCTGCAGCAGCGCACCGAGGTGCTGACCGAAATCCCCGAGAAGGTTGATTTCTTCGACGCGCTCCCCGACTACGACACGGAGCTTTTCGTCCACAAAAAGTCCAAGTCCGACAAAGACTCCTCCCGCGAGGTGCTGGAAAAGGTCATCCCCGCCTTTGAGGATCTCCCCGACTGGAACGACGAGGGCATCATGGACGTGATGGTGAAGCTTGCCGAGGCGGAGGGCGTGAAGAACGCCAAGGTCATGTGGCCCGTGCGCATTGCGGCGGCGGGCAAGGCCGTCACTCCCGGCGGCGCGGTGGAGATCTGCCGCATCCTCGGCCGTGACGAGTGCCTGAGAAGACTGCGCGTCGGCCTGGAGAAGCTGGGATAATTCTCGCCTGATTAGCCCAATCCCATACACAAAAGCCGCCCGTGCCTGTCCTCCGGGCGGCTTTCCCATAACTTCACTTTCCGCTTTGATCAAAAGAATACCGTAAGGAGCCGTATATGAACGATATCATTTTATTGAAGGTCGGCGAGATCATCCTCAAGGGCCTCAACCGCCGCCGCTTCGAGCAGAAGCTGCTGGGCAACATCCGCTGGCGCTTAAGCCGCATCGGCAAATTCAAGGCCTATATCCTCCAGTCCACGATCTATGTCGAGGCTGCCGAGGACGGCGCCGACATGGACGCCGCCTTTGAAGAGCTGCAGAAGGTCTTCGGCATTGTGGCCATCTCCCGCGCCGCCGCCTGCGAAAAAGACAAGGACGCCATCGTGGAGCTGGCGAAGACCTATCTGCGCAACGAGATGCTCCGCGCCAAAAGCTTCAAGGTGGAGACCCGCCGCTCCGACAAGTCCTTCCCCCTGACGAGCGTGCAGCTCAGCCAGTACGTAGGCGGGGAGCTGGACGACGCCTTTCCCAACTGCGAGGTGGACGTGCACAACCCCGAGCTCACCGTGCATATCGAGGTGCGCGATCTCGCGGCCTATGTCCACGCCTCCCCGGTGCCCGGCGCGGGCGGCATGCCCGTGGGCTCCAACGGCGTGGCTGTCTCCCTGCTCTCCGGCGGCATCGACAGCCCCGTCTCCACCTGGATGATCGCCCGGCGCGGCGTGCGCCCCATCCCGGTGCACTTCTTCTCCTTCCCCTATACCTCCCAGCAGGCCAAGGAAAAGGTCGTGGAGCTTGCAAGCCTTCTCACGCCCTGGTGCGGGCGGATGCGCATGGAGGTCGTGCCCTTCACCCATATTCAGGAGGAGATCCGTGACAAGTGCCCCGAGGAGTATTTCACCCTCATCATGCGCCGCTTCATGATGCGCATTGCCGAGCGCATCGCCCTGGATAACGGAGCCAAGGCCATCGTCACGGGCGAAAATCTCGGCCAGGTGGCGAGCCAGACCATGGAGGCCATGGCCTCCACCCAGGCGGTGCTGTCGCTTCCCGTCCTCCAGCCGCTCATAGGCATGGACAAGAGCGAGATCATCGCGCATGCGCGAAAGATCGGCACCTTCGAGACTTCGATCCTGCCCTATGAGGACTGCTGCACTGTCTTCACCCCGCGCCATCCGCGCACCCATCCCACGGTGCAGGAGGTCGAGCAGGCCGAGGCCGCGCTGGACGTCGAGGCCCTGGTGGACGAGGCCATGGCAGGCCTGGAAAGGATCCCGGTGGGCTATGAAGAAGAGCTTTGATACCGAGATCCTCTGCGTCGGCACCGAGATCCTCCTCGGCCACATCACCAATACCGACGCCCGGGACATCTCCGAGCTGCTGGCAAAAATCGGGATCAACGTCAAATACCACACCGTGGTGGGCGATAACCCCGAGCGCCTGCGTGAGTGCGTGGAGATCGCAAAGAGCCGCGCCGATATCCTCATCACGACCGGCGGCCTCGGCCCCACCTGCGACGATCTGACCAAGACCGTTGCGGCGGCGGCCTTCGGCAAGCGCCTTGTGAAAAACGAGGCCGAGGAGCAGGGGCTTTACGAATATATCAAAACCGGCCGCGGCCTCACGCCCAATACCTTCAATCAGGCCCTGCTGCCCGAGGGCTGCACGGTCTTCCACAATCTCTGGGGCACCGCCCCCGGCTGTGCCTTTGAGGCGGAGGGGAAGCACGTGCTCATGTTCCCCGGCCCGCCGAAGGAGTGCGTCCCCATGTTCCGGGAATACGCCTTGCCGTACCTCAAAAAGCTCTCGGACGAGGTGATCGTCTCCCACAGCGTGAACGTCTTCGGCATCGGCGAGAGCCGCGTGGACGATCTCTTTGCCGACGAGATGAACCGCATGACAAACCCCACCATGGCCCCCTACGCCAAAGAGTGCGACTGCCTGCTGCAGATCACCGCCAAGGCGGAGAGCGAGGCGGCGGCGGAGGCCATGATCGCCCCGGTGATGGCCCATGTGAAAGAGCGCCTGGGGGATGTGGTCTACGGCGTGGATCTTGACTGCCCGGAGCAGGCGGTGATGGCGCTGCTGAAGGAGCGCGATCTGACGTTTGCGACCGCCGAGAGCTGCACCGGCGGGGACATTGCCCGCCGCTTTACAGAGCTTCCCGGCGCAAGCGCATTCCTGAAGGGCGGCGTCGTGAGCTATACCAATGAGGTCAAGACTTGCATGCTCGGCGTTGATGCGCAGCTTCTTGCGGAGAAGACCGCCGTCTGCCGTGAGGTGGCCGCCGCCATGGCCGAGGGGGCGCGGGAGCGGCTTCACACCGATCTTGCCGTGAGCGTCACGGGTCTTGCCGGCCCCGACGGGGACGGCGTGCATGAGGTGGGTACCGTCTTCATCGGCCTTGCCGCAGAGGGAAAGACCTTCGTGCGCGAGACGCATATGGGCGCCTTCCGCACCCGCAGCTTTATCCGCCGCATGGCGGGCAACCACGCCTTCGACATGCTGCGCCGCTATTTGAGCGGGCTGGATGTGGAATAACGCTTGACTTCCCTTCACAACGGGGTTACTATGAAAATACCACAGGGGAGGCGCCGCAGCGCCTGACTGCCCCTGCCTCCCCAAAACAAGAAAGGGGTCATCTCCATGAAAAAGCTGTTTACCATCGCGCTTGCCCTCGCGCTGCTCCTGGCTCTCAGCGTCCCGGCCTTCGCAGAGGATGCAAAATACCAGAATACCCAGGCGTTTCTCAAAGACATGGCTGGCTACGATAACGCGCAGTGTGAATTGGTTGGCGTCATCGATTTTGCCGGCGAAAACTATGAGCAGGTCAAGATCACCTACAAGAGCTCGTCTTCCGAATATATCTCCAAATTCTCGATTCTCTTCAATGAGGACGAGAAGGACGTCGTCCTCTATATGAACCCGCTCATTCAGTTTGACGAGAGCAAGCTGGATCAGGTTCTTGGGGCTGTCAACAGCATCAACGCCCAGACCACCGGTCTGAAGCTGTATGTGGATACCTCGGACAACACCGTCTCGGCGGAGCTGTATCTGCTCGTGACGAAGGATTCGGCCGTGGAGCTTACCGAGATGGGTCTCGGCTTTATGGTTGGTTTTACCGACAAGATTTACGAGCAGCTATCCGAATACGCGGCATAGTTTTTTCTTGAAACTGCAAAAACAAAGGCGCAGGGCTTTGCAAAGCCCTGCGCTTATGCTATACTGAAAAAAACGAAAAAAGGAGAAAACGAGATGGAAAACAGCAAGGTACCGCAGGCCGCGCTTGACCGCATGGTGGGCTTCATCCAGTATTGCGGCGGGGAGCTTCTGGAGTGCGGGCAGGGCGGCGTTCTCATGCGCATTGCGATCCAGCCCCACCACTGCAATTTCTATGGAAAGGTGCACGGCGGACTCATCAGCACCATCATGGACGCCACCGCCGGCCTCACCGCGAGCTTTGCCGGGCCCGAGCAGCGCCCCGCCGTCACCCGCAGCGCGGATATCCACTACTTTCTGCCGGTCTCCGGCGCGGAGATTTTTGCCAAAGGCCATGTGATCCGCGCGGGAAAGACCATGTGCCTTGTGTATGTGGACGTTCTGAACGCGGACGACACCATCTGTGCCACCGGCGCCTTTGAGTATTTCTACGTTGACCACCACGGATGACCAAAGATTTTTGAGAAAATTTTTAAAAAGGGCTTGCAAATCCCGCCGGACTGTGCTATTATTCATAAGCTGTCAATTGAATGACATGCGCGATTAGCTCAGCTGGATAGAGCGTCTGGCTACGGACCAGAAGGTCAGGGGTTCGAATCCCTTATCGCGTGCCAAAAAGACCATCCCATTCGGGATGGTCTTTTTGGCATTCTGCGAAAGGGATTCGAATGTGTAATCGAACGCCCCGGCGGGGCGTTCATCGACCAGTTCTCAAACTGGTCGATTCTTTTATTTTCGGCGTCTCCCGCAAGCCGAAAATGCAGGCGAATCCCTTATCGCGTCTCAAACGTTGCGGGGATCTCTCCGTGCTCCGCTTCAAATTCCCGAATACGCTTCTTGATGAGCTGCTCCAACTCGCGGTTTTTGGTGCGGCCCTCATATTCCGCAACATAGGCGAGCTTTTCCAGCAGCTCCGGTTCCACGCGGAGCGTGAAACGGGATTTATTGTCTTTCATATTGCCAACCCCCTTGACGAAGTGTTGACAAAAGTTTAGCGTCATAGTATAGTCAAAAGGGAAAATGACGCAGTATTGACGCATAACTGGAGGGGTAAAATTGTTCAAGAAGATGTATTTGCTGCTGTTCAATCGTGTCACCGAAGCGATCGAAGCGTTAGAGTCCGGGGACACAAGATCAGCCCGGACAATCCTGATCCACGCGCAGCAGGACGCGGAGGAGCTTTACATGGAAGGGCAGGATGAATAATCAGAAGCATACAGGACTGCATGAATGCAGCCCTGTTTTTTCTTTTCTTAGTGTGTGATGCTTGTGTGATGATCCATGTGTTACTATGTGCCCGTAAGCAAGAGAGATACAAAAAAGCAAAACCAAGGAGGACACAAAAATGAATACCAATATGCTTAATAAAACAAATAACAATAACAATCTCAACACCAGAAAGGAGAACAAAACCATGAAGACTTCCATCAAAATGATCATCGCCCTGGCGCTGGCGCTCACCATGATCTGCGCCCTCGGCACTGTAGCCTTTGCCGATAACGGCACCGTCGTCTCCAAGAACCCCACCGACGAGACCCACTATGTCGGTGAGACCGCCACCTTCGTTGCGGCAGCCAACAACTATGAGAGCATCGAGTGGGGCTTCGTCGCTCCCAACGGCACCATGTGCAGCGTTGACGCTTTCAAGACCCAGTTCCCCGGCAGCAGTGTGATCGGACAGGGCACCAACACCCTCAGCATTACGAACCTCCAGACCGGCATGAACGGCTGGACTGTCTACTGCGGCTTTAACCTCGGCAACATCTGCAGCACCACGACCGTAGCAAACATCAACGTCCTTGTCCCGAGCGCCCCTGTTTACACCGCTCCCACCACCGTGGTCACCGATCCCGTCACCGTCTACTACGAGTATGAGCCCGACTACGTCATTGTTGACGGAGTCCGTGTCTACTCCGACGGCACTGTGGTATCCGACACCGACGCCCCTGTCTACATCGACGAGAACGGCACCAACTACTACACCGACGGCACCGTCATCACGCCCGACTGCGAGCCCGGCTACTACTGGGTCAACGGCGTGCTCGTCTACGGCGGCTGATTCAAAAGCGGCAGTGAAACAAAAACAATATGTATATGAAGAAAACCACCGGCTATGCCCGGTGGTCTTCTTCATAGCAGGGCTTCCAGCACGTTGAGCTGTTCTTCGGTGGTGGCCCAGCTCGTGACGAAGCGGCAGGCGCTGCGCCCGTCCTCGAGCGGCTGCCAGAGGCTGAAGGCCACGTCCTGCCGGAGCCGCTGGAGCTGCTCGTCCGTCAGAATAAAAAACTGCTGGTTCGTCGGGGAATCCATGAAGAGAGGATAACCCTTTTTGAGGAACATTGCCTTCATGCGCATGGCCATGTCGATGGCGTGACGCCCGATCTCCCAGTAGAGCCCGTCGGTGAAGAGGGCGTCAAACTGCTGGCTCACGACCCGCGTCTTGGCGAGCAGGGCGCCCTGCTGCTTGATGATCGCCATGAAGTGCGGCGGCATGTTGCCGCGGGTGTAAACCAGGGCCTCGCCGCAGAGGGCGCCGACCTTGGTGCCGCCGATGTAAAAAATGTCGGTGAGATCGCAGATATCCTCCAGCGTCATGTCCGATGCGGGACTCATCAGGCCGTAGCCCAGCCGCGCCCCGTCAAGGTACAGGGGCAGACCGTAACGCCGGCAGGTCTCACAGAGGGCGGTGAGCTCCGCCTTGGTGTAGAGCGTGCCGTATTCCGTGGGATGGGAGATGTAGACCATGCCGGGGCGGGCGATGTGCTCGGCGGTCTCGTCGGCAAGGTAGGCGCGCATATACGTCTCCAGCGTCCCGGCCATGAGCTTGCCGTCTGTCCCGGGCAGGGCGATGACCTTGTGGCCGCTGTGTTCGATGGCGCCGGACTCATGCGTTGCGATGTGGCCCGTGTCGGCGCAGACCACGCCCTCATAGGTGCGCAGGGTGCTGGAGATAGCGATGCGGTTTGTCTGGGTGCCGCCGGTTAGAAAGCAGATCTGCAGATCGTCTCGCCCGCAGGCGGCGCAGATCTTCCGTTTGGCGGTCTCGGTGTCTTCGTCCAGGCCGTAGCCTGGCAGGGTGACGAGGTTTCGCTCCATCAGGCGCCGCAGCACCTGCGGATGCGCGCCCTCGGTATAGTCAGAGGCGAAGGAAAGCACGGAAATACTCCTTTCTTTTATCAAAAAAACCGTGAAAAAACTTTCACGGTTTTTTTGAATATCAGGCTTCGCCGCGCTCGCGCAGAGCGTCCTTGCGGCTGAGGTCGATGCCTCTCGGGCCGATGTTCATGACCTTGACCCAGGTCATGTCGCCGGGCTTGAGCACGTCTTCGACCTTCTCGGTGCGCTTGAATTCCAGATCCTTGATCTTCACGAGGCCGTCCTTGCCGGGGGCAAGCTCGACCCACGCGCCGAAGTCGGAGCGGACATTGCTGACCTTGCCGTAGTACAGGGCGCCCACCTCGGGCTCGAAGCAGATGTCTTCGATGGTCTTGCGGGCTGCGCGGCAGGCCTCGATATCGGAGGAGGCGATGAAAATGGTGCCGTCGTCGCTGATGTCGATCTTGCAGCCGGTGTCGGCGGTGATCTTCTGGATGACCTTGCCGCCGGAGCCGATGACCTCGCGGATCTTGTCGGGGTTGATCTTCATCTGGATCATCTTCGGGGCG